>Ga0209512_1000378_pt1 | contig 77884 bp, 71 predicted proteins | sample frozenSSSSmetaG_FD_184142 | JGI IMG/M metagenome (GOLD analysis project Ga0209512, IMG submission 184142) | Glacier valley bacterial and archeal communities from Borup Fiord, Nunavut, Canada, to study Microbial Dark Matter (Phase II) -... | ecosystem: Environmental > Aquatic > Freshwater > Ice >...
GTGCGGCCGCTGCCGGCGTGTTGGAGCTGGACGTTCCAGGTTTTGGCAGGTGAGAGGACGTGGTGCTGGATGGGTGTTAGCTTTTGATAGAGATCGGGGTGCTCGTTTTTCAGTGCGCCGGGGTCAGTCCCAAATAACAGACATTGAATGTAGTTGGGCATTCAACTCACGTCCCGGTAGAGTTCAGCCAGAGGGATGGAGATGCCGGCTTCGGGCAGATCGAGGATGGCGTCCGGCCCGGATAGGGTTTCGCGGCGGAAGCCCGCGCCTTCCCTGCGTTACAGGGTGAGGAAGGGGGATTCTGTTTCCGCGAGAATGTAGGTTCCCAAGGTGGGAATGGTGATGTAGTCGTGGAGTTTCTGAACCTCGTCGATGCGGCGGGTATTCGGGCTGAGAACTTCGAGAATCACGCTGGGGGAAGCGGTGAAGAGTGCGTCGCCCGGCACCGGGATGCAGATGATCATGCCGTCGGGATAGTAGAAAGCCTCCTCGCCGCCGCCGAGAGGCACGAGGAGTTTGAAATCGCTGCCGGTGGGGAAACAGGGTTTTCCGGCAAGCGGGTTTCCGGCCATTCGCATGAAATTCCCCGCGATGCGTTGATGGTTGAGCGTCCCGTCGGACATGGCATAGACATTCCCAGCCACGTATTCGTGACGGATTTCCGAAGAAAGTTCGCCTTGGAGATACTCTTCCCGGGAGATCCGGTTGTGCGCAATTGCCAGTGGCATGGGATTAAGGGTAGCGAAAAATCCCTGCCCACGCAAGCGCAGTGCGTCGAGTCCGGCTGTGCGCTCAAGCTTCGGAGATCGCTTTTGGCAAGCGGGCTGACTCGCGGTGCGTTTCAGAGGCCGTCTTTAAAATCAAATATTCGTAAGATTCGTCTGATTCGCGGTGCCGGAATCTTCGTGTTTCCCGGCAAAAGCTATTCTCATCAGGCGGACTGAAGATCCGCGCTCCAATTTTAAGACGGCCTCTCAGGCCATCTGCTGATAGAATGTAACGGCGGAGATGCCGAAGCCAATCACCAGCACGATCCGCCGGACCCAGAGCTGCGGGATTTTCTGCGAGTAGTGGGAGCCGAGGTAGTAGCCGGCGACGGCACCGATGGTCATGACGCCGGCTTTCGGCCAATCGACCATGCCGCGGCAGACGAACATGATGGAGGCGACGACATTGATGAGCGAGCCGAGGATGTTTTTCAGGGCGTTCATCTGATGGATGTCGGTGAGGCCGATGAAGCCAAGCGTGGCGAGCATCAGGATGCCGATGCCCGCGCCGAAAAAGCCGCCGTAAACGGAAACGAGGAACTGGAACACGATGGCGGGCCAGATCCGCGGGGCGTGCGCCGGTTTTTGCACGGAGCGGCTGAGCATTTTTGAAAAAAGGCCTTGGGCGAGGAAAAGCAGGGTCGCGAAGAGGATCAGGAAGGGGACGAGGCGGCTAAAAACGGCGTTGCTGGTGACGGTGAGCAGCCAGCTCCCGATGAGACCGCCGAGCAGGCTGACCGGGATGAAGTGCCAGAGCCATTCACGGATCGAGGCGATGTGGCGGCGGAAGCCGTAAACCGAGCCGCCGGTGCCGATGACGAGGGCGACGGTGCTGGTCGCGTTCGCGATGATCGGCGGGGTGCCGATGGCGAGCAGGGTGGGGAAGGTGAGGATGGTGCCGCCGCCCGCGACGGCGTTGATCGCACCCGCAACGGTGGCGGCGCAGAGCAGGGCAAGGATTTCAGGGGCCGTCATCGTCGGAGGAAGAACGCTAATCGCCTGCCGGAGCGTGACAACCGCGGATTTGAAATCGCCGGGAAATTCAACTTTTGTCGCTCCAAGCCACTGAAAACGAATCCTCCAGGGGGTTTTCACATCATGGACAAGGACGGCATGAAATATGCATCACGTGGCTGAATTCCTGTGACACCATGGGAAATCGGACGTAGGCACGGCAAGGCATTGGAAATTCTGTCAAAAATTCTTTTTTCGCATTGCCACGCGGACTTTCGTTTGCATCCTCCGCCCGTCCCGAACTGACTTAAAACCTTTTCGGAAACAACCTTGTGAAAAATTTCACAAGCTCCACCTTCCCGCAACGCAACGCCCTTGCCATGGCAAATATTTTTCCTCGCTGGTCCAATCTCCTGCCTCTCAAAATCGCTGTCTGCGCTGGTACCGCAGCAGCTGGCGTGGCTCTCGCCTTTTCCTATTATGCGACGCCCAAGACCCTGACAGTGGGATACCAGCCGAGCCAGCCGATCCCGTTTTCGCACAAGATCCACGTGGATCAAATCGGTCTCGATTGCCGCTACTGCCACTCATTTGTTGACGTGGCGGGCCATTCCAACGTGCCGACCGGCAACACCTGCTGGAACTGCCACCAGCACGTGCAACGCGACAGCCCAAAACTCGCCCCGCTTCACAAGTCGATGGACGTGAATTACCCCGGCTACGACGGCAAGCCGATCGAGTGGGTGCGGATCCACAAGGCCCCCGATTACGTCTATTTCAATCACTCGGCCCACGTGAACCGGGGGATTTCCTGCCAGAGCTGCCACGGCAATGTGAACAAGATGGAGGTCGTTTACCAAGCCGAGAGCCATTCGATGGGCTTCTGCCTCGAGTGCCACCGCGCGCCGGAGAAGAACCTCCGTCCGCTGGAGGAAGTTTACAATCTCAACTACAACGCCGAGACCTACATCTCCAATCATCCGGAGCTCGGCGTGAAGACCACCGAAGAACTCGGCCTGAAGTTGAAAGAGGAGTTCATGGTGAAGCCCAAGGTCACTTGCGCTACCTGCCACCATTGATCCGCCCGCTCGTTTTTCCGAATTCCATTATTTTCCGCAGTCCAATATGAGCAAACGCATTTTGCAGCACCCCGAAGTCCCCGCCGGCGAAACCACCGTCGCATGGCGCAGTGCGGGGCAGCTCGAAGATACCGCAGAGTTCCGTCAATGGCTCGACCGCGAGTTCCCCCGCGCCGCTGCGGAAATGACGAACGAGGATGATGCGGAAACCTCGCGCCGTTCGTTCCTCAAGATCATGGGGGCGTCCACCGCGCTGGCTGGATTCGGAATGGCGGCCTGCCGCCGTCCGGAAGGCTACATCGTCCCTTACACCAAGGCCCCCGAGTGGGTGATCCCTGGCAAGGCGACGTTCTATGCTTCCTCGATGCCGCGCGCCACGGGTGCGACGCCGCTGGTGGTGACCACCTTTGAAGGTCGTCCGACGAAAGTGGCTCCTAACAATCTTCATCCGGATGCCGAGGGAACCGACGCATTCGCCCAGGCATCGGTGCTGGACCTCTATTCGCCATCGCGTTCGCGGAAAATCCTCAAGGGCGCGAAAGTCGCTCCCCGCGCCGATCTGGAGGCCGCCATCGCCGCTCTCGCAGCCGACAAGTCCGCGAAAATCGGATTCCTCTTCGGTGCCGATGACAGCCCGACCCGCGCCCGTTTGAGCAAGGAGCTCGCCGGCAAATATGCCGCCGCGAAGTTCTATCAATACGAAGCGCTCACCGGTGACGCCTCCGCAGACGGCGTGAAGCTGGTTCCTGATTTCTCCAAGGCGGATCGGATTCTTTCGCTCGATTGCGACTTCGCCGGAAACGATTCGCAAGGCCCGGTCGGCCCGTTTTTCGACCGCCGCAAGCCGGAAGGAAATGACTACTCCGCCAAGCCGGACGCGTCGAAAATGAACCGTCTCTACATCGTGGAAGGTGCGTTCACCCTCACCGGTGGTATGGCCGATCACCGCCTGCGCATCGCTCCGAGCCAGGTGGCCGGCATCGCAGGCCAGGTCGCACGCGCACTCGGTGTTTCCTCGTCTGTTGCGGAAATTTCCGATCCGAAACATCTCGCGTGGGTGAAGGCACTCGCTGCCGATCTCAAGGCCCACGCTGGCAAGTCCGTCGTTCTCGCCGGTTCCCGCCAGTCGGTCGCCGTCCATCAGCTCGCTCTAGCAATCAACGTCGCCCTCGGCAACATCGGCGAAGGCAAGCCGCTCGCCGCGCTGCAAACCGAAACCAAAGGCCTCGGCACTCTCGCCACCCTCAAGGCGGACATCGACTCCGGCGCGGTTGACACGCTCGTCGTTCTAACGCCTTCAAATCCGATCTACGACGCTCCCGCCGACTTCAAGTTCGCGGAAACGTTCGCCAAGCTGAAGACCAGCATCCACCTCGGCACCCGCACCGATGCCACGGCGCATGCGGCCACCTGGCACATTCCGGCGGCCCATTATTTGGAATCCTGGTCTGACGCGCGCACTGCCCACGGGGTTTACACGATCGTCCAGCCGATGATCCTGCCGCTCTACGTGGACTGCGTTTCCGAAGTGGAACTGCTGCTCGCCATTCTGTCCAACGACGGCAAACTGCTCAATGGCGAAGGCCCGAAAGGCGCTGCTTCCCCGTCCTACGACGCCGTCCGTGCCACTTTCACCGCTCTCGGCGGGGAAGGGGACAAGGCTTGGAAAACGCTGCTTCGTGATGGTTTCCTCGCCGGATCGAAATACGCCGCTGCCACTCCAACGGCGAACGTTTCCGCTTTGGAAAAAACGCCGGGCGCGCCGACCGCGAAGTCGCTCGAAATCATTTTCGCCACCGACTCCTCGGTCTTCGACGGCCGCTGGATCGACAACGGCTGGTTGCAGGAAGCTCCCGATCCGATTTCCAAAGTCACTTGGGACAACGCCGCGCTGATCGCCCCGAAGACCGCGAAAGAACTCGGTATTTACGATCTCCTGATCACTCCTGAGCCCGTGAGTTCGGTGATTGGTGTGGAGAGCAAATTTGCCAAAGTCGGACCCGACGGTGAAGGTGAAAATCGCAAGCAGCCGATGATCGAAGTGACGGTCAACGGTCAAAAGCTCGAAATCGCCGTTCTCATTTCCTTCGGCCAGGCCGAAAACACCATCGTCATCCCGCTCGGTTACGGACAAGGCTACGACAAGGAAAACGAACTCGGTTATGCTCCGGTTAACACCAGCCACGTCGGCCTTGTCGGCGTGAACCGTGGTTTCAACGCCTATCCGCTCCGCACCGCCGCCACCGCTTACATCGCGGGCGGCGCGACCGTGAAACCGACCGGCAAGCGCTACTCGATGGCGCTCACTCAGGAGCACAGCGCCATGTATGGCCGTGCGCTTGCCCGTGAGATTTCCACCATGCCGGACGAGGAAAAGGGAAGCTTCGATGCCCAGCTCGCCAACGTCGCCAAACAAGGCAACGACGCCCACGCGCCGCCGAACGTCTATCTCTATCAGCCGAAGAGTTCCGCCACCTTCCACCCCGGCAAGGACGGCAAGGCCGAGCCGCTGATTAATGACAAGCTCCACCAGTGGGGCATGTCCATCGACCTTTCCTCCTGCTTCGGTTGCAACGCCTGTCTCGTCGCCTGCCAGGCGGAGAACAACATTCCGATCGTCGGTAAGGAACAGGTCGCCCGCGGCCGCGAAATGCACTGGATCCGTATGGACCGTTATTACGCAACGCAGTCGGACAACACCTTCGACGAGGACAATCCGGAGCTCGTTCCGCAGCCGGTCGCCTGTGTGCAGTGCGAATCCGCTCCGTGCGAAACCGTTTGTCCGGTCAACGCCACGATCCACACGGAAGACGGCCTCAACGCGATGGCTTACAACCGCTGCATCGGCACCCGCTACTGCGCGAACAACTGCCCTTACAAGGCCCGCCGTTTCAACTACTTCGACTACAACAAGCGCAACCCGCTCATCGCCCACAACCTTTACAAAGGACCCTTCGGCGAGACCCAGCGTGGCGAGGCACCGCACCTTCAGAAGAACCCGAACGTCACTGTCCGCATGCGGGGTGTGATGGAAAAGTGCACCTACTGCGTGCAGCGCTTGAAGGATGCGGTCATCCGCCAGAAGCGTGGTCAGAAACAAGGCGCACTCGAAGCCGGCAAACCTTCCACCGATTTCCAAGTGACCACCGAAACCCTCCGCATCCCGGTGGATTCCGTGAAGGTCGCCTGTCAGGACGCCTGCCCCGCCAGCGCGATCAGCTTCGGCAACCTGCTGGACGAGGACAAATCCGTCATCGGCCGCAGCAAGAAGATCGAGCGGAACTACGACCTGCTCCAATACATCGGCACCCGCCCCCGGACCAGCTACCTGGCCCGCGTCAAGAACCCGAATCCGGAAATGCCGGACGCCCCATTCGTCGGCAAGGCCACCATCCACATGGTCTGATCATTTCAACCGAGTTTCCAATTTTCACCTAACATGGCATCCACCACTCATACCGCCCCGGAGACCCACACTGGAGTCAAACTCCCGGTGCTTGAGCGCGAAAAGCTCATCCTCAGCGGACGATCCTACCACTGGATCACCGAGCGCATCTGCGGCGTCCTCGAAAACCGGCAACCGCTGCTCTGGTGGCTGCTGTTCATCCCCTCCGCGCTCATTGCCCTGATCGGCGTCGGCGGTGGTTTGACCTATCTCGTTTCCACGGGCGTCGGCGTCTGGGGGATGTCCAATCGGGTGTTCTGGGGCTTCGACATCACGAACTTCGTTTTCTGGATCGGTATCGGTCACGCCGGAACCCTGATTTCAGCCGTTCTTTTCCTAACGAGACAGAACTGGCGGACGTCCATCAACCGCGCGGCGGAAGCGATGACGATTTTCGCGGTGATCTGCGCCGGTATTTTCCCGGCCTTCCACGTCGGCCGCGTCTGGTTCGCCTGGTTCCTTGCACCGGTTCCCAACGCCAATGCGATCTGGCAGAACTTCAAGTCGCCGCTGCTGTGGGACGTGTTTGCGGTTTCCACCTATTTCACCATTTCCCTGATTTTTTGGTATCTGGGCATGGTTCCCGATCTCGCGACCATCCGCGACCGCTGCAAGCCCGGCCTGCGCAAGATCCTTTACGGAATCTTCTCGTTGGGCTGGCGCGGCGGCAACCGCCAGTGGAGCCACTATGAAATGGCCTATCTCCTGCTCGCCGCTCTTTCCACGCCGCTGGTGCTTTCGGTGCACTCCGTCGTTTCGTTCGACTTCGCAACGTCCATCGTTCCCGGCTGGCACACCACGATCTTCCCGCCCTACTTCGTCGCAGGCGCCATCTTTGGTGGTTTCGCGATGGTGCTCACGATCATGATTCCCGCCCGTTTCATCTACGGCCTGCAGGACCTGATCACCATGAAGCACATCGACAACATGGCAAAGATCATCCTGCTCACCGGCACGATCGTCGGCTACGCCTATCTGATGGAGCTGTTCGTCGCCTTCTACTCCGGTGCGATCTACGAAATGGACGCCTTCAAGTTCCGGATCGCCGGTCCCCACTGGTGGGCCTATGCGATGATGATGAGCTGCAACGTGCTTTCCCCGCAGGTGTTCTGGTTCAAGGCCTGCCGTGAGAACCTCTGGGTGATCATGGGCGTCGCGATGTGTGTGAACGTCGGCATGTGGTTCGAGCGCTTTGTCATCATCGTCACCACCCTCGAGCGGATGTTCCTGCCGGGTGACTGGAAAACCTACAGCCCGTCGGGCGTCGAGCTGATGACCTTCGTCGGCACGATCGGCCTGTTCCTCGCGCTGTTCATGCTCTTCCTGCGCTTCCTGCCCTGCATCAACATCGCCGAAGTGAAATGGACGCTGTTGGAGTCCGATCCGCACTTCGACGACAAGGAACACCACCCGGATCCCGGCGTCGTGGTCGAGGCCGCCTATCAGCACGAGCTGGCTCAGAACAAAATCTGAAATCTCAAATCTCAAATCTGAAATCTAAAAAGTGAGCACCACCCGCAAACGCGTTTACGGCTACCTCGCCGAGTTCAAGAGCGCCTCGGCTCTTTACAAGGCCGCGGAGAAAGTCCGCGACGCCGGCTTCAAGAAATGGGATTGTTATTCGCCCTATCCGATCCACGGGCTCGACGGCGCGATGGGCATGAAACGCTCGATCCTCCCATGGTTCGTGTTCTTCGGCGGCATCACCGGCACCTGCACCGCGTTCGCACTGGCCTACACCACGCAGGTCGTGATCTATCCGACGATCGTCCAGGCGAAACCGGCCAACATCTTCACGGTGCCGGCGTTCTTCCCGATCATGTTCGAGCTGACGATCCTGTTTTCGGGTTTCACCACGCTCTTCGGCCTGCTGGCGCTGATCCAGCTTCCGCGCCTGAACCACCCGCTTTTCGCGAGCCGCCAGTTCCATCGTGCGACGGATGACGGTTTCTTCATCGCCATCGAAGCGCGCGATCCGAAGTTCAGCCCGAACGCCACCAAGGATCTGCTCTCCGGCATCGGTGGAGCGAACATCGAACTCGTCGAAGAAGAGGACTGATAGAGAATTTCAAATTTCCATTTCAAATGCGTTACTTTTTCCTCATCTACGCGCTCATCGCGCTGCTCGCAGTCGGAATCTTCGGAGTCCGCGGCCAGCATTTCTCCAAGCCTCCGATCCGGATCTTCCCGGACATGGACGAGCAGGACAAGCTCCGCGCCCAGAAGCCGGATCCGTTCTTTGCGGACGGCCACGGCGGACGTCTTCCCGTCGCCCAGACCCAGCCCCGCGGTTTCAACGAAGCCGGCGAGAAGTCGATCGGCGGCATTCCCGAATACGAATTCGGCGGCCAGACCGGTTACTACTATACCGGCCATGTCGGCGACTATTTCGGCAACGGGATGCCCGAGGAGCTTGCTCTGACAGAGGAAAATTCGACCGCCCTGATCAAGCGTGGTCAGGAACGCTTCGGCATCTATTGCGCGGTTTGCCACGGCAAGTCCGGCAACGGTCTGGGCATGACGAGCAATTACGGTGTTCCCGGCATCGCCAACTTCCACCTCGATAACTTCAAGGCGGCATCCTATCCGGACGGCCGCATTTTCGAAACGATCACCAATGGCAAGGGCCAGATGGGTTCATACGGTGCCAACATCCCGGTGAGAGATCGCTGGGCCATCATCGCCTACGTCCGCACGCTCCAAGCAGCCAAAGAGATCCCGGCCGCCGCCAAATAACTTTTCCCTGAAACCAACGAAATGGCTCACCACCACGTCACCTCCGCAGACATCGCGATCAACGGCGATCACCTCGACTCCTCCAAGGTTTCGAAAGTGAAAACCATCTCTCTTGGCATCGCCGCCATCGGCATTGTTTTCAGCATTCTCGCGTTTGCGGGCGTGCTGGGCGAACATTTCCGCGGGACCTACGCCTATTCCTGGGAGTTCGCGTTCTACTTCTTCCTGACGCTGCCGATCGGCGGTGTGTTCTGGGTTCTCCTGCACAATGTCTCGAACGCGAGCTGGGGAACCTCGGTGCGGCGGGTATTTGAAAATATCGGCTCCACGTTTCCATGGATGTTCCTTTTTGCCATCCCGCTGCTGCTTCCACCGGTCCAGCAATACCTCTATGAATGGATGAACATCCACCGGTCCGCCACTGGCAACGTCAAGGAGTGGCTCCATCACAACGACCACCTGCTTTATAACAAGTATTGGTTCATGAACACGACGTTCTGGTACGCACGCGCGGCGTTCTACTTCTTCGTCTTCGGCGGAGTGATCATCGGCATGCGCAAGCTTTCGACCGATCAGGACACCGATCCGAATCCGGGAACCACGCGCCTGTTGAAAGCCCGTTACCATTCGAGTTATCCGCTCATCATCTTCGCCCTTACGATCACCTTCACCGGCTTCGATTTCGCGATGGGACTCGATTACAAGTGGTTTTCCACAATGTGGGGTGTCTATCTGTTCGCCGGAGCCGCGCTCAACTCGATGGCCGTCGGCGTGCTGGTCTGCACCTGGTTGAAGAGCAAGGGCCACCTCAAGCACGTGGTCGGACCCGAGCATTTCCACATCATGGGCAAGCTGATGTTCGCCTTCACCACCTTCTGGGCCTACATCTCCTTCTCGCAGTTTTTCCTCATCTGGTATGCGGGCATCACCGAGGAAACCTCGTATTTCCTCATTCGCAACACCGGCAACTGGAACATCGGCATGATCACCCTGGTGTTCGGCCACTTTGTGGTGCCCTTCGTTGTCCTGCTCCAAGCCTGGCTGAAGAAGAATCCGAAATTGCTCTCGGTCGTGGCGGTTTACACGCTCTGCATGCACGTGCTCGACCACTATCTGATCACCATCCCCGAGCGCGGCGTCTCGTTAGGAAACATCAAGCCCGACGTGTTCGGCCCGATCCAGGTGAGCATCCCCGGCGCGTTTTGGGGGGACATCCTCGCCTTCGTGACCATCGGCGCGGCTTTTGTCTTTTTCCTCGTCCGCGCCATCGGCCAGCACTCGCTCTATCCGAACCGCGACCCGCGCATCCTCGAGTCCGCCAACATTTCCAACTGATCCTTCTTTTCCTTTCTCATGGACCCATCCCGCGACAATCCGATCCTTCGCTTCACCACTTTTTGGTGGGGTATCGGCACTTTCCTGATCTTTGCGCTGCTGCTGTCAGTGATCTGGGCTTTCAACAAGTCCGAGCCCGCCACGATGGAGGACGCCGCCGCCACGCCGCGTTATGAAATGAAGGCGAAAGTGGATGCGGCCCAAACTGCTAACATTCCTGCGGAAAACATCGAAACCGCCATTGGCACGCTGAGTAAAAAGCTCGCCGCTTCCAAACCGGTGGCCGTCGAGAAGCCGGAGCAGATCGTTCCCAATTCACCGACCGCCCTCAAGCTCGCTTCCGCTCCCGCCGTGAACACCGCCGCCGTCGATGCCGCTCCTGGGGTTGACGGCCCGATTGACCCCGCCCAAATGGAAATCGGCAAGGCCCAGTTTCTGGTTTGCGGTGCCTGCCACGGCCAGAACGGCGAAGGCGGCCCGATCGCTCCGCCGCTCGCGGGTTCCGAGTGGGTGAAAGGCCCTGTTTCCAATCTCATCCGCATCCAGCTCCGCGGTCTGCAAGGGCCGATCACGGTGGCCGGCAAGGAATACAACATGCCTGCCGGAATGGCCGCGTTGTCCTATCAGACCGACGAACAGATCGCCGGTGTGCTGACCTACATCCGCAACAGCTTCGGTAACAAGGCATCCGCCGTGAAGCCCGAGCAGGTTGCCGCGCTCCGCAGTGAAGTGGGCAAACCGCAGATCACCGTGCAGGAGCTGACCAAGCCGTAAATTTCATTTTCCCATCCATTTCAAAGCCGATGTCATCCTCCACTCCTACCACCACTGAACAAGACTCCCTGCTTCGCGCCGGGATCGACCGTTCGTTGCGCCATCCGGTGATGTTTTTCCTGACCAGCGGTGCCGCGTGGCTCGCGGTTTCGATCGTTTTGGGAATTCTTTCTTCTTGGAAAACCTTCAGCCCGGTGGCGATCACGTTTACCATTCCATTCACGGGCATTTCATTTGCCCCCGGTAGCTGGGGGTGGTTGTCCTACGGGCGTCTGGCTCCGGCACATATCAACGCGCTGATCTACGGATGGGGATTCCAAGCCGCATTTGCGGTGATCATCTGGCTGATGGCGCGGCTTTGCCGCAAGGAGTGCACCGCAGCCGGCATCATTCTAGCAGCGGGGCACATCTGGAATCTGGGCGTGATGCTCGGTGTGGTCGGAATCCTCTGCGGTTTCAGCACGGGCATGCCATGGATGGAGTTTCCGGCGTTCGCCTGGCCGGTGCTGCTGATCAGTTATTTTGCGATCGTCATCTGGTCGTTCATCCAGTTCCGCGTGCGTCCCGAGGGTCACGTTTACATCTCGCAATGGTATATCCTTGCCGCGCTGGTCTGGTTCCCGTGGGTTTTCATTACTGCCAACACTTTGCTCCACTGCCTGCCGGGTCATCCGCTGATGGGTGCCGGCATCAACGCTTGGTACAAATCCGCGCTGATCTTCCTGTTCTTCACTCCGGTCGCTCTGGGCACTGCCTACTATCTGGCTCCGAAAGTGACGGGTCGTCCGGTTTACAGCTATTCGCTGGCGAAACTTGGTTTCTGGTCGCTCGCGATCATCGCTCCGTGGGCCGGCTTTCAGAAGCTTGCCGGTGCGCCGATTCCTTATTTCATGCCGTATCTCAGCGCCACGGCAACGGTTCTTCTTTTTGTTCCCGCGATCGCTTCCGCCATCAACATCCTCCGTACGATGATGGCTTCACCGGAAACCTTCGCTGCCAGTCCCGCGCTGCGCTTCACGGCGGCCGGCATGGGCGGCCTCGGTCTGCTGGGCCTTGCTGCGGTGCTTCTCAACCTGCCGGATTCCACCTTGCCGATGACCCAGTTCTCGCTCTCCGGTTATGGTTTTGAAATCCTCGCTTTGTATGGTTTCTTCAGCTTCGTGATGTTCGGTGCGGTGTATTTCATCGTGCCGCGGGTCACCCGTCGCGAGTGGCTTTCCCGCCGCCTGATCAAGATGCATTTCCTGTTCTCGATCTATGGCATCATGGCCGTCGTTTTGTTTGCAATCCTTGGGGGCTTGGAGCAGGGAATTGGTCAGGAAGAGTGGCTTCAGCCCTGGGCCAGTGCTGCCGACCGCGCCTTCCCGTATGCCGTGGGAACAACCTTGGCCTGGTGCGTCATCCTGTTCGCAAATGTTTTCTTCTTCATCCACCTCACCCTGATGTGGCTGCGTCTCGGACGGCGCAGTTCCCATCCGACCCTGCTCGTCGCCCATCATGGCGGTGCCAGCCCGCATGGTGAAGAGGGTGACATCGACAACGCCGGACCGGGTCACATGCCCGCCCACTGACATGGTGTTCCGGATTTCGAATTTCAAATTCCAGCAAATTTCCTAATGAGCCTCCGCACATTCATCCTCGGTCTATCCGCCAGCTTCGGCATCGCTTGGCTTGCGATGGTCGTCGTGCCATTCATCAAGATGCGCAACCTCGCCCCTGTCCAGCTCACCGAGGCTGCCGACGGAGCCACCGGGATATTCTTCCCGAAACGCACCGGGCGTGTCGCCAACGGTGCCCAGGTTTACGCGGAGAACGGCTGCTACCTCTGCCACACCCAACTCGTCCGCCCGACCTACGCCGGCAATGACCTCTATCGCCCGGACTGGGGTGGTTTGAAATCCGACGGCGACCGTGGCGACACCCGCCGTGAGACGAACGCTTATGATTTCTTCGGTGAGAAATTCGCCCAGATCGGCGTGGTCCGCATGGGCCCGGATCTTTCCAACCTGGGTCGTCGCGTCGAGTCGAACTACGCGGTCGGGAAAAATCCCGCGGAATGGCTTTACGCCCACCTCTACAATCCGCGCTTGAGCCCGGAACGCTGGAAGTCCACCTGCCCGTCCTATCGCTTCCTTTTCGAGGAGCGGAAGATCAAGGGTAGCCGTTCGCCGGACGCGCTTTCCTTCGGCGGCGGCGAGGATACGGAACTCGTGCCCGACTCCGATGCGAAAGCCCTCGTTTCCTATCTATTGTCTCTGAAAAAAGACCAGCCGGTCCCCGCTGCGCTGACTTTTTCCCCGGTAAAAAAAGTCAAGTGACCGTTGCACCAAACGACTTCCCCAATACTTTCATCCATGTCACAGCCTAATCAAAAGCCAGACCTCGAGGACTCGATCAATGTGACCGAGGCCCACGGCCGTGTGGTCCGCGAAGCCGCCGCCTGCGCCCGCGAAAAGCGGATCGTTGACAACGGCATCGCTCCCGTTTCCCTGTGGGCCACCGTCGCCTGCGGAGTGGTTGCCATCATCGCCGGCGGTGTTCTCGGAACCGCCGGAAATCTGTTTGCCTACGGTGCGACCTTCCGTCCCGGCTACGTGCGGACCCCGGCTCCGGGTGCCGCTGATGCCGGACCTCAGCCGAAACCGGCGCTCGCCGCTTATGAAGCGAAGGGTGCGAAGATTTTCTCGGCCAAGTGCAGCGGTTGCCACGGTTCCGACGCCCGCGGCAACGGCTCGACCTATCCGTCGCTTGCCGGATCCGCCTGGGTTAATGGCGAGACCGAGCGCTTTGCGATGGTCATTCTCAACGGCCTCCAAGGTCCTGTCAGCGATGGCAAAACCTACGGAGTGATGCCTCCTCAGGGAATCGGGATGGCTTCCGAGGACCTCGCCGGCATCATGACCTACATGCGCAACAACTTCGGCAACAAGAAGGGCGATGTGGTCACCGCCGAAATGGCGAAGGCAGCGATCGAAATTTCCGGCAAGCGTGCGAAGGCGGGTTCTGCCGTCACCGGCGAGGAACTCACCGCAGATCACGCCAAGATGCTTGCCGGAGCCGTGCTCGATCCCGCCACGATGCTCGATCCGATCACGCTGGCCCCCGCCGCCGCGAAACCTTGAGACGCTGCACGCAACATTCGAATCGAGCCACCTTTTTTCGTTTTATTCCAACACACGACCATAATCCCTCAGCCTGATCCAGATTAGCCGGAACCAACCACGCATATTTTGCTATTCACTTTCCATAATTTGGATTAACCAACGCCGCCAGACGGAACCATGAGCTCTCACGACACCACCCACGCCGGGCACGACGCCCACCACGACGATCACCATCACGAACCGGGATTCTGGTCGAAATACGTCTTTTCGACCGACCACAAGATGATCGGCATGCAGTATGGAATCACCGCGATGTGCTTTCTTGCCTTCGGTTTCTATCTGATGATGGTGATGCGCTGGAGCATCGCTTACCCGCACCAGCCGCTTCCGGAATGGATGAGCTGGATTTTCACCGACGGCTGGAAAGCCCGGTGGTTGCAGGACGGCAAGGTGACGGGTGAGACTTATAACATGTTCGGTGCCATGCACGGTACAATCATGGTGTTCCTCGGAATCGTTCCGCTCGGTTTCGGTGCCTTCGGCAACTACGTCACTCCGCTGCAGATCGGCGCGGTGGACATGGCATTTCCGCGCCTCAACATGGCGAGCTACTGGATCTATCTGATCGGCGGCCTGATCATGTGCGCCTCGTTCTTCATGGAGTCCGGCGCGGCCAAATCCGGCTGGACAAACTACTCGCCGCTCGCGGGCTTCGCCGACGGGCAGGTGGTCAACCAGTTCCTCGCGGGTCAGACGCAGTGGCTGATCGGCCTCGTCTGCCTGATCACTTCATCGCTCCTCGGTTCTGTCAATTTCATCACCACCATCATCAACCTCCGTGTCCGTGGGATGACTTGGATGCGCATGCCGTTCTTTGTTTGGTCCATGCTGGTGACCGGCTTCCTGCTGTTGCTCGCCTTCCCTCCGCTTGAGGCTGCCGGCATCATGCAGCTGATGGACCGCGTGGGTCATTCTTCGTTCTTCATGCCTTCCGGCCTTTTCACGAAATCCGAGGGACTTGCCGATCTATCCGGTGGTGGTTCGCCGCTGCTGTTCCAGCACTTGTTTTGGTTCCTCGGCCACCCGGAAGTTTACGTCCTCCTTCTTCCCGCTTTCGCCTGCGTTGCGGAAATCATTCCGGTCAACACCCGCAAGCCGCTCTGGGGCTACAAGTCGATGGTCTATTCGGTACTCGTGCTCGGTTTCCTTTCCTTCGTCGTCTGGGCCCACCACATGTACATGACCGGCATGGGTGCTGCGGTTTCCACCTTCTTTCAAACGACCACGGTGCTCATCTCCGTGCCCTCCGTGGTCATCATCACCGCGATGCTGATCTCGCTGTGGGGTGGTTCGATCCGTTTCACCCCGCCGATGATGTGGGCCTGCGCCTTCATCCCGATGTTCGGTATCGGTGGTCTGACTGGTCTGCCTCTCGCCTTCAACCTCGCCGACCTCCACCTGCACGACACCTACTATGTCATCGGCCACTTCCACTATGTCGTGGCACCGGGCATTCTCTTCGGTTTCTTCGCCGGTGTGCTCCATTGGTATCCGAAAATTACCGGACGCTTCATGAGCAGGACGCTCAACCACCTGCACTTCTGGCCCAGCCTGATCTGTATGAACCTGATCTTCTTCCCCATGCTCGTGCAAGGCATGGCCGGTTTCCACCGCCGTTGGTATAACGGGGGAGACGCTTACTTGGACAAGGCCGCTGGCGGCGTGAATGTTTTCGGCCAAACAGTGGTTCAAAACATCGATATGAACATCCTCATGTCGATGGGAGCCTGGACCATGGCTGCTTTCCAAATCTTCTTCGTGATCAACCTGTTCACCTCATGGAAGTTCGGCAAAAAGGTCACCAGTGACAATCCATGGGACGCCACCACGCTCGAGTGGGCGACTCCAACACCTCCGGGCCACGGCAATTTCCTCGTCGAGCCCGTAACCTACCGCGGTCCTTACGAGTACAGTCGTCCTGATTGTGAAGAGGATTTCCTTCCGCAATGGATCGCTCCCAAGCACGCGGCTCCTGCCGACAAGCCCGCTGAAAAGCACTAACACTCCAGCACCCGCGGTCCCCAGTTCTCCACGCCTTCCCTTTTTCAAATGGAAATTCCATACATCGTCACTCCCCGCAAGGACACCGGCCTCTTCAATTCGAAGATCGCAATCTGGTTGTTCCTGGCATCCGAAGTCATGCTCTTCGGCGGTTTCTTCTCGGCCTATGTTTTCCTCCGCCTCGGCGCGGACTACCCATGGCCCGAGCGGACGCTGCCGGTGCTGCCCGGTCTGATCAACACCTTCGTGCTCATCGGTTCCTCCGTGACGGTCGTTTTCGCATGGGCATCCTTGAAAATGCGCCAATGGCGGAGATTCCAAATCTTTATGGGAATCACGGTGTTCTGCGCCCTGATCTTCATGGTGCTCAAAGGCATCGAGTATAACGTGAAGTTCCATCACCAGGCCCTTCGCCTGAAGGACTACACGGTGATCGAAGGTCACCTTGGCAAGGAGATGGATGAAAACCATAAAGAGGTGCTCAACCACCACGGCGATCCGATCGAGGAAAACTTGATCTATGTGGAAACCACCAAGCTCACCTTCAATACCGTCCGTTTCCACAAGCCATGGATCGAGGAACTCCTCACCCAATCGGAGCATCACAAGTCGACCATCAAGCTCGCCGCAGACGTCAAGGCGGTGATGAAGGAGGGCAAACCTGCCGAAGTCATCGCGAAAGCCGGTGATCCACTTTCCATCGAGCTCCTCAACAAAATCCAGAAGGTCCACCTCGCCGCCCGCAGCCACAACGGCGCAATGCGGACCGCAGCCCTGCGCAGTGAGTGGAAAACCGCAAAAGCGGCGAACCCGGACAAGAAGGGCTGGCAGCTTGCTTCCAACGTGAACATCGATGCGGCCGCACTTGCCCCGCACCTGTTGGACGAGGTTTCCAGTGTGGCATTTGCTGTTGATCCTCCAACCAAGTTTGATTTCAAGCCGCGCGACATCAAGGAAGCCGATGGCTCATCCACACTGCGTGATGACACGGTCGTCGAGGGCAAGCTGTTGGAAAGTCCGATGGTGTTCCACTATGTGGATGCGATCGACTTCCAATATCTCGCGATGAAGGCCGTGAAGAAGGGTGTCGATCCCGAAGTCGCCATCGAGAATTCCTGGCTGATCAAGAACAACCCATTCGCCAAGGAAGCATGGGAATGGAACAAGGTGCAGGTCGCCAAGATCGAGAAGGAGTTGCTCGACAAATACGGCGTGGACAAGAAAACCGGCAAGGCCAAGCGCGAGCCGACAGCCAAAGAGCGCTATCGTGTCGGTTGGAAGGATTTCGTCGCCAAGGCTGATGGCGTTGACCGCGAGAAGGAGAAGATCCAGTTCAAAGAAGAATTCTTGGGTCCCGATTACGCAGGCCGCGAAGAGAAGCACACCTTTGAGGAACTCACCGTGCCACGTGAGGAAGTTGGTTTTGCCGCTAAGTTCACCCCCGCGTGGAACACCTACTACGCCATTTATTTCACCATCACCGGACTTCACGGTTTGCACGTCATCGGTGGTGCGCTGGTGCTGGCTTACTATCTGTTCTTCGGAAAGAAGATGTATCTCACCAATCCCGAGTGGCTCGCCAACCGCGTCGAAATCGGCGGTCTGTTCTGGCACTTCGTGGACCTTGTCTGGATCTTCGTTTTCCCGATCCTTTATTTGATGTAACCGACGGTTTTCTCCACTTCACACTTTTCCCATCCTCATCACCATGGCCGATTCACCTGAAGAAATCAAAAAAGCTGTCCGCACCTACCTCTTTGTTGGAGGTATCCTTTTCCTTGGCACGATCATCACCGTGCTGGTCGCCACACGCCCTGAACTCGATGTCGGGGTGCATGGCTTTGATAAATGGGACTGCATCCTTGGCCTCACCATTGCAACTATCAAATCCACGCTGGTTGCTTCCATCTTCATGCACTTGAACCACGAGAAGAAGGCGGTTTACTGGCTCTTCGGCTCTGGAATCTGTGCCGTTATCAGCTTGGCTGGCCTTACTGCTCTGGCCATGGGCGATCCGATTTTCGACAAGTTCTTCTACTCGGGTCATTGATTTTCCGTCATCCGATTGTTCCTTAAGACATGTCCCTCAAAAGTTTCCACATCGTTTTCGTGACCGTCAGCACCTTGCTGTGTCTGTTCCTGGCGCTGTGGTCGTTTGTTCTCTCGCCCGAGTCCTCGGCGATGTTCACGGCTCTCGGTATTGTCGGTGCCATCGGGTCGGTGGTGATGCCCGTTTACGGAGTTTGCTTCTATCGCAAGGCCGCCCGGATCCATATCTGATCAATCTCTCATTCATTTTTCCATGAACCTCATTCCAGAAATTTTCGCTTGTTCGACATGCCGCGTCACGATGGTCGAGGCAGGCGGGGATGCCGCCGGTTGGTCGATTTTCTTTCTGCTGGGTGTAATTCTGGCGATTTTGGGTGGCATCGGATTTTTCATGTTCCGCATTGCCCTCCGGCAGAAGGCGCACTTCGACCCCACCCTGTCCGACGACTACGTCGCCCCCGACTCCTCCAACTGATTTTACCACATCACCTCATTTTCCCCAGTCTCCATGAGTCCATCCAAGTTCCTCGGTATCCCAGAAAATTTCTCCGCCCACGGTGGCCAGGTGGATCACATGATCGATGTGGTTCATTGGTTCATGATCGCCCTTTTCGTGGGTTGGACGATCTTCTTCTTCTACTGCATCTTCCGCTTCTGGCATAAAAACAACCCGAAGGCATCGTATGAAGGCGTGAAGAGCCACCTTTCGAGCCACCTGGAAGTCGGCGTCATCATCGTGGAAGCCGTGCTGCTTCTCGGTTTCGCCTTCCCGCTTTGGGCGGAGCGGGTGGACAGCTGGAAGCAGGTGCAGAATCTCAATCCGAATCGCGTCCGCGTCGTCGGCTGGCAGTTCGGCTGGACCTATCACTACCCCGGTGCCGACAACAAGTTCGGCCGCCGCGATCCCAACCTCATCTCCGGCTCCAACGACCTCGGTATCGACTACACCGATCCGAACGCCCTCGACGATTTCACCAGCCCCATCCTCAAGCTTCCCGTGGACCAACCAGCCGTGCTCAACATCGGCACCAAGGACGTCATCCACAACTACTGCATCGTCCCGATGCGTGTCCAACAGGACGCCATCCCCGGCCGCGAGATCCCGATGTGGTTCACGCCCATTAAGACTCTCGAAACCTACGTCGTCTGCGCCCAGCTCTGTGGCGAAGGCCATGGCAACATGGTCGGCTCCATGGAAGTGGTGCCGAAAGCCGAATACGACACCTGGTTCAAAGGTCAGACCGAAGGCGCGCTCAAGCTTCACTCTCCGACACCGGCCGCTGCTCCTACGGCAAAAAACTAGGAGATCCAGTGGCTGAAATCCCCGAAATTGATCGTGAGGATTTCCACAATCTCCTCATCGAGATTGGAAAAACACGGATCCCTTTCGGTAAATTCGGCATCAAGTTCTATCCACCCGCGGGAGTTCCCATCATGGATCTCCCGGAGGAATACTTCTTCTGGTTCAAGGAGCGCGGCTTTCCCAAGGGCCGCCTCGGCGAGCTGATGGCCCAGGTTTGCGAGATCAAGGCCGTTGGCATGGATTCCATTTTCGATCCGATCCGGCAGTCGAATGGCGGCCGTTTCAAGCTTCTGCCCGCACGCCGCAAGTCGTTTGACTTTGAGTGAAGCACGTTGTCCTTTTTGGGCTTGTCGATGAATGATGATGATGTACGATGACGTCATCATGAGGACGATCATCGATTTGCCCGAAGAACAAGTGAAAGCCTTGGCGGCATGGTGCGACGCCGAGAAAATATCACGGGCGGAAGCAGTAAGGCGGGCCCTTGCCGAAATGTTAGTGAATCGGCAGGCGGTGGACCGGGACAAAGCATTTGGCGCATGGCGGGAAAAAGATTTCGACAGCACGCAACACGTCCGGACGCTGCGGGAGGAGTGGGAATTGTGAAGGCTGTTATCGACAGTGATGTGCTCATTGATTTTCTTCAGGGAGTGCCAGAAGCGGAATCGGAGATCAACCGCTACAGTGATCCACTTTATTCCGTCATTTCCTGGATGGAAGTGATGGTGGGTGCGGATACTGCGGAAGAGCGCATGGCGGCCGAGGCGCTTTTCCGATCCATGAGGGTTGTCGAGCTTTCCGCCGAAGTGGCTTTGAAAGCCGTGGACGAACGCAGGAAATCTCGTCTCAAATTGCCCGATGCCGCCATTCTAGCAACAGCCGATTGCGAAGGTTGTATCCTTGTCACCCGCAACACGAAGGACTTCGACAAGGATGATCCGCGGATTCGATTTCCCTATTCTATCAAATGAGCGGAAATAGAGGCTGTGTCGCTCCTCGACATCGAATCATCAAGGGATGGGCCCTGCCGGTGGCAGATGGGGCGGTCGCTTCCATCGCATCAACAGATTGGCCCCGAGAATCAGCCCGCCCCCGACGGCCATCGCGGTGGAAAGATGCTCGTTGGGATAATCACCGCCGGTGAACTGTTCTAACATCGCCGGCAGAAACAGGACATAAACCGCCGTGAAAACCGGCTCGATCGTGTAGATCATCCCTGCCTCCGCCGCGGAAACGCGCGGTTGCCAGACGTTCATCAGGACATAGGCCCCACCGAGCAGAACAGCGCCAGTGACGCGATCAGAACGAACGCAGGAACAGAAGCCCCCGCCTTCAGGCAGGCCCCCAAGTCCGGTGCGGACAGCATGGTGACCGGGACAAATAAAACGGCGATGACAAGAAACATCACAAAACTCATGCTGGCACCGCGATTACCCTGATGCTTGGGATTTTCCAACGCAAGGATCTGGAAAGTGAAAAGAAATGCGGCCAGCAGCGTTTCCCATTCGCCCCGCCCCAGCCGCAGGTTTTCGAGCCGGATGCCTGATAGAACCGCGCCGCCGGCCAGCACCATCGCAGTGGCGAGCACCACCCGGGCTGATGGCGCTTTTCTCAGGCAAAGGCAGGCCCATAACGGAAGTGGGATGCAGTAGGCCTGGGTGAGGAATGCGGAGGTCGAAGCCTCGGTATAGGCAAGTCCGTCAGCCTGCACCCACATGCCGGCTCCGCCCCACAGCGCGAGCGTAGCTCCCTGCCGGATCTCGCCGGCGGTCGGCCGTTTTCCCCGCATCAGAAACGGCAGCGGCATCACCGCGCTCAGACCGAATCTCGCGAACTGCATCCAGGACGAAAGGAACACGCTCGAAACGCCCGGCATCCGCGTGGTCTGCTCCAAGTGCAGCGCCTTCACCAGTGGAAAACTTACACCCCACAGTGCACAGGCAACGATCAAAAGAAAAACCGGCATGGAAGTGACGGAACAATGCCGTTTCACACCAGACCCACAAGGCGCGAAACCCGCTGGCTTGCGTTTTCCGTCAGATCCGGCATGGTTCGCCCATGAGTGGATTAACGCATTCGCGGCGGCAGTTTCTGGCGGGAACGGGAGCATGGCTCGGAGCATCGGCGCTTGGCTTCGGCGCGGATCCGGCGAAGACCAAAACCATCTCCATTTTCCACACCACCGACCTTCACGGCCACATCGTGCCGACCCAGACTTACGGCGGCGTGAAGGATGTCGGCGGATTCGCGCGCTGCGTCTCGTGCATCCGGCAGTGGCGCAAGGAATCTCCTGACTCGCTGCTGCTGGACATCGGTGATGTCTATCAAGGGACGGCGGAGAGCCTGAACAACGGCGGAGCCTTGATGATCGGGCTCTTCAACCGCCTCGGCTACGACGCCTGGGCGCTCGGAAACCACGACTTCGACTGGGGTCCGGACCTGTTGGAGAAAAACCTCGCGCTCTCGAAATCCCCGGTCCTGACCGGAAATCTTGAACTCGGAGGAAAACTTCCCGGCAATCTCGAAGGCGCCTGGAAGGCGGTGAAACCGTGGACGATGAAGGAAGTCGGCGGTTTTCGCATCGCACTGATAGGTCTGGTGACGCCGGGCCTACCCTACTGGTTGTCTCCGGAAACCTTGGGCGGAGTTTCTCCCACCGATCCGGTGGAATCGCTCAAGCGTTCCATCACCGAAGCGAAAGCGGACAAGGCCGACGTCATCGTCATCATGGGCCACATGGGCTGGCGCAAGGAAGACGACTTCGCCAATCCCGTGCGCGAGATTCTCCAACAGAACAACGGTGTGGACATTTTCCTGGCAGGGCACACCCATCAGGACCAGCCGTCGTTCGAACTCAGCGGTGTGCTCTGTTCGCAGGCAGACTACTACGGCATCCACTGCGGCCGCGTGGACCTGGTGATGGATTTGGAAACCCGCAAGATCGTGGAGCGCAAGGCTTTCACAATGCTGATGGACAAGCGCTTCGATCTCGATCCCGTGGTGATGGAAATGGCGCAGCCGGATTTGAAAAAGGCCGACGAGCAGATGGCGCGCAAACTCGGCGTGGTCAAAACCGAGATCGACGGAAAGGGCCGGGGAAACCGTCTCTCACCGCTTTTCTGTGAGTTCTTCAGTGAGGCACTCACCCGCAACCAGACGCCGGTGGACGGCGTATTCCACGGCACGTTCGGCACTGGGAATCTTGCTCCAGGCGAACTCACCGTCGCCGATTGTTGGAAGATGCTGCCCTACGAAAACCTCCTCACCACCGCGGAAGTCACCGCCGAGGAACTGGTGGAAATCGTCCGTGAGGATCGCAAGGATTACCAATCAGACCGTACACTCTGGCCGTTTGATCTGGAAATCGACAAGGCAGGAAACACCGTCCGCTATTTTTACAAAGGCGAGCCCGTTGCCGCTGGCAGGCGTTTCACCATCGGCTTCAACAGCTACGACGCCCAGTCCGGCGGCCGGAAACTCATGCGCCTGCGGGAAATCGTCGCAAACCCCGCCGCTAAACGCGCCACCACCCGCATCGACACCCGTGGTGCGCTCATCGACGGAATTCTCAACCGCAAGGAACTCTCCTGAAATTTCACGCTTTCTTCATTGGCATTTCACAAGGAGGGGTTGAAATCCATTCATGCCCCGCGTCCTACTGGTTGAAGATGAACCGGCCATTGCCGACACGCTCATTTATGCGCTCGGAACCGAGTGTTTCGAAGTCACTCACGCCCTGACCGGTGCGGATGCACTCATCGCGGCTGCGAGTGAGTCGTTCGACTTCGCCATCCTCGACATCGGCCTGCCGGACATGACCGGGCTAGACGTCTGCCGCCGCCTGCGTGAGAAATCGTCCATCCCCGTCCTTTTTCTAACTGCGAGGTACGGTGAGATGGACCGCATCCTCGGCCTCGAACTCGGCGGCGACGACTATGTGACCAAACCGTTTTCTCCCCGCGAAATCGTCGCCCGCGTCCGTGCGATCCTCCGCCGATCACAGAACACGGTTTCACCCCAAGCCCAGATCGCCTGCGGTGGGAAATCCCTGCACCACGACCAGGAAACGATGCGCATTCATTGTCACGGCGAGCAGCTCGATCTCACAGCGCACGAATACAAGCTCCTGCTCGTCCTGATGGAGAAACCCGGCCGCGTCTTCACCCGCGACCAGTTGCTCGACCACGCCTGGGAAGATCCCGGAGCTGTCACTGACCGCACCATCGACGCCCACATCAAGTCGATCCGTGCGAAACTCCGCACCGCCCGCGACGGCGCTGAGAACCTGATCGAAACCCGCCGCGGACTCGGTTATCTGGTGGTGTCGTGAATTTCCCCACCTCCATGCGTTTCACCCGGGTCACGCTGTTTTTCATCGCGTTCATCATCACGCTCGGATTCTATCAGCTTGCGCGGAGTTTCATCGCCGAGGTCGAGCCGCAGACATTCCAGGCGACCGAGGAGGTGTTGGTTGATACCTCCAATCTACTCGCCGAGATTGTTACGAAGGACATGAGCGAGAATCACCTCGACGCCGAGGAGCTCCACAAAGCGTTCGAAGGAGCCCACCGCCGCGTCATCGAGGCCCGGATCTTCGATCACATGAAGCGCGGCATCGGCATCCACGCCTATCTGACCGACGCGAAGGGCAAGGTCATTTTCGATTCCGACGGCGGCCGGAGGGAAGGGCAGGATTTTTCGGCGAAGCGCGACGTGTCGCTGACCATGGCCGGACGCTACGGCGCGCGCAGCAGCCGGGAAAACCCGAAGGATTCCACCACCTCGGTGCTTTATGTCGGAGCGCCGGTGGGCGACAAGGCGAAGCCGATCGGCGTGCTCACCGTTTTCAAACCTCAGCTCGACGTCCTTCCGCTGGTCCGCCAGCGACAGCGGATCATCTACAGCGCGTGCGGCCTGATCGGTGGTGGCATCCTGTTTCTGATAGGCGCGGTGTTTCTCTGGCTGTTCCATCCCATCGGAAAAATCACCGAATACGCCCGCGCCATCGAACGGGGTGAACGGCCCGCGAAGCCGAAGATCGGCATCGGCCGCGAGGTGAACACGCTGGCTCACGCCCTTGATTCGATGCGCGATGCGCTGGAGGGCCGCCGCTACGCCGAGCGCTACATCCAGACTCTGACGCATGAAATGAAAAGCCCGCTCGCCGCCATCCGCGGCGCGGCAGAACTGCTGGACGAGGACATGCCGATCAAAGACCGCAAGCGCTTCCTCGAAAACATCCGCGCGGAAACCGCCCGCAGCGAGCGGCTCATCAACCGGTTGTTGGAACTCTCCGCCATCGAGGGCCGCGCCAGCCTCGACATCGTCGATGAACTCGACTTCCACGCCATCGTCGCCCGTGCCATCGACCAAGCCCTTCCGCTTGCCGAGGTCGCAGGTGTCGCGTTGGAAATTCAAGCTGCCGATACTGTGATCCCGATGCGCGCTGACGGATTCATTCTGCGTGCGGCTGTGACCAATCTGTTGGAGAACGCCATCGACTTCTCACCACGTGGCGGAAAAATCGAAATCGGCCTGCAAACACCCGACGGGCATGCGGTTCTAACCATCCGTGACCACGGTCCGGGAATCCCAGACTACGCGCGGGAGAAAATTTTCGAGCGTTTTTACTCGCTGCGTCACCACGCCTCGAAGCGCAAGGGCACCGGACTCGGCTTAACATTGGTTAGGGAAACCGCAGAGCTACACGGCGGCTCGATCACCCTGGAACCGGCGGCGGGCGGCGGGACTTTGGCCATGCTGGTCTTGCCGCTTGGTTGAGGGAACTCTCCTGCCGGGTGTCCAAAGTGTCACATGGGGCGGATTGCCGGTCCGGGGGGGAAGGCAGTTCATGGTGCGCGTCTTCCCGACGGTTTTTGCCGGAATATTTCAACCCGCTTCGACCTCCATGAAATCTACCTCCCTTCGCGTTCACACCTCCCGAAATCCGATACGTTCCGGACTCCCGTTGCTTCTCGCTGCCTGTCTCGCCGGCTTCCAAGGCATCGCCGCCGGTGCCTCATTCACCGCAGGAGACATCACGGTTCTCCAGGCAGCGGCTTCCGCCAGCAACACGACCTGCTCGGTGGTGGAAGTGAACCCTGCCTCCGTCACTCCCCTGGTGCCCGTCCAGACCATCGCGATTGACGGGACCACCCTGCGCTTCAGCGGGTCCGCCACCAGCTCCTGTTATTTGACGAACAACAACGACCGCAGCCTTCTCGTGTTCACCGGGCACAACTCGACGAACACCAGCGCGAATGCCAACACGCTTTTGGCCCGCGGCGTCGGAACCCTGAATGCGGCCGGGACGTTCGCCCTCTCCACGACCTACACCGGGGCCTCCGGAAACCAGACCCGCTCCGCCACCAGCCTGAACAATAAATACCGACTGGTTCATCGGTGACCAAGGCGGCATTTACACGAATGGAACCACCGCCGCTAGCCCGGGCATCGGTGTCCGCGGCGTGAAAAACTTCGGCGGCATGGTTTACGGATTGCAGGCGTCGTCCACCGTCACCGTGATCGCGGTTTCGACGGTTTCCGCACCCACCGGCGGCACGGTCACCGGTCTGCCGGGCCTGACGAACAATGCGAACGCGCAGGATTTCTCGCTGATCTCTTCGGGCGACAACGGTTCAACCCACGACGTGTTATACCTCGTCTCCGCGACCTCTAACACTTCGGGAGCGATCAGCAAATACTCGCTGGTCAGCGGAACTTGGACGGCCAACGGCACCTACACCACCCCGTTTGGTGGATTCGGTGTCGCCGCGTCGGACAGCGGAAACGGAGCGACGCTTTTCGTCTCGACCGGGCAGGGTGCATTGACGGCCAACAACCTGCTCAAAGTGACCGACACCGCCGGCTTCAACGCTACCATCACTATCACGACGGCAAACAACGTGATCCTCTACACCGCGCCTGCCGGAAACATCATCAAGGGTGTCGCCTTTGCTCCGGTGAATCCGGCCGCCGATCTTGCCGTCGGCGTGACTGCTCCGGGCAATGGCACGATTGGCACGAATTTCGACTACACGGTGACCGCGACGAATACCGGAGCCACGACCGCCGCGGGAGTCGGTGTGCAGCTCACCCTTCCCGCCGGACTCACCTATGTTTCGGCAGGCGTCAACAACGGGTTCACCGCATCTGAGTCCTCGGGAGTGGTCACCTTCTCGGGAGGAACCTTGAACGGTGGTGCCAGCGCCGTGCTGACAGTCACTGTCAGTGCAGCCACCGCCGCCACCTACTCGGCTCCGGCAGGTGCAGCGGTGATCGATCCTTCCTACACCATCGCGGAATCGAACGAAACTAACAATTCCTCCACAGCGGGCACCAGCACCGTGGTGGTCGTCCCGAATTCGCCGCCCTTCTTCACCCTCCAACCTGCCGCCAGCACGTCGGTTCCGTATGGCACCACCACCACCCTTACGGTTTCCGCCAACGGCAATCCGACGCCGACCTTCCAGTGGTATGAAGGTGTCAGCGGAAATACCGCCTCTCCGGTCTCCGGTGCGACCTCCGCCAGCTTCACCACACCGGCGATCACGTCTAACACAAGGCGTTGGGTCCGCGCGGCCAACGGCCTAGGCAGCCCCGCCGACAGCAACGCGGCTTCCATCACTGTCGTGCTTTCCTCGGATGCGACGCTCTCCGCGCTCACCGCAAGCACTGGATCGTTTTCCCCGGCATTCACGCCGGCCACCTCCGCCTACTCCGCTACCGTGGCAAATGCGACCGCCGCCATCACCGTCACCCCGGCATCCGCCAACGCCTTCGCCACGATCCAGGCGCGGGTCAACGGCGGCACCTATGGCGCTGTGACCTCGGGTGGACCTAGCAGCTCGCTTTCCCTCAACGTGGGTTCCAACACCATCGACGTTCTTGTGACAGCCCAGAATGGCACGGCAACCGGTCTCTACACCATCACTGTCGTTCGCTCCGCGCCTAACCTCGCAGCGGGGGCCATTGCATTCACCGGTTTCAATGCCGACGGTGCCGACGACATCGCCTTCGTCGCCCTGGCCGCGATCCCGGCCAGCAGCGCGATCTATTTCACTGACAACGAGTGGAACGGCCAGGCCATCGGTTCCGGAGGGACCTTCATTGACTTCAACGAGAGTGAATGGGTATGGACGGCCCCTGCGGGTGGTGTAGCCGTGGGAACGGTCGTGACGATCAACAACCTTTCCGCCACCACGACGGCATCCGTCGGAACCGTGTTCTTTACTGACCGCGCCAATCGCGGTCTAAGCACCTCGGGCGAGGCGATCTATGCCTTCCAAGGTGCGAGCCATGTGGCTGAAGTCTTCCTCGCCGAAATCAGCTCGGATGCGACGGTCTCCATCGCCAACACCGGTCTCGCCACCGGAAGCACCGCGATTGTTTTTCCTAACAGCCCCGACGGTGCCCGCTACAAGGGATCGCGGTCAAGCCAGTCGACCTTTCCCGACTACCTCACCCTGATCGGCAACGTAGCGGCGAACTGGGACGATATCGGTGGCGGCGACGGCACGACCTATCTGCCATTCGACACCACGCCGTTCACCCTCGGCGCCTCCGCCACCGCGACCCTCGCTATCAACGACGTGTCCGTCACCGAGGGAAACAGCGGCACAACCCTGCTGAACTTCACGGTCAGCCGCAATAACAGCCTCACCGCCTTCACCGTGGATTACACCACCGCCGATGGCTCGGCCGCCCAGCCCGGCGATTACACCACCGCAGCCGGCACACTTACCTTTAACGTCGGTGGGGCGCTCACGCAGCCGGTCTCCGTAACGGTTCAGGGCGATACAACCCTTGAATCGGATGAAACAGTGCTGGTGAATCTATCGAACCTCGTCAATAGCTCCGGCAGCACCACCATCGCGGACGCGCAGGGAATCGGCACCATCCTCAACGACGAGCCGGTCATCACCACCCCGCTCGCCTCCTCGAATCGCGACGTGCTCGTTCCTAACACCAATACCTGGCCGGCTGCTGGTGTGCGCTTGAACGGAGCGCAATTCGTCAACCTCGGCCTGCAGGGCGTCGGTCGCGTCCCGGCCAACTCGATCAACCCCGCAACCGGCGAGTCGCTCGGCTCGATCTCGGACATGCAGGTCACCGGTTTCACCAACAACAACAACGGCACCTGGAGCGGAACTTTCAACTTCCTGCCGGATCGTGGCTATAACAGCGGCGCGATTTTCTCGAACTACGCCGCGCGCATCAATGCTTTCTCCTTCACCTTCACGCCTTACACTGCGTCCGCTCCGACGGCCCTGCAGAACCAGGTGGCGATGACCTTCACCGGTTCCGAGCGTTTCACCTATGACCACGATGCGAATAACAGCACCAGCCCGGTTTACACCACCGGCCTGCTGGCCAACGGCAAGGTGACCTTGTTCGGCACGGATGTCCCGGTCGTCACCGGAAATTCCACCCAAAGCGACGCCAGCGTGGCCAACCGCCTCACAGTGGATGCCGAGGGACTCGTCCTCGACAAACGCAGCGGTAAGACCGGCACCGGCTGGGTCGGTGATGAATATGGTGCCTACATCTATCACTTCAACGCCAGCAAACAAATTGACGGCCAGCTCCTGCTTCCCGCTGCCCTCGTTCCCCATTCGCCGGTCGGCACCACCAACTTCCAAGCTGATCCGCCGGTAAACGGACGCCGCATCAACCAGGGCATGGAAGGCCTCGGCCAAAGCCCGGATGGCACGCGGCTTTTCGCCCTTTTGCAAAGTGCGACGCTCCAGGACAGCGGTTCCGGCAACCAGGGCCGCACCAACGCCCGCCTGCTCGTCTATGACATTTCCGGCGGCGATGTCCCTAACGATCCCATCGCGCAGTATGTCATCCAGCTTCCCCGCATCGACACCACCGGCTCCACGACGAACGGAACCACGGTGGACCGCACCGGTGCGCAAAGCTGCATCCAGTTGATCAGCAACACCCAATTCCTCATGCTTTCCCGCGACGGCAATGGCCGCGGCGCTGCCGGCGCGCCAGTCTTCAAGTCCGTGCTGCTCGCCGATATCAGCGCCGCCACCAACATCGACGGCCTTTACGACGCGGAAGGAAATGCCGTCGCTCCCGGCGGCGTGTTGAACGCCAGCGTGACCCCGATCGCCTGGACCGAGGCCCTCAACATGATCGGCAAGCTCGACCTCAACATCTCCGAAGTCGCCAAATTCGGCCTCAAACTCAACACCGCTCCGGGTGACATCAACACGATCTGCGAGAAATGGGAGGGGCTCGGTCTGGTCTCCTGTGACGACGCGTCGAACCCGAACGATTACTTCCTTTTCATCGGCAACGACAACGACTTCCTATCCGCCTCTCCGGGAAATATCTCGATGCGGCCGGCACCATCCAGAGCTACAACGCCAGTCTCGAAAACGACACCATCGTCCTTGCCTACCGCGTCCGCCTCATCCAGCCCTCGACTCCAGTCAATGCCTGGCGCCAGTCGAATTTCGGCACCACCAGTATTGCGGGCATTCTCGCCAACGATGCCGACTTCGACAATGACGGTGTTCAAAACCTTGTTGAATACGCCCTCGGTACGAACCCGACGATCGGCTCCGGTGCCAACGGCCCTGTCGCCCTGCCGGTGGCCCTTCGCAACGATCCCGACTCGCTCCTCAGCGACCGCCTCGCCCTGAGCTTCAGCATCGCCAACCCGAATCCCACCGACGTGACGTACGTCGTGCAAGCTTCCGATGACCTCGGTTCATGGACCAGCGTGGCTTCTAAAACCGGCACGGGTGCCTGGATCTGGCTCGGTAGCGGGACTTCTCACATCGTCACCAGCGGCAGCGGCCCAGTCTCGGTGAAGGTCGGCGACCTGGTTCCTGCCAGTGGGAATCCCATTCGCACGATGAGGCTCAAAGTGAACAATCCTTGATCGGTGATTGCCCCCATTTCCGGGAAGACTGCCAGTCTGGCAGCTCTTCCCGGATTTTATTCAAGGCATCTGCGTAGGGTGCAGCGGCGCAATGGTGTGACCTTGGCCTCCACTGCTTCCCACCCGGGCGAATCTTCCCGGAAATTTCACGCAAGCTTTATCAGGCTTTCATCCAGAGCAGCTTTCATCACCTCGTCAACCCCGACGAATCCCATGAAAGCATTACTCCGCCTCACCTATTTCGGCATCATTTATGGTGTCCTCGCCTGGCTCGCTCCGGCAGCCGAGGAGAAATCCTCCGCACCGTATTTCCAGATCATCGGTACCAAAGATGATTCCGCGAACGAACAGCTCCCGCTGAAATCCGCCGAGGCGAAGGTGGTGATCGACGGCACCATCGCCCATGTCGTCCTGACGCAGAAGTATGCGAACGCCGGTAGATCCCCGATCGAGGCAATCTACGTTTTCCCCGCCTCCACCCGCGCGGCCGTGCATGGTATGACCTTGAAAACCGGCGACCGGGTGATCGTCGCACGGGTAAAGGAATCCTTGAAGGCGAAGGCCGAGTATCAGACGGCGAAGGCGGAGAAGAAAATCGCCGCGCTGTTGGAGGAGCACCGGCCTAACGTTTTCCAGATGTCCGTCGCCAATCTGTTACCGGGCGACGACATCGCGGTGGAGATTGAATGGACGGAAACGATTCCGGCGGTGGATTCGACGTATGAATTTGTTTTTCCAACCGTGGTCGGTCCGAGATACACCGGCGGCTCTGCGGCAGGGAATGGTGAGACATGGACCGCGAACCCGCATCTCAAAAAGGGCACTCCGAACCCGGCGATGTTTTCACTCGATGTCGCGCTGACCACCACGCTGGCCTTGGCCGAGGTGAAATGCCCGAGTCATCCCGTGGCGGTTGATTTCAAGGCAAAAGACCGGGCCTACGTGAAAATCGTTACGATGTCCGGGGAGGATGCGGCCAAACGTGATTTCATTCTGCGCTGGAAGTTAGGAAATGATCAGGTGGATGCCGGCCTGCTGCTGCATCGCGGTGAGGCGGAGAATCATTTCCTGCTCCAGATCGCCCCGCCGCCGAGGGTGACGGTGGATCAGATTCCGCCGCGGGACTATGTGGTGGTGCTCGATGTTTCCGGATCGATGGAAGGCTTTCCGCTTAATACGGCGAAGATGCTGCTGCGCGATCTCGTGCACGGTCTGCGTCCGGATGACACTTTCAATGTGGTCACATTCGCGTCCGGCAGCAGTGTCCTATCCGATCATCCGTTGCCAGCGATCCCGGCGAATCTCGTGTTGGCTAACGAACTAATCGACGGCCAGCGCGCTGGTGGCGGCACCGAACTGGAAGCCGCGCTCAAGGTTTCTCTCGCACTGCCCGGTGGTGAAAGCCGCTCGCGCTCGATCCTGCTCATCACCGATGGCTTCATCTCCGCGGATGCTGAAGTGAGGGATCTGGTTCGCAGCCGGATCGGCGGCGCGAATCTGTTCGCCTTCGGCATCGGTTCCTCGGTAAACCGCGAGCTGATGGAGAGCGTGGCCCGCGCCGGTGGCGGCGAGCCGGTGATCGTGACGTCCGCCAGCGAGGTGGCGGTGGCGGCGAAACAGTTCCGTGAAATGGTGTCGAACCCGGTGCTTGCGAAGGTCCGCATTGAAGCGGAAGGTGTGACGCTTGGCCGCATCGAGCCGGACCCGCATCCGGATGTTTTCGCCTCGCGGCCGTTGATCGTCACCGGCACCTGGAGCGGCGAACCGAAGGGAAAAGTCATCGTGCGCGGCATCGGTGGAAACGGTGCGGCGTTTGAGAAATCCATCGATCTGGCGGAGGCTGCGGCGGCGACGGGGATGAATCATCCAGCCCTGCCAGTGCTGTGGGCGAGGGACCGCGTGAGGCATTTGGAAGAAAAGGAAAAACGTGACGCGGAGACGGTTCGTGAGATTACTTCGTTAGGTTTGAGCTATTCCTTGCTCACTCCCTACACCTCGTTTCTCGCGGTGGATGAAACGCCGAAGACATTTGAAGGTGTCGCGCAGACGGTGAAACAACCGGTTCCATTGCCGAAGGGAGTTTCCGAATCGGCGGTCGGTGAAACAACCGGCGCTCCCGTGATCGTTAAAAACGGCTCGATCCCCGAGCCGACGAGCATCGGGCTCGTTTCGTTTCTTGTCGTGCTGCTCGCGTTGCAACGCAGGCGTTAGTTTTTCCGGAGTGCCGCACGCTCTGCTGCCGCCAGGTGGCGGATGGAGTTTCTTCGTAAGTAGTTCAACCCTTCAGGGTGTGTTCGATGCGAACTGAAGACATCCTGAAGGGTTGAACCACATACGAAGACGGGACAATTCAAAATCATTACTAACATAGGACCCGTGCACGCCGTGCTTCTCGCTATAGAAATCACCACTGACGACGCGAGTCATCGCGATTCCAACATTATCTGGAAAATCCATCCGCTGCTGTGGCTGCTGATGGCGCTTTCTCCGGTGATCGTCTGGTATGTGAAGCGCCTCGACGATGGCAGTGATGAGCCACTCGGGTTGCTGACACTTGCCTTCGCTCTGATGCTCGCTTGGCGAGATCGCAAGTCCCTTTCCGCCAGCGTCGAAGCGCGGGTTTGTGGCGCGATGATGGTGCTGGCATCTTCCATGGCGATCATCTGGCTGCCGCCGATGCTGCGGGCAGGACTGGCGGTTTCCGGGGTCGCGGTTTTCTCAGGCATTCACCGCCGGGCGGGATTGATGGGGTTGTTGATGCTGTCGCTGCCGGTGGTCGCGTCGTTGCAGTTTTTCGCGGGCTATCCGCTGCGGGTTGCCGCAGCGGGAGGAGCGGTGCGGCTGTTGGAGATGGGAAGCGTTGTCGTATCGAGGGCTGGCGCGCAGATGGAAATCGGAGGAAGGATCATCGGGGTGGATCCCGCGTGTAGCGGAGTGCGGATGCTCTGGCACGCGCTAGTGGCAGCGATGGCGCTGGCGGCGTTTCACCGGATTTTATGGAAGGCGACGGTGGTGATGGGTTTGTTAGCCATTATGCTCGTGATCCCGGCCAACATCCTGCGCGCCTTCCTGCTGGTGTTCGAACAAACCGGATTCTGGGAGAAATCGGACCTGCTGCATGGCGGAATCGGACTTGCGTCATTTGCGATCATTCTTACTCCGTTGTGGTGGATCGCGGCGAAACGGGCGGCAAAAACAGGCGGGAATGTCTGTGTCACGGCGGCTCCAGTGACGCGGTCTGTAAGAGTGTTGCTGATGACGGCTGCTGTTCTCGCGCCGCTGTTAGCCGTGGGCACGCCGCGGACTCCGTTGCTAACGGAGATCGGGCCGGAGCCGGTGAGTTTCACGTTTGACGGACTGACCCTGCCGTTGCGCCCTATGCCTTCGACTGAGGCGGAAACAGCGTTTGCGAAAAGTTTCCCCGGCACGCTCTCCAGCCACCGTTGGGGCGACGAGCAGGTGATCCTTCGCCGCATGACCGAGGCGACCCGGCGGCTCCACCCGTCGCGCGACTGCCTGCGTGCGGCCGGATTTGAAACAACCGACGCCATCACCGTCACGCGACCGGATGGCAGCGAGTGGGCGAATTTCTCCGCCGCCCGCGATGGCGAGCGGTTGATGGTTTTCGAACGCATCGTCAGCGAGCGCGATGGTGCCACGTGGACGGACGTTTCGGCGTGGTATTGGTCGGCGATGAGACACCCGCTCAACGGCCCGTGGCGGGCGGAAACGGTGATTTCGAGGAGATGACGTTTTTCCGCAAGTCGCAGGATCTTGCGGGTCGTTTTCATGGCCGGGACTTCGCTCGGTTGTGGATTGCATGGGTTCCCAAGCCCTGTGAGGCAGGTTCGGTTTCCGTTGGTCGGAATCGAATCCCATCGTCAGGGCTTGGGGATTCGACCCGTTGCGGAAATTTTGTGCTTAGTGCGCCGCATTTCATGCGCTAGACCACGGGCATGGATGAACTGACACGCGATCACGGACCACAGCCGCTCGACGGCCTGATGGTCCGCTGGAATTTGACCAATCATGAATTGGTGGAAGTTTCCGAGGAACAACTGAACCACAAGCAGGTGCAGAAAGCCCGCAAGGGACGCCAACTCACGCTGCACCTGATGCAGAAGATGATGCGGGCGCTCAACGGGACGATTCTGGCCAAGCTGCCGAAGGAGGACCGTGAGAAATTCACGCCCTATCTGCACAAGCAACTTTTCAACTATGCGAAGGCCTACGACGCGGCATGGGCGGATCCGAATGAGGAGCTGATGCCGAAGTGAGCGCGGGTCGGTCGAGACCGGGATTGCAATCGAATGGAACGTGACTAGTCTCAGGCCGTGGAATCAGTAACACTGGCCGGTCGGCTTGGTAAGACAGCGCATCTCTCCGCGTTGTTGATGAAGGTCCGACGTTTGGGACTGGCAAGTCCCTCGGATCTTGAGCGGCTGGCGGTGTCCCGCGGTCTCCGCTACTACGACAGTCATGGGGATTCCCTGAAAAATGGGGTGTCGCCTTTACACGGTTCGGATGGGAGAATCAGTGGAGAGTTTACTAACGAAGAGCTGGCCATTGCTTTATTTTCTCCGTCCGCACCCTATTCACAGCAGCGGCTGAGAATGGGCGCGGCGATGCTGGCTGCGGAAGGAAATCGTCCCGAATCCATCGCAAATCGGGCAGTTAGAGAACGTTGTGAAGCGGTGGTGCGGCACATTGCTTCATGCGGTCGTGAGGTGGAGCCCGAAAATCCGTTCTGGGAAAAACTGCTCGAGCTGATTCCCGCTGGCCATTCGGAGCTGCCGCCCGATGCCCTACCTCATCCCACTCGGTTTGTGGCGATGACGGGGATCACGCGGAAGGGCGTGGGAAATCTCAAACAGTGGATCAGACCACGAGCACCGTTGCCTTCATGATATCTGCGGATGATAATCCGACCGAGGTTCTGCTGGCTCTCGATCGCGAGTTGGACCATGAGGTGAGCCTGGTGCTTTACGGGCGTGCGGCGCTATATCTTGGGTTTCCGGATGCTCCGGCGGAGTTCGTCACGACCCAGAATGTGGATGGTATCATCCGTCTCTCGCAACTTTCCGCCCTGATGGAAGACCATGGATTCCGGGAGGCTCAGGAGCGGGCTAACGGGATTTTGGAACCCAGAGGACTTTATATCACTCACCTTTTCAGTGAGGATCAGGTGTTTCTCCGTCCCGAGTGGGAGCAACATCTGGTTCCTGTCCTGAGGCCGAAAACCCGCTGGCTTCGACTCGCCAGGCGACATGCGGTGGACCTGATTCTTACTAAAATGATGCGAGGCGACGATTCTCAGGACATGGAAGACGTCGCGTTTATTGTTGGGAAAAGTGGTGTCACGCTGGCGGAAATGGAAGTGGCTTTTCAACAGGTGCGGATGCCGGACCTGCAAGAACTGCGGGATGCCTTGCCCCGTGTAAGGGAAATCCTGGACAGGAACGGGTGGCCGAAGTGAGCGCTGGCGGCCCAAGCTGGACCATCGTTGGACAGGGCCTCGCGGGGACTTGTCTGGCGTGGGAGTTGTGGAAACGCGGAGTGCCGTTTGTGATAGAGGACCGCGGCGCCGGCGGCAGCTCGCGGGTGGCGGCGGGGATGGTGAATCCGATCACCGGAAAAAATTTCGAGCCGAGCTGGCGCATCGCGGAGTTTCTGCCGGACGCGCGGGCGTTTTATGCCGAGATCGAAGAGCTAATAGGCAGAAAGTTTTGGCATGCGTTTCCGGTGCTGCGGCTGGCGGAATCGGATAGGGAGTGGGCGAAAATTTCATCGAAGCTTGCGGACCCGGCGGTGGTTCCGTGGGTGGCGGGGGAACTGCCCGCGCCGCACGGCTGGGTGGGAGCGGTGGAGGTGCGCGGCGGCGGCAGGCTGGACACGCGGGCGTTTCTCGATGGCTCCCGGGAATTTTTTGAGAAGCTGGGATGCTACCGGGTGAGCCGGGTTTTAGAAGGCGGCCCGTGGACGGTTTGGTGCGAGGGCGCGGCCGGGCTGATGGAGGGAAAATTCGGACCGCACCGGTGTGCGAAGGGGGAGATTCTGACGGTGCGTGCGGACTGGGATGCGACGCGGATCCGGATCGGCGCGGGCGGCTGGATGGTGCCGGTGGGGGACGGCTGTTTCAAGGTGGGCTCGACTTATGAATGGAACGAGCTGGATGATCTGCCGACGGAAAAGGGACGGATGCGGGTGGAGGAAATCGCCGCGAAGCTGGGCGGTGTGGATTTTGAAACGATCACGCACGATGCGGGTATCCGGCCGATATTGCGCCGCAGTCAGCCGTTGATTGGACCGCTGGAGGAAGGCGGATGGATGTTCAACGCGCTGGGTTCCAAAGGTTCGCTCTATGCGCCGGGCATGGCGGCGAGGCTGGCGTGCTGGCTGTTGGACGGTACGGAACCCGAGGCCGAGGTGGACTTGCGGGTGTTCCTCAAACAAAGTCGCGCCGATGAATCCGCTTGATCCCATGTTCCCGCCACGGCCGACGGCGCTGGTGCAACGCATGCTGGGCGAAATCATCCGCGAGGGCGATCTGGTGATTGATGCGACGGCGGGAAACGGCCATGACACACTGTTTCTAGTGGAGTGTGTCGGTGCAAGCGGGAAGGTGCTGGCGTTCGACTTGCAGGAGGCGGCGATTGTTTCAGCGCGAGAGAAAATCATGCAGGCGGGATTTGCGGAGCGGGTGGAGTTTTTTCATGAATCCCACGAGCGGATGGGTGAACACGCTGTGGAAGAATCAGTGGCAGCGGTGATGTTCAATCTCGGCTATCTGCCGGGCGAGGATCACGAGCTGACGACGGAGACAGGAACGACGCTAACTGCATTGGAGGCGGCTGCTGGAATTTTAAAGCCGGGCGGTGTGCTGTCGGTGGTTTGTTATCCGGGACATCCTGCCGGAGCCATCGAAGCGGTTGCGGTGGAGGAGTGGATGATGGCGCGTGCAAGCGGCGGTTGGCGGATTGCGAGGTATGGTGCCATCGGGACGCGGAGGCCAGCGCCATATTTGTTAGTAGCGAGGACGTGATACAGGCATTCCTGCCTGTGTCACGGTCACTGCGTGGCCGCGGGCTTGATTTCTCCGATGAGAGCCTCGGCAGTTAGTTCGACGAACGAGCCGGGAGCGCCTGCGTAGTGGATCTTTCTTTCGCCATCGAGCACGTAAACGAGCGGCCATGAGCCTACGCGATAATCACCTGCGAGTTTGTTTTCGGGATCGGAAAAGTTCTGCCAGGTGACCGTGCCTTCTGCCTGCATGGCGCGGAGTTTTTCGACAGGATCGTGGTTCACGCCGATGATGGTGAACGGCCGTCCGTGGAATTTCTTTTCCATCGCTGCCGTGATTTCGATCACTCGGCTGGCGTCCGGATCACTGGTGCTCCAGAAAAGCAGGACGATGACCTTGTCTTTGTTAGCTGACAGGCTGAGCGGGCGGTTGGCAGAATCGACACCGGCAAGGTCCGGTGCGACGCGGCCTTTGGTGAGGTAGCGGATGATGTAGAGTTCGTCTTCGGCAATCTTGGCGACGGTGGTGCCGTTGAGATCGATGTCGGAGCTCTGGATGATCGCCTTGCGGAGGTAGGTGAGGCGTTTTTTCATCAGCTCCGGATCATCGCCGATGGTCTTGAGCTGCATGGCGGCGCAGAGAGCGGCGACGCCTTGGATCTTTTTGTCAGGGTGGCTGGCTTGGATCTTTTCAAGGATGGCGAGTGAGCGCGGGTCCTGATTTCCAACGAGGGCGAGGCACATCGGGATGACCTTGCCGCTGTTGAGGTGATAGGTTTCAACGGCCTTGCGGATCGCGTCGTTTTCCTTGGCGAAAGTGGGTGCGGTGGAGCCGTTGGGGTTGGTGGTGATCAGGCCCTGGGTGGTGCGGAGAAACCACGCGGCGGGCTCGATGGTCCATTCTTCGCCGAGCGACATGCCGATCTGGTCCCACATTTTGCGGGCGGCGGCGGTGGCGTCCGGGCGGCTGCCGAGGGTTTTCGAGCGTTCCGCCGGGGTGGTGGCGGTGCGCATGTCGAGCGCCCATTTGTCGAGTGCGAGCTGATAGGATTTCTGAACGAGCAGTGCATCGGTGGGAGACGCCAGCGAGCCCGAGGCGATCAGCAGGGAAAACAAGACGGTGAGATAGCTCGGACAGTTCATGGCGGAAAGGGTTGGTGAGATCGGGCGAGGGCGGCGCAGAAGGCGAGGGCAGTTTCACGCGCCCACCGGTCCGCAGCAACCACGGATTCGAGGGTGCAGGACGGCCGGACCTCGTGCGCGTCCATGACTGCGGCGACGCATTTCCAGATGCCAGGGAAGGGGATGCCCCCCGCGCGGAAGGCATCCACGGCGATTTCATTGGCTGCGTTGAAAACCGCAGGCAGCGTGCCTCCGGTGGTTCCCGCACGGCGGGCGAGATCGAGAGCGGGGAAATCTTTGCAGCGTGGCGCTTCGAATTCCAGTTTCGCCAGCGTCGTGAAATCCAGCGGGCTTAGTCCGCCCTTCACCCGCTGCGGCCAGGTGAGCGCGTATTGGATGGGAAAACACATGTCCGTCCGGCTCATCTGCGCGAGCACCGAGCCGTCCGTGAACTCCACCATCGAATGCACCACGCTTTGTGGATGCACCACCACGTCGATGCGGTCCATTTCAATACCGAACAGCCAGCGGGCCTCGATCATCTCCAGCCCTTTGTTGAAAAGCGTGGCCGAGTCGATCGTGATTTTCGGCCCCATTTCCCACGTCGGATGCTTGAGCGCCTGCGCCGGAGTGACGTGCTCCAACTGGTCTGCGGGCAGCGTGCGGAACGGTCCTCCGGATGCCGTTAGAATGAGCCGGGAAATTTCCTTCTCCCCGCCGCGGTGGCCGTCGAGACACTGATAGATCGCGTTGTGCTCGCTGTCCACCGGCAGGAGTTTCACGCCGCGCTTGCTGGCGGCAGTGGTAATGACCTCGCCGGCCATGACGAGGATTTCCTTCGAGGCGATGGCGAGGTCCTTGCCCGCCTCGATGGCCGCGAGCGCGGGAAACAGACCGGCAGTGCCGACGATGGCGACGAGCACCACGTCCGCATCGGCGAGGGTGGCGAGCTCGTCGAGGCCTTTTGCGCCGAGGTGCAGGGTGACGTTTTCCGGCAGCAGCGCGCGGAGTCCGGCGGCTTTGGATTCGTCGTAGAGCGCGACGTGTCTGACGCCGGTTTCGCGCGCTTGTTCGGCGAGTTTTTCCACACTGCCACATGCCGCGAGGGCGATGATCTCGATCTGCTCCTGAAGCTCGCGGGCGACCTTCAGGGTGGAGGTGCCGATCGAGCCGGTCGAGCCTAGCAGGACGACCCGGCGTTTGTGTGGAGCGTTCATGCGGACGGAAGCAGGACCCATTTCAGATAGAAAAACAGCGCCGGAGCGGTGAAGCAGATGCTGTCGATGAGATCCAGTGATCCGCCGATGCCGGGAAGCATCTTGCCGGAGTCCTTGGCACCGAGCGCGCGTTTCACCACGCTTTCCGCGAGATCGCCGATGACGGCCAGCACCGCGAGGATGAAGCCGAGGCAGACGACGTGTCCCCACTTCTGGAAAAAGAAAAGCGGCGAGGGAAATAAAGCGTAAAGTCCGCAGGCCGCGATCTGGGAGAAAAGCAGCGCGCCGCCGAAGCCTTCCCAGGTTTTCCCCGGACTCACGTGCGGGATCATCTTGTGACGGCCGATCATCGAGCCAACGATGTAGGCCCCCATGTCCGTGAATTTCGTCACCGCCAGCAGCCAAAGAAGCAGGAAGGCGCCGTGATCGCTCACGATGCCCGGTTTCTCGGTTCCATCATGCACCATGAAGGTCACCCGCGCGGTGAAGTTGAAGAGAAACGGCACGTAAATGAATCCTAACAAGTTTGTCGCCACGCCGGTCAGCGATTCAAGCCCGAGGATCGGGTGGCGGAGCTGGAGCGTGAATGCTCCGGCGGCCGCGATGAAGAGCATCACCGCATCGAGCGCGAACGAAACTTCGTTCCGCCCGCTCATCAAACCGCAGTATAACACCCCGATGTAAACGCAGCCCAGCGCGATGCCGAAACACGGAAAACATTTCACCCCCGCCGCCTTCAGCATGCGGAAATATTCCACCGTCGCCAGGACCGCGAGCACGCCCATCAGCCCGAGAAACGCCCACGACTGGCGGCTCATAAAAATCGAGGTCACCAGCGCCCACAGGAAAAGCGTGCTGGCGCTCCGCCGGGCGAAGACGAGGGCTTTCGATTGGACTGGCGGCTTCGGGGTTTCGTCCATTGGCGGACGAATCCAAGACGGCTCCGGCGGGCGTGGCAACTCATTCCATCCGATGCCGCGCAACCTTTTTCCGCAACCGAGGTTTGATGCTCAGACGAGACCGTAAAATGGCCTCCAACCCATAAAAACAATCGACTATATGAAAACCACCAAACTGATGACCCTCGGTGTCCTGATCGGCACCTGCGCCTTCGCTTCAGCCCAAGACACCCCTCCAGCAGGCGGACCTCCAGGCGGCGGACCACCTCCGGGCGGAAAGCGTGAAATCCCGGCTGCCCTCCTGAAGAAATTCGACAAGGACGGCGACGGCAAACTCTCCCCTGACGAGCGGAAGGCCATGATGGAAGAGCGCCAGGCCGAAATTCTCAAGAAGTATGACAAGGACGGCGACGGCAAACTTTCTGACGAGGAAAAGGCCGCGATGAAGGCCGACATGGAAGCCAAGCACAAGGCCATGCTCGAAAAATACGATGCCAACAAGAACGGCATGCTCGATCCTGAGGAAATCAAAGCCGCCCGCGACGCCGGCGAGGAAGTCCCATGGATGCGTGGACCTGGTGGTCCCGGAGGTCCGGGCGGAAAAGGCGGCCACGGCGGCGGCCCCAAAGGCCCCGGCGGCCCTGGCGCTCCTCCGCCAGCAGCCGAGTAATCACCACTCGGACTGACTCATTCCATCACCGCAGACTGGTTTTCCGGTCTGCGGTTTTTTTGTGGGGTATGCGCCCTTCGTCCGCCGACACCGTGCGCAGTCGCCCGCCGACACCGTGCACACTCGGATCTCGACTCCATACGCCCTCGGACCCCGCCTCCCATAAGGTAACGGTCCATGAGCCGTGCGGCTCGTTCACAAATCCTGTTCGATCGCCTTCAGCGTCAGGAAAAGTTCCTGCCAGCGCTTCAACTTCGGCTCGACGGCGATCTTCTCGTGGGCGAGGTGGGTGCGGACGACGCCCAGCGATGACAGATAGTCCTGGAAAACAATCCGCAGGGCTTCTTCGTAATCCGAGCGCAGGGTGCTGGCGAAACTCCCGCAGGTGTCCAGCAGGCGTCTCTGGAAATCCGCAGTGATCGTTTTTTTCGTGATCATCGCGGTGAGCACGCCGCCGGTCAGGAAAACGGCGGATAGACCGCAGAGGATGGCGGGAGCCCAAGCCACTCCGAGCGCGCCGCAGATGGCTCCGGCGGTGAGCAGCAGCAAGGTCATGAAAGTGAATGATTTCAAAGCCACGTTGCGGCGGCGCAGTTCCTTGTCGAGCTGGTTGCGGACTTTGAGATTGCCGATGCCTTGGCGGGCGGCGCGGCCGAGGCGGCTGACGAAGCGTTTTTTCGCGGCAGCCAGCGTTTCATCGAGCGGTGCGGAATCACCCATTTCTACGTTCATCGATTCCTTCACGCGGCCGACGAGGTCGTTCCAGTGCTGGCGGCAGAAATCGACCACTTCCAGCCCGTCCTTTTCAGCCACGGCCTCGACGGCCGATTGCAGGCGTTCGATGAAAACCGATTCCATTTCCGGCCCCGTGCGGTCGCCGACGAAGAGCCGGAAGCACGAAGGAATCACGCCCAGTTTCCAGCGGAGTTTTTTGGAAACCCAGACTCCCTCGGTCTCGAAAACCTCAGCCACGCCGGTCAGGTGGCGCGGCAGGCGGGTGACGAATTTTTCCCGGATGTCGTCGATCTCGCGCTCGATGGATTCGAGGAAACGGCCCTGCTGGTTGAGCTCGCGCGTCTGATCCTCGATGCGGTCCTCCACTATGCGCAGGGCGGTGGCGGCCTGGTAGCGCCAGTCATCCAACGTCTTTTTGCGGGACGGGGATTCGCAAACGCTGCGGGAAATGAATTTCTCCAGCTCGGGAAAGCCGCTTTTTTTCAGCAGATCGCCGGCGAAAGGCTTGGAGCGTTTCGCCTCGAAGGCCTGTTTTCCGGAAACGGCGAAGATCGGCGGCGTGCGGCCGATGCGTTTCATTGACAGGTCCTCCATGTGGCCGAGGATCACGCTGATGTCGATGGCCTCGCGCTGGTCCGCCTGTTGGACGATGAAAACGACTCGCTCCATCGCCTCGACGGGCAGGCGGGAAATGAGGTTCCAAGTGGCGGCTCCCCACGGGTTGGTGACGGGGAAAACGAAGAGAATCAGATCGGCGGTGGGGAGGAATTTTTCAGTGATTTCCTGATGGCCCTGGATGATCGAGTTGGTACCCGGCGTGTCGATGAGGTTGAAATCACGGAGAAATTCAACCGGTCGGTAGCGTTCTTCCAGCATCGGCGTGACCTCGGCGTCGCGCGCGGGGCTGCCGTAGCGGTACCAAAGGACGCGGTCGGTTTCCGGCAGGATGTTCACGCGGCACAGATCACGGCCGAAGAGGCCGTTGATCAGCGTGGATTTCCCGGCGTTCACCTCGCCTGAGACGACGAAAAGAAACGGCGTGCCGAGGCCCTTTTCCATCTCGGCGAAGGGCAGCCGGTCGCCCAGTTCGGTGCCGGTCTCGACCGCCAGTTCGGCGATGCCATGCATGACGTCTGAGAGCCGCTCACGCGTCGCGAAGTAGCGCTCGCCGAACATCATCTCGCTCACGGTTTTTTAACGGGGGAGGAGAAATGCTCAGGAATTGGCAGGTGCCACGGCCGCTTGCGGGGACGGGACTTCGGTCTGCATGGCGAGCAGTTGGGAAACCGTCACGAATTTGAAACCGCGGCGGAGCAGGGCATCAAGCGTGGCGGGCATGGCGTCCACGGTCTGGCCGTGGAGGTCGTGGGCCAGGACGATGCCGCCGGCGCTGGCTCCGGCGAGGATGCGAGAGCTGATCACTCCGGCACCGGGGCGTTTCCAATCGAGCGGATCGACGGACCAGAGGATGATCGGATAGCCGAACTTCGCGTGGACCAGTTCCCGCTGCTTCTGGAGCAGGCCGCCGTAGGGCGGGCGCATCGTGGGAGGCTTCACGCCACAGGCGTTGACGACGGCGTCATGGCAACGGCCGAGGTCGGCGATGATTTCGCTGTCAGAAAGCTTGCTGAGCAGGCGGTGGGTGTTGCTGTGGTTGCCGATTTCATGGCCTTCCTCCACCGTCCGGCGGACGACCTGCGGATAGAGATTCACGCTCTGGCCGATGACATAAAAAGTCGCCTTGATGTTGCGGGCGCGGAGCATGTCGAGCAGCCGCGGCGTGTTCTGCGGGTGCGGGCCGTCATCGAAGGTCATCGCGATGTAGTTCCCGGAAACGTGGACGCGGGAGAAGCTGATGCCATTCGCCTTGGAGAAATTCGAATCCAGCGCCATATCCGGATTGCGCGGCACCGGGCCTTGCACGGTGGGGGTGCGGTAGGCGGTGTTCGACGGCGTTTTCACCGGCGCGGCAGCGGCTGGCGTGGGCGGGCGGGATTTCAACGGCTCGGCGGCGGCGCAGCTCGTGAGCGAGGCGGCGGTGAGCAGGAATCCCCGGCGCGTGAGCTGGGAAAGGTGGTTCGGCTCGGCGGAATCCGCTTCGAGTGAGGTGTTGAGCAGCTTGTAGCCGAGAGCGTTGAGGGGATGGTCCATGGGAAATTGGGGAACAGCGGAAAAGTTTCGGAGAACTTAGTGAATCGGCGGTTCATGTCACGCCCCGTTTTTAAAGGTTGGACCACTTCAAACGGTGCCTTGATTGAGGGCGTGGACGATCTCTCCAGCGGCGGAAGTGAATTGATAGGACTTTCTCAATGTTTCTCCGAGGTAGTCCTTCGCCAGCCGGACGGCCTCCGGCAATGAATTCCCGAGCGCCAGGCCTGCGGCGATGGCGGCGGAAAGCGTGCAGCCGGTGCCATGCGAGTCGGGCAGCGGAATCCGTGCGGCGGTGAAGCGGTGGGCGGTGCCGTTTTCGATCAGGAGGTCGATGCATTCCGGGCCGTCGAGGTGCCCGCCCTTGAGTAGGACGGCGGTGCCGAATAGCTCCGAGAGCCTGCGGGCGGCGGGTCCGAGAGCCGTTTCATCCGGGATGCGTTCTTCTAGCAGTGCTTCTGCTTCCGGCAGATTCGGCGTGATCACGCGGGCCAGCGGCAGCAGCAGTTTTTTATAACAATCAACCGCCTCCGCCTCCAATAGCGAGGCCCCGGTGGACGCGATCATCACCGGGTCCACCACCAGCGGCACTTGCGGGTATTTCCGTAAAATTTCCGCCACCACCCGCACGTGTTCCGCGGAGAAAAGCATGCCTGTTTTCACCGCCGCCACCGGGAAGCTCTCCATCAGCAGTGAGATCTGGTCGACCATGATTTCCACGGGCACCGGATGCACCGCACGGACGATGTTCGCGGTTTCCGAAACCACGCAGGTCACGGCGGTGAGTCCGTGGACGTGGAAATGTTGGAACGTTTTCAAATCCGCCTGGATCCCGGCCCCGGCGGAGCAATCCGAGCCTGCAATTGTCAAAGCCACCTGCGGTGCGTTTGTCATGGTGCTTTCATATCCTGCGGGTCGGAAGGGGCAAGGGTGCATTGCTGATGCTACGCAGGGATTCAGCGCTTGAACCTGAGCTTCAAGCGGGTATTCTCGGGCAAATGGTCACCACTTTGAAAAGTGTAGAACTGGAAGCGATGAAGCTGCCGCAAGAGCAGCGGTTGACTCTCGCGCACCGCCTCCTCTGCGAAGCCGAACCACCGCGCGATCATGCTGTGGACGCATTGTGGGAGGCGGAGATCGTGCGTCGGATCGACCTGTTCGATCAAGGTCTGACAGAGCGGCACCTTGCGTCGGATGTTTTCAAGGAACTCGACCAGCGGCTGGGTGAATGATCTTCGAGTTTACGACAGAATCGCGGCGGGATCTATTCGAGGCAGCAGGTTATTATGAAGCCCGGGAGCGTGTTTTGGCAAACGGCTGCGTTCGGAGATTGCGGCGCTGCTCGTGACGGTTGCGAGCTCGCCATTTTTATGGCGGGAGCGGAAGGCGGGATATCGGCGTGTGAATTGCCCTGTATTTCCCTATTATGTCGCTTACGTGGTGAGAGGCGATTTCTTGGTGGTGGTTGCGGTGGCCCATGGCAGCAGAGAGTCGGGGTTTTGGCAGGATCGGCTGAAATGATCACGCGCGTGACTTTCCGCAGTCCGGGAATCCCCGCGCGCTCTGTCTTTCTTGCTTGGCAGTCCGTGGAACAACGGAAACGATGGGGGACATGGCAGGCGTGATCAGCGAATTCGAAGGACTCAGGGTAAAGGTGGATGATGTCATCTACATGCCCAGTCTCGACGCGCCGCCGGACAAACCGCATCCGTTCGTGTATTTCATCTCGATCCACAACGATTCCCCGGTGCCGGTGACGATCCGCGGGCGGAAATGGGTGGTGCACGAGGATGAGGGCGAGGTCACTGTGGTTGAGGGCGATGGTGTGGTCGGACAGACGCCGTCAATCGAGCCGGGCGGGCATTTTTCCTACAACAGCTACCACGTGGTGGCGAAGGGAGCGCGGGCGTCCGGTGCGTTTTTCGGCGAAACGGCGGCGGGGGAGTGGATTTTTGCGAGGATTCCGGAGTTTCGTTTGGATGTGCCGGGGTGGGCGTGAGGAAGTTGAGAGTTTGTAGTTGAGAGTTGAGAGTTGAGAGTCGGAAGAAGTGCAATGCTACCTCATTTGGGAAGCTCCTGTGTCTCAAGGCCGGGCCAGGTGCAAAGGTGGTTGTGGCGTCCCGCCGCAAAGTGACGTTGCTGCGAGACGCTGCAACCACGGTTCGCCACCATTACGAAAGGACTTGGCAATCCGCTATTTCGAAATGAGGGAGTCCTGGGAAGAAGTGCTTCTGATCTCGCTTTCAACTCTCAACCATCAACTCTCAACCTCTTCAAAAATAATGGCGTCCATGTGGATGTCGTGAGGTTCTGAAAATGTTTCGGGAACGATTTGTTCCGGGAAGCAGACGCCGATTTTCAGGGCGTCCGGGCGGGCTTTTTCGAGGATGCGGTCGTAGTAGCCTTTGCCGCGGCCAAGACGTCCGCCGGTTGGGTCGAAGGCGAGGCCGGGGCAGATGAAGGCGTCGATTTCGGCGGGTGGGATTTCCGGGAGTGTGGGGGAAGGTTCGAGGATGGAGAAATTTCCGGGAAGGAGGTCGGCGGCGGGATTATGGACTTGGTGGAATTTCAGGCCGTTGTCGTCGATGACGCGGGGGTAGGCCCAGCGGATTCCGGGGTGATGGGTGATGAAGTCCGAGAGGTCGATTTCTCCGGGAAGTGCGGAGAAAACGGCGATGGTTTTGAGGTGGGGGCGAGCGGCGAGCCACTGGCGGAGGGCTTCGCATACCGGGCGGGAGTCGGCTTTCAGGGTGCGGAGGAGCTGCCGCATGGTGCTGCGGAGGGCGGATTTTCGGAGGGATGATTCGGGAATTGCCACTTGCCAACTATCAGGGTTCTTCCATCCTTACTCCCGATGAGGCGATTTTGGCAAGCAGCGGCGGTTTTTTGCGCCACGGCGGTGTTTCTCGGGGCGGAGGAACCGGCGAAGTCGTTCACGTGGGATCCGCCGAAGGTGAGGACGAGCGTTTTCGCTAATGACCTCGGGCTGTTGGATTCGGAGCGCGAGGACTACGCGACGAATCTGGCGACCATCGCCTCGAACCAATTGGCGGAGGCGAAGGCGTCCCCCGCGTCGCTGACGTCGGCGCGGCGGATGATCGGCTTGGCATTGCAGCTTTCACCGCGGAACAAGAAGGCGGTGGTGGTGAATTTCCAACTGGCGAAGGGGATTCTGCCCACGGTGGCGGAGGGAAACTACAGCTCGCAGGTGTTCGCCCGGCTGATCCTGACACGCGGGCAGCTTCTGGACAAGCAGGGCGGCGACGATAACAAAAAACTGGCGAAGCTTTTCATCCAACTCGCCGCCGAGCTTGATCCGAAAAACGAGGACGCGGTCTATCTGAGCGAGGTCCAGCGGTTGGATCACGGGAGTGCGGATTGGAAATCCATCACGGATCCGCCGGAGAAGCCTGCCGAACCATGATTTCCTGATGGCTGCTGAAATCGAACGCAAATTCCTCGTCGCGGACGATTCGTGGCGGGATGGATCGATGGGTGTGAGGATCGCGCAGGGCTATCTTTCGCAGGACCCGGATCGCACGGTGCGGGTGCGGTTGGCGGGGGAAAACGCGTGGATCACCATCAAAGGCCGGTCGCAGGGAATCACGCGGGCGGAGTTTGAATATGCGATCCCGCCGGAGGAAGCGCGGGAGTTGCTGGTGCTTTGTCTGCCATCGGTGATCGATAAAACGCGCCACGAAATCCGGAATGGCGGGCATGTGTGGGAGGTGGATGTTTTCCATGGTGAGAATGACGGGCTGATTGTCGCCGAGGTGGAGCTTTCCAATGAAAACGAAAAGCCGGAAATGCCCGCGTGGCTGGGTGCTGAGGTCTCGGACGATGTGCGGTATTTCAACTCGCATCTCGCGAGGCTTCCGTTCACGCATTGGGCAGCTATTTCGGAAGAATGAATCTTCTGCAATCTCCCGCTTGCCAGCGGCGATCTTCTCCTTACCCTTGGCGAAGAATCTCACATGAAAATCTGGCTCGACGGCAAACTGGTGGATGAATCTGAAGCGAAGGTATCGGTCTTTGACCACGGCCTTCTCTACGGTGACGGCGTTTTTGAAGGAATCCGATTTTATAACGGACGCATTTTTCGTTTGGAGGAGCACATCCGCCGGTTGTTCGATTCGGCAAAGGCGATTATCCTGAATCTGCCATGGACGCAGGAGGAAGTCTGTAAATTCACCTGCGATACAGTCGCCGCGAACGGCCTGACCGACGGCTACATCCGCCTGGTCGTCACGCGCGGTGCCGGCGAACTCGGTCTGAATCCTTATCTCTGCCCCGTGCCGTCGATGTTCATCATCGCCTCGACGATCAAGCTCTACCCGGACGAGCACTATCAGAACGGCCTTTCCATCATCACCTGCGCCACCCGCCGCCCGGCACCCGGCGCACTGATGCCTCAGGTGAAATCGCTGAATTACCTGAACAACATCATGGCCAAGGTGGAGGCGATCCAGGCGAACGCGCTTGAAGCCGTCATGCTCAACGAGCAGGGCTACGTGGCCGAGTGCACCGGTGACAACCTTTTCCTCCTGAAAAACGGCACGCTTCTAACGCCGCTGATCTCGGATGGCGCGCTCGACGGCATCACCCGCTCGGTGATCATCGAGCTGGCGGAAAAACTCGGCGTGCCTTTCAAGGAACTCTCGCTCACCCGTTATGACATTTTCACGGCGGACGAATGTTTCCTCACGGGAACTGCTGCTGAAGTCATTCCGGTCGTCGCGTTGGACCGCCGGATCATCGGCACCGGCAAGCCCGGACCGATCACCAAACGTTTCCTCGAAGCCTTCCACGAACTTGCAATGAGCACTGGCACTCCCTTTGCTTAAGTGATAATTGTCCATCACCCATGAAATGTGATTTCTGCGACAAAAAGGCCACCGTCTTCCTCACCCAGCTCGTCGAGGGACAGATGAAGAAGGTCTGTCTCTGCGACAGTTGCGCCAAGGAGCGCGGCGTCACGGACCCGACCGGCTTTTCGCTTGCGGATCTCCTCTTGGGCGGCCTGCCCGGCGGACCCGGCACGGTAGCGGCCACCACCTCGCAGAAAGCTCCCGGAAACGGCAAACAATGCGTGACCTGCGGGTTCACTCTCGATGACTTGCGCCGCGTGCGCCGTTTCGGATGCAGCGACTGTTATGCGACCTTCGGCGAGGAAGTCGCGCAGATGGTCCGGGGCATGCACAAGGGCACCTCGCACATCGGCAAGGTGCCGGAAGGGCTGATGGCGATCCAGTTCCGCAGCCAGCGGATCGAGGAACTCCGCTCGCGGCTCGACCAGGCGATTGCCTCCGAAAGTTACGAGGAGGCCGCCGGCATTCGCGATGAGATCCGCAACCTCGACGAAGTCAGAAGTTAGAAATTTCCGTTCTCTATCAAACCAATCCCATGATGCGCTTCAGCACTCTCATCAAGCACCCCGCCGATTGGATGACCGGCGGGCAGGGGGAGCATGGCGCCGTGCTGACCTCCCGCATCCGCCTCGCGCGGAATTTGCGCCGCCAGCCGTTTCCCGGTTGGGCGAAGCGTGACCAACGCGCCGCCGCTCTCGATTTGATGCGTCCGGCAGTGGAAGCGCTGCCCGCGATGAAAGGCGCGTTTTCCCATGAACTTGGCGATCTGACATCGGTGCAGAAACAAGTGCTCGTCGAGCGCCACCTGATTTCCCGCGAACACGCCGCCCGTGGCGATGGTTCCGCGGCGGTTATCGAGCGACGCCAGACCTTCAGCCTGATGCTGAACGAGGAGGACCACCTGCGCATGCAAGCGATCCGTCCCGGGCTGCAACTCACCGCGGCTTTCAACGCTCTATCCGAGTTGGACACCGAGTTGGAGAGCTCGCTGGAATTCGCGTTCGATCCGACGCTTGGTTATCTGACGACCTGCCCGACCAACCTCGGCACCGGCCTGCGCGCCTCCGCGATGCTGCATCTTCCCGGCCTCGTCCTCAGCGATCAGATCGGCCAGGTGCTGCAGGCAGTGAACAAGATCGGCCTCGCGGTCCGCGGGCTTTACGGTGAAGGTACCGAGTCACTCGGCAACCTCTATCAAATTTCCAACCAGTCCACGCTCGGTGAAAGCGAGGAAACGATCATCCGCCGCTTGGAACGGGTGATTTCGCAGGTTTCCAATCACGAGCAGAACGCCCGCGAGAAGCTGCTGGAGGACGATCCGGAAATGGTTGCCGACAAGATCGGACGCGCCTACGGGGTGCTGCGCCACGCCCACATCATCGATTCGAAGGAAGCGCTGAACCATCTTTCCCTGCTCCGTCTCGGCGGAACGCTCGGGTTTTTCCCGGCGGAAACGGTGATGCTCTGCGACTCGCTGCTGATGGACATCCAACCGGCACACCTCCAGCTCCATTCCGGCCGCAAGCTTTCCCCCGAAGAAAGGGACGCGATTCGTGCAGAAATCGTACGCTCTCGTTTGCATTCCCTCGATTCTCCTGATATTCGTATTTCCACAAAGGACGAAAAAAAGCCTTCAGATTCACCCAAACCCGGCGACGCATGAACAACTTCACCCCACGCGCTCAACAAGTCCTCGCTCTGGCCCGAAAGGAAGCCGACCGATTCAACCATTCCTATGTAGGTACCGAGCACCTGTTGCTCGGCCTCATCAAGCTCGGCCAAGGCGTGGCCGTCAACGTGCTGGAACGCATGGGCTTGGAACTCGAAGCCGTCCGCATGGAGGTGGAGAAGGAAGTCGGATCCGGCCCGCCACAGAAGGCAGCGGGAAATATTCCCTACACGCCCCGCGTGAAGAAGGTCCTTGCCCTTGCTAACAAGGAAGCGAAGGCCCTCAACCACTCCTATGTCGGCACTGAGCATCTGCTCCTCGGCCTGCTCCGCGAAGGCGAAGGCGTGGCCGCCCGCGTGTTGAAGCGCCTCGATGTGGACATCCAACGCACCCGCAACGAAATCCTCGCGGAAATTGATCCGAATTTCTCCCCTGACGATCAGGACGACGATGACGACGATGAGGAAGTCGAAGACGGCGACGGACCTTTCGAAGACGAAAGCCAGTCCCAAGCCCCGAGTGCGGACGCTGACGGAAAATCAAAAACTCCGGCCCTCAAGGCGTTCGGCCGCGACCTCACGAAAGTCGCCCGCGAAGGTGGTCTCGATCCGGTGATCGGCCGCGAAAGCGAGATCGAGCGCGTCATTCAAATTCTCTGCCGCCGGACGAAAAACAACCCGGTTCTCATTGGGGAAGCCGGCGTCGGTAAGACCGCCATCGTCGAAGGGCTCGCTCAGGAAATCGCCACCGGCAATGTTCCTGAAATCCTCCGCGACAAGAAGGTTATCACCCTCGACCTCGCATTGATGGTCGCCGGCACGAAGTACCGCGGCCAGTTCGAAGAGCGCATCAAGGCCGTTATGGACGAGATCCGCAAGGTGAAGAACGTGATCCTTTTCATCGACGAGCTGCACACCATCGTTGGTGCCGGTTCCGCCGAAGGAGCGATGGATGCCTCCAACATCATCAAGCCCGCGCTGAGCCGCGCCGAGCTTCAGTGCGTCGGTGCCACCACGCTCAACGAGTATCGCAAATACATCGAAAAGGACTCCGCACTCGAGCGCCGTTTCCAACAGGTGAAAGTGGAAGAGCCATCCGTAGATGACGCGATCAAGATCCTCCAAGGCCTCCAGGAGAAATACGAGACCCACCATAAGGCCTCGTTCACTCCTTCCGCCATCCAGGCTGCCGTGAAACTGACCTCGCGTTACCTCACCGCCCGCTTCCTGCCGGACAAGGCGATCGACGTGCTCGACGAAGCTGGAGCCCGCGCCCGCATCGGCACGATGACGCGTCCGCCTTCCATCAAGGAACTCGAAGCCGCCATCGTGGAGATCAACCGTGACAAGGTGGCCGCCATCGCCGAACAAAATTTCGAAAAGGCAGCCGCCCTTCGCGATGATGAAAAGCACGCGAAAAAGAATCTGGAAGACACCTTGAAAAACTGGCGCGCTTCCTCTGAGGAAACCATCGTCACTGTCACCGATGATGACATCATGGCCGTCGTTTCCAAGTGGACCGGAGTGCCGCTCCGCCGCATGGAAGAGAAGGAAGCCGAGAAGCTTTTGAAAATGGAAGACGAACTCAAGGGCCGCGTGATCGGTCAGGACGAGGCAGTCATCGCCATTTCCAAAGCCCTCCGCCGTTCCCGTGCTGACCTCAAGGATCCGCGCCGCCCGATCGGTTCTTTCCTTTTCCTCGGACCCACCGGTGTTGGAAAAACCTATCTAGCACGCAACCTGGCCGAATTCATGTTCGGTGATGCGGACTCGCTCATCCAGATCGACATGTCGGAATACATGGAGAAATTCACGGCGAGTCGTCTGATCGGTTCGCCACCAGGCTATGTCGGCTATGAGGAAGGCGGTCAGCTTTCCGAGGCGGTGCGCCGCCGTCCGTATTCGGTCGTGCTCTTCGATGAAGTAGAAAAGGCCCATCCGGATGTGATGAACCTGCTTCTTCAAATTTTGGAAGAAGGCACCGTCACCGATTCGCTCGGCCGCAAGATCGACTTCCGGAACACGATCATCATCATGACCTCCAATGTCGGAGCCTCCTCCATCAAACGCCAGACTTCACTCGGTTTCGGCGCGATGACCGAGGACCAAGCCGACTTCCAAGGCATGAAGGACAAGATCCTTGAGGAATCGAAGCGCTACTTCAAACCCGAGTTCCTCAACCGCCTTGATGACCTCGTCGTTTTCCACATGCTGGAAAAGGCCGATCTCAACCAGATCGTCGATCTCGAGGTTTCAAAACTCGTCAAGCGTCTCAAGGAAAAGGACATTACCCTTACCCTGACCAACGACGCCCGCGATCTGCTGGCGATCAAAGGCTTCGATCCCGCATACGGCGCGCGTCCGATGCGCCGCGCGGTGGAACGATTCCTGGAAGATCCGCTCGCCGAGTCGCTGCTCCGTGGCGACGTCAAGCCGGGCGATTCCGTCAACGTGGTCAAGAGATCCGATGCCGAGGAGCTGCAGTTTGTCTCCAGCCGACCCGAATCGCAGGAGGAAGCCAGCGCAGCCGGCGTCTGACCGATCAATGAATTCACCAAGTCCGTGCTGGTTCCCCCAGCACGGACTTTTTCTTTAAAGTAGTGTAGGACTTCAATCCGTTCTTCGATGTGACACAGACATTCTTGTCTGTTCTTCCACGCTTTTCAATTACCGCACCGCGTCCCGAAAAAACGGACTGAAGTGCTGGACCACTTTCCAGCGTAGCAGCGTCTCGGAGTTAAAGCTTCAGCTTGTCTTCGCGATGGTCACACCAAAAGCGCGAACTCCAGACCGCACCCCCGTGTGGACTTTCACCGCAGACCTTTGGCTTGCGGTGAGGGGCGATTTGGTTCAAGTCTTTGCGCCGGTTGACCCACCCCGTGCCCACTGGACTTCCGGTATGCTCCGATTTTCCCCAAAAACTCCGCTCGTTTTCCTCATCCTTTCGGCGCTTCTTGCCGGGATGATCGGTGCGTCGGGTCAGGGGACTAGGGCCAGCAATGCCGCGCCGAAAGTTGTCGTTCCAACAGGAGTTCGTCCGGTCGCTCCGGTACGCCCGCCGGCCCAGGCCGCGCGGATTTTGTATCCTTGGAAAACTCACGTGACATGCACGATTTTTTGGATCGGAGAACTACCATCGGAGCGCAACCCCACGCCGAATAACAAATCGTCATGGGACCAGCAATGGTCGTCGAATTTCGGCGGGTTTGACGATCCGGAGCCTTCCAGCAGGATCGCGAACCACACGACCGGCGAGTTCCGGCCGAAGTCATTCATCCCGAAGCTCAATCCATTTTACATCGCGCTGCCTTACAATGACGTGATCGGCTCCAGCGCGCACAAACCCGAGGCGTCGAGGGTGATTCCGTGGTTCGCCCGGATGCGTCCGGAGCCGGGAAAAACCGTGTGCAAGGACCGCTGGATCCAGATTTATTACGGAAACCGCAGTTGTTACGGCCAATGGGAGGACTGCGGACCGTGGGAGACGGACGACTGGGAATTCGTATTCGGCACCAAGCCACCAAAGACCACCCAAAACGGCTCCGCCGGCATCGATCTCTCGCCGTCCATCCGTGATTACTTGGGGCTGCGTTCCGGGGAAAAAGTGCACTGGCGTTTCGTCGAGGCTGGCCAAGTTCCCTACGGTCCATGGAAAAAATATGGCCAGGAAGCACCTGTTGGAAACGATCCCGACCTCGTCGCCCAACAGAAGTATCTCGAATACCTGCGGAAGCTGCGCGACGAGCAGTTCCAGAAAAAGCCGTTGAGCCAGTTGCAGAACTAACCGGGCCAGCCGCCGGTCTTCAGGAATTGCAGGCTGAGCCGGATCGCTTCCGGGTGCATCTGGATGAACGTGTGGTCCGCTGGGACCACGCTGAAGCATTTCAAGCCGCCGATCCTGCCTTTTTCCGCAGAGACGATGCCGTCGTTTTCCGGGCTGAGTAGTTTTCTGAAAACAGGGATGGAACTGCGGTTGCCCATGATCACCGCTGTTTCCAGCCCGGAGGGAAACGACGGCAGGCGGTTTGGTAGTCCGCTGGTGCCGAGTTCGCCACCCGCCGGACCCAACACGCGTTTGAGCAGAGGATGGCCGGAAACCCAGTCAACGATCTCGCTGCCCCCGTTCGGCGGAGCAAGCATGACGATTCTACCTGTTTGCCAAGGCACGTCTTCTGACAACAGCGACCGTAAGACGATCCCGCCGAGCGAGTGGGTGATGAAATGAATCGGCTCGTCGCTTGAAATTTTCTCCACCTCGGCCCGCACGAGTTTGGTGAGGACCGCGATGGGCAGCCGCGCTGAAGGGTAGGGGATGCTCAGCGTGGAAAACCCGCTGCATTTCAGTGCCCGGGCCATCGGTTCCATCGCCCGCCAGCCGCGCCACAGACCGTGGAGAAGGACCACCGGCGGACCGCCAGACTCCCGCCAGCGCGGCCGGTCCCACGGAAACGGCGGCGTTAGGATCTCCGCGCGGTCGCGCCATTGGGAGAATGGATTCACGGTGCGGAACATGCCATCCACCGCCGAAACGGCAATCCCAAGAGTCCGATTGGCTTGAAATCCTTCAACAAGGATGAATTCTCAGCCCGAGAGCGGAATAAGCCTGCATTCTTCTTGACTCATTTTGGATCGAAGCCTAAATCGCCGCCCCCAAACGAACTTTTTACCACTGATTCCCATGGCCAACGCACAAGTCATTCTCAAAGAAAAAATCGAAGGCCTTGGTGCCGAAGCAGACGTCGTCAAAGTCCGCGCCGGTTACGCCCGCAACTTTCTGATCCCGCAAGGCAAGGCTTTTGAAGCCAGCAAATCGAACCTTCGCCACGTCGAGGCGCTCAAGTCCAACCGCGCGGCGCGTGAAGCTGCCGAGCTCGTGGTTTTCCAAGAGCTCGCGGCCAAAATCTCCAAGATCAAACCGAAGTTCACCCTTTCCACCGGTCAAGGCGGCAAGGCATTCGGTTCGGTCACCAACATGGACATCCACAAGGAACTCGAAGCGGCCGGAATCGTCATCGACCGCCACGCCATCGAGCTCGACAAGCCGATCAAGAAGTCCGGCAAGTCCGAAGTCACCGTTCGCCTTCACCCGGACGTGATCGCCACCCTCACCATCTCGGTGGACGCGGGCGACACCAAAGAAGAGGAAGGCTAATTCCTCACGCTTGAATCAATTTAATAAAAACCCCCGGCTCGTTTACCGAGCCGGGGGTTTTTGTTTTCAAACACCGCCGTTGGATGGCGATAACTCCAGACAGAAAATTCAGACGAGGCCCTGGCGGAGAGCCTTGGAAACGGCTTCGGTTTGCGAGCGCACTTCCAGTTTGCGGTAAACCGAGCGCAGGTGCATGTCCACCGTGTGCTGGGAGATCGAGAGTTCCTCGGCGATCTCCTTTTTGATGAGTCCCTTGACCAGGAAGCGCAGGACCTCCTCCTCGCGGTTGGTCATCGCCTCGATCTGACTGACGGGACCGTGGCGCGAGAAGCCCTGGAGGATCATGTTGGCGATCGGCGCACTGAGTGCGGAGGCACCGTGGATCACATCGCGGATGCCGGAGAGGATTTCATCGGGATCGGACGTTTTCAACAGATAGCCGGAAGCACCGTTGCAGATGGCCCGATAGACCTTGTCGCGGTCGTCTGAGGCGGTTAGGATCAGCACTTTAACATCGGGCAGCAGGATGCGGATGTCGCAGAGCACTTCCAGGCCGTCGCGGCGCGGAAGGCCGAGATCGAGCAGAAGCAGGTCCGGGCGCTCGTTGGTGAATTTCAGTTTGTCGAAGAGATCGGCCGCGCTGGCGAAGTGCTGCGGGCAGATCATGTCGGCCTCGCCACTGATGAGGCGGCGGACCTGTTTGGCGAAAACCTCGTGATCTTCGAGAATCCAGATGCAAGTGGTGGTGGTGGCTTCAGCGATCATGACATGGTGGGGTGTGCGGTGAGATGGGAACGTTTGACCAGAAGGCGGATCGTGGTGCCGCTCTCTTTGGAGGAGGCGATTTGAAGAAGTCCCTCAAGCACCCGCGCACGATCCTCAAGCTTGCGGACTGCGGTTGGGCATTGCGTCTCGTCCAGTGGCAGACCGATGCCGTTGTCGAGAATCTCCAAGGCCAGCTTGTCATCCTCATCCCACAGCCGGATAGAAACCCGGTTGGCCTGCGAGTGCTTGAGCACGTTGTGGATGGCTTCCTTGTAGAACAGGAAAAGGTGGCGCTTCGCGTCAAGCGAGAGCTTGGCGGCAGTCTTGTTCGATTCGCAATCAAGCGTGAAATTGATTTCCCGCAGGAGGCGGTTGGCGGTTTCGCGCATGCGCTGGACGAGATCACCGATGGAGTCCTGGCGGCGCTCTAACAGCCAAACGATGTCCCGCATGGCCAGCGAGCTTTCGCGGGCGATGGATTCCACTTCTCCCAGATCGTCAGCAACTTCCTCGGGGCCGTGCAAGCGGACCAGGTCTTTGCGGGCGGTGCGGGCGATGAGGGAAATGCTGCCGAGATTGCTGCCGATGTCGTCATGGAGGTCCGAGGCGATGCGCTTGCGCAGTTGGTCGAGCTGGTCGCGCGACATCAGGCGGCGGCGCTCGACGATGAAAACGGGAATCAGGAAAGTGAGGCCGAGAACGACGGCGGATCCCCAAGTCGCGTTCAGTTCACTTTCCGAAGCGAGCTGGCGGTGGATCGGTCGAAGTGACGCAAGCTCACGCTCGATGCGGCCGCGTTCGTAAAGTTGGTCGAGCCAGATGGAGATGGGGATGATCTGTTTCTCGGAGGCATAGCCATCGGTGAGTGAGGTGACGGACTTCGTTTCGCTGCCGTGGGTGCGGGTGGCCGGCAGGTGGCGGGCGAGGTTTTTGCCTTGGGACCAGACTTCGATCTCCGAAAGCGCCTGCACTTTCTGGTCTCCTATCAGGTAGGGATGGGTTCCGGTGACGCGCACGCTTTTCGCGGATTTTCCAGCGAGAGGAATCACCAGCGGTGTCATGCTGCTCGCACCGGGGAGTGGATTGGTCCATTCGCAGACCATCTCCTCGGATTGGCCGTTTTCACCTTGGAGCTGGACGTTGATGGATTCCGGGAAAACCGAAGATTCGAAGGACCTGCTGAGCTGATAGGGAAACAGGACCAGCCGGTCGATCGGAGCGGCAGAATTGAGTCGGATGTTCCAGGAAACGCTTTCGTCGTCGGCGGCGACCGTGACGGAGTCACCGAGATCGTTGTCAGGCTTGAGGCCGTTCTGCCAGATTCCTAGCGGAGTCCGGCCGTCGGTAAGCGCTGCGGGATACCAGATTCCCGGTGAATCCAGATCGCCGACACAGGAGACGGATGCTCCAAACGAGATCGGCTCGCGGTTTGAGGAAGTGACCAGGATTTCGGAAAGCCCGAAAAGGTCGATTACGCCGCGATTGTGGCCCTCGTGAACCGTCAGTCGGACGTAGCGCGCGGAATCCCGGGCCGTGAATGGCACCGGATTCCCATCCGATGGTGGATAAATATTGGTTCCGGAGGTGTAGAGAATCACCCGCTGGGCGAAATCCTCGCGGTTTGAGAGCTCGATGGTGAAGCGTCTCGGGAACATTCCCGGATCTTCTAAAAATTCTCTTTGGGCCGGAATCAGGTAAATCGTGCCGATTGGAAGGGAGGAACCAAGATCGAGGGTCACCGACGGGTCCGCTCCGCCCACTTTGTTACGGCATCCGCGGTAGCCGAGACCCACTTTCATGGCATGCTCACGATGCTGGGCAAAGGTCGCGACCCGATTGTCCAACCATGACACACGATCCTCAGTCTTAACGAGTTGCGAATCAAATACACGGGCAATCCGGCTGATGGGATTCGCTACCTGCGCCGGTGCTGCCGCCTGCAGCGGACTCGCAGCCAGAGACGCTGCGAGAGACAGCATTCCACTGGAAAATCGGCGGGGATGGCAACTGGTGAGCATAGACCGGAAAAGCGATACGCCCTGGATACTGATAGTTTTTTAAAAATTATCAACCTTTTTTAATTAAAAACTTATCCGTGGCTAATAAATCCTCCTAAACAGCTAATCGTTAGCGCCTTGGGGCGGGTTTCGATTACTGTTGCGGGCTTTGCGGTGGATTCAGGAAACGTTTGACGGCTTCGCGTTTGAGCCGGAGTTCCCGCCATTCGTTGACCAGGCGGCTGGCCTCGATGATTCCGCAGCCTGCGGGCAGGGTCAGATCCGGTCCATTCCACCAGATTCCGCGGATGGCGACGATGGCGTCGAACCGGCCGTCGTCCCAAAGTCCGAAAGGTGCGCCAAACTGGGGTGGGCAACCGAGGCGTTTCCGCCATTCCAACAATTTATCCAGAGTTTGGCCCGTGCGTGGCAAGGGGCCGAGCGCCGGAGTCGGGTGGAGACGACGGAGCAGATCTTCGGCAGGAAGCGTGGAATGCAGCTCCAGCGCGATGGTGGTCAGAAAGTGGACGATCGGCCCCAGATCAAGGATTTCCCGCGAAAGCCGCTCGACGCTGCCGAGATCGAGCAGTTTTGAAACGAGAGTCTGTGCGACATATTCGTGCTCACGGATTTCCTTTTCATCGACTGCGAAAACCTCGCGATCCTCACTTCTCGCGGTGCCGGCAAGAGCCATGGTATCGAGGTGGTTCCCGCTCAGGGAAAACAACAATTCAGGAGTGGCTCCCGCAAAACCGGAGTTCTCATGCACCCAGCCGTAGGAGTAAAGCGGCGCTGGCTGGCGCGTCATCGCAGCAAGCAACGATTTCCCCGGGGATTGCCGCGAAATGCCACACTCGGTGACCACCGGCACGGTTTTTTCAAAAACCCCGCTGTGGATACACGACATGATTTCCTGGAAAATCACGGAAAACGGCGCGGCATCGAGCGGGTTCCACTCGCAGACCAGCGGTGGGGCGTCTGCAAAACGCTCCGCCAGCTCCATCGTCGTGATCCGCTCGATTCGGGAAGGAGTTTTCCACGGGGCAGGCTCGCTTAGCGCGAAATCCTGTATGTAAAACGCTGCGCCGCCTGTCGGTGCGAGGGTGGATTCCTCAAACGGACCGTGCCCGATCAGGACGCTTCCATCACGCCTTGCCAGCCATGCCGTCGAGTTGGGAAAATGATCCATGAAGTGTTGGGAAAAGGTGGGCGGGGCCGGGCCTGCCCGCAAGCGGGAACGGGTAACTAAAATGCGTCCCTCACCCGGTTGACGCGCGGTTTTTTCCCGTCTTCCACATAAATTTCGATCACGTCGAAGCGCCATGGCAGATCGCGCGTGCCGAGCCGCTTGAGCCACGCGTTCGCTCCGCGCTCAATGAGGCCCTGTTTTTCCCGGTTCACCGCGTCAAGTCCGCGGATTTTTGAACCCTCACGACGGGTTTTCACTTCGACGAACAGCAGCAGCTTTCCGTCACGCGCCACGATATCGACTTCGCCGCGTCTCGGGCCTTTGTAGTTTTTTGCGAGAATCCGGCAGCCGTTGGCGCGTAACCAGTCGGCCGCCACCGTTTCGCCGTAGTTACCGAGCCAGATCCGGTCGCGGGGTTCTCCATCAGGCCCCGTCAAGCGGCAGGGAGAGTTGAGCGACCGGCTGAAACGACCGACGATGGTGGCGACAAGGGCCGTGAGTCCGAAGCGCTTCAAGATGCATCTTCGTGCCATATCCCTGATGCTTCGCAAAGCCGAATTGGGGGAACTCCCTATCAATTTCCGACATGATCCGGTCCCGCGTGACCTTGGCGATGATGCTGGCGGCGGCGATGGACAGTGAAATGCCGTCGCCCTTGACGATTGCCTCGTGAGGAAAGGGGAAATCCCTGACCGGAAGGCCGTCGATCAAACAGAAATCCGGCTTCTGCCGGAGCGTCTCCATCGCCCGGCGCATGGCGAGGTGGGTGGCACGGAGGATGTTGATACGGTCGATTTCCTCATGATCGGCCGTCGCGACCGCCCAGATGATCGCCGGATCGGTTGTGATTTTTTCAAAAAGAGCGTCACGGCGGGCAGCGGAGATTTTTTTGGAATCATCCAGCCCCGGACAGGTGAAACCGCGCGGAAGAATCACCGCCGCAGCGGCCACCGGACCCGCGAGCGGCCCTCGACCCGCCTCATCGACGCCCGCGATCCATGACAGACCCCGGGCGTGACAGGCGGTTTCGAAGGTCAGATCGGGCATCAGAAGTGGTTGAAACGGTCGCGCACCGTCATCTGGGAATTCGTCATAGTGGCGAAAAGCTGGGTGGCGAACACCGTGCCATCGCTATCCACGACAATGCCGATCCCGGTGTAGGTCCAGGCGCTGCGCATGTTGAATTCGTGGTCTTTCGAATGAGCCCACAAGTCCACCAGCACCGGTGCGGAATTCTTGCCGGGGTGATTGGCTGCGGCCACGTTTTCGCTGATGTTCTCCATGTGGTAGGCCTCGCGGGCCATCAGGGCGCGTCCGTCGAAGCCGAAGTGGCTGACGTTTTTCCCATACACATCGAAGGTTCCGCGATGTTGTCGCAGGTATTCGCTGTGTTGCTGGGCAAGACGGTCAAGACCGGCATGGCGTTGGAGGTCCGATCCGCCGTGGCTGCGGCGGTAGGAATTGACTTCCTGAAGCACCCGCTCGGAGAGCGAGGAGTCAGGACGGAGCGATGCCGAAACCGGCATCTTCTGGGTTTGTGGTTGCGAGGCGCACGATGCCAAAGCAGCGGCGCAAGCGACCGTGATCACTTTCAGGTAAGGGTATGTTTTCATGCAGGGACAGCACTGAAAACTTTTTGGCTGAAATTAGCTTGATTGTAAAGATATTTTGAAAATACACATGATCGCGTAGTATGGATTTATGTAATTTCAAAAACAATTTTCAATCCCATGACGAAGCACCCAAGCACATTTTGCAAAGTAATCCTGCTTCGAGCATAAGGCGTCCGGCTGTGGACAAGCCTGTGGAAACATGGAGCCGCTGGTCGGATTCGAACCGACGACCTATTCATTACGAATGAATTGCTCTACCCCTGAGCTACAGCGGCGTGCTGCCGTGGGCGGAAGCAAACAGACTCCCGGATTTTTCGCAAGCGGGAAATAACCGCTGGCTGCTGCTATTCCTTAAAATCCGTGGTGGCGGTTTTCAAATCGAGCTCCTTGATCCACGCGTTGCGGAACCGGACGTCGTGGCCCTCGCACTGGAGTTTCAATCCGCCAGGGACATCGGTGAGTCCCTTGCCGCCGTCGTTTCCGCCATCGATGCCGGATTTCGCACCGCCCCAGACCTGGTTGATCGTCTGATCGGTGTGAACTTTGACGCCGTTGAAAAACAGGCTGACCAGCGGTTTCTCGGCCAGCTTTCCGTCTTTAAAACGCGCCGCGCGGAAAACGATGTCGTAGCAGTTCCATTTGCCGACGCCCTTGTAGGCCTCGTAGGGCGATTCGGTTTCGTTGATCACCGCCGCCATGCCGTGTTTGGTCTTGTCGCCGTCGAGGATCTGGATTTCGAAACGGTTTTGCAGATAGACGCCGCTGTTTCCGCCTTCCTTGCTGACGAGAAACTCGATGTGCAGGCGGAAATCGCGGTATTCCTTTTTGGTCACGATGTCGGCCGTGCCGTATTTTCCTCCGGCGGCGACCGGATCGTCGGACATCAGAACGGTGCCCTTGTCCACCGGGTCCGCGACGATCTTCCACTTGATCGGCAGCGACGAGGCGAACGCCGGGCCCTGCCAGTAAGTCCACTTTGCGTCGAGCATTTCGCGCGAGCCGTCGATGAGCACCTCGGCTCCTTCGATGGGTTTCGCACCGATACCGATTTCCGCGCACAGCGGCGAAACGAGGGCGAACAGGGCTGCTAGAAATCGAGTGTGTTTCATGAACCAAACACTACCGGAGAAACCGGTTCCGTCTTTCTCAACCGCGCTTTTTGAAATGGCTCACGATCGCCTTCACCAAGCCGGGAATGTCGTGCTGCGGGGCCTCGAACGCGGGCTTTATGCCTTTTTTCCGCAGGGTCTCGCTGGTCACCGGGCCGATGCTTGCCGCACCGCAGCCTTCCGGCCAGTCGATGCCGAGGTCGAAGAAATGATCGACGGTGGAACTGGAGGTGAAAGTGATCAAATCCGCGCCTTCCTCTTCCAGCCGGGCGCGCGCGCCGGTGGGGTCTTCGGTTTCGGGAACGGTGCGGTAGGTGATGCAGTTGTCCACGATCGCGCCGAGTTTGGTTAGCCCTTCGCCGATGACATCGCGGGTCTCGGCGGCTTTCACCCACAGCATCGTTAGGTTTTCGATATCTTCTTTTTTGAATGCCTCGATGAGTCCTTCCGCGACGAAGCGCTCCGGGATCAGATCGACGGCGAAACGGTACTCGCGGATTTTCTGCGCCGTGCCGTTGCCGATCGCCGCAATGCGAGGGTTTCCCAAACTGCGGGCGTCTGCGAACGCGATGAAAAACGCGTCGAAGAAACGCTCAACGCCGTTAGGGCTGGTGAAGACGAGCCAGTCGTACTCGTGTGCATGCGTGACCAGCTCCACAAACTCGCGCTGGTCCTCCGGCGGCTCGATGCGGATGGTGGGAAGCTCTATCACATCCGCACCGAGATCACGCAGCGCCTTGCTCAGCTCACCCGCCTGCTCGCGCGTGCGGGTGACGACGATGCGCTTGCCGAACAGCGGGCGCTTTTCAAACCAGTTGATCTTCTTGCGCTCGTTCACCACGTCGCCGATCACGGCGACCGCGGGGGAGGTGAAATTCAGCCGGTCCGCGATGTCGGCGATGTCTGCCAGAGTGCCGACGATGGTCTTCTGCGAGCCGGTGGTGGCCCATCGTGTTAGGGCGATCGGTGTTTCGGGAGCGGCTCCGTGTTCGATGAAGGCGCTGGTGATTTCCCGCAGGCGGGCGACGCCCATGACGAAAACCTTGGTGCCGGGGGCTTTGGCGAGCTGCGCGTAATCCACCGAGCTGAAGCCCTTCGTCGGGTCTTCGTGGCCGGTGAAAATTGTGAGCTGCGTGTTGTGGTCGCGGTGCGTCACCGGGATGCCGGCGTATGCCGGACCGGCGATGGTGGAGCTGATGCCGGGGACGATTTCAAACGTCACGCCCGCTTCCGCCAGCTCGGCCGCTTCTTCGCCGCCGCGGCCGAAGATCATCGGATCGCCGCCCTTGAGGCGGACGACGTTTTTGCCGGCCTTCGTTTTCTCGACGATGATGTCGTTGATCTGGTCCTGCGGGACCGAATGGTCCTTGGCTCGCTTGCCGACGTAGATTTTCTCACAGCCGGGCTTGGTCCAGTTGAGGAGCTCCGGGCTGCTGAGCGCGTCGTAAACGAGCACGTCGGCGAACTCGATGCACTCCTTCGCGCGCAGGGTGACAAGGCCGAGATCGCCGGGGCCGGCGCCGACGAGATAACAGGTTCCGGAGGTGCTCATGAGAGGGAATTGAAAAGTTCGAGTGCGAGGGAAAGGGGATCGGTGCCGCGGGCCTCGCCGGATTTCGGCGTGCCTCCCTCGTCGGGAAAAACGCGGGCTTTCAGAGTGATTTTACCCTCACTGATGGACGAGCAAACTCCGACAGGTGTGTGGCAGCCGCCGTCCAACAGACGTAGGAACTCGCGCTCGGCGGAGATGCGCAGCCAGGTGTCGCGGTGGCCGATGGCTTCAGCGAAAACTCTGCTAGTAGCATCGTCCGAACGGACTTCGAGCGCGATGGCTCCTTGTCCGGCCGCTGGGAAAAACTTGCTCTCCGGCAGACGCGTCACGTGGATTCCAGGAATGCCGTTCACCGGTTCCGAGTCGCCTCTATCAGGAAATGCGGGAATGAAACCAAGCCTCACCAGTCCGGCTTCAGCTAACAATATCGCATCATAGGTTCCATCCTCCGCGAGTTTCCGCAGGCGGGTCGGGACGTTGCCGCGCAGATCGGAAACCTTGAGGTCCGGCCGCAGCCACTCGATCTGCTTTGCCCGCCGCACGCTGCTGGTGCCGACTCGCGCACCTTGCGGCAGAGCATCGAGCCCGCCCGGCGCGAGTGTGACCAGCACGTCCCTAACCGGGGCGCGCTCCAGAGTCGCGGCCAGCGCGTAACGGTTTTGCAACGTAGTCGGCAGGTCCTTGAGTGAATGCACCGCGATGTCGATCTCCCCGCCGTCGAGCGCTTCCTCGATTTCCTTGATGAAAACGCCCTTGTCGAACGTGCCCTCGGCCTTCGCGACATCTGCCAGAGAAACATCCGTGCGGCGGTCACCCGTCGTTTTGATCACCTTGCGCTCGATGACCAGATGCGGAAACGCGGCGGCCAGCGCGGCTTCGGTGGCCGTGGCCTGGACGAGGGCGAGTTCGCTGCCGCGGGTGCCAACGACGATTTTGGTGGGTGCTGGGTCGCTCATCTCGGTTTCCGGAAGTGGGGTGGGGGATGCCACCCGCTGGAGTCCTTTCCATGGCCACGGGAGACTTCCGGCGCAAGTCCAAGATGACGAAACGCCTCATTTGGAAATACCTGCAGCCCGCAACCATCGGAAATTGAGCCGCAAAGAGGCGAAAAAAGAGCGCAAAAATTCCATCCTGCCCGTCATCAACTTTTGCGCCTTTTTTCCGCCTTTTTGCTGCTGAAAATCTTCAAATCCTCTTGATGCGGACCACCCTCCGCGATGACGCACACGCGATCACGGACTATCCTTATGGCCGGAAATGGGATATTCCTTTTCCTGTCAGCGCGGACAAGCTCTCCCCCCAAGCAAGCCCGCCCGGAAAAGCACACCCCCAAGTCTGAACCTCCCCCCCGGGTTCTCGAAGATGCCGGCGAAGATCGAACCTCCCCCCCCAGTTCGATTTCCGCCGGCTTCTTTTTGCCCTCAAGTCCCGGGCAGCTTAAGCTTTGCCAACTCGTGGTCGATGATCCGCTCGCACTCCTGGATCTGCAGCAGACGGCGGGTGCGGGCCTCCTCGGCGAGCTGCTCCAGCGTGTCGATGTCATAGAGATAGACCTCCTCAATCTCACCCACCGCCGGATCGATGTCGCGCGGCACGGCGATATCGATGAAAAACAGCGGCCGGTATTTCCGCGCGCGGCGGACCTTTTCCACCTCTTCGCGATGGACGATCGCATGCGGCGCGCCGGTCGAGGAAATCACCACGTCCACCCGCTCCAGCACGCGCTGCCAATCGTCGAAACGCACCGCGCTTCCTCCCATTTCCGTAGCGAGTTCCTGCGCGCGGTCGAACGAGCGGTTCGCCACGAATATCGATCTCGCCCCGCGCGAAACAAGACTCTGCGCGGTGATCCGGCTCATTTCTCCCGCGCCCAGGATCATTACTTCGCTGTTCTTTAGGTGGCCGAAAATCTTCTCCGCCAGGTCCACCGCCACATTGCCGACGGACGTCGAGCCCTCTTGGATCGATGTCTCGGTGCGGACCTTTTTCCCGACTCCGAAAGCGCGTTGGAAAAGCTTGTTCAGCACCACTCCCGTCGCCCCGGCATCGAGCGCCGCGCCATACGCCTGCTTCACTTGGCCGAAAATCTCTGTTTCTCCCAGCATCATCGAGTCCAGCCCGCTCACCACCCGGCACAGGTGCCGCGCCGCCTCAGCTTTCTCCATCCGATAGAAATGCGCCGAAACACTCGAATCCACGTGGATCTTCTCCGCCAGCCGCGTCTCGATCAGGCCGAACGCCGCTTGCGCGTTCTCCGCCGCCAGATAGAACTCGGTGCGGTTGCAGGTGGAAATCACCACGCCCTCCGAAGCCTCCGCCAGCGCCACCAGTTCGTGTGCCGCCTCGCCGAGTTTCGGCGTGACCACGGCAAACCGCTCGCGCACCTCCACGGGGGCGGTGCGGTGGTTGAGACCGAGGCAGAGAAGTTCCATCAGACGAAGGCGAATACGACCAGTGAGAGAATGAAAAGCGCCACCGCCGACAGCGAAAGCCGCCTGCCCGTCAACCCCCGCACCGTCTTGAGCCCGATCAGGAAAACATAACTCACCCACACCGCCACCGCCGCGATCAGGTGGCCGTTCGCCCCGGTCGTCCGCGGCATCAGGAATCCGGCGATGATCCCGATCGTCAGCAAAACGCCGCCCAGCCACAGCAGCCGCTCCAGCGAAATCAGAAGCTCGCGCACCGGCGGCAGGTTCCGGAACAGCCCGCTTTTCAAATGGTGCTCTTTCAACTGCCGGTCCAGCACCAGGAACATCACGCCCGCCACCGCCGCCAGCGCCAGCGCGCCATAGGCCAGCACCGACATCGCCGAATGCGTCTCATGCCAAGGATTTCCACCGATCACCCGCTGCGGGTTTTCCGCCAGTTTCCCCGGAACCAGCGCGAAAACCTGGAAAACCACCACCACCGGCGCCGTGAAAACCCCCAGCAGCGAAATCCGATACGCCGGACCCACCAGCAGGTAAAACAACGTCAGCGACCACGCCAGAAACGCCAGAATTTCCCCGATCCCCACCAAAGGACAAGCCGCCCGCATCTGCCCGCGCACCGAGAGAAACCCGAGCTGACAAGTAAACGCCGCCACCATCCAGAACACCGTCAACCGGCTCCGGTGCCCCTTGTGTACCGAAATCATCCCGAACATCGCACCAACGGCGGCAAGCAGGGTGGCAGCGAGGAGAAACCAGCGGTCCATGCCCATCCATGGAGTCCCGTGGGCCGGGGCGCAAGCATCAACATGGATGCCACCAGCTTAATGGGCGGTGAATACATCGGCGTTGGTGTATTTTCTGGCGCCGGTAGGGATTCGTGATATCTTGCTGCCATGGAACGGACGAAGGTTTTCAAAAATGGCGGGAGTCTTGCGGTCAGACTTCCCAAAAAATACGCTTTGCCGGTGGGCGATGTGATGATCGACGAGCGTGACGGCATGCTCATCCTGATGCCAATGGATGCGAAGGGCTGGCCGGACGATCTTGAAAGCTGGTTTTCCGATATCGGTGAGTTGGAGGCACCCGCGCGTCCCGCAGACTCGAAATCCGTGGAAATCTGACACATGTATCTGCTCGATACCGACACGTGCATTCACCTCGTCCGTGGCAACGCAACCGTTCTGAAAAAACTCCGTGAGCAACGGCGGGAAGGCATCCATATCGCAATTCTGACGGTTTACGAGCTGGAGGTCGGCTTACTCAAGGCGACGGTGCAAATTCAGAAAAAGCGGTCTGCTATCGAAAAGTTGCTGGACCTCTGTTCCATTGCGCCATTCGACCACGCTGCGGCAGGTGAAGCAGCCGCGATCCGGGCGGAACTTGAAAAGGCTGGCAAGCCGATCGGCTCTATCGACTATCTGATCGCCGGAATCGCCCGGGCCAACCAATGGACGGTAGTGACAGGAAATCAGGCTGAATTTGAAAGAGTGAAGGGGCTGAAAAGCGAAAAATGGCACGAGTGACTGATGGGAGCAGGCAGGAACCCTGAACCGCTCCGCAGGATCTCGAAACCGACGCACGGCGAGCCACAATCGTCCCGCAGATCGTCCAAACGATCCCGCAGAAGCCCCGGACCTCCGCGCGGACCTCCAAAATCGACGCGCAGAACGCCGAAACCGAGGCGCAGAACGCCGAAATCCACCCGCAGACGTTCCAAACCATCGCGCCGGACCTCCAAACCGGAGCACAGGGAATCCGGACCACCTCGCAGGAATTCCAAACGGGGGCACCGCGGAATCGAACCGTCGCGCGGAAGAGCCGAACCGGCGCGCAGAGTCTCGAAATCATCGCTCCGGGTGACGGAATCGTCACTCAGGAGCCTTCTAACCCGTTACGCACCCCAAAAAGCTAACCACCTGTCCGGGTAGATGCCGGGGCCACCGCCGGTTTTTCCGACTTCCTGTTAAAATTCTGCTGAAATCCCTTGGCAAAACGACGCCTACGCTATAACCGATAGGCACCCTATGAATGCAGAACTCGATATCCGTCTCAAAGCCTTCAACCGTTCCCTCAGCGTCCTCGACCTGCCGGAAAACCCGCCCATCTGGAAAGACACGACTCCGGAAATATTCACTACCAAACACGACGAAGCCGTGGCCATGGTGGACGTCCTTACGGAAGCCGCGAAAAAACAGGAAGCCGACCTCAAGGGCCTGAGCAATGAAAAGGACCGTGAGGAAACCGAACTGGAGGACGCCGCGTTCATCGTGGCGCAGGCCTTGGTGCAGTGGTTCGCCGACCACCAACAGGAAACCGAAGCCGGCCAGATCGCCCTGTCCAAGTCCGACTGGAAAACCCTGCGCGACCAGCAGTTGCTCACCAAGTCGCAGTTGGTCATCGACCACGCCACCACCCTCACTACCGGACCTAACGCCGCGACCGCCGCCAAATACGGCATCACTCCCGCCGCAGTCACCTTGCTGACCAAAGAGCGCGCCGACTACGCCGAAATCATCAACGCCCCCGGTGCCGCCCAAGCCGTCCGCAAAGCCCTCACCAAAGGCTTCCGCCCCGCCTTCGCCCTGGTGGAGAAAAAATTCAGCGAGCTCGATTCCCTCATCCCCCAGTTCGGCACCACCGCCGCCGGGAAATCCATGATCGCCACCTGGCACGACGCCCGCATCCAGAAAGGCAACAACGGCCCCACTCCCGCCGCTGCAGCCCCAACTCCAGCGGTCGCGTAATCCACGATTCTGCAACACTCTCGAACCCAAACAAAACCACGCGGCAGGGCCTCAAAACCCTGCCGCGTCTGTTTTTCAGTAGCGTCATTCGGAGCAAAGCGGAGATGGAAGGCCTGAAAACCTAAATTCGCCCTCAATCTGCGGCCGGCGTTCTTCCCCAAAGACCTTCTGTGCTTCTCCGGAATTCCCGCTCTTTCTCCTTCCCGCCCTCGTCTGATGGGTTAGCCTGCGCACCCAGAACCTTGGTTCCTGTTTCGCTGCATTTTACACACTCCGCTACCCGTTGATGCCCACCCCTACCTCAACCATCCAATCCGCCCTCCGAGACAACCGCCAAAAGCGGGGAACCGTCGGCGATTTTCTAAAGGAGGAAATTAAATGCGAAAGCTCCCTTTCTTTCGTTTCCGCCTACTTTACCGTCCATGCCTACCAAGCGCTTGCTGGCCAGCTCGAGAACGCCCAAGAACTCCGGTTCCTCTTCGGAGAGCCATCGTTCATTGCAGGTATCGACAAGGGTGGGAAACAGAAGGCCAGTTTCAAGCTGACTGAAAACGGAGTCACCATTGCCAAGACTCTCGTCCAGAGCAATGCGGCAAAGGCCTGCGCTGCATGGATCGAGCGGATGGTAGAAATCCGCTCCATTCGCCAATCGAACTTCCTCCACGGAAAAGCGTATCATATTCAAACCGGAAACGCTTCCAGCGCCATCCTGGGCAGTTCCAATTTCACGGTTCCCGGCCTGGGCCTCGGGCACAATAGCAACATCGAATTGAACCTCGTGGTCGATTCAAAAAACGACTGCAACGATCTGAAGGCGTGGTTCGACGAGGTCTGGCAGGACGAAAGCCTGACCAAGGACGTCAAGGAGGAGGTGCTGACCTACCTCAATCGCCTGTCCGCGCCAAACTCCCCCGAGTTCATCTATTTCCTCACTCTCTACCACCTCTTCAAGGAAGAGCTGGACGGTGCGGAGGAGGTCGATGAAAGCCTCAAGAAAAGCAGCCTCCTCGAATCGAGCGTCTGGAAGATGCTCTACTCGTTCCAGAAGGACGGGGTGAAAGGAGTGATCAACAAACTCCGCGACTACAACGGTTGCATCCTCGCCGACAGCGTGGGACTCGGAAAAACTTTCGAGGCGCTGGCAGTCATCAAATACTTCGAACTAAGAAACGAGCGGGTGCTCGTGCTGTGTCCGAAGAAACTGCGTCAAAACTGGAGCGTCTTCCGCTCGAACAGCCGCCTCAATCCGTTGCTCGAAGACGGCTTCGGCTTCGACGTGCTATCCCACACGGATCTATCCCGCACCTCCGGGCTCACCGGCGATCACGACCTCGGCAACTTCAACTGGGACAATTACAGCCTTGTGGTCATCGATGAGTCCCACAACTTCCGCAATAACGCCGTCGGAAAGCCCAAGGATGACGGCACTCCCCGCCGAACCCGTTACGAGCGCTTGTTGGAAGACGTGATCCAGTCCGGGCAGAAGACCAAAGTCCTCCTGCTCTCCGCCACGCCGGTGAACAATCAGATTTCCGACCTGAGGAACCAGATCTCATTCATCGCCGGCGGGGATGTGGCGCGTTCGGAGAACCCGGCCTATGACGCGGCGTTCAAGGAGAAACTCGGCGTCCCCAGCGTCAAGGAAACGACCCGCAAGGCGCAGGCCAAGTTCACGAACTGGACGAAGAAACCTGCCGAAGATCGCAAAGCCCGCGATCTCATCCACGAGTTAGGCAGCGACTTCTTCAACCTGCTGGACGGTCTGACCATCGCCCGCTCGCGTTCCCAGATCAAACGCTACTACTCGAAGGAAATGGAAAAGCTCGGCGGCTTTCCCAAGCGGACCAAGCCCCTCGCCGAATATCCCCACATCGATCTGAAGAATGATTTCCTATCCTTCGAGGAACTGGACAAGCGGATCGGAGAGCTGACCCTCAGTCTCTATCACCCCAGCACCAAGCTGAAGGAGAACCTGCCACCGGCAATCCGGGCGCAATACGAACAGAAGATCGGTAACTTCAACCAGGCGGGCCGGGAACGCATCCTCATCGCGATGATGAAGATCAATTTCCTCAAACGCCTGGAAAGCTCCATCGATTCCTTCCGACTCACCCTGTCCCGGACCATCGAGAAAATCGCCCGGTTGGAGGAGAAGATCAAAGCCTTCGAGGAGGCGCGGGATTCCAATCCTCATCTCGACTTCGCGAACCTCGCGGAGGACGACTTCGACGATCTCGACCTCGATCCGGAAGACCTCGAAATTGGCGGAAAGCACAAGATCAACCTCAGCCACCTCAATCTCCCGGATTGGCTGCTCGCCGTCCGCCAGGACCGTGCACAGTTGCAGAACCTCTTGGATCACTCCAAGCCCGTCGTTCCCGCCCGCGATGCGAAGCTTGCACGCGTTCGGGAAATTGTCTCGCAGAAGGTCGGTGAACCAAACCTCAACAATCTGGGAAACCCGGTGCGCAAGGTCATCATTTTCACCGCCTTCGCCGACACGGCGCGCTACCTTTACGAAAACCTCGCCCCTTTCTGCCGGGAAACACTCGGCATCCACACCGCTCTCATTTGCGGAGGCGGCAGGTATGAGACATCGCTTGGCAAAAACGACTTCGAGCAGATTCTCACCAATTTCTCGCCCATCTCGAAGAACCGCGACAAGCAGCCGCAGCTTCCGCAGGATCAGGAAATCGATCTCCTTATCGCCACCGACTGCATTTCGGAAGGGCAGAACCTTCAGGACGCCGATCTGCTCATCAATTACGACATCCACTGGAACCCGGTCCGCATCATCCAGCGCTTCGGCCGTATCGACCGGATCGGCTCCAAGAACCACACCGTCTCCCTCGTCAATTTTTGGCCGACCAAGGACCTCGACGCCTATCTGAATGTGAAGAACCGCGTGGAGGACCGGATGGCACTGGTCGATCTCACCGCCTCCGGGGAGGACAACCTGCTCGCCTCCGACCAAATCGAAGACCTCATCAAGACGGATCTCCACTACCGCAACAAGCAGCTCAAGCGTCTCCAGAATGAAATCCTCGATCTTGAGGATCTGGACGACGAAATGATCTCGTTGGCGGATTTCTCCCTCACCGACTTCCGGCTCGATCTGCTCAAGTTCCTCGAAAACAACCGCGAGCTGCTGGAATCCGCCGAACTCGGACTCTTCGCCGTCGTCCCGCCCGATCCGGAACTGCCAGCTTCCCAGACCGGTGCGCTTTTCTGCCTGCGCCAGTGCGACGACAAGAAGCCCACGGAGGTCAATCCGCTCGCGCCCCACTATCTGGTCTATGTGCTCGATGACGGAAACGTCCGCCTCACCTTCATGCAGCCCAAGCAGTGTCTGGAACTCTTCCGCGCGCTCGCTGCCGGTCATCCCAATGCCCTGACCAAGCTTTGCGATGCCTTCGACACCCGGACGAAGAACGGCGAGGACATGACCCACGAAACGAAACTCCTCGATGCGGCCCTCGAATCCATCAAGCGCACCTTCGCCCGGCGAGCCACCGCCTCCTTGTTCTCCGGACGCGACGGCCTGCTGCCGAAGGCCAGCGAAACCCCGTCGTCTGCGGACGATATGGAACTCGTCACTTGGTTGATCGTCGCCAATCCTTCCTGAGCCATGCCCGACTTCCGTCCTGCACCTTCCGCCAATGCCGGATATCTACGGCTGCTTCTGAGCGTTGACCTTGCTTGCACGATTCGTGCGACACTGTCGCACGAATTGGATGTCTCGCCCATCGTGGTGTTTTTGAAGGATGATGAACCGCCCAAGGAGGCAAAAAAGGCAAATGCCGGTTTGACAGTCCGACCGGCTCGTGGCACTCACTTTCTCACATCTCTCCTGTTTGCTTCGGCGGCAGGACGCGGGGCAGCTCTTTCGGGGGCTGCTCCTGCATTTTTTAAGGGAAGGAGGTCCGTTTGAAGACCATCCTCTACATCGACGGCTTCAACCTCTATTACAGCGCGTTGAAGGACACTCCGCTTCGCTGGCTCAATCCTGTTGCTCTTGCCGCATCGGCCTTTCCCCGCAACCGCATCGTGGCCACCAGGTTTTTTACCGCGAAAGTCACCCCATTGCCGCACGATCCCCATCAGCCGGATCGTCAAAACCTTTACTGGCGCGCGCTTCACACTCTGCCCGCCCTTGAAATCATCGAGGGGGATTTCAGGACCAGAAAAGTCCGGGCGAAGGTCGTGAATCCTCCTCCCAACACTATCGAGATTTTCAAAACCGAAGAGAAAGGCTCCGACGTGAATCTGGGTGCCCACCTGCTGATGGACGGTTTCCTCAACCGCTACGAGGCCGCCATCGTCATAACCGGAGATTCCGATCTTGTGACTCCCATCCAAATGGCCTGCCGGGAATTGGAGAAACCCGTTGGCGTTCTCAACCCCCAACGCCTCTCCGGTCCCGGTTCACGCCCGGAACGCAAGAGCGCCGGTTTGCAGAAAGCCGCCTCCTTCTATAAAAACGGCGTCACTTGGAATCAACTTCTCAAGGCCCAGTTTCCGAATCCTCTCACTGACGCCCACGGCACTTTTTCAAAGCCACCGTCTTGGTGAACCGACCTAGTGCTTTTCAGCTTCCCAGCATTTCAGATTTTCAGCTTCTACCCTTCAAATGCCCGATCTCCGCCCATCCATCTTGTCCGCCCTTCAAGCCCTCGCCTCCAGTCCCCTCCGGGGCACTGCCACGAGCCTGTTGAAAACACTTGGCTACGAAAGCGACCGCACCCTCATTCTCGAAGGCTCAAAACCCAAAGCCTTGCTGGATCTCATCACCTCCCAAGGCGGCCTAACCAAGTTCGATGAAACCAAGGCCCTCTTCTCTGATTGGAAATCCGCCGACATCCTCTTCCAACTCACCGACGAAGAACTCTCCGCCACTTCCAGTCTGTTCAAGGATACCACAGTTAGGGCCGGCCTCCTCCAGTCCTACCTCTTCTTCGCCATCGAGTTGACGGGCAAGAACTACGCCCGCGGCAAGCTCACGTCCATCGCCCGTCAGATCAACCGCGTCTTCCCCATGCCTGTCATGCTCCTCATCCGGCATGGGGATACCACCGGTGCTACCGTCCTCTCCATTGCCGTCATCAACCGCCGCCGCAACAAAGTCCATGCCGAAAAGGACGTGCTCGAAAAAGTTACCCTCATCCGCGACATCTCGCTTTCTCAGCCTCATCGCGGTCATCTGGACATTCTTGCTTCCTTCGCTTTTGAAAAGCTCGAACGTCCGCAAAAGAAACCGATCAACGACTTCGATACTCTTCATGCCGCTTGGGAAAAAATCTTCAACGTCGAGCTGCTCAATAAGAACTTCTACGACGAGTTGGCGAACTGGTATTTCTGGGCCAAAAAACACTGCCACTTTCCTCTCTACGACGAAAAGGCTGATAAGTACGACCTCTTCCGCGACACCGACAAAGTCCGCGAGCACGAGGCCAAGAATCTCATCCGCCTCCTCACCCGCACCCTGTTCGTCTGGTTCATCAAGGAACGCGGCCTGGTCCCCGAGTCGCTCTTCAATCACGCCGATCTCAAGGATTCCATTCTGAAATCCTTCGATCCCGAATCCAAGGAAACGAACTACTACAAGGCGGTTCTCCAAAACCTCTTCTTCGCAACGCTCAACCAAACCCATGGTGAACGGGAATTCCGCAACGAACGCCAGCACCAGAACACCACAACGCTCCTTCGCTACGAAAGCAAACTGCGATCACCTCAAGACTTCGTCCGTTCGCTTGAAGAAACCACCCCATTCCTCAATGGCGGACTCTTCGAATGCCTCGACCGTCCGCACCCCACGAAAACCGGCCCTCAAGGTGGCCGCGTCATCATCTATGAAGACGGCTTCTCGGATAGGAAAGATAATCCCCTCACGCTCCCCGACTTCCTTTTTTTCGGTTCCAAGCGCGTTGATGATCTCTCCGGCGAACACTCATTTGGAATCCCTAGCAAGAAAAGTGCGGAAGTTCGCGGCCTCATCGATATTCTCGACAGCTACAAGTTCACCATCGTTGAAAATACTCCCATCGATCAGGAAATTGCGCTCGATCCCGAGCTTCTCGGTCAGGTTTTCGAGAATCTTCTGGCCTCCTACAACCCGGAGACAAAAACCACCGCCCGCAAACAAACCGGTTCGTTCTACACACCACGCGCCATTGTCGATTACATGGTGGACGAGTCCCTTAAAACCCATTTGGAGAGAAAACTAACCACAGAAAGGACAGAGCAGGAAAATCAAAACTCTTCATCCGTGAAATCTGTGAAATCCGTGGTCAAAATTTCTTCATCTTCTTCGGTTAGACAGAAGCTCGACCACCTCTTCACCTACACCGAAGAACGTCACCAGTTCTCAGAATCCGAGGTAACCACCCTCATCGCCGCCATCGATACCTGCAAGATTCTCGATCCTGCCTGCGGCTCTGGTGCCTTCCCCATGGGCACTCTCCAGAAGCTCGTCTTCATCCTCTCCAAGCTCGATGACAATAATCAAAAATGGCAGCAACGCCAGATCGACGCCGCATCCACCATTCCGGACTCCAGCGCCCGCGATGCCGCCATCACTGCTATCGAAAAGGACTTCGCCGAAAATGCCGACGACTACGGACGGAAACTCTACCTCATCGAGAATTGCCTTTACGGTGTCGATATCCAGTCCATCGCCACCCAGGTCAGCAAACTCCGGTTCTTCATCTCTCTCATCGTTGACCAGCACGTCAACCGGAAGCGCACTAACTTCGGCGTCCGCCCGCTGCCCAACCTTGAAAGCAAATTTGTTACTGCGGACACTCTCATCAAAATTGAGAAACCCGAAACCGACCGTCTCCTCGGCCACGGCAACCTATTCGAGCGGACCGAGGTCGCCGTATTGCAAGCCGAACTCAAAGCAGTCAGGCACAATCTTTTCAGCGCCAAAACTCCCAAGACCAAGGAAAAATACCGCGCACGCGATAAGGAGCTGCGGGAGGCTATCGCCGCAGAACTAGAACAAAATGGCTGGGACAGTGAAGCCGCTGCCAATCTCGCCCGCTGGGACCCCTACGATCAAAACGCCAGCGCCCCTTACTTCGATCCCGAGTGGATGTTCGGTGAAGCTCAGTTTGATATTGTGATCGGCAATCCACCCTACATTTCAGTCGAACGTTTTGCGGGAACCACCACCCAGGCCAAATGGCAACAGCATTTCAAAACCTACTCCGCCCGTGGTGATATTTACAGCTTCTTCTATGAACGCGGCGCTGAATTGCTGCGCAACGGCGGGACATTGATTTACATCACATCGAACAAATGGATGCGAGCCGGATACGGCGAACGGCTTCGTGATTTCCTTTCCTCCAAAGTGAATACCGAGACTGTTCTCGACTTTGGCATGGCCCAGAACTTTGGAGCCGCGACAACCTACACCTGCATCACGCGTTTCACAGCGGAGAAGTCGGATGACATCGTCATGTCCTGCTATGCGACCGATGACCGGGCAGCGATTGCTGACCCAGCTAGCTACTTCACAGAAAACGCAGTGCCGTTGAAGAATCTCGATTCTGATTCTTGGGTTGTTTTATCGAAAGATCGGCAGCGAGTAAAAGAGCTTGTAGAAGCACAGGGGATACCTCTGGAACGCTGGAACATCCAGATTTCCCGAGGAATAATCACTGGCCTAAACGAAGCCTTTCACTTGGTTGCCGAGCAACGCGATGCGCTTGTCTCGGAGAATCCGGAATCCGAAGAATTAATTGTGAAATTGATCCGCGGTCGGGAGGTGAAGGGCTACAACATTGAGTGGGCCGACACCTACCAGCTAATTATCAAGTTCGGTGCTTACGAATACCTCGAAAAGCGTTACCCAGCCATATTCCGCCACCTCAAGAGATTCGAGACGGAACTCAAAGCGCGCGGGCAATGCAAATACGGACGCGAGCGCAAAGCGAGAGGCGGAGAAAAAGCCTATCCTGGCCAGCATCATTGGTTGGAATTGGACAACAATCCAACGTCTGATTACCTCCATTCGTTCTTGGAGCCGAAGATCATTTACCCGGAAATTACCAAGTATCTTGGTTTCTACCTCGATGTAGATAACCACTACTTCCCAAACAACAAGGCTTTCATCATTAACAGTAATGGAGATTCGCTACCGTATCTCACTGCGTTTCTGAATTCGCACTTATTCCGCTGCTGTTTTCGCGACAACTTTCCTGAGCTAATGGGCAACACCTATGAAGTCCGAAAAATCTTCATGGATAAAATCCCGGTCAAGAAACCCACCGCCGCCGAGGTCAGTTTGTTTGAGCAGTTGGTCCCCCTTGTCCAGTTCGCCAAACGCACCGAAGAATCCGCCACCGCCGCCTTCCTCGAAGACCTGATCGACGCCTGCGTAATGGAGTGCTACTTCCGAGAGCACATGAAGGAGCGGAATCTACTTTTCCATGATGCTCTCATTCCTCACCTGGCCGCCTACGACTCCGCAG
>Ga0209512_1000382_pt1 | contig 77651 bp, 90 predicted proteins | sample frozenSSSSmetaG_FD_184142 | JGI IMG/M metagenome (GOLD analysis project Ga0209512, IMG submission 184142) | Glacier valley bacterial and archeal communities from Borup Fiord, Nunavut, Canada, to study Microbial Dark Matter (Phase II) -... | ecosystem: Environmental > Aquatic > Freshwater > Ice >...
GACACTCCGAGACTCCCAGACTCCACTTCAGACGGGGCTGATGGGGAGGTAATCCAAGTGTTATTGTTATCATTAGCCTAAAGCCTCAAGCAGCGAATGGCTTTTTGAAACATACGAGTTGGGATTTGGAAAGGGGCATTTTTGGAATACGAGCTGAGATTTGGAAAAAAGGGCATTAACGAGGGGCCAAATACGAGCCTTTGCCACCTCTGAAGGCTCCCGGCACAGGGATCCACTCTATAAGGCAGTGGTACCTACTTCGTATCCATCAGGGCGAGGCTTAGGGGCTACCATATGTACATGCCTAGGTACATACATACCTGGGCACATACATACAGATGTGTAGGTACCTACCTATGTGCATACAGTACGGAGTATTGGACATGGGAGCCCCTGCGCTTTAGATGCCGCCTTACCATCAGTCATGGAATTTCGATTTGAATGGACGACAAGGTCCAAAGGGCGTCGGTTTTGCCCCAGAGGCCCAGAGTACAGAATGTACAGTCGTCAGTCAGTATGTACATATGTACAACCTATGTAGGTACAGTATTTTCTTGCCAGTGGTGTACTGTATGTACATATCTAAAAAAATACTTCCGGCGGACCATGCAAGGAATAATCGTCGTGAAAGCATGTCAGCATGTCAGTATGTAAGCATGTAAGCAAGCGCGCTTCTGCGCGACTTCACTATTTTTCCTCCTTCAGTATCTCAGTATCGAGTTGTACGTCCGTCCATGGTTTAGCTGTCACTGCTGTCGCTCGTTTTTGACATTCCTATCCGCACGCTGGTTTGGCATCGGAATGCTTGATGGGATTCCTGGAATTCCTGTCCTCTCGCTAAGTCGCCAAGCAAGGGACGTCCACGACCGTACAGTTCCATAGTAGCCATGAAGCACGGCGGCCTTGGGAGGTTCTACACGCGACATCGCGTCGTGACCTTACTTGCGGCGATTTGTTTGTTAGGATTATTCTGGAGACTGCAGGCAGTGGATAGGTCTCGCCATGTAAGAGACAGGACACCACGGCCAGTTTTTTTGGGCAATAAGAAGGGACATCCAGCGGAGAAGTCGCCAAATCCACCCCTGGAAGAGTTGAAGGGCGGAGATCCACCAAATAGGAGTGGAATAAGTGAGCCGGTGGGAGATGGGAAGAAAGAGACCGCAGAGACGAGGAAGAGTGATGGGCCGACAGCGACGGAATGGTCGCAAGGTCCTGGATGCGCGAGCTATCCCAAGGATGCGAGTATCGTCATCGTGGTGAAAACCGGCGCCACTGAAGCCTTCTCGAAACTCCCGACTATTCTCCTCACATATCTGTCATGCGTGCCGCCCTCGAATCTCCTCCTCTTCAGCGACCTGGCCGGCTCAATTGGCCCTTTCGCGATCCACGACTCTCTCGACAAAGTTATAGTCGATAGTACAAAGGAGAATCCAGATTTCGACCTATATAACCAGCAGAAAGCGCTCAAAGAAGTAGGACAGACCGTGGCAATGTTGAAGTCGGAAGGCAGAGATCAGGCTGCGTGGAATCTGGATAAGTATAAGAATATTCACACGGCGCAGAAGAGCTGGGATCTTGCGCCGGGAAGGGACTGGTATCTGTTTATCGATGCGGACACCTATATCAGCTGGGCGAACCTGTTTTTGTGGCTTGCGCGGCTGGACGCGAAGGAGAAATTGTATCTGGGAAGCCAAGTGGACGCGGGCACTCAGCCATTTGCACATGGCGGAAGTGGGTATTTGTTGAGCAAGCCGGCAATGGAGTTGCTTGTTGCGGAGGATCGGAAGAAGGTGGCGGCCGAGTATGACCGGGAGGCGGCGACCGCATGCTGTGGGGACCAGGAGCTCGCAAGGTCGCTGGCCAAGCAAGGGCTGAATGTGACCAATGCGAGGCCGATCATCAATGGGGAAAAAGTGAGCAGATTTGGGTTTGGGCCTGGGATGTGGTGCGTACCGGTTGTGACGATGCATCATATGATGAGCGAGGAAGTGCAGGATTTGTGGGCTTTCGAGAGCAAGAGGAGCGAGGCGACTGTAAGTATCTTATCTCCATCAATCTCAATGTGGGCACGAAGCAATGCTGACCCAGATAGGCGCCGTTGCTCCTCGAGGAAATCTACCACACGATGCTGGCGCCATCGCTCGTGTCTAGCCGCGAGGACTGGGACAATCTCTCCAACGACAAACAGACGCCGCCCGAGAACCCTCCCTCCCCCACACAAGTCGTGGAAAGCGTCTTGGCCAACGACCCGTCGAAATCCTTCGCCGCGTGCCGCGAGGCTTGCGAGGCGAAGGAAACCTGCCTCCAGTTCAGCTATTACGACCAGACGTGCGCGCTGGAGAGCTCGTGGCGTCTCGGGAGCCCACGATACCCGTGGATGGAGGAAGGGAGAGAGATCAAGTACCGGAGCGGGTGGATGGTCGAGAGGATACAGGGCTGGGTTAAGGGGAATAGTCCGTGCAAGGAACTCGCGTGGGCCGCGGATACCTAGGTCGGTTTCTGGGGTATCTGGGTTCTATTTTGCGATGTAAGAGTGAGGCGCTGTATTTATCTGTATGTCTAGATATGTAGGTGGATTTTGGGAGATGCAGAAGGTTAGTGGGGGTTCTTTGGGATTTGGATTTGGGAAAAAGGCGGGATGCTGTAGAGCGAGAATAATACCCCATTTGAGAAGGTCGGGAGACTGCAAGTGTAGTGGTTTGGGGCGTATGCATGCTGTCTGGATACCTTGTTGTATTAAGTGTAACTGCTATTTTCCAAAGCGCATCTATCCAACTCATTCTGCGAATGCGAATAGCCTCCCAATCTACCATTCCATCATCACCAGTCCCAATCAGCCAGCTCCTCAAAAATCCACAACTGAGGTCCCAAGGGTGGTCCTGTCCGCGCTGTACTGGTCGTGATAGGTGCCGCTGCTCTTATCCCACTGACCTTGCAGCGCCCTCTTCTCTGGGCCCTCCAATCCCGCCTTGTACCCAGCACAAGCATATAGTACCATGAACTCATCCTTGACTTCATCCCCATCGCCGTCGAGCATCTCTTCCACCAACTCCAAACGCCTACCGGGCATGAAGTGCACGGTAGCTTCCACGAAGAGCCGGCGAAGCGCATAATTCTCGAGCCATACTATCCAATACCCTTTGGATCAGCGCGGGATGCAGAAAACGGTCCAGATTATCCAGACGATCGATCAGCGTGGATATCATGCCGTCTTGGAATTACATGGCGAGCAGCCTGTCGCCCATGATCCGGAGTTCCGCGACACGGTCTTGCTCAAAGAGCATCTGTGCAGTGGCTATGCTTCCGAGCTCTTCTCTGGTGGTTGCGTGGACGATGGAGGTGAAGGGCTGATTCCTCTTTTTTGACAGCAACAACGACCGCCATTGATGCTCATGAAGCCCGTGGCGGTAAGCCTTTGGTCGTCGACTGCAGGGTGGATTTCGACGAACCAGACACTTGCATAATAGACGCGGGATTTGAAGAGTCCCTAAAGAAGCCCAAGGGTCTAATGCTAATGAGGGTGAGTCGCAGCGCAAAACAGGAAAGTCACAAAAATCTTGAAATGGATGGGACTTTCATCTAGGAGTCTGTGCAGTCTTAGTCGTCGCCCAGAAGAGCAAATACCAACGGAAAATTACCTGATGGCTAAATACTCACGACGCCAGTACCCCTTGCAGACTCCCCTGAAGGATCCGGAGTACTCAGCTACAAGACTGTTTCGGCTCCCGCAAGATAGACCATCGACCTATGGTCTGCGATGCCTTGCATCCTCTCCCTTTGCTCTCAGTTCCTAGTCCATCATGACTTCATCTGCACCATCATCCGTGTCATTCAAATCATCGTTATTCAAATCATCGTCATCGCAGTCGTTAGTGGACCTGTTGGTAGTCTTTAGTAGGTCTCCGTCCTCCATCGCTAGGTCTCTAATAAGTGCTTCAACTGTTAGGCCCTGTTTTGTGAATGTCTGCTCAGAGCCAAATTCTGCCATATGTCCAACCCCCTCTAAACCATGTGCCTCCTGGTTTCCATATAGCCAACTATTCATTGGCAAATTGTTGTGTCTTGGGTTCTTAGGTGCCTTTTCGATTAATTCTAGCGTCAGCTGTATGTGCTTTGCTGCCTTCTTGTCATTGTTCTGTTTTGAAATTGCTTAGACTGTAATTAAAAAGCTTTCATCATTTGGTTCATTGAATAAAGAAACCGAGAAACTGAGAACCTCTTCTGTTCTTTTGATGTTCTTCTGTGGAGTGCAGTGAAGCGAAGGATTCATGACTATTGGAACGCGGAGAAATGGACGATGCTGGGTATTTCAAAGATAGGACGCATTGGGCAGTCTTAGATTCAGACACACCTCATCCACATGCAGTCGACTTCTGTAGAAGGGCATTCATAGCCCAAGTCAAAGAAGGTGCAGCTTATGAAGGAAAGAAATGCCCGACATTTATAGTTTCAATTTCCAAGAATATTAAACTGTCTGCGTTGCCGCATAAAACGGCAGGTTAAGTAAGCAAGCGGATGTGTAAAACTCAATGCAATCAGCCTAGATGAGACTACGTCAAAGGATTGAAATATTTGCTCATAGCATAATGCTCAAGAAGTACATAATGACAGGTGCCTGGAAAGCACAAATGATGTTCAGAATCCAATCAGCTGAAGTGACAAGCACAAATAATGTTCAGAATCCAATCAGCTGAAGTGACAAGCACAAATAATGTTCAGAATCCAATCAGCTCAAGTTCAAATGCAGCAAGCCGTCGTTTTCAGAATGATTCATTGTTATCTGCCTCATGATGAATCTCCTGCACAATCAGAGCTTGATATTGCCGTTGATGATGGTGAAGTTTGTAGACATCCCTCCTCCCAAAACTCTTCCAGTTCTCTTTGATGCTGCCAGCGGTGCCATGGATCTTGGCGACGTTTGTAGACACTCCTCCTCCTAAAACTCTTCCTGATTTCCTCGATGCTGTTGCTGGTGCTGTGAGAAATTGGGAATCATCCTGACTATCGGTGGACATGGTAAGCGCATTTATTGTTGAGAATCTCCACCCAAGGAGGAACCGATGGACCAATTTCTTCCTCCATTTCGAATTTTCTCACTGCAACATCTGCAATGAAGCCGGATGGGAGAGCGAGAATGACCTTTTTGAATACTGTTGAGCTGGCCTGAACTGCCATAGCCTGAACGTATACAGCTCTGAGAGGAGAGTTATCACACACACTGTCGTATATCCTGCCAAGGACATCATAACTGAAGCGGGCCCCTTGCATTTCCTGTAGCAGGCAATCCACAATGTGGTTCTAGAAAGTCGGTGCAATAATGGAATCTGCATAGATGTACAGGTCGATAAGAACATCTTGTTGAAGGAATGAACGTACTGCAGGGGCGACCAGAAGATGTCCTTTGGTGACTTCTTTCGACATGGTTAGAGCAGAAGCCGTGACGTCAGCGTCGGAAATTGGAGATAAGACAATGTGACCACAGTAAATGAAGTTCGCGAACACTTTGAACATTTTCGGACAATGATCTCTCAGTCTGTTTATGCTGATCAGAATCGAATGCAGGATGAGCAAGTGATGGGGAGGGTTCAGGAACTCAAATACCTGATAGTACCAATTTGATCTTCAGGGATCTGTCCCATCCAATGTTCCTTGCAAGCACTTTTGAAGTAATCCGACACTTTGATGAGAGCTTCTTGATGCAAGATGAAAGGCACCTCAGCCGTGCCAACAAGGACCTTCACCAACTTGTGAAAAGAGTTCATTGTGGGTATTTTGTGGCCGTTGCACCTCTGGCTTCTCACTTGATTCCCCATGTCTTGTTGTATACGCTTCTTGTATGTGATATGAGGTGGAGGAGGATGATCTTCTTGTAGCAATTGAAACCATTGGAGTCTATCTGGCAGGTCTTTCGACATGGTGAGTTGAGGACAAGCAATTAGAGCAACTGATTGCATGGCCATGGGATGCTGATGTTGAAAGACAGGAAAGGAAAGAAAAGAATTAAGAAGAAACACCTGCTCGGCACTGGAACCCACTAAGACGACTCAGCAACTCAACTGGACAACCGAGCAACAACGTGCTACGACGATTAAGCAGTGTCTGTAGATGAGATCTGCTACTTCCACTTCAGGCTGCTCAGAAATGACAGTGTGTAAAGCACTCACCATGAATAGAAAAAACTGCAATTCGACAGAAGGAACAGGAGGCATTAAGCTGCGTTCATCGTGGATGGAAAAGGGATATAACAGCAGACTGACTTTCTTTCTTTCTTCCTTCCTTCAGTACCTATAGAATAAAAATCGGATATTTGGCCGAGTTGAATCTATAGAGGCGCCCTTACAGTTCTTAATCAACCTCCAGAGTACGAAAGTCTGCGACATGTTTGCCCTATGATGGAAGCTGAAGGTTACTGGTCCCGATTCCGCAACGACCAGACTTTATCTTCGGCCGCGTCTCTCCAGCCATTCCCCGGAAAGCACCAAGGATATCTTCCAGGTGGCTTCTCCAATTCAAATAATTCCATGAGAAATCCTGTTCCACTGGTGCTGATGACCTTCCAGCCCTCTATGTGGTCTCGTTCTGTTCCAGTTGCCAAGGATGTCGCCGCATCACCAACAACCTCTGCCAGTTTCCCCTCCTCTTTGCCTCATGCAGAACGCCTGCAGCACAAATATACCCTTTAAACCTCGACAACATGCGTCCCAACTGGTTCCGGACGGAGCGAGAAAATGATCTTCCACTTCACAATCTCCACAATTTCCAATTCTTCCTGCTCAGCATCTTTGACAGCTGCTTTGTCGACTGTTCGTTTCCTGATAATTGCCATAGCCTTTGGGAGTTTCTTGACTTCGCCAGTGAGACGCTGATGTTTGCCCACATAGAGATAGACACGCTTCTGCCATGATCCTCCTCCTACAGTGCCGGGCACATATTCTGGAAAGACAAGGCGGCCGATGGGTGTTTCATACACGGCTTGAGGAGTATTTGGTTCGTCTTCAGTGAGAGCCTCATTTGATGGAAGGTTTATTGTTCCTTGTAATTCGAGCAGGGCAAGTCCAGATGGCGTTTGCAAAAGCTGAGGAAGTGGGTTTGTTGATGCAGGTTCTAGGCGTGCAGTTGGAGGATGGAGAGGAACCTGTGCAGCCATGTTTGCTGGCAGAACAGGAGGCAGGAGGCAGGACGCAGGACGTGGATTGTATTTCTTGCTGCTTCAGGCTTCTTTTCACAACATCAACAACAACAACCTCCCCAAGTCCGCGGCTTCTCTCATTACAAGTTGGAATGTAAGTTGGATGCTGAGAAGTCCAATGCGTGTTTACTTGCTAACTCGTCGTCCTGTCCAGCCGCCATAGACGCCTCAACCGCCAACTTCAAGCGACAGTCAATTCACGTGACTGTACATCTGATCAAGATGGATGTGGATCAGGCCGTTCGAGATTCCCTTGCAGCTTGGATCCTCTCTTTGAATAACATACTCCGTTACTGTGTTGTTGTTCCTTTCCATGGCTTCCTCAAGCTCTGCCAACTCCTGATCGGCCTTCTCGCGAGTGTCATCGGCAGCTGTCTCTTCAGCACGAACAACGGCTTTTGCGAGGTTGTCTACAAGCATAGAACACTGCTCTTTGGTTTCACAGTTGTTTACGTTATTGTCATCTCGGTACTCTACTGTACAAATGGAATACGACCGTTATATCGAGAGAGGCCGGGAAGGCCATATGCCACTGTGATTGAGCTGGAGCAGGCGGGTTGACTGAGTAAGTTTCTGATATTAGCATGCATGGATGACATATACTGATGGTATCTAGATTGAGGATGAATAGGAATGAATAGGATGAATAGGAATGAATAGGATGAATAGGATGAATAGTAACTATGGAAGGGTCTTCTTGAGCCTTGATATAGATTATGAATTGATATGCTTATGAATATGCATATAAGTATATAAATTATAAATTAATGCTTCGTACGCTTATAAGTATGTATATAGATTGTAAATTAATATGCTTATAAGTATATGGATTATGAATTGATATGAGAAGGAAGAGTTTCGAGATTCATCTGGTATAGCTCAGGATTAGTCATCCCACATCAACACAACCTTACCCAATCAGGCCAACCCTAAAATGCCAAAACTGACCGCACTCGCTTAGGTAACCCTCCCGCATTAGCGTGGGCTTCAGCACACACAGAATTTTGTCAATTGCTCGCTCTTTTCTTGATCTCTTGATACGATCGCGACCTCATCAACAACCACCGGCCTTTTCGACAAGTTCTTTAGCCGACCATGAAGCTTAACATCTCATACGTATGCGCCAATGCCATGTTCCACGTTCCACGTTTATCAAAAAGACCAAAAGACAGTATGCTGACCCTGCGATAGCCTGCCAATGGCAGCCAGAAGATGGTCGAGATCGAAGACGAGCGCAAGCTCCGTGTCTTCATGGAGAAGTACGACCTCGAACTCCCGAACTCCCGCAGAACACGTCGAATCTAACATACCGTAGGCGTATGGGCGCCGAGGTCCCAGGTGACTCCGTCGGAGACGAGTTCAAGGGCTACATCTTCAAGATCACCGGTGGAAACGACAAGCAGGGTTTCCCAATGAAGCAGGGTGTCATGCACCCAACCCGTGTCCGCCTCCTCCTCGCCGATGGCCACTCCTGCTACCGCGCACGCCGCACTGGCGAGCGCAAGCGCAAGTCCGTCCGCGGCTGCATCGTCGCCATGGACCTCTCCGTCCTCGCCCTCTCCGTCGTCAAGCAGGGCGAGCAGGACATCCCAGGTGTCACCGACACCGTCCACCCAAAGCGTCTCGGCCCCAAGCGCGCCACCAAGATCCGCAAGTTCTTTGGCCTCACCAAGGATGATGATGTACGTTTGTCCATCTTCATCGCCTGTCCGTGCAAACGGTACAGAGTGTGAGAATCCCAGCTAACGGGAATTCTTCAACTAGGTTCGCAAGTTCGTCATCCGCCGCGAGGTTCAGCCAAAGGGTGAGGGCAAGAAGCCATACACCAAGGCACCAAAGATCCAGCGCCTGGTTACCCCACAGCGTCTCCAGCACAAGCGTCATCGCATTGCGCTCAAGCGCCGCAACTCTGAGAAGACCAAGGATGCTGCTGTACGTTGAAATCCTTGCTCTGCAAGGGTAGAATAAAATACTGACAATAATATCTAGACTGAGTACGCCGCTCTCCTTGCCAAGCGCGTCCACGAGGCAAAGGCACAGAAGGCCGATCTCCGCAAGCGTCGCGCCTCTTCCATGCACAAGGCTTAAAGTGTGTTTTGGTTGGGTGAAGGGAAAGGAACTGGGATGGGCTATTCGAAGAAAAGCTCCATGTAAACGAGTCGGCTTGATGGATTATCGAGCATGTCAGCATGCAGGGTCTAGATATTCATGGCATACATTCCAGCAAGGCGTCTTATTCGATGATATCAGTCTGGCTTGGCGTGAGAATATGAACATTGGCATGACAAAAGTTCTATTTTTTTTTACTTTTTGCCTGTATGTGATGGGATGTAGATGATGATTGTGTTGAACAAAGGAGACAGAGGAATGGAGCTCTAGAATTCTTGATGAATTCTTTATGATTGGTCTTCCTTCACTTGCCATTTGCCATTTGCCAATTGCTTTTTCTTTCTCTTGCTCGTCCAGACCCAAGACCGACCTGACTTCGCTTGAGCTCTTTTTCATGATGAAAACGATGTTGCCAGAGCTCAATTTGCAGCCATATTCCTCGTGCCTTCCCTCTAATATGTATGAACTGTGCATAAATATGTCGAGGACTTGAAGAATATGAGTACGAAGTACAATGTGAGTACCATGTTTTCACTCTGTCCTCGGATCTTATCGCGCTGGCGGATCAAATTCCGCGCTAAAATTAATCGCGATAACTTTTTGTCCCTCTGCGCCTTCATTTTTGCCCTCCAGGTTCATTTCTTACCCCACATCATACTCTCGATTTGCGACTGTTGTTCACTCCATCTCACAAGCATACATAACCTTCGAACATAGCCCCGAGTACGGAAGCTCGTACTGTACATAGCTTCAATCGACCGCCCGCCTACGACCCGGCGGCTACATAACCCCGCCACATCCCCTAAAGTCACGCACCCTCACATCCTCCATATATACATACACAATGGCAACCAATTCGATCAAGCTGTTGACTGGCAACAGCCATCCTCAGCTCGCCCGTCTGGTCGCTGACCGGTAAGACGACACTGGAATCCTCCTGGCTACAAGGCGGATGGGGACGGCGCTGACAGGACACAGCCTCGGCATCGAGCTGGCAAAGACCATGAGCTTGAACTACTCGAACCAAGAGACCTCCGTAACAGTCGGCGAGTCCGTTCGTGACGAAGATGGTACAAATCCCCCAATCCCCTACCATTTCCTCGTCTTGCGCATGCCTAACCGGCTCCTAGTCTTCATCCTCCAATCCACCGCCCCGGGCGAAATCAACGACGGCCTCATGGAGCTCCTCATCATGATCAACGCGTGCAAGACCGCCTCCGCGCGCCGCATCACCGCCGTGATCCCCAACTTCCCCTACGCGCGCCAGGACAAGAAGGACAAGTCGCGCGCCCCCATCTCCGCCAAGCTCATCGCGAACATGCTGCAGACCGCCGGCTGCAACCACGTCATCACCATGGACCTGCACGCCTCGCAGATCCAGGGCTTCTTCAACGTCCCCGTCGACAACCTGTACGCCGAGCCCAGCACCCTGCGCTGGATCAGGGAGAACCTCGACGTCAAGAACTGCGTCATCGTGAGTCCCGACGCGGGCGGCGCGAAGAGAGCCACGTCGATTGCTGACAGACTGGATCTGGGGTTCGCGCTCATTCACAAGGAGAGAGCGCGACCGAACGAGGTCAGTCGCATGGTCCTCGTGGGCGACGTGTCCGGCAAGACTGCCATCCTCGTCGACGACATGGCCGACACGTGCGGTACGTTGGCCAAGGCCGCCGAGACGGTCATGGCGCACGGCGCGAAGGAGGTCGTTGCCCTGGTCACCCACGGCATCTTGTCCGGCAATGCCATCGAGACGATCAATAAGAGCCAGTTGACGAGAGTCGTGACGACGAATACGGTACCCATGCAGGGCAAGGAGGATGAGTGCGCGAAGTTGGAGACTATCGATATTAGCCCGACGTTGGCTGAGGCCATCAGACGCACGCATAATGGGGAGAGTGTGTCGTTCTTGTTTACACATGCGCCCACAGATTAGACAGCTGTGTGAACTTTGTTGGAGAGTTGGATGGATGGATTTTGGGAAGGGGAAAACAATAGATCAGAAGATGAGTGGAGATCTTGTGCATATTTGGGCGTTTCATGGGCGTACGGGCATTGTATATATGTGCGAGAAACAGCAATCAAAAGAAACTACCGTATCCGCTATAACAGAGGCCATTGATTGATCCTCTGACATCATATAATTCCTTTCCCTTTGATACCCTTAATCTACTCCTTTATTTTATCACGCCCTTTAAAATCTCAAATCCCATCCAATCTTTGGTCCAAGCACTGGCAGCTCATCCGCCACGCTCTGAACATCCTTATCTCCTCTCCCGCTCACACAGATAACAATATCCTTGCCTTTCTCCATCTTCTTCGCCACCTGCACGGCTCCCCAGACTGCGTGGGCCGTCTCCAACGCCGGAATGACGCCCTCCAGCTGCGACAACCATCTGAACCCCTGGAAGGCCTCAGCATCAGTCGCAGTGATGAATGTAGCTCTATCACTGTCTTTCCAGCAGCTGAGTTCTGGTCCAACACCCGGATAATCAAGTCCAGCAGACACGGAATGCGTGTCCTGAATCTGGCCATGGATATCCTGCAACACGTATGTCTTGACACCATGCAACACGCCCTTTGTGCCACTAGTCAAGGTCGCAGAGTGGCGGTTGGTGTCTAATCCTTCACCGCTAGCCTCGACGCCGATGAGTTGCACGGTTGGGTCCTTGGAGAACGGGAAGAACATTCCAGTGGCGTTTGATCCACCACCGACGCAGGCAACAACGGCATCTGGCAGCTTTCCACGCTTCTCTTGCATCTGTGCCTTTGTCTCGTCACCGATGACGGATTGGAAGGTACGGACGATGGTGGGGAATGGATGGGGACCGATGGCGGAGCCAATGATGTAATGCGTCGTATCGAGGTTGACGACCCAGGCGCGGAGAGCCTCATTGACTGCATCTCTCAAGGTCCTTGATCCAGCTTCAACAGCAACGACGCGAGCACCGAGAAGCTTGATGCGGAAGACGTTCAGGGCCTGGCGGCGGACGTCTTCGCCACCCATGTAGATTGTGCACTTCATGTTGAACTTTGCGCACACGGTAGCGGTAGCAACACCGTGCTGCCCGGCACCGGTCTCGGCAATAATCTCGGTCTTGCCGAGTCTGCGTGCGAGAAGAATTTGGCCAAGAGCATTGTTGATCTTGTGAGAACCGGTATGGTTGAGATCCTCACGCTTGAGCCAGATATTAGCACCACCGGCGTATTCGGTCAGGCGCTCAGCAAGATGCAGATGTCCCGGACGTCCAATCCATGGATAGTATGTTCTGTACTCCTCCCAGAATGCTGGGTCGTCCTTGATCTTGTTGAAGCCCTCCTCGAGCTCCGATAAGCAATCCATGAGAGATTCTGGGACGTATTGACCACCGAACTCGCCGAAACGGGATGCGATGTTTAGTAGGTCTGCATTGCCGCTGTTCAATGCGTCGATTTGATCAGCCAATCCGACTTCAGGACGAGAGGTGACGACTTCGTCGACGTGGACATCCTTTCCTGATGGCTCTTGTGCAATATGCAGCGTCTCAACAATTCCAACCTCACGGGTAAGATCAGCATTCGGAGATGGTCTTCTTCCAGAAACAGTGGCGCAGTATTCTTCGACGGCCTTTGCTCCTTGTCCTGCTGGTGCATTACCAAGCTCGGTGACGATTTGGGATCCGATAACAACACCATCAGCGATCTGGGCGACACTCAAGAAATGCTCTCTTGTGCTGACACCGAACCCGACAGCTGCTGGCTTGCCACCGGAGTACTCCTTTACGCGTGCCAAGAGCGCAGGGATGCCGGAACTTAAAGTGCCTGTGGCGCCTGTGACGCCCATTCTCGAGACTACATAGACGAAAGAATCGGCGAGCTTGCAGAGAAGCTTCATCCGGGCGTCGGTTGTAGATGGTGCGATGAGAGGGACGTAGGAGAGACTATAGGAATGAGCATTTGCGTAGCAGAATAGGACGGAAATACAAATACTGACCCTCCTTTGGCGCAAAAGTTCCTGAAAGTAATGGCCTCCTCAGGTGGAAGGTCAACAATAATGAATCCATTAACGCCCGCCTCCTTACAATCCTTCAACAGCCTCTCCTCTCCATAACTCAGGATCGGATTGTAGTATCCCATAAACAGGACTGGGACCGTCAATCCCTTCTTTCGTGCATCGCGGACTTGTTGGAGGACTGAGGTGACGGTCACGCCGTTCTCGAGTGCTATCTGAAAGGTTGTCAGCTCTGCCAGCTTCACGGGTGAGTGCGACGAACGGTATTGGACTTTTGAATTGTTGGACCGTCGGCGATAGGATCTGTGAATGGAATGCCGAGCTCGATGATGTCTATGAGGCCAATGTCAGTACAGTGCAACTCTATGTAGCTGCTGGAGTCATCGCATACCGGCGCCACCAGCTTGCAGGCCAAGCATGATATCAACACATTGATCAACTGTTGGATATCCGGCTGTGAAATATGTGACCAACGCCGCCTGTAATAATCATCATCATCAGTATCAATCCATCAATTCATCAAAAGAATCGCCCCCAGGTGCCTGAAAGACTTACTCTGCCCTCCTTCTTGCACTGGGCAAAGGTCTGCTTAAGACCCTCCATCTTGCTGAACTATCTGCGCAAATCTTTTGTATATAGTCAATTGATATTTCCGGATGGCGGCGACGTAAACAAAAGATGGTTATTATTATCGAGAGGATGGGGATATTTACACGGAGAGTGTGTCCTCTTTGTGAGTCAAGCAGTGTAAGCACCTTCTGAGTGACTCCCTCCAAATTATCCGGTGTCGCCCCTCCATTGACTACAAAATCCGACTCACCGCTCTGGCAGAATATTAGATAATCACGATAATCATTACAATGAACGTCAGCCTTGTCCGAGGCTATAACTTACGACAAACATCACAGCATCACTTCTAATCTCACAATTCAATTCTACACCCACTTTACTCGAACCCAACACCCGAAATAAGACATTAAAAATCGGATTCCATCTCAGCGATGTCCCGCATCCTACCCCGCCGTCTCCCCGCCCCATCGCGCCGTCTCTTCTCCTCCTCCCTCGGCCGTCCCGCCTTCGCAACCGGCCCATCTCCGCCGCGTCTCCCGCCCAAGGAGCAGGAGGAATTCGAGAGACTGCAAAAGCAATCCACAGGCGCCTTCTCCACCCCGCGCGCAACCCCACAAGTCAACCAGTCGCCAGCTTCGAGGCCGCAGATCAACCAGAGTCCGGCGTCGGCGTCGGGCGAAGCTGATGCCCTGAAGGTCAGAGTCGAGGCGACGGGGAAGGGGGAGGAGCTGCATCCTGATGTTAGGAGGGGGGCGAAGCCGGAGTTTGAGGGGGACGTAAATCCGAAGACGGGGGAGGTGGGCGGGCCGAAGAATGAGCCGCTGAGGTGGGGAGGGAATGGGGATTGGAGTTATAATGGACGGGTGACGGATTTTTAGATGGGATGCAATGGGATGAGAGGTGTGATGTAAAGATGTGTCTATGGGAACTGTTGTATGTAAATAAGAGACTTGTACATTATATTATGCATTCAAACGCTCTATGGTATCGCTCCGTCTCTATCTATCCAGCTAATAATATCGATGCATCCACTCTACTCCTTCACCCGTGTCTCCTTCGCCCAATCCGGGACAACTCTCTTCAAAAACTTCATAAACTTCCACAACCCAACCGCACTCTCGACATTCCCCTCCTTATCCGTGACCCTCTCCGGCCATGCAACGCCCACGCCCTTCAGGCCCTTCAACTCGCGTACCTCGCCATCCTCACCAACCTCTCTCAACGCTCCCGTGAGATCATCCCCCTCAATCTTCCCCATGGGGATTACATTCGCCTTCCCGTCATCCAATCCAGTCCCACTAGTCGTCCTCGTGAACTCGGGCAAAGGGGACCGCTCGAACCCGATGGCTTCACACACCAGGTCCACGTCCCAAGAACTGAGATGCTTCTCGTACGCCGCCTTCTCCTCCTCTCCCGGCCTCGTAAATATCTTCTCCACATAATTCTTCACGTCGCTCTTCTCCCACGCTCCATCCTCCAGGTTCTTCTTGGCCCAAAGCCGCGTCTCACCCTTTAGACCTGTGTTGTCCCGCAGGATCCAATCTCCTTTGTTCACCGCGTAGCGTAATGGATGGCGGGAGAACCATTTAACCCTCAATTGTGGATGTGTCGAAGAGGCGAGCTCGTATAGATTCCGCAGAACCAAGATAGCAGAATGGCTGGCTCCAATCAAGGCGATCTTCATGGGCTCATGCCGAGGAAGAATGGACGCGAGTCGGCTAGGCGAAAGAGCGATGTCTAAATCCAGAGGACTCAGATGCGGGTACGTCTCAATAAGTCTTGGTGGCACGGGCTGGGAACCGATGGCAAGCACAAGCAACGGCGTCGTGGTGACAGTCGTGCCTTTCCTCGTCGCCGATGCACTCGGAGTCGTCGTGACGCTCCACACGCCGTCCTCGTCCAAAGCTACGGATTCTACCCGGCCATACTTCTTGATTACACCGTCGTCTTTGCCTAGGCCCTGTGTGAGGGTAAGGCACAGATCTGCGGCGGCGGCGATCTTGCATCCAGTGTTCTGGTCCATGGCCTCCAGTGCCGCATAAGCAGGCGGCGTGGGCTCTGCATCAACAATCTTCCTAAACGCCGCCGTTGCCCTTGCAAAGTCTATAAACAGCGCGACAGTTGTATTGCTGCCAATTATCAGCGCTGTTGTACAGGAGAGGGAGGCAGGTGACTTACCTGGGAACCTCCCTATATTTTCTATTCAGCCTTCCCCCGCCAAACTTGTCGTCTACCCAGAGGATGGGCTTGACATCTTCGTCCAGAAGATTGCCGACTGTAGCCAGTCCAGCTGGTCCTGCTCCAACGACAATAGCTCTATATTGTCGATCATTGATCTCTGGATCTGGCAGGACGGGCTTGGGTTTGCGTGGAGGCACCGAGCGGGCCTGGGCACAGGTGGTCGAGGAGAAGGATTTTAGGAGATGTAACGGCTGGTGATTATGAGGTTGTTGGATCGCTCGTAAGGGGAGCCGCAGTACAGAGTTTGATGCCATCGAGATGGTTATACTGTGTAATGGCATACAAGACAGAAGGAAGAAGTGTTTTGTGTCTTTTTATATCGTGACCTTGGAGGGTGAGAGTAGTACTTGAGTCATTCGCCGTATTTGACCTGCGGCAACGATGTGGGGATTTCTCTCGATGTCTATCACGCAATTCAGCTCTTCGGACTCATTTGATAGACCTCGAAGATCCGGATCCTAGGGCGATAATGTGGAGAGTCTAAAAAAGACTTGGAAATGGAGTGTTTGCCTTCCTGAACAGGGACAAAATTGATTTGCCTACAGCATCACGTGATCCCGATCGATATTTTCCCCAGGTATATTCAGATTAATTAAAGCAGTATTCTACACAAAATCTCTATATACCTCATTTGAAACGCTAAATCCGATCAATAATAATCAACTTCCTGCAATATCTCAGTATACATCACCACATAGTGCACCGAGAGCTCAGATAGCAGCAGCAGGTTGATCGATGTCCTGCATCTGCACATCCACTCCATCAGGAATACTGATATCCTCCTCGTCAGTTGTGTCTTTTTCGTGCGAGATCTCCTGTGGCTTTACTTTCTCTTCCTCCTCGGTGATTATCGCTCCGCTGACTTCCGCTTGCTTCGTCGTCGGCTCTTCAACAATTTTCTTCGCCACCTTCTTCCACCAACTGCCCATACCAAGTCCGACAATCCCCGCAACTGGAGTAGGATCGCCACGAATGAAGCTTTCCGTCACTATCCCCTCTTGCACCTGGGTGCGATGTCCATTTCCAACTTCGAGCAAAGCTGCCCACGCATCATCACGTTCCACATCGTCCTCCATTAGTTGGGCATCAATGCGCATCCTTCTTCCTTCCCCATGCACCTCTTTGCTCGTGTCGACACCGTTAACAAATTTGATGCTCTGTACCATGTACGACAGCCCGTCATGACTCTTCTTCCACCCTCTGCTCCTAATCCCCCATCTCGTTGTCCAATTGTACCTTTCCAGCGCCGGCAAGATTAGAACTGTAACATGCAAATCCTTATTCGGTGGTGGAACCATCGGACCCCTCGCCGGTGGACTGGTTAGAATTATCTCCTTGTTCGTTCCATTCGTGAGACTCTCGTCGCCAGAAATACCATCGACGATAAGATCCAATGCGCTGATATCCACATCTTCAGGCCACTCTCCACGAATCCACCCACCATGAATACAAGCCGCAACCACGTCCGAGTCATCGGAATATATATCAGTTCCCCACACACCTCTCCTCGCCGTAATTTCCTCTCTGCTGATCGGACTGAGATACACGCGTGGAACACGAACAGTAAGAGTGCAGTTTTCGTTGCCCTCCATTCTTGGCAATGGTTTCGACGTGCTCGTGAATCCTCTTCGAGGTAGATGCAAATGCTCTACTGATGGCGGATCTCCAGGCTTCAGGGTGGCTTCGTACATAAAGTGCCCGAGATGCTTGCGTGGGAGGTGGGCAACGCTCTCCAGGACTGCATTTGATTTGACTATTTGTTTCGGCTTTGGAACGATGGCTTGTGGTATTGGTTTGGGGTGTGGACTTCCGTGATGGTGGTGATGATGGTGTCTATTGATATGATGATGATGCGGCACAATCTTCGGTGGTGGAGAGGGAATGACTGGTGGGCCAGGTGTAGGTCGGAAAGCGGGGGTGAGGCTTGGCTGAGAGGGAGAAGAGAGTCGAGCGACAGGATCGGGACGTTGATCATTTGCTCCGCTGTATAGAAAGTTAGCTTTGAAAATAAAGAGACTGGATGACTTACTGTCGAAGCGGCCCGGCTGCGTGTTGTTGAGTCTGTTTTTGTCGCTTGGAACGTCCACTTGGAGTACGACCAGCGCTACTATCATCTCCCTCCTTGCTATCCTCAGCCTGGAGCTTTCTTCTCCTGCCACCACGAGATGTTTCACGGGCCATTTTATATCCATTTTCAGTCGGAGAGTCCTGTGCAACGACGCCTTCCAGATCATCACGTCTCGGGCCCGGTTGTGAGAATGGAGTCTGAGAACCGCCACTTGCACCGCCCGATGTTGCCATGCTACCTACACCACTGCCAATTCCAAAGAACATCTTTCCGAATTCACTCTTGATTCCTGGCTCACCGGTCGGAGGGCCTTGAGCGCCTTGAACAGCTTGAGGAAAAGGAGAGTTGCGGCCTTTGCGGTTGATTTCCTGCTGAATGCCTAGGTAGACACCACGTTGCATCTGCTGGATTTCTTCATTGGACCTAGACCTGGGCGACTCATTGGGTCGGAATGGTCCTTGTTGTCCTGGATATTGTTGCTGAGGCGGCTGAGATCCTCCAATTCTCTCACGCTCTTGTACTGGGCTTCCATACTGTGGACCGGCTAGTTGCTGAGTTTGAGGTTGCGCATCTCTATAATCTCTTGGAGGGTATCTGGCGTCTTGATATCCAGGAGCACCACCATAAGACTGTGATGTATTTCTTGGAAATTCATAACCGACACCAGGTGCTTGTTGAGGCAATGGCTCTCGTGGTTGTTCTTCTTGTCTTCGCATCCAAGGAGGTTGCTCAGGTTCAACACGTCCACCAAAAGAACCCGGTTGAGGACCATATTGACGACCATACTGAGGTTGATCATGCCTGCCAAATGGCACCGAATCCCTCGTTCGATCAATACGATCCCTTTCACGTTCTCGTTCTCGCATCATATCCCTCTCCCGCTCTTGGCGCTCTTGACGTTCGCGTTCGCGGGCAATATCTCGCTCTCGCTCCCTTTCCCGTTCCCGTTCACGCTCACGATTCTCGCGATCTCTCTCGCGTTCTCGCATATATTCTCGATCTCGAATATCTCTTTCACGCTCCCTTTGCTCGCGTTCTCGTTCCCGGTCTCTCATGAGAATTGCTTCCTCTATTCTTGCTTGCTCGCGGAACACTGGTATATCATCTCTATTCCCGTATCCAAGAGGCCGCGGAATGTATCCTGGTTGCGATCTTCCATTATCCGATCGTACAGTCTCTGATATGGACGCTTGTCGTTCTCTCGGTGCTTGATTGAGCATTGTTGGCTGACTACTCGGTCGCGGCGGTGGAGCGTTCGGATTTGGCACACGAACCGGGCCTGCATATTGATCGCGTCGCTCTTCCGGCCCAAGGGGACCTGATGTATTTCGTGCATATGCTTGAGGTGTGCTATAGCGATGCGCTTCAGGAGTCAAGGCTGGAGGCCTGGGAGGACTACCTGCAGAGACAGATGTGGCCCGACGATCATGATGCAGCTGCGATTGAGGGAGACGATGATGATCTGGCGTTTGTGGTCGTCGGAATCGATCATAATCAGATCCTGCTGTCGGCAATCTGGGTGATGCGTGCATAGGACCCGTGAATGGTGTCGTTGGGCCCGAAAGTGCGCCTGATGGCATCATCGCTGGTGGAGTGGGATATTGAGCTCCTGCTTGAGACTCACGACCAGCAGAAGGCCCCCCAAGCATCGATGATATGGACATACTGCTATTGACACTATTCGGACGATGTATGGACGATAGAGATGGAAGATCTCGATTTGTTGGGAAAGACGTCGGAGGCCCAATAGCTGGTGCTGGTTGTCTCGATGGTGGTGGCGGGGGATATTGTGTATGAGGAGCTTGCGCATGCGCTGGCTGTTGTTGTTGTGGTGGTGGTGGTGGTGGTTGTTGTTGCTGCTGCTGCTGCTGCTGTGGTGAAGATGGAGGGGGCATATTTCGATTCAGCGGCGCTCCGATCGATGATGAGCTTGTCGTCCGCGAATGGCCAGTATTAGGCATCGGAGCACTGTCGCGAACATACGTCGGCTGTGCGAAATAGTTATTCTCGGACGTCCTTCCCTGGTGATCTGGACGAAAGGGTGGCGCGTTTCGAGGATCTGCAGCTGTTGGAAAGGCTGCTTGGTTTGGAGTCGACTGAAACGGTGCGTGCGAGGTGTATGGCGATGCAGCATTCCGTGAGAACGGGTGTTGAGGATGTCGAGGATCCATGGCTAAACCGATGTTCCTGAGAGTAAATAATGTCGTCGGACGAGGTGAAATAGCCTTTCACCGTTTCCGACGGCAAACCTGGCCAACGCGAGTCGAGTAAAGCTCTCAGGCTAGTCGCACATAGTGACCGTGGCAGGGTCGTGTCTGTGTAGGCTGTAGTCTGTATGAAGATAGATATAGACAACGTAGATGAAGAGATATGAATATAGCTGCGACGACGGCGACGGCGACGAGGACGACGAGGTATGAGGATGAGGTATCGAGAGGATGCGAATAAGAAAACGGTAGATGGGGACGAAGAAGATGCAAAGATACAAGTTACAAGCCTTCAACACTTAACACGCGCTTTCCGCTTTTGCATCGCTCGGCAGACCGCCTTTGGCGCAAGATTATCCCTGTCGAAGATTGCATTAGCGCGGTGTGCTGCTGTCCTAGCGCAGACCCTTCCACGCTAGCCTATTCAAAACAAGCGTCGTCTGGGGGAACGGGGAACACGGAGAATTCCGACGACCTGGGGATATAATGTAGGTACTAGGAAGGGAGATGATCACGATGAGGCTGTGAGGAGCGACAGCGGCGACGACGGCGACGACGACCACGACAACAACAAAAAAAGCCTATACATGTTTTTTGGCATAGGGGCCTCTCGAATCACGTAGTTCTCATCAAAGACATTGCCTTGTGACCATCTGCTCAGCATGCTCTCGGCGAGTCCTGCGACGTCATAGCATCCATCGGGTTGAAACATAACATAGTGGAAACATAGGAAGATAACTGACACCTGCGAACGACAACGATGAGCTCCTCGCGATCTTCGTCTCAGATGAGACTCCCTCTTCCAGGCTCGCCAGGTGCTTCATGGAGCATCTATAAGGCGCGCTTCAAGGCCATCTTCCATCTTGCTGAGCCTTCTGTCCTGATCGCCTTCTGGCTGTTTGGTAGGAACTCTCACAATGCACTCATGGTCTCGGGCTGACCATATCATTAGGATTGATAAACAATGTTATCTACGTGATCATCCTCTCCGCTGCTCTCGACCTAGTCGGCCCTGATATACCAAAAGGCGTCGTACTCCTCGCAGATGTCATGCCCTCCTTCCTTACCAAACTCCTCGCTCCATACTTCATACACAGGATATCCTATCGAGTACGAATCATAGTGTTTGTTTTGCTCTCATCAAGCGGCATGTTTCTCATTGCCTTGACGCCATCTACAGCAAGTGGAGGATCAGTGTCGGTAAAGTTGTTGGGCGTTGTCCTGGCCAGCCTCAGCAGCGGAGGAGGAGAACTGAGCTTTCTCGGCCTCACACATTACTACGGGCATTTTAGTCTCGCTGCTTGGAGTAGTGGAACTGGAGGCGCAGGACTCGTCGGAGCGGGCCTCTATGTTCTTCTCACAACCACGATCGGTTTCACCGTCGCTCACAGCTTGTTGGCTTCCGCCTTCCTCCCTGCCATCATGCTGATCAGTTTCTTCCTGATTCTTCCGCAAGGACCGCTGAAGCTGGCAAAACAGAAGAAAGAATATCGCAACATCCCGAATGACGATGATGGAGGAGATGTACCATCTGGTAGTCTCCTGTCTGACAGCCTCAGTGAATCAAGTTCAGGAAGCGACAGCACTATAGTCGACTTACCAACACTTCTGCAAAACCTCGATCGAGCAAAAGCATTGTTCTTTCCATATATGCTACCACTTCTACTCGTCTATATTGCCGAATACTCCATCAATCAAGGCGTTGCGCCTACACTCCTCTTCCCGCTCCCAAGTACGCCTTTCAAAGACCTCCGGTCTTTCTATCCGTTTTACAACTTCCTCTACCAGATTGGAGTCTTTATCGCACGAAGCTCAACACCCTTTATCCGTATTCGGACGCTATACTTCCCATCCCTCCTTCAACTCATTAACCTTGTTGTTCTCATCTCACACGCGATGTACAACTGGATACCAAATGTGTATTTTGTGTTTTTGATCATCTTCTGGGAAGGTCTACTTGGAGGAGCCGTGTATGTCAATACCTTTGCTGAGATATTGGAGGAAGTACCAGAAGAGGATAGAGAGTTTAGTCTCGGAGCAACGAGTGCCAGTGACTCGGGAGGGATATGTATTGCTGGTTTTATCGGAATGGCGCTGGAGGTATTATTGTGCAATTGGCAGGTGAGTCAAGGAAGGCCATGGTGTAAGCAACTATGAGGAGCGGATTGAAATGGTTTGAAGGAGGTTTAGGCGGGATATAGACATGTGGTTCGCATTAGAGATACCAAGGGATAGGAAGATGTAGAACTTATAATGATTAAATGCTCTATGCATATCTTCCTATTTGAGAAGAATAACTGATAGCAAAGAAAGGGGGTATATCACGTGCTATGGCAATGCATGGATGCCTTAAACCGACAACACAATAATGTCGCTCCTGCCTTATCACGCGTCTCCTATGATTGACGCGACGACAAGCACAACGACGACGACAATAACTACTCATCAGGACTCAATTTCCTTTCTTCGACTTCTACGAATGAGACTATAACACATATAAGCCCATCTGGGCACTTCAGCGCTTTAAATATGGCCTCCAATCTCATCGTTGGCAGCGCCGTCGAGCTCTCAGCCGGCGGTACAGGAGTAATCCGTTATGTCGGTGACACTCTTTTCCAAACCGGCGAATGGGTCGGCGTTGAACTTGACGATTATACTGGGAAAAACGATGGCAGCGTCAAGGGAGAGAGGTATTTCGAGTGTGAGATGGGCCGAGGAATGTTCGTTCGACCCTCTGCTGTGACGGTGTTGGAACAACCCGCGCCGCCGCCGAGGAAGACGTCTGTTGCTTCTGCAGCAAGTGGACCGGGAGGCTTGAAGAGAACGAGTCGACCAAGCAGTGTCGTGGCTCCTGCGGCAAGGAGGACGGGCAGTGTCAGTGATCTGGCAGCGGCGAAAAGGATGAGTATGAATGCTGCGAGTCCGAGTCCGGCGGCAAGGCTGGCGAGACCGAGTAGTATGTTGAGAGTGAGTCCGCATTTGCCCTTCAGAGTCGCTCATGCTAATATAGCATCATAGTCTCCCACGAAATCTCCTACAAAACAATTGGGTTCTGGAGCCAATTCTGGCACTTCAACACCGCGAACTACAACGCCATCTGTTGGCTCGAAACCTGCAGCGGGTATAAAACCAAGGCCGAGCATAGCTGCAGGAAATAGGACATCAATGGGGCCGCCTCCAGTGCCAGCAACGAGAACTTCGAAACCGTCTATATCTGCACCGGCCGGCTCACGATTTGGCTCAGGTGGCCCGGCATCTGGAAGGACACTTGGTGGACGGCCTACACTAGCCATGAGAGCTGGGAGCCAGAGTTTCTCACAAAGACTGGGTTCGGGTAGCAGTCAAATTAGCAGTCGCCAGCCAAGTGAAGGAAGCGGTCAAGATGATGAACAAGGGTCATCTCCTGGCGATACAGAACGGTCCGATGCCTTGTTATCGAAGCCTCTTAGCCCGGTTCTGTCTCGAAAGGCTGCTATGGAGAGACCATCTGCGAGTCCAACAGGCACAGTCCGAAGTACAGCATCTCAAGTGACTTCCCGCAGTACTGCTGGAAACACCGCTGCGAATAGAGAGATAGAGGATCTAAAGACGAAACTCCGTCTCATGGAGAAGAGGCGAATGGAAGACCGTGAAAAGTTGAAAGTTCTCGAAAAGATCCAAGCTGAACGAGACAAATTCGAAGGTATCATCCAGAAGTTGCAAGCGAAATACCAGCCACAGCAACAGGAAATTACCGACTTACGCAAGCAGTTGAAGGAAGCTGCGGCAAAATTCGAAGAAGTCGAGAATCTACAAGCCGAACATGACGACGTTGTTGAAATGGCAACATTGGATCGGGAGATGGCCGAGGAGACCGCAGAAGTGCTGAAGCATGAACTTGAGGCACTGAAATTGAAGGCCGAAGAGTTGGAATTAGAGGTTGAGGTGTTACGAGAGGAGAACGCGGAATTGGGAGGGGAGATGACTCAAGAAGAGAAGGCTAGCCACGGGTGGATTGCTATGGAGAGAAGTAATGAGCGCTTGAAAGAAGCGTTGTTAAAGCTACGAGACATGTCGCAAGAACAAGAGGAAGAACTAAGGCACCAAATCAAGAGCTTAGAGGAGGATTTGAATGAGCTGTCAGGCGTCAAGGAGCATTATGAGACAACCAAGGCAAAGCTGGCTCAGTCAGAAGCGACCGTTGAGGACCTACGCCAGCAGCTTGATAATGCTCTTGGGGCGGAAGATATGATTGAGGAGCTTACGGAGAGGAATATGAGTATGAGTGAAGAGATTGAGGAGCTGAAGGTCACCATTGAAGATCTGGAGAGTCTCAAAGAGCTCAATGATGAGCTTGAAATTAATCATGTCGAGACGGAGAAAGAGCTACAAGAGGATATCGATTTCAAGGATACGATAATCAATGAACAGGCAAGACGAGCAGCCGAGCAACAAGACGTGATGGAGGATATGGAGTATACTCTGTCGCGATTCAGAGAGCTTGTAACAAATCTCCAGAGTGATTTGGAGGATATGAAAGCTTCTCATGCCGTCACTGAGACAGAGTCTGAGCAGTTGAATAGCAGATCAAGGGCGATGATGGATCTGAACCTGAAGCTTCAAGTTTCTGCTGCCAAGACTCAAGTCAAGACCATCGAACTCGAGCTGAGGAGATTGGACGCACAAGAGGCTTCTGATCATCTGGCTATTGTTCAGCTCTTCCTTCCTGAGGGCTATCAATCCGAGAAAGACTCCGTACTGGCTTTGCTACGTTTCAAACGTGTTGGTTTCAAGGCGAATCTCTTGCACGGCTTCGTAAAGGACAGGATCAGCAGTCATCAGCATGGCCATGAAGATGATATCTTTGCTGCATGCGATGTTCTCGATAAGCTTGCCTGGGTTACTGCTATGTGCGATCGATTCGTCAATGCTATCAGCCATTGTTCGACAGAGCAATTCGCAAAGTACGAAGGTGCTTTGTATGAGCTCGAGCCTGTCGAGCGAGCACTGAATGCCTGGATCGATGGATTGAGGCGGGATGAGCTTAAGGAGAAACAGTGCGCCAGCGATTTGCAACGGACTATTGCTCTCATGAGTCATTTGGCTGAGATCCATATTTCTGGAGGGCTCGAAAGTTACGCAGACGACATCCACATGCGGGCTTTGGTAGTCCAGAGCCATCTTGAGAATACAGCTACTGCCTTGTCTACCGCCAGAGCAATGGTTCAATCTAGCATTCCAAGCAAGGGTGATGAAGATGAGCTGGCTCAGCACTTCACTCGAAAGGCAGACGCAATCATCAGCAATACTCGTAGCGCCAAGGTTATCGTCTCCAAAGCTGTTCGCTCCCTCGAAGACCTTAAGTCTCGATCTCTATCCCTCACTCCAGATACCATCCAATCCTTCGAAACATGCGAGACCGCTACCCAAGAGCTGGCTCTTTTCGCCCGTCATGTTGGCCTTGACCTCTTCACCCTGTTGTCCGAAGAAGGGCGTGCTGAGCCGTTCACTTACATCGAAGTCCAAAGCACTGTTCACCAGACTACAACCGCTATCTTCCAGACCAGTGAATCTGATATCTTCTCCACATTTGCAAATAAACTGCGCACTCTGACCTCTCAGATCACAGATCTTGCGTCACTAGCTTCCGACCTCGAAATGACCCAAGAATTCGAGCGTGCATCGTCGCCATGGGTCGTACGAAGCCAGGAACTCAGCTCTTCACGCACGATCCCTATCGACGCCGAGGAAGAGATGAGGAGACTGAGAGATGACAACCATGAGCGTGCACGGATGATTGCAATGAGGGATCAGACGCTTGAGGAAGCTTCTGTCAAGATTGAGCTTCTGGAGTCACGAATGCGTGATGCGACGAAGAAGAACGAGCGCATTGCACTGCTTGAACAGAAGATCGACGAGGCAAAGAAGAGAGAGGCCGAGCTGGAGGGCAGTCTGGAGAGTCAGAATAAGGAGTTGGCGAACGTTGAGGCAGAGAAGGAGAGGTGGAGGAAGATTGCAGGAGAGAGCAAGGTTGTTGAAGAGCAAGATCCCGCCACAAAGGCAGGAAAAGAGAAAGCCGTCGCGACTGCTCGTGAAATGGATGCTCTCAAAGCCGAAATCGAGGCTCTCCAAGCCGCTGTTCGCTATCTCCGCGAAGACGCGCGCAGAGCAAAGATGTCGACTGCAGAAATTGGCAGCCTGGATTGGCTGAACGAGCCGCTCATCAAACCGAAATCCGCAGAGGAGCAGAGGAAGGAGCTTGTCCTTGCTGAGGGCAGGGATATTCTGAGCGAGCTGGTGAACTTGGCAGCGGACAGCAAGGTCTTTGAACTGTCCAAGATGCCGACGAACAGGCTTGCGTGGCGCCCAGCTAAGAGCACACCGCAGTGGCATGTGGCGAAGCAGAGGGAGGAGTACGAAGCGTGGGCGAGCTGGAATCGCGAGGTGTGTAAGAAGGCAAAGACGCTGCAGCCGAAGCGTCTGGTGAAGAGTAAACGGGGCTTGCAGATTGCGAGGGTTGACCTGCACCTGCCGAGTCTGGAGGCCAAGGGAGTGTATGGGCAGGAGGTGGAGATTGTTGATCCTGAGCGGTTCGAAGGGTTTAGGGAGAGTTGGAGTATTATGTGATGGATGAGGAGCAGCGATGAGCGTTATACCCAGCATGGTCGCCGCATTTGTGTAGATATATCTTGGCTGTAGGAATTGGAATGGAATGTTATCACTGAATCTTTTAGGTCCTCGGCCATTCTCGAGGTTCTTGATTGATAGTTGACAACGGCAGGAGAGAAGAGTCTTCGAACGAAATTTCGCTCTTAGATCTCTTCGTCTCAGAAATATCCTCTCCGTCCGCCTTCTTACACTTTCGCAGTTAACTTGTCGGCAAAGTCAGCAAATGTCTCCTTAAATCTATGTGATTGACAAACTGGGTCTGATCCATCCGAGTGATCAACCTCGCCGGACCATGTCCCACTGTTTCAGTCTGATGGAGCTATTCCAAATCGGTAAGCACATCAATGTGCTTACCGATTTGGAATAGCTCCACAGTCCTCTACGATTGCCCAACTTTGTCGCCAACCTCAACCCACTGAACGCTGCTCACTTCAAAAGAACGGGATTAATCGTAGCTCGATCCCCAAAGATCTTGGATGCAGAATCAATAAATTTGTGACATGCCTGGACCTGGACCATTTCCTCCAGCTGCGTCGCCTGGTTTCCTGTAAGTCCAACGAATGATTGACGACGACGAACGGTTTGAACGGGCGAAATGCCTTCTGCAGCTTCTTCCACATTGCTCTAGATCCATCTGTCCATCTTCTTCTTCTTTTGCGCGTATGAAGCCCCTTATTGGTAGCTGCATGCTCTATTGGATTGGCTTCCATAACTGTCTGTTTTGAAGCCTTGCAACTTGCGCTAATAGCAAGGTTCTCTTAAGTTGTTGGTAGAGGGAACAATTCAGGGGAAGATGAGTGAGGGAAAATAGGTCTAATGCAGAGACAGATGCAAAGAAGAATGATTGCCAGCCTCTTCCGGCAGCAGCGAGGCTGCTGAGAATGGGGAAGCTGAGAGAAGGGAGATGTGGTAGACGATTTCCCTCTTGTTCTCCGCATTTTGAGACTGCGAAGGCTCACACTTCGCGTAGCGGTGCTTGATCACCTTCACCATATTGTTGTTTTGTGACAAAGATGTAGGAAGTCCTGTCGAGTCGTCAGCTGTCGTCCCTATGATAGGAGTAATAGGAGTAAAGGGCTCAATGCCTATTATGGTTCTTGCAATGGATAGCCTCGAGGCCGGAGTTTGTTATAGTTCTTGCAACAAACAGCATTGAGGCCTAAGGAAGCCGAAATAAGAGGCTGACCAGAATCACAGAACGCAAGGTCATCCCCGCGTCTGGAGCAAATAGCATGTCTCCAGTAGAAGGTTTACGATATTACTCCCTTCTTTTACAGTTCGTGTATCTCCGCCTAGCCCACCTGCACCTCTATTTTTCGAGGGCCCAAATAGAGCGGACTTCGTCAAAAGGTTCGTTCATTCCACTCCTTTCCTTCCTCCACGACCACAAACCCTTGATTTACCTTTCCCTCTCCCACCTCTGCAAAAACTTCGATCTATCTTTCTGTTCCCCACCACCACAAGCCTTTGGCCTACTTGATGATACAATGGCTGCGCGACCACCAAACCGCCCTCTACCTCAAGTTCGAGGCACTCCCGCAAACCGCGCCGCAATGGCAAGCCAGTTGAGTCAGCTCGGTAAGTCCTCGACGACGTAAATGCGTCGAGACCCTTCTTTTGTCCCATCATCAAATACTGATATGCACAGCACAAGGATCGATCCCTTCTGGTCCTCGATCTCTCACAACCTCGACTTCTGAGCAAAGCCAATCCCAGATCGACATTGCCGCCTCGCAGTCTCAAATCCTTCACGCGATCAACAATCAGACTCACGCGATGAATCCTCCTCAGGCCTTTGATTATTCGATGGCCAATGATTTACCGACCTCTGGTGCTGAACTGGCCGCCCAGGTAGCGCAGATGGAGTATATCTTGTCGAACATGGCTCGTCTCTCCCCAGATCCTGAAAGAACGATGCAGATGGCCGCCATGTCACTGAACCTTGCCACAGCCCAAGCACGTCTGGATCAGTCTTCCAACCAACCTCGTTTGTCGGCTGCTGCGCCTGAATTTACCCCTTCTCCTGTCCCACGCATCGTCTATCCTGCGGGAGATGGCGATAGGAGTTCAGGAAGTCAATCTCAGAACAATATCACTGAAGGTGGTGATGTCCCATTTTTTAATAACAGCCAATACGCCAATGCCAGCGGTGCGATCTCTGCGAATCCGTTGAATCAGCCCTTGCATTCACTTCCGACCTTTGCTTTCAGCAATGATTCAGGCACTTTGTCGCCGTCATATTCGTCTTTGTCAACGCAGGCACAAGCCCAGCTCGCAGCTATCTATGGCAGCTCCGCATCGGTTCCTGCTCAAAGCATATCTTCTGGCATTAACCCAGCCAACATGAGTGTCAATCCTGTGACAGGGCGAACTAGAACAAGCCTTGCACACCTTCGTGCCATCTCTGATAGTGCATTACGTCGTCGTGCATCAGCTCAAGCTCAATCAGATCTTGCTCAATCGAACCATGCTCAATCGAATCTTGCTACTCAGCCTCAAGCTCAGTCTCAGGGTCAAGTCCAGGAGCACTCGGCTCAGAATCACAACCATGGTCACCTTCAGAGCCAAGCACAGAGCCTGGACCATAACCAACAGAACCAGCAATACGCAGCACAGCAAATCCAGCAGCAGTATCCCTATGGCGTGAATGATATGGCCTTCGTTCCTCACGCTCATCCACAGCAGCCTTCATTCGATTTCGACTTTGCCATGATGCAGGCGTTCAATCATAAAGTGTCTCAGGGGTATCTTCAGCAGAACTATGGCAATAACGGCAGTTCCAGTGTGTATGATCAGGGAGATCAGCAATCCTTCAATCCCTACGGCATGGTCCCCAACACGAGCCATTCGCCAGAGCGTATTAGCCGCACAAGCAATCATCCTTTGAGGCCGCCACCCGGATTTGGCCCTGTTCCCATGGGAAATAACGGCATAAGCCAACTATCTACGGCGACAGCATTCAGGGACATCACCGAGCAGGTTCAAGCTAACCAGACGAAAGCTGGACAGGCTCAAGCTGAATCTGCTCAGGATAAGTTGGGCGGATATTTCCCAAGTGATCACGAGTTGAGTGGGAAATGGACCACCCTCCATCCACGTCAGCGTACGCCGCCAGAGGTCTTGCGTCAAAAGAAGATTGCGGATAATAATGGAGAGCACTCTTCCGATGATGCTGTTCATGCTCCACGAGATGAGCCAGGTGCTTGCTCCTCGGGTGCCAATCATGAAGTAGCAGCCGGAGATGGTGCAAATAACAATGGAGGTGCATCTCTGAATCGCGGCATGACCAACAATCGTGGTGATCAGAACGGTGGCGTCGGAGTCGCTCTCATCCGCAGCCAGCCTGCTCGGGCTCAGGCCAACACGGGCCGTCCAGGCGCTGGTAATAAGTGGAAATCAGCTACGCACACTCTTCAAAGCGACTATGCAGCTCTCCATCGCAATGCTGGCCATCTTGACCTCGTCAACTCCCCCGTCTTCCCGCAAACTGCTGCGGAATACGTTGGAATCCGTGCAGACAGTCTTGCTTCCAAGCAAGCTCGTCTGAAGCTCGCTCTCGAGGACTTAACCAGGCCCAAGGCCGATTACGAGGTTGTCAAGCCAGCAATGGGCGGAAAGGTGTTTGGCGGCCCACATTCAGCAGTCCTGGCTGGTAAGACGAGCACTTGGGTTCATCCAAAGTCTGACTGGCCCCCTAAGTCCTGGCCAACAACGTCCAAATTCCCATCTGTCGCTGAGACGAAGAATGTGCACGCCATACATCTTACAGCATCTGGTCGTCCTAGCCGTTTCTTTCCAACACCAAAGATGCCTGGTGACAGCTTGGATGGGCAGCCAAATCATGATGCCATGGCTGTGCTCCAGACGATTACTGGCACAAATGCTGACGGAAGTATGTTGGAGATTGCGGAGGTCCAGTCATTGAACCTTATTGGACAGCAGGAGATAGATGCGTTGTTTCCAAGACCACAGCCAAGGGAGGTTTTGTTCCTCAAGGGTGAGCGGTGGGCCGGTGTGAACAGTCTGGGAGAAATGCCGCATGAGTATCAAGCTCGTGTAGCTCGCGAAGCTGCTGCTGCTGCAGCTCTTGCAGCCGCAGAGAAAGCCGACGAGATCCAGATCCTGAAGGAAGAAGAGACACTTCTTATCGGCAAAGAGCTTCTTGCGAGCTTGATGAAGTGAGGAATGAGCGAAAGTATTGGTTCACTGCTTGACCTGATCGTATGTTATCCATCCTTTCCTTTCAATATCAGCAGACAATATACTTACCACGTGGTTAGACAGTTCGGCATTGGCGTTAATCTCGATACTTCCGGCTCCTTTCACTGGCATTAATCTCGACCTTCTGACTCTTTTCTTTGACACCAATTTTGACTCGTCCTGCTCCTTTCATCGACAGTGAAAGCTATGGCGATTCTGTCTGGTTTTCAAAGCTTTATATGACTGGCGTTGATCCAGTATACACCCTTTAGCATACAGCGATCGATGCATTTCTTCAGCGTTTTGACCAAAGATACCCAATTACTCTCTTCTTCTCTTAATAATGCACAGAACTATGACATGCAGGAATAGCAGAGGACCAATCTCAATAATGCACAGAATTACGGTATGCAGGAATAGCTCAGGTAGCTCAGGATCAGTCTGTCATCTCGAGAGAAACAATAGGAATTTCCTTGAAAAAATAACTTTAACTTGCCCAAATGACTGATCTTGATATTTCCATAGAGATATGACGTGGATTACGTATATTTAGACACTAACGAGGATGGCAGAGTTCTTGACCTCTGATCTTAGAATTTCAACAAGAAACTGATCACAGATGAAAGATGTAAAAGCACCCAAGACAGAACGCAGAACCACAGGGTTGAAGCACAATCAACATTGCAGAATGGTCAATTGCAACGAACCTATCATTAGTATTATCCGTGTGATACCCCTTTATTACCCCTTTTAAGCACTGTCATCGGCTTACCTCTGCAGAACAGCGAAAACTCTCGGACCACATGATAAAAGATGTCAGTGGGCGTTATTCCGAAATTCTGATCCCGAGTGTCGCCGAGGATAGGATTTTTTGATTGGTTTTTTTCGGTGATGGCGGGGTAGATTTGGCGGATCTAGATGGCGACTGGCGTGATACGTCACGCATGTTGAATGATGTGGGCCTAACTGACTCCGGGCGAGAGTACCTAGGTAGGTAGGTAGGTACCTAAGCGTCCGGGCGGGGAAGCACGGAGGTGGACGACTGTGGAGAAGAGGACGAAGGTGAAAGGTGGATTGAGACATTGAGATTGAATTAAAGCTATTCATGATGGCATGAGATGGCTTGAGATGGCATAAGATGAGAGGATTGAAGTCGTCAACAGCATCGTGTATGACGATGGTTCTATGCACAGTGAATGAGAGGAAGAGGCGGAGGACGAGGAGGAGGAAAAGAAAAGGAAAGGAAAATGAAGATGAAGATGAAGATGAAGATGAAGATGAAGATGAAGAGGAAGAGGAAGAGGAAGAGGAAGAAGACGAGTGAAGCCCTACGATGCCAAGCCCTAACATTGTGTACTGAGTATTGTATGTATGTATACTCAGGAATCGGCCTTACTCTTTACGGCATGAGCCATTGAGCCGCTGCCCTAGCCGATTCTTGCCGTTCTGCGTCCTCAGTTTTGCGGGGTTGGAAAGACCAGCCGGGCCTAGGCACGCGAGGTACTTGGAATTTGTACGACGGTGCCTGCAAAGAGTTTGTACCCTATACGAGAACTAGAGAACGGGCTGCAGTGGGGAAGAGGGAAGAGGGAAGAGGAAGGCCATGTTTAGATACCTGTGACCTAGGCAATATAATGTAAGGTATAGAGGTACCTACCTATGACCATGGGCATCTCCGCGTGATCATCGGAAAATTGTATGTCTAAAGGTAAGAATAGAGTAGAAGTCTACAATAATGATAACAATTGATCTAAATGATATAAAGAATATAAAGAATATAAAGAATATATAAGATCTGCCCATGTTTGCTTGCAGAAGTTTGTTTACAGAAGTTTGGCCTCTTCTCATCCTTCTTCTCATCCTCATCCTTCCTCTTCCAAGCCTCAAAGCCAACAACACCCGCCTGTCTGCCCCTCCCCTTCCCCCTCCCCTTATCCCTCTCCCTCCCCCTTCCTCTCCACGATTCCCCATCTTCCAACTTTGTGCATCTTTGTCTCCCTCTCCTCTCGAAAACCGCTGAAGACGGCTCTTTAATACTTAATACTGCTTTTCCGGAACTCTCTCTCTCCATCTCCCCCAGACGCTCAAATACCCTCAATCGTCATTTCGAAGTCCACACTCCGCTCGATTCTACTATCTGCACCCGCACCAACCTACGGCACACGACCACATACTCACCGCTGCACCTCGACTTCTGCACCTCGGCTTCTGCAACTTCGGCACCAATTCATGATCTCATAGGAATCCGACACCGACACTCCTCCTCTCTTCACTACAACCGCCGCAATCATGGTCCAGAAAGGCTTGAAGAAGACCAATGGTCTGGGTGTTCAGGTCGAGGACACGAGGATCTGCGTCGTCATGGTCGGACTTCCTGCTCGTGGCAAGAGTCTGATCGCTCAGAAAGGTGACAACAGCCACTCAATCACTGAAGGAGGATTACAACTGACTGGGCAATACATGCAGCGACCCGATACTTGAAGTGGCTCTCGATCGACGCAAAGGTCTTCAACGTAGGCACCTATCGACGAAATGATACCCCGCAGCCCACCGCCGACTTCTTCGATACGAACAATCGCCAGGGAGAGAGGATGAGACGCGCGGCGGCAGAGGCTGCTCTCAATGATATGGTCAAATGGTTCGAGGAGAAACACGGAACAATCGCAATCTTCGACGCGACCAATTCCACCAAGGACAGGCGCCGCTGGATAAACAACGAATGCGAGAAGCACAACATCCAGACACTGTTCGTCGAGTCTCGTTGTGATGACGAGAACCTGATCATGTCGAACATCCTCGAGGTCAAGACGACGTCGCCAGATTATAAGGGAACCGACCCAGAGGCTGCGGCTCTCGATTTCCGGAACAGGATCCGCAATTACGAGAAGGTCTATCAGACTCTTGATGGCGATGCAGACGAGAAGGATCTCACGTATATCAAGATTATGAATGTCGGGGCGCAAATCGTCATCAATCAGATACATGATTACCTCCAATCAAGGATCGTCTATTATTTGATGAATCTTCACATCAAGCCACGTTCCATCTGGCTTTCACGAGTACGTCCGCCGTTCCGACCATCCTGCTGTGCATTGAACTGACACGTTTAGCACGGCGAATCAATGTACAATCTGTCTGGTCAGATTGGTGGCGATGCTGACCTTTCCCCACGAGGAAAGCAGTACGCACTGAAGCTTCCAGAGCTGGTTCGGAAGTCTGTCGGCGTGCGTCTCCCTTCTGCGCAGAGCTCCAACGTTCATCAGTACTGACCTTTCTCAGGACGATCGCCCACTCACTGTCTGGACTTCGACTCTTCGTCGAACCATTGCAACTGCTGCCCATCTTCCTGCCAACTATAACCAACTTCAATGGAAGGCGCTTGACGAGCTCGATGCTGGAGTTTGTGATGGTCTCACCTATGCTGAGATCAAGGAGAAGTACCCAGAGGATTTCGCTGCACGTGACGACGACAAATATAATTACAGATATCGAGGCGGCGAGTCATATCGTGATGTCGTGATCCGTCTGGAGCCCATTATCATGGAATTAGAGAGATCTGAGAATATCCTAATTATCACCCACCAGGCTGTCCTTCGTTGTATCTATGCCTATTTTAAGGAGAAGTCACAGTCGGAATCTCCATGGATGGCAGTAAGTCTACCCTGCTTATTTCATCGTCCCCCTTTCCTTCTGCTGATTCAGCCATCGCTACCCGCCCTGAGACGCTCAGTGACTGCCATGCTAATATCCCTTGTAGGTCCCTCTCCACACCCTCATCAAACTCACTCCCAAAGCCTACGGTACCCACGAAGAGCGCACCGCCGCCGGCATCGAAGCAGTGAGCACCTGGCGCGGCAAGGGCTCCGTCGCGAAGCACGAGGATCCCGTTGGCGAGGCCACCTTCTGAGATGAGAGTGGCTTCGGCGGTTTTGGTCAGGTTGGATGACGGTCTTCGGCGCTGACGTCGGAGATCTTGCTTGCGTGCTTCTGCTGTGGTTAGCGAGGCGTTGGAGTGGCACAGCGTAGCAGACAGAGCATACGCTGTGGCTTTGCATCGGAGGCGTTTAGAGGTTGAAACTGATGAAAAAGATGATATTGTATTATATGTAGAGGAGGGTTGGGGATGAGGGCATTATGCATATAGATAGGAAGATCTCTTGTGATACATAGAGGAATGAAGAACGTAATCTATCTAGTATTCTTTGTTCCATTTAATAAATGTGTAATTGTTAATATTTCGTAAATGTGAATCGTGATTGTGGAATTTCAATTTAATTATTTACAATATTAAACAATAAACAGGATGTTAGCAAAACATTACTACATTAGTATTTACGAGGAATACATCAAGTTCTATAAATTATTATATAAATAACACAATTATCTAGATACAAGTAGACCGACAATCATTCACATTTTAACAGTTAAGCTTTAAACACAGTTTAACGTCGTGAATCATTATGTATGATATCTCACATCGTGATCGCGGAAATATTTCCCACATTGTCCTACCCCACGGGCACAAGATAAGCTTCCAAGCTCCAAGCTCCAACCTCCCCCTCGCCAAGCTTCTCATCCCAGCTCTCTTCACCTCCATCATTCCCGACGCCGTCCAGGCTCGCGACAACATTCGAGTCACAGATCACAATGTCTTCGAGCACCGCCCCCCCTCCGCATCTAAGCCCAATAACCCCCTCCCTCCCCACAACCTCGACCCAAAGCCCCGCCCCCGCCCCGGCCCCCTCGACCTCGACCTCGACCTCGCCCCGTCCCCCCCCCACCTCAACCGATGCCGCGACCCTCTCCAGCGCCCGCGCCGCCCTCGAGGCCACCATCCTCTCCACCGGCACCCAGCACACGCACCCCATCTCCTCGCGCGCGCGCGCCCTGCACCTCGCCGCCGCGGCGCTCGCGTCCCAGCAGGCCGCGCTCCTCAAGTCCACCGCGGCGCTCGCCAGGGACACGGACCGGCTGGGCGCGCTGGCCGCGCTGGGGCAGCGCCGCATGAAGGAGCTGGGCGCGCTGGATAGCTGGGCCGGCGTGCTGGAGGGGGATCTGCGCGCCGTCGAGGAGACGCTGAGGATCGTGGAGGGAGGGGCCGAGGAGGTGTGCGAGGGCTGTGGCGGGGAGTTGGGGGGCGTGTCACCGGCGGAGGTGGGGTGGTGTGGTGGCTGTGAGGGGTTGTGGCATTGGGGGTGTGCGGGGGAGGGGGAGGGGGAGGACAGGGACGACGAGGAGTGGAGGTGTAGGGAGTGTGCGCTGAGGGAGGATTTGGAGGCGATGGTTGATGAGCTGGGCGGGTTTGTCGATGAGGAGATGGATGCGAGTGGTGAGATTCTGGCCGAGAGCGCCGTGTCGCAAAGGGACGACGGGGAGCGTCTGCGGGAAGGGAAGGGGAAAGGCAGGGCTGTGGGGTATGCACAGGATGCGGATTTGAGGGAGCAGGAGGACGGGAGGGTGCAAGATGCTGTTCCAAACCCGGAGATCGGAGCGTTGGTTGAGCTTCTGCAAGACTCGGAGGATGGACAGGATGAGACGACGAAAGAAGGGAAAACTTATGATGACGAGTATTGGGATAGGATGGAGAGGATCGCGACTGCTCTAACCCACGGCGGCCCGGCGGTGGCCGAGGAGGAGAAGGAAAGGGGGGAATCCGAGGACGCAGAGAATAGCGAGGCAAATATTGAAGCAGCAAAGGAAGGGATACTGGAGGATGCGAAAACTGACAATGGCAAGGGCAGAGGAAAAGAGTCGGAAGCGGAACTTGAAGGACCTCTTCTTGAGCAGCGGGCCGCTCCCGTCTGATATTGTGCAAGAGAGCAGGAGAGTTGCAGGAGGTGCCAGTGCCACGGCGGCGGTTCTCAGCCAGCATGGCAACGACGAAGGTATGTCCCGATGTCTCGGTTTCGTCTCTACGAGCTCATGAGCTGTTGAGTAGTTGAAGACACCCTACTGCGTGAGACGGGCATGATAAACGGTTAATATGATCTACGAGTTATGGACATGATATGGGTAATTTACGATCAATGGATACATGATTCTCACTGAATTTGCACGATATCTAGATATCATCGAATCTTGATCATATCACATAACATAATGACGCCAGAGATACCGGATTGTGATTTGATTCATTGCAATTGAGTGCTTCCTGACCCTTTGAGTCCCTCCCTACCAGCAAATGCTCAAGATACACGCCCCAATAAACACCATTATACCCTCTACTTGCGGAGTTGGCGCTGGTAGAAGGCGAGCTCCTCACCCTCAAGGATATAACCATCAACACGACCGCTCTGGCCTGGTCTGGACGCAACGACGGCGAAAAGACGACCAGCCTCGAACTGCTTCTCAAGAGCAGACTCGACCTTGCCCCTGGCGGCAAAGCGCTCGGCGAGCTTCTTCTCTACAGACTTGCTCTTCTTCTCCGGCTCGACGACCTCGCCGGTCTTCTGCTGGCGACGACGGCCAAGGTTCTGGCCATAGTGGGCCTCGTACCACTGACGGAAAGGAGCGGCATCGACCTGGACGACGGCGGACTTGGTCAAGGTGTTGGTGCGGACCAGCTCGTTGTTGGAAGGATGGAAGGCGACGGCGATGACGCGGACCTTGCGGGCGACACCCTCAGATCCCCATGAGAAGTTGCCAGAGTCGAGACGCAGGGCGCGGAACTTGCGGTTGCCACCACGGGTGCGCACGAGATGGATGCGCTTGGCACCGATACGGGTGTTGGCTGGCTGACGGCCGGCTTCGAAAGCGCGCTTCTTCCCTGGAAAATTATTAGAACTTTCTCAGGTTGGAACGTATTGCTGCCATCAGATGAGGATGGAGCAGATACGGGCTTCTACTACGCACGGTAATGGGATCGCTTTGCGCCAGAGGCGGAGCGCTTGTGCCGAGAGTCGCGAGAGATACCCATGATTGCGATTCTGGTGGAGGAGAAGAAGTTAGCAGATGTTGATGTTTGAGAGAGAGAAGCAGCCCTGGGGGGATTCGGGAATTGGGAATCGAGGACAGAGTCAACGGATCGAAGCATCGCAAGTTCGTCGATATAAACCGATTCTTCCGTCCGCAGCGGATCCATTGACTCTGATCGTACATACCAGGTGGTTTCTGAGGCGCAAATATGTGTTGGATGGGCGTTTGGCGGAAGTTGTCGTGGAGTTCGAAAGTTCGGATCGTGAAGTTCTGAATATTCCTCTGAGTGCGGATTAGCTAAGCAACCCTAACCGCCAAATAGGGATTAGCGGGAAGTTGGCGAGAGAAGGAAGGATGCCTGGGATCTGCGGCAGAAACATATTCTCGGATACAGGTTAAATCACGTGGTCAAGACGGAAAGCCAGCCTCGCGTCGCTGTGCGGGCTCAGGAACCAATGACGTGCACAGACCCCTTAATCAACGACGGGGATCTCCCCCCAAAAAGGTCAATGCACACTTCTCCCCCCCCCCCTTTATCTGGGCGTGATATCAAAATTATATGCTGACCTTCTAGGTGTGCATGTAAATATTGTGAGTGCATCTCCTCATTTAGCTCCTCGTGCTTACTTGCCATCTCTTGTCTGTATTTCATCTACAGCTTCAATTTGTCTGCATTTGGATTATATCAACAGATATTCCGCTCTACTGTACCTGCATGTGCAAAAGGATCTCCAATCTAGCGACTCCACAAATCCCACGATCTCCACAATCGCTTTTCAGGGGTATCGTCGCCTTGGAGCTGAGAGCACAATTCCACTTCGACCACCACGATTTTGCGACAATCCCCATGAGGTTCGAATAGATTATCACAAGGGCATCAAGATCCTCAGCGCAGGCGCAGGGAGAAATGCCCTGGCAACCTTTACCTCGAATCGCATTCGCCGTCGCAACATATCCATTTCAACCTTCAACTCCGGCAGATCTACCTCTGGAGCTTGGCGATGAATTATACATAATCGAACAGGGAGGGAAGAATGGAGCTTGGTTTAGAGGATATCTTATTGCGCCTCCTTCGTTGCTGGCAGGATTGACGAGTGTGAAGGGACAAACGTTGGAGGCAAGAGTGTTCTCTGGCATCTTTCCTCGGAGCTGCGTCGAGGTCAGGGAGGTCTTGGGAGACGATGAGGAGCCCGACAGTCCGAGAACGAATGGATATACTGAGAGCCCGACCAAGAGCGAAGGAAGCGCGAATAGTCTGAATGCTATTGCACAACAACTTCATGGAAAGACGAAGAGGAAAAGAAGTCAGCGAGATGATCTATTGAACGGAACCCTACCGGCAGTTGCACGCGATCCGACTGCCCCAAAACCTCAAGCTCCTGTACCAATGCTTAATATTGGCGATGAGTCTCCGACATCTGCTTCTGAACCCCTTGTTGACGAGATTGCTTCATGTTTGAGAGAATGGCATTCGACGAATCTACACGAACTTCTCCTTTCGAGGCAATATCTGCTTCTCGATAAGATAACAACTTTGGTAAAAGGATTGGATCTATCGAGGCGACAATTCCTGCATAATGTCTTGACGACTCACGAACTCGAACAATTGCGAGAGAAGACGATATGGGATTTGGTGAAGGGGAATAAGCTTATGAATGGAGAAGTTATTGTCAGAAGTCCGACGGAAAGAGGAAGAGTGTTGACCGGAGAGGATTCAGCTGTTGAAATAACTTCTCTTCAATCAATGATGAGCTGTCTGGATGAAAATCCCAAGCATACAGTTGAATCCTTGGCTCTTCATCATTTGCTTGTCGACATCAAAGGTTTCGTTGGCACCTCAACCGAAACAACTACTTTGACTATGTTCCTTGCATCAAAGACACAAGGAGCTACTCCTCTCACTTTATCGGAGAGTTATATCCTCGAGATACCGCCAAATGGAGCTCTTACAACCCTGGCCAGGTCCACAGAGATGCGGACACTCTTTACAGATTTAACTTCCGTTGATATTGGCGATACAACTGCTGCAGATACAGACGTGTTTTTGATTGTGAAGGTCCAGCAGAATCAACAGCCTGTGTTTGGAAAGCCTGAATCTCGAGCAGGGATGGCGTCTCGAGAGAATCTCACGTCAAGCACTACTGAAAAGTCATCGCTGGCTGGGAGCGTGGGTAAATCTGCTAGGAGGAGTTTGATGTGGGGTAAGAGTACTCAAAGAAATGCCCACTCGAGGAATTCACCGATGTCAAAGATGAATTCTGTGCCAGAGAAGGGTGGCGAGCCTCCGAACACAGCAGGATCTAAGACTGGAACTCCTCCACGGACAGCAGTCGGGAAGATTGTCTCACGGACTGTTGGAATCGGAGCCATCAAGCTGAACTCCATCATAAAGCAAGAGTCGGAAGTAGAAAGAGTTCTATCGATCTGGTCTCCTTCACCCAACTTCGATCCGGACTCCCAAAAGCTAGGAGATGGCTGGGATGAAGTTATTCGAGATTTGCTTGAAAGCAAGACTGGTAACTATGAGAAGTCGAGAAAGGCTGAGCGACTCCATTTGAATCTTCGTCCGTTTCTCAGCCAGGATGGAGAGACCCTAATCAAAGCTACCCCCACTCTCCTGTCAAATGTCTGTCGGACAAGCAAGATCGGCTTCTCAGGAGCTCCAACCAAGCCTCGATCGGATATCTACGTCACGATAGATAAGGCTATTCTTCCTCGAGGTGCTTTACTGTCTCGTGCAACTGGATCGGCAACTGCAATGTCTTCACAGCTGGCTTGCAACAATCTACAAGTCACTCTTGAAGTTCGAAGACCGTCCGGTGACAGGATAGAAAATTGCATATTCCCATCTTCGAATGGTGAGCCGGTTAGTTCATGGGAATCAACAGTTGCAGAACGTGGTGATGCTTGGAATCAAACAATCCGACTAGCAGTTCCTCCACATGAAGTACCAGGATGCCATCTGGCCTTGCTGGTATCCGAAGTTCCAAATCATCCTTTCTCAATATCTCATATTCCACTTTGGAATCAACAGGCTTTTATGCGTGATGGATATCATTCGTTACTCATGTATAAATATGATGATACGACTTCTCATACAAGGCCAGATACGAATGGAAAGGGCGGTTATCTAGGCGCTCCATGGAATTCTAGAGGAAAGGATGATGTTTCGAAGGATGAAGCAGTCACTGGTCCGATATCGACATTACGGGTACAAACGTATCTCTGCAGCACTCGATTCTCACAAGACACAGTTCTTCTTGGACTATTGAACTGGAAAGAACAGCCCGCAGGAGAAGTTTCGAAGCTTCTGAAGAGATTGGTGTTCGTTCCGGAGATTGAGATTGTCAAATTACTGAATGATGTTCTCGACTGTATGTTTGCTATACTGGTCGAACATGCTGGCAATGATACGTCTGAAGATCTTGTTTTCGGTGCCTTGGTAACGGTTCTCGGGATCGTTCATGATCGTCGATTCAAGCTTGGTCCTCTTGTCGATCAATATGCGGAAACAAAGTTCAATTATCCTTTTGCTACTCCTTGTTTGGTCAGGAGTTTTGTGCGACTACTGTCGAATCCTACTGATGCCGAGTCGTCGAAGCAACTTCGAGCCACGTTCAAGGTCACAAGACAGATCCTCAAGTTCATCACACACGGTCGTGGACAACAGATCATCAAGGAAACGGATATCGGCATATCAAATGGCTCCCCTGGATTTTCTCGACATCTCAGAGCATTATTTAAAGCATTGGATTCTCTCATGAGGAATACGGCACCGATATTGGTTGGCAGTCAAACATTGGCAGTTCAACATTTCCATAGTTGGCTGCCAGAGCTGACGGTCTTATTGTCGACGGAAGAAATACTCCATATCGCGATCGACTTTATGGATTCGTGCGCGTCTGTGAAAGGCAAGCTTATTTTGTATAAGCTGATCTTGATTATCAATTATGCAAAGCTCGAACTATTCTCGAAGCCAGACCAGAGAGCTGCTTTGGCTGCAAATACAGTCAGATGGATTGCGCCTCACTGGGGGAAAGTTACAGAGGTTACTTCTCAATGGCATGATCAAGTGCGATTGTGTTGCTCCGTGTTGTCAACGCAGATTGATATGCTTGGTCCAGAAGTACCTGATCATATTCCGAAGATTATTGACTCATATCTTGCGATCCAGGCGGCATCAAGACAACCAAACACGCGCCTGTCATTGCTCTTCCCATCATCATACCCGTTCCCCTCGAAGCCAATAAATGGAAAGCCCGAGTTTGATGAAGCTCTTGTTGAATTGTCTGCTGTGTTATCAGCTGTATCAAATCTACCACAAGGAATGCAATTAGAATTGGCAGAAGATGAGATGGCTACTCTTTTGGATGATACTCTCCGCGTACATCTGAGTATCCTTCAGTGTGAAGCTTTCCCAAAGTCGTGGTTGAGCATACACATCTATCATCATCGTTCAACAATGAAGACACTCGAATATATCGCTGGTATACTTCTCGAGTCATTCCTGCCTGATCCTGAAGATGCTGGAATGAATTATAATACAGATCTTTGGAAAGCTTTCTTCACGACTTTGTTGAAACTTGTTGGGAGTGATGCTCTGGCATTGGAGACATTCCCCGAACAAAAGAGACGTGCTGTATGGAAGATTGCTGGCGATATTCGAGAGCAAGGTGCTGAACTTTTACGACGAACATGGGAAGCAATTGGATGGGAGACAAGCCTTGAAGAGAAACAACGTTATGGACTTCAAAAGATGGGTGGCTATCAAGTTCAGTATGTTCCTGGACTTGTTGGCCCTATTGTGGAGCTTTGCTTGAGTGTACATGAAGGACTCAGACGTGTCGCTGTCGAAGTTTTGCAGACAATGATTGCAAGCGAATGGAACTTGAGTGAAGAACTTTCAACCATCCAGATGGAGATGATTGATTCTCTTGATCAACTCTTCAAGTCGAAACCTCTCACTGAAAGTATACTTCAGAAGCTATTCATCAACGAGTTGCTTGATTTGTTTGAACCACTTTCCAGGATACCTGACGATCCAATGCGTGCAGCATTGAATGATCTGATCGCCACAATCGACGAGTTCTTGGATCTTCTCGTCGCCGTTTATAGTGCGGATAATACTGGCGAAGCATCCGGACTTATTGATCGTTTAAGACTCATGGACTTCCTTCGAGATATGAACAAGGAGGAGATATTTATTCGATATGTTCACCAACTTGCAACTGTTCAAGCAGAGTCCAGAAACTTTACAGAAGCTGGTCTTGCTTTACGACTTCATGCCGATCTTTATGAGTGGAATCCTTCAAAGATATTGCCCCCTCTTTCAGATCCGGAATTTCCTGCTCAAACTGCATTCGAACGGAAAGAGAGGATATATTTTGATATGATTAAACATTTCGAAGATGGTGAAGCATGGAGTAGTGCTCTTGTTGCATATAAAGAATTGCAAGTGCAATATGAAGAGAATGTCTTTGACTTTTCGAAACTGGCTAGAACTCAAAGAGCTATTGGTTCGGTTTACGAATCGATTGTGAAGAATGAGAAGGCAACACTGAAATATTTCCGTGTCACATATCGAGGATTAGGATTTGGGCCTGGTCTGAGGGATAAGGAGTTTATCTTCGAAGGTTGTCCTGCAGAGAAGACCTCCGCTTTTACAGATCGTCTTCAAGAACAATATCCATCCGCCCAAATCGTCAGTCAACTTGATACTGATGACGTTGAAGGACAGTTTTTGAGAGTTTCAGCTGTCAGTATTCATCGAAGCTTGGATCATCCTGTCTTTCAACGAGCAAAGGTTCCGAATGTCACAAGGGATTACCTTCTTTCAGCTCATTGTCAGGAATTTTCGACTACAGTTTTGAGAAATACTTCTGGACCTGTCGAGGACCATTTTGCTGAGAAGATAGTTTTTGTCACGGCAGATCAATTTCCTACGATCTCAAGGAGAAGTGAAGTCATTTCTGTTGATAGGGTTCGGTTAAGTCCTCTTCAGACTGCACTGGAACGAACTGTTCGAAAGACGCAAGAGATGACATCTGTGGAACGGAAAGTTCTTGATGGCGATGAAGATATGACTCCTCTCCTTGCAGAAGCAATCTCTATATCTGTCTCCCACGACTCCCAATCTTCCATAGCTCGTTATCAGGCACTTCTACCGTCTCCTGTGTTTGATGAAGAAGGCGAAGAACAGCCTTTGGTTCTATCACCTCTCGAAAATGCTCTAAAGATGGCCCTCATTGATCATGCAATCATGATCAAGCGAATCCTTCCCACCTTTGCCAAGTCTCCACATCAGTCTCTTCGTTCCCGCCATGAAGAACTCAGTGCTCGTAAGCCTCCCTTTATTGGTTCTATCCCCGAGTACCCAACGCTGACTGCATCAGAATTTGAGCAAACCTTTGCACAAGAACTTAGCACCCTCGCACCCGCTCAACCTCGACAAACAACTCCAATCCCACCATGGTCGATTGCCTCCCCCCAATTCTCATCGCGTATCGTGAGTCCGGTTCAGTTGCCTACACTCGGCACGAATAGCACGATGCAGACAAATACGACTTCGGACGCGCCAGCGAGACCGAGCAGGAATGAGCGCTCACGACTGAGTTTTCTGAATCGGGGCGCGAAGAATGGTCCCCCGGTGAGCTTTAAACTAAATGGGCGGAGGAAAGGGAGTGATGCCGGAAGTACGCACAGTGGGAGGAGTCGCTCGAAAGAGAATCGGAGGAGTTTCTTCGGAGGAAGACTTGAAGGGAAAGCGGAGACTGGAGATGGAGGGGATGGCGATTGGGTCACGGACTCGGGAGATACGAGAGATATGGGATTGAGGAGGAGTGAGAGCCAAGGGAGTGGGTACGGACGGCCGATGACGGCGACGAGTGTGGGAAGTAAAGTCGGAAGTGTGAGAAAGAGGCTGAGTAGGCTGACGTTGGGAAGGAAGAATAGTAGGAGGGAGTTTGCTGCTGGTGGGGTGATTAAGGAGGCTGACTAGGCTGACTGATGGATATTTTGCGTGCTGGATTTATATGCGATCTGGCGAGCGCTCGCATAGAGAAATTCGTAATGTTTTTATACCCTCTTTCGGCTTCACTTTGTTGATAGAACAAGGAGGATAGAGATCAGTCACGGGACGTCTCGAGGTCAGTGTAGGTGGGACTTTTAGTTTACAACAGGAGCCATGTGTTCTAATTAATGAATATAAGGTACCTTTGGCCGTTGTATTCAGTTCATGTGGTCCCGAATAGCGATGGTAGTGGTCACATACGGGCTCATGTAGCCTCATAGGTCGTCTCTCCTAAATATACGGACCTTCTATGTCTCTCATTTCAAGCCGGGTTAAATGACGGTAGCAATAGTGTCGGGGATGATTTGGAGAGCTCCTATGGTGGCGTGGTAGTTAGTATGAGTGTCTGTCGTCCATTTCCTAGTATTGCAAATGTACAGAGAGTTAGAGTACTGTTAACAAACAATGGAGAATGCAAACAGAGATATGATGTATCTGCCGCTGAGCTCTCAATCTGAAACCTCATTCTTGCGTCCTCAGCTCTCCCAGTATCCCGAAAGAGTCATACCCAACTTTTGGATGGCCGCACTCTACCAGAGGCCGTCGGAATTAAAGTTGTGCAAAGGTTTCCGGGGGCGAGAGGCAAGGCTGCAGCTTTTCGTGTTGGTCGCCATAAATCTTCGATGGCATCGATGAGGTCACTGCAAAGTTTGGATAAGGCTTAAAACCACTGTGAGGCATAGTCTGTAAAGAAGAAGGGATATGAAGCATTTGAGGAAGAAGTAGGAGGGGGTTAGGGAATCATACATATCGACTCGCCATGCTACAAAGACTGGAGTTTATAGCTTTAGATATCCAATATGTATTGAGGGATGTTCGAAATATATGGTGATAAATGAGTGCAGCATACCTCCTCGCCTTCATGCTCCAAATCTCTATTCTTTATTCCTCTTTCCAAAGTCTCATGCAGCTCTCTGCTAATAGTCTCGAGCATTAGGATGCTTACAACCCGCAACTCGCAGGATTATCATCACAAGGACACGTATTCTGCGCATACACCCACCCGGTGAGTCTATTCGCAATATCGCTCGCATAGCAATGCGTCGCAATGCTATGTTCGAGCCTGCTATTCGCCGCAATCGAGCCAGAATTATACAACCTCGCCGCCCTATAAAAATCCGCATCCGTCCACTGCCCGCTCCGATTAATGCAGTCGGCCAACCCTTCGCCATCGTCGGTGCCGCGAGAACCTTCGCGGATCATCCCATGGATATAGTCCCAGGGGCAGGGCGTCTGGACCCAGCCGTTGTCGTTACAGGTGTAATAGCCGTTGTGGTCTTGCATGAGTCCCGGGTTGCGGACGCCGTAGTTCGTTGTTGGAGCGCTGTTGTCAAATTAGTTATGGGTTTCCAAAGCGAGGCTTGATGCACAGTCTCACCGGACGCAGCCGCCAGATTCTGATGAACATGTCAGCATATATATATCCCCATCAACTGAATACTGCCAAAACAGGGAAGACCTACCTTGAATAATCACAGCGAGAATGAAGCGATGATCAACCCCCGAATTCTGCGAGACATCTGCCCATTGAGATTAGAATGTCATCCATCACAAGCGTATCATCGCCACGTTGCAATCGGACATACCCTGGGTAGCATCCCAAATCTTGCCAACCTCCTCTCCTGAATTATTCGGCACGCCGAAGCGACTGCAGGAGTTGAACATGACGCCCTTACTATTATCGAACCTTTTCCCTATCAGCACAGCCTTTTGATATCCTCGCTTTCTCTGTCTCATATTTTCGAATATACCAGAAGTAGAGAGGAGGAAAGAAGAGTAAAGGAGAATGAATACGCACATATTCCTAAAGCTCACCCACTGCGACCTAGCGGGCCACCCTTCATTCATCCTCCCAGCGCCCCAATACATCCTATAGCTATCGCTACCGGCCCCAATCCCATCGTCGATATTCGCACTATTCCAGTTCGCCACAACACTAATCGTGACATACGCACTCGGATTCCTCTTATCAAGAGTCCCCGTCGGGCCCTCTTTAACCGTCGTCGTGGGCTGAAAGTTGCCGTGCTTGTTGCCGAAGGAGGCGTGGCCATGCGTTTCGTTGTGCGCAGGGGGTTCGGCGACCCAAGGGGGATAGGGTGCTGGGACTGGAGCTGGAGCTGGGACGGCGGCGATGAGGGTCAGGAGCCCAGAGACGACGAGAAGCTGTGTGGAGGGCGTGAGAGAGGGCTGAGTGGAGAATGGGGGACTTACAGGTTTGGTTAACATATTGAGGAATTGAAAAGGGAAATACTGGTAAGAGATACTGATGAAAGGTGATGGATGGGAAGAGAAGCATTTCCATGAGAAAATTGAGAGGCTTATATACAATCATCTCACTGATTCTTTCTTCTCCGTCTGCCTGCCACCATCTTCCGAAGATCCAAGAGCAAAGCTATCTCCATGCTCTTGCAGCTTGATGCCATGCTCCCCGCCCCACCAAAACCTCCATGACAAGAAATCAGATCATCGTTAATATATCGAAGGGCGTCGTGGCAATCTTTTGACAAACTTTCCGCAGCTTCAGTGCTTCTGTGTTGACATGTGCCGTCAGCGCTAGACCTCAAGAAAGCTCATTGTCCTCGCCCTTGAACAATATTGATGAACATAGCTGATGTCTGATGCCACCCACTCCTTTTCACTTCACAACGGCGCTTTAGTCGTGGTGTTGACAAAAAGGGCTCATATGATCATATGCAGGTTAACCCTTGAAATTGAAGGGAAAGGCTATGTAAGAAAGCAGGGGCATCGAGTATGTCGGTATGTATGTAGTAAATCAGACGAATGCATATATACATTGCCTCATGCATGTCAGCATCTACCCAGGCGAGCTGACGGGCGTGGGGTCCTCATGGCATGAGTCCCTTCAACGCCAACTTATGAAGTCGTTGTTTTGTCGTGGGGGCGAAGAATATATTATGCTCATCCTCGTCAGTCTGGTCAGAGCAAGAAATGCTACGCTGACTTCATATCTCTAGCGATGCGACTCTAGCACTTCATTTTTCTTTTTCGCCGCAAGCCGTGACGCCTTTTCGGCGACAGCGTCGATGGTTCGGTGCGAAGGCTTCTTCAGGTTGAGGCTGAGGCTGAGGTAAGATGGACATTTTGGAAATTTTGGAAGTTGTAACGGCGCCGGCGTCGGCGTCGGCTTCCCGAATAAGGCAGTTAGTTAATCGGGATTTGAGCGGGATTTGGACCATCTCTGTACGTGACGGTCCGACTGCCGAGAACACTTTCCAGATCTCAACATCAGGGCCACTCGACAGCTTCACACTACATATACTATATATACATATACTAATACTCTATGTACATATACTACATATACTACATATATTATATACTGCATCTATTACACGCCACCATCACATTTTCTATGCACTCAGCAGTCAGCACGCCTCCGATTGACCTCTTTCTTCGCAAAACACGCATCTCGTATTCCGCACAGGGCTCTCAGTCTCAGGGGTCAGGTATGCTTATTCTTATTCCACATGCCCCTTCCAACTCTCACGTTAGTATGCATATTTTCTGCAACCTCGAAGCTGGTGATGACGAGTTGTCAGCTGCACCTGATGACCAATAATGGATGAATTGCAGAAGAATTGATTAAATGGACAGATTGACATGCTAAAAGGCGTGTGAGGACGGCACAGTATGTTTGGTTGTTTCTATCATTTCCATGGAAGATTATGAGAATAAGTACAAGAGCTTCTCCTTAGACGCCATTTTCACGCTCTCTCTGTTCTCATATATGATATTTGTTTTAAAGATCTTCAAAATGCGTGCTGTGTCTCTTTTCGCAACCTTTGTGGCCTCGGCCACGGCCCTGCCACAGATCTCTTCTCCTTCACATACGCTTTCTTTTACTCCTCTGCCTTCTTCTTTCACCAACCCCGCAAACCTGACTTTGCTTTACACCGATGCCAAACAAGTCCCAAAGCCGTAAGCGCTTCACTTCACTTCAGTCTCCGAGAAGTCCTCACTCACAAATCCAGTGACAATGTCTTCGCACAAGGCATTGACATTTCCTCAGACCCGGTCATAATTAACAGCACTCTCTCAGAGCTCGATGCTGCCATTGCAGAAAGAGCCGCTTGTGGTGGCCCTGTTTCCAGCAATCCCACCAAGTTCTGGCGTGAGGCGATGACGCATAATGGCATTGCACCCTTGGTATCAGATACAACATATCTCGTCTGGCGCACCGCCGTGCAATGGGGCGCGGATAACACGGGCGTCAACGATGCCTCGGGAGCAATAAATGAAGCTATCATTGGTGAGAATCCTTTTCAATTCTCTATCCCATCACTGACAGGAGGCAGCATGGTCCCGCCGAGGGAACGGCGTCACAACACGACCAGCCTACATCTACGTTCCTGCCGGCACCTATCGAATCTCCCACTCGATCAACATGATCGTGAACACCTTCCTAGTCGGGGATCCGCTGAATCCACCGACCTTCGTGGCTGATGCGTCGCTGGGCACCAATCCCGTTATTTATGCTTATGATAATACTCAGGGTGATGGCTCTGCGACAAAGAACTTCTACATGGCTGTGCGAAATATCAACATTGATACCCGCGCCGTCAGCACCGGCACCCGCGCAGTGGGCCTCAACTGGGCTGTTTCTCAGGGCTGCTCGCTGTATAACGTCCAGTTCATTATGCCGAACTACTCGAGCCACATTGGTGTCACTATGGAGAGTGACAGTGGTGGTGGATCCGGCACCATCATTTCAGACTGCGTACGTTATTTTCACCTTTTTCCACTACATCACGTTCCTCCGTCTTGTAACTGAAGCTAATCCAACCGCCCCAGTCGTTCCAAGGCGGCGCCATCGGCATCCTCATGAGCAACCAGCAATACAACCTCAAAGGTCTCAGCTTCAACGGCTGCAACGTCGGAATCTACATCGGCTCCATCTTCGTCGGCACGTTCCAAGGCCTCACGTTTCAGAACTGTAACTACGGTCTTGACATGTCTAATGCAGGCAGCGTCGGCGGTATCTCCCTCATCGATTCGTCCGTCAGTTCCTGCAACGCAGGGGTGTACACTGCCGTCACCGGCTACGGCGAGGGGTCGCTCATCATCGACAATTTCGCCGTCGGAGCCGGCACGCGAGGTGTCTTGTCTACGGCGGGGAATGTCTTAGTGCCAGGCTCTGTGCCTGCAGGCTCGACGTGGGTTATGGGGAATGAGAATCCTCAGAACTACCAATCGGGCAAGATATACCCGATAAACCGGCCCGCTGCGTTGCTGCAGAATGGGAAGTACTTTGCGATGAAGCAGCCGCAATATGAGAAGTATGATGCTAGCCAGTTTGTTAATGTTAAGAGCGTGGCGAGCTTCCCTGTGTATGGTGACAGTAAGTCGTCCGTCTGTATCTTTCAAGTTTTGTGTTTACTAATCACAGATTTTAGATCAACATGACGATGGCCCATCAATCAATGCTATCCTGGCAGCGAATGCCAATTGCAAAATTATCTATTTCCCCCAAGGCATCTATAAAACCCAAAGCACCATCTACGTACCCCCTGGCTCCCGTCTCGTCGGTGAAGCCTTCTCTGTCATCAGCGGCATCGGCTCCAACTTCTGGAACCCGGACCTCCCCCAACCCGTCGTTAAAGTCGGCAATGCCGGGGAAGTTGGTGTGGCGCAATTCACAGACCTAATCTTCACCGTCGCCGATGTGTTGCAGGGCGCCATCATCCTGCAGGTCAACATGGCCGGGTCTTCTCCCGGTGACGTCGGCTTCTGGAACACGGGCATCCGTGTCGGCGGCTCCGCGGACTCGCTCGTCAATACTAACTGCGGCAACACTAACAGCGCATATTGCAAAGCTGCGTTTGCGATGCTGCATGTCACGAGTACATCGAGCCCGTATATCGAGAACATGTGGGGCTGGACTGCAGACCATAGCTTGGATGGCGGGCCGGCGCAGAATATCGCTGTGGGACGCGGGGCGCTGATTGAGAGTACGAAGGGGACGTGGCTGGTGGGGACGAGCTTTGAGCATAATGTGCTGTATCAGTATCATTTGAACAAGGCGCAGAACGTGTATATTGGGATGCAGCAGACGGAGAATCCGTATTGGCAGGGCATTGGCAATGCGCAGTGGGCGCCGGGCCCTTGGACGTAAGTGTACTTAACCACTCATATTTTTTTCATCGAGTACTATGTACTGAATACTGCATTGTACAGCGCTCTGACGGCCTATGGTGACCCCACCTTCAGCAACTGCGCCGCACAAGGCCAATCCAGCAACCAACTCTGCTACCGCGCGTGGGGCCACCACATGTCCGGCAGCTCGAACATCGTCATCCACGGCTCGGCACTCTGGGTCTTCTTCAACAACATGAATAACAACCAGTGGACGGACGCTGGCTGCGCCAACGTCGGCGGCGTGTGCCAGCACAACATGGCCTTTGTGAGCGGCGCATCCAGCAGCTTCTGGTATAATGCGCAAAGCAAGTCCAGCACGAATCTCATTTATGATACGACGGGCGGTGTGAGTGAGGCGAGTGCGTACAATAATCCTGGAAGCTGGGGGGCCGTGATTGCGGCATATTTGAGGGACTCGGGTGTGCCGGAGGCATTGAAATAGTTCTGTTGGGATGTCTCGAGAATAGTTTGAGATATATTGACTTTAAAGCTTAAAAATAGTTGGAATGTGCAGGAATATGATCATAGGTAGTAGGAGATACGTTAGCACAGCATTGGAATAGTCTAATAGATAGCTGAGCAGAATCTGTCGAACTTCAACATCTATTGATTGCTTTGTTAGTTAGCTTTCTTTTGTTCTTATTTTTTTTTTATAAACAAGAGAGAACAAGGCAAACATTGTCCCCTTTAATTCTCTGCATCTCACAATATCCTTTTATTGTCTTCCGTTATCCTTTCCATAGCGAACAAAGACATTGATTTCAAGATGCAGATGTAGAGTGCCGTTCAGAGACAATGGCACTGTTCATCACTAGGACAATGAATGTATCCAACGCCTTGTCTGTCCATTTCCAGGTCTATAAAATGAGATCCTGCACTCATAAATTACTGCTTCACTAGATACACCATCATTAGACACTTCAATCACTGATCCGAATCTAACAGAGCATAGACTAAACATTATCTACACATCACCACATCACCACCTACCATGGGCATCCCAGACTACACCTGCCGCCACCGCAGCAACATCTACCCCGTCCCCGACACCCCGATCGACTCGCCCTGCGAGCGCTGCCTCCGCCTCCGCCGCGACGCCCAGCTCTTCGAGGTCAGCATGATCTTCGGGCCGGCCATCGAGCGCGCGGACCGCGCCGTCAGGGACTTCAACGGCGAGTCCTTCGACCAGTTTGTGGACCTGAACGGAAGGGCCTTGGACTTGAAGCTGGAGAGGAGGAAGGCCGAGGAGATGGTGCATAGGTGGCACGAGAAGAGGGAGACGAGGCGGCGGGTGATGGTGGAGACGTTGTGTTGAGGGGGAAGAGGGCGTGTTGTTGTAAAAAATGTGATAGTGCGAACCTAGGTAAGATGGGCATATGCCTTTACGATCTTACGGATTTAGACTCTAGACTCTAGACTTTAGACCTTAGACTTTGGCGATCGGATAGAGACGGAATGGAAACTGAATGACATTATTTATGCTTTTTCGACGAGTCTTAATCTTTTAATCTTTTAATCTTTCAATCTCTTGTAACTAAGCACGTGGAGATCCTAACATCAGCATCAGCATCAGCATCAGCATCAGCATCTATTACGTTAGTGGGGTCAACCAGAGACCCAATTGTCACATTGAGTGGTCATGTTAAGCACTAAAGTCGTACAAGCAAGATATAGCCTGTACCAGTGCAATTGTTTGTTAATTTGTTCTAGTAATATGTGGTTGAATCGTCGAATCGTCGAATCGTCGAACAAATATTGCAAGTTTAAACGGTGTAAGTTGATAATCTGGGGTCCCGGCCACTCAAGGCTTCCACGAATTTGAGTCTCTAGAGCTTCAAGAGCATGGATTTTCATTATTAACATTTATGATCTGTCAGCATACTGCAGCATACTGCATCGTCCTTCAGCGTCGGTCTGATTACTATATTAGAGGTGATGACGTGAGATATTCGCAGAATTATTACTAGGTAGTTGGACTCTATGAGCTCGAATTGAACATATAAATAAGTTCCTGCCTCTGCCCTTCAATGAATCAATTTCCAACATTCCATTCTCATAGTTCGTCTCAATATTCTACTCTCATATTCCGCCAACATGTTCTCTAATCCTAAAGCTGCCTTTGCAGCTCTCACGGCTCTGTCATCAGCAAGCGTAGTCCAAGCCACCAAAATTCCACGAGGACTGTCTCGTAGCAGCCACCTCCCTGATAATGCTCCAAACTGGCATCGATGACCGATCCTGGGTGCCTCCATACGCGATCACATACAAGGCCGGGTCTTGCACCGCGCGGCTCAAAGCCACCGACGGCGGGTATGCGATATCTACGACCAACCTGCTTGCCTCCTTTGTGCAGCTGGACAAGAACTGTCATAACGGGTATTTCTACTACGACGACGGCTACATCGACGGCAATCTGCAGGGGCATGCCGGGTGGAAGCGCGAGATCGACGACGACGACTCCTCCTCCGAATTCAACGTTGACAACTCTACAGGCATAACCGACATGCCACACGGCGGGATGCGCGAATGGACAATCGAAGAAGACATCGCCGTCTTCCACAACACCACGGACGTGAGAGTGGGAGTCCACCTAGGCAGCCGGGTCGCTGCCCGCGCTATCCGCGGCACCCGCGTCAACACGCGCTCATCAAATATCGGCGTCGTTGCGCTCTTCCGCGGCGCGAGCGTCACGCTCACTGGCATTACCGAGCTGTACTCGATGAGCATGAACATGGCGCTCCGGCTGTTCGATCTGACGAATGCCGCGTTGACGAACACCGGACATAATATCCTGCACAGTGGGCTTGCGGCTCCGACAGGTTCGACGGTGTGCGTGCTTGCTGTTGCAGTGCAGCTTGGTGGGGAATATGGTAGTTGGCAGGACTTGAATAATGCACTCGGGGATTCAGGGTCCCATATGGCGACGTTCTTAGTTGATGCTGTTCAGGATCATAAGAATAATGAGTATACGGGTAGTGTTTATCATTGTTATAAGCAGGCTACCGAGGATGTGCTATTCTCGGTTATAGTTAATATGGTTAGTGGCTAGGCTTATAGATATTTAAATATAGCCTAGAATAATTAACGATGTTAATGTTAGTTTAATTGTAAGTCCTTAGCCCCTGCAACAAGAGCTCGCTCAAAAGAACCGAATCCTACTTCTTCACCTGCCAGAGAGCATGCAAATGCCGCCATTGCCGCCAGAAACTGCCGATTGCCGCCTTGTACAGCTGTAGATTGATTGATTAGCTGATTTAGAGTTTACTTACTTCATTCAGGTCACGTGTGGGACGAAACGCGCCTCTAAGGGATCTCGACGATGAAATTAATCCGCCTCTCCTTAATTATCTTCCATCAACGGTAACAAATCTCTTTTTCCATCCTATTTTGTTTCCATAATCTTTTGAATTTGTATCAGGGATTTCTATCCTTTTACATGCAATGGCATTCTATATGATGGCGATAGAAAATATCTCATTTTTCATTCCTTTGTCCTGCCTAAATGGCTAGAGATGTAACATATGTTTCTGATTTCCTTAGTTAAGTTATTTAAATGAGTAAGTCTTCTTTTAATCATCTCTATATTATTACTATCATCGAATATTGCGATGATATATTATGCACATACACACACGAGCTCCATCTCTCCTTCATCTTTCTCCAAGTCCTCTAGCAGCCCTGCCCCTTCTTTTACCTTGCCAACTTGATCTGAGATTTTGATTGCGATTTTGATTTGTCCTCCGATTTATCTACCAAGCTTAATCTACATTTTGCCCACCTTGTCGTTTGTGTCGATTGACTTCAGTTGGCAACAGCAACAACCAACATACGGCGATAGTCGATATCTTCAAGACGAACCATTATCTTCCTCCATAGCTTCATACCTCTCTTTCTTAACACCTCTATCTGACTTACCTTCATCGTTCTTCCTACCTCCATCTTCCTTTATACCTTTATATCTTCGTATTTTTTCACACTTTATCTTCATACTCCACACTTCGCCCTCGTCACAGTTCTTTTCGTTTATCACGAGGCAATTTTCCTTGAACAACCTATTTTTTACGTCGTCCGCCTTTCATCCGCTGTCACACGTCTTCTTGGCACAATCGACTACTGAATTCACTTCGAATTCTGCCTCAACACATCTGTACGAAACTTTGTAAGTTATCTTCTCTAAGCGATCTTCGGACACTGTTGTCGGGGTTCGCTATCACAATCTTTCATCCTTTGCTACCTGATTTTTGTCATCGAGAAGGACTTCGGGCATTGACAAGTCGTCAAATTTTCCAATTATCAGAGCCCTTACATCTTATCAATCGTATATCACACTATCGCAATCTAACAGTGCCAAACGCCATGCTCACACTCACTTTATAGCAATAATCCAAAGTTCGATACCACTTAATCATAAATTTCACTCATCAAATTTTCACCATGTCTTTCGACTGGCTTCAGAACGTTGAAGGTTCACCTGCACCAAAAGATATCACCGAAGAAAATACAGCATCGGAGTCAAATCATGACGATAGCTTAGATGGACACGAACTTGGCCATAGCTCACCAAACTCAAGTATCAGCTCTCTGAAATCCCGTCAAGATGGTTCTTCCGGCGGTGATCGTGACAATATTCGCCTGTCACGCATGCAAGAAGCTAGGAAATACGGCTTTAGAACGAATGTCAACAGAAACCCCGCAAAGGGCTCAGGATACGTCGATCAAGATGAAAGCGGCAATTATGACTTAGAAGTTGATGAAACCGACGAGGATAGCCCATCTAATGCATCAAGGAAGAAGCTAAAGGAAAAGCTGTAAGTTTTCATCTCCCCCTCTATTCAAAGCTGACACATTAGTGCCCCGATGCCTCAATCCTGCGAATCATGCACAAAGTTCGCAACCGAATGCAGCATTCTCGATGATCCCACGCAATATCCATGCACTATGTGCTATGAAGAAGAGATCTCCTGCATTCTCCCTAACCCTATCACTCTAGAAGCCAAAGCCGGAACAGCAGCTGCAAAGCGTGAAGAGAAAAGGAAGCAAAAGGAAAAGGAGAAGAAGGAGGCACAGAGAGCGAAGCAAGTGGCTAATCGAAAGATTAAACCAGAAGATCGAAAATATATCGCTTGTGCGCCATGTCGTCGAGAAGGGTATGCCTGCTCTTTGAGGAAGAAGAGCCAAGTGGGTCCGTGTAATAAGTGCACCACTCAAGGAATGCCATGCACATTCGAGGCTAAAGTGGTTAAGAAGACGAAAGAAGAGAAAAAAGCAGAGAGGAAGCATTCTTTAAAACACAAAAATCGCAACAGCTCAACTTTAAGGCGTCAATCAAAATCCCACAAATCGAGCAGCAGTGGCCCTACTGAACAGATTCCTAGAGGAATGATTAAGAAAACTATCAAGACTTGTTTCTGCCACCCAATGACTTTCAACAAAGTCCAGGATCCAAATGAACCTTCTAATCCCGCCAAAAATCCTTGTCATTTCCACACAACCACCGCCTTTGCGCTTCTTGGCCTTGGCCCGAAGGTTGTCGATGTCCTTGCTCCGAAAAATCCAACTCCCGAGCACCCGTTCGCATATACAGAATGCTCAGACGGCCATGCATCTAGCGGAGAACCTGCGACAACCATGTGCATCCCATGCACCTTCTCTCGCCAACGCATCCTGAGTTGCGGGCGTCATTCAATCCGCGGTCTCGCGGGCGTAGGTGCTCCCTGCAATTTTGACTACAAGGACGCATATTCTAGGATTTTTGCCGATCGACAAGCTGGACTTTGCGCGAATACGGCGGCTGCTGTCCAGTGGTGCTCGGTATGTCCAGCTCCAGCATTCTTCGAGTGCTGCGCTTCTGCAAATTTCGACGCAAATGGAAATCAACTCGCAGAGGAAAATGATGTCGGCTGTGGATTGCTTCTTTGCGAAGTCTGTGCAGGGGAGTTGTGTGGACCGTCGAACGTCGGTGGCTTGTTGGAGGAGGTTCGGAAGGAAGAGGCAGTCATTCAAGAGCTCGAGGAGGCTAAGAAAAAGATCGGCTATCCTGGAGTCGCATACGATGCGACGATCGACAAGAGGACAGGAGTTAAGGCTATTATCTCTCTCGATAGGCTGGTTAATAGAGCCAAAGACGATATTTTCAAGTATGAGGATGGAGCTAGGGCTGATGCAGGATTTTTAACGACTGAAGGGGAGCTCTCCTTATGGATGGAGTCTTTAGACATTGCGGAAGAGGAAGAGGGAATTGAAGCGTCTGCAGAGAACTGTGGAATTGAAGATTATTCAAGGAAGGTGGAGACGGAAAAATTGGATAAAAAGATGGAGGATGCAGGATATCAATCGGATGAAAGTGGCTGGGAGCTCTGAGTGTTCTTTTAATGAGGTTAAATGAGATCGGGCAGGTTTGTCACCATCTTCTCATTAGACTTGAGGGCAACGGTGGAGGATGAGGGATATCGACGTCATTTAAGCGGAGTTGCTTAAAAGTTGATGGTTTCGTCGAGGGGAGGGGAGGGGCACAGAATCTATCGCACCTTATTGAACTAGAGGGTAGCGATTGGGCAAGACGGATATTGATATCATTCGGATGGGGATTACTAGGAGATTTGAGCTTTTTTAACAGAGGCAGTCCGCTATGTTCGTCAATGCCTCACATTGATTTTCTTATACATATAAGTCTCAGGAGTAATGGGCGTTTATGGGTCAAGTGAGTAAGCATATTATATTATCTAGATTGCAAAAGGTTTCTCACTTTCTGAGATATGTCGTTCCATCATAGTTTCCAATCTTGTCAACACCAGCTCTGAAACTCTCGGGCGGGCCTAAATAACTCTTTCTCACACCACCAAGATCGATGATGATCTTCTGCAATACGATACCTGGCTCAACGGACCAGAACTTCAGGGTATGTTTTCCGGGAGTAAGAGTGTGCCTTGTGGTTGTTGAGTTACCACTGCTAACGCCCCATGCTGCGTCACCAACTGCGGGTTCCCACCCAGCTGGCAAAGCACCATTGGTAGTGTTCGCGATATATTGAACAGTTTGGGGAGTTTCAGCATCGATTGCAATGCCGTACTTCAATGGACGCTGAGATCCAAGGAAATTTAATGATGGAGAGATGTGCAGAGTGATGTTTGCTCCATATGGCGTATCTGTGAAGGTGTAGATGTCATATTCAAGGACATGCCCAGATCCAGCAGGGAATGAAGGAGATGTGACGGGAGTAAGAGTGATACCAGAAAGAACACGACCATTTGATTTGAGGGTGAGATATTTCGCTCCGTTCACTGTTGAAGTTCTCGAGGAATGCTCGGGTTCGATGGCAATATGACGATCCGATTCAACGAACCCAGTGAAACCCGAAGGTACTTTCTGAGAGACAAGAGGAACTGCGATTTGTGGTTCTCCCGTACTTCCCCAATCACAAGATGATGTGATATTGAGAAGAGCTGTTGGAGATCCTAGGACCTTGTCCCAATTTGGAACGGAAATGAAGACGCGAACATCGGATCCGTTTTGAGAACCAGTAACACCAGAGGATGGCTCAAGTTTGAGATATGGCGGAAATTCAAAAGACCAGCTACAACTTTCGGTTCCACGACTGAAAACATCGATATATCGAGTTTTGGGACCATATGGCTCAAGCGGCAGCGAAGTAAGTTTATTGCTTGAGAGGCTGTGATATTGATCATCACCACTGACTGTCGCATTAGATCCTTCGATACCGATTCCGAGGTTTCCTGACAGTGAGGTCTCGAGGGCTTGAACGTATGAAAGAGGTGGGACGGCATTTCTCATTGGCTGTTGCCAATAATCATATCCGAGATGGGTTTGGTCCATAATACCTTTCCATTTCCCTCCAAGAAGAGCATGGAATCTCTGGGTAATGGCCGCATCAGTGTTGAAGTCGCTCAAGACTTGTTGAGCCATTGTGTTCGTTGCGGTTCTCTTCTGCTTGACATAAAAGTCATTGTAGCCAGCTTGGACGTGAATCTTGTATACAGTCCAACCACCCAGCACAGGATGAAGGACTGTCTCAAAGAACGACGGTTGAGTTGCGGCTGGAAGAGCGTCATATATTGCTTGAGCATCTTTTGCGAGGGCTGCCCATTCTCCAACAACGGTCTCAGCTTCGTGATAGTTGATGACGCTGTATGTTCCCGGAGATAAAAGCTCATACTTTCGTCTTCCAGCGAGGACGCCATACCGATCCACGACTGAAGCGATTGCTGCCGCTTGCTGGCCAAATTCACGCTGCGCCCAGAATTCAAGCCATTTGGGAACGCTGTTATAATCCCACTGGTCGATATTGTATGCGAGGTCGAGATAATGATTGATTGGGATTTCGAGGCCTTTCAAATCGCCGACATTGACAATCCAAATACGATCGGCTTGATACGCATGAGCAAGCTTCATCTGTTCGAGAGTCCTCTCGAGATTGATGGTATTGATCCATTTATAATCCCTTGGATCACCAACATAGTCGAAATGATAATACACGCCGGCACCGCCCGATCGAGAAGTCTCATTGCCGATAGGAAGACGTCGAACGTTACCCCAGTTATCATCGGCCCAGAGAAGGGTAATATCATCTGGAACAGTCATTCCGTTTTCGAAGTATCCTTGGACTTCTTTATAGAGACACCACATTTGAGGGATGTCGGTCGCCTTCTTTCCGACGTCAGCAAACACGTCGTTGAGTATTTCGCGTTGAGCTGCGACCGCATTGATGAGAGCTGCGACCGCCTTTTCGGGTGTCAGTGGAATAGCAGTATCCCCAGATCCTCTCATGGCGACTGTGAAGAGAGAATTGTTGACATATGGCTTAGCACGGAGGGCACCGTATTCGAAGAAGGGCCTGATAGAAGCATTATTGGTATCCCAACGCCATGCACCATGTCCAAATTTACCATATTCATTTGAGGCACGCATCATTGGCTCCGTGTGAGATGTCCCCATTACGATACCAAATGCGTCTGCGAGTGGCTGATTCTCATAGTCGTCAACGCCAAACATGCTATTCCACATTGTTGGCCAGAGATAGTTGGCTCGAAGACGGAGTAGAAGTTCGAAGACTGTCGAGTAGAAGAGATGGTTGAATCCCGGGCCATATTTGCCGTGGTCGTAATTTGCGTTGACCCAGTTTGTCAAGCCAGGTTGCTCATCGTTGAGGAAGATACCACGATACTTGACAGTTGGCGGGCCTTGAATTTTGATGGTGTCCAGAGCGTAGATATCGGCGTGCTTTGGAGCAGGAGTGTCGGCCCAAAACCACCATGGTGAGACGCCGATTTGTTCAGAGATGTCATATATCTAATTCGTTAGCTTGCGAACCGAGGATATTGGACCCAAGACCTTACTCCAAACACCGTGCCCCTGAGGTCGGATCCAACAATAACCAAAGCCTTGTCGACTCCTGGAAGAGGATTCTTAACGACTTTACTGATGAAAGATTCCCATTTTCCTTTGATTTTGGTCACATCAACTTTACCAGATTTCACGAGGTTGTTGATGACTGTGGAGTGACCAATTGTCCCGGCGATTATGACAGTCTTCTTGAAATCCTTCGTTCTCGAATACTGAGGGCCAAGAATCTGCTGCTCTGGCCCAAGAGTATAATTGACATCGCTTGTCGGAGCTTGCCATGTATAGATTGGCTGAGCACCTGTTGCTCCATCAGCCGTGAAGGAGAGGTTTTTTCCAGTTACACGTCCAAAATCAATTGCAAGGTCGGCTGCAGCTCTCTGAACTCCCCAGTAGTCGTTTGCGGAGACAAGGATCTGTCCATTTCCTGCACCGGCCAGTTGAACCCCAGAAGTCTTTTTGAAGCTGATGGTTTGATCCTGGCCAAGAGCGGACACAACGCTGAAGAGCGCAAGGGGCAGAAGCGTGAGACGCATGATGGGCGACCACTGCCGGAAAATGTGGAGGCCATGATGTGATATATTTATAGTCAGTCATGTATACTCACGGCTGCGTCCCATCCGTCTCCTCCGCGCGTCATCTCCGATATTGTACCTAGGTATGTCTTCCCCAGTTTACCCATATTGCTAGGGGAAGCAATTGCGGATGGATATTGCATCAGATATAATTTCGGTCATGGAATGCACTTCCGGTGATGTCCATGTAAGGTACGGGTCGGCAAAACGGTTGTGGGGTTCGCCGATTCTGCCTCATTACCTATTTAGCCTGAAGCCCACGAGGCTATGATGTTGAAGATCATCTTCGGCAGACCATGGATATATATTCACACCAATCCAATATCGTAGAAGAGAAAAGTGAGGGGAAGCCAAGGACTGAAGTTGAAATACGAGCATAGCACCTTAGGGATTTCTGGTGCGGGGAGATGCGAAATGAGAATAGTTATCATACTTGGATCTGTCGAAGCAGAGCGACGGCGGATGAGTTTCCCCCGCCGTTGCATCGATGCCGACGATTTGCGGATATCAGACCACGGAGAAGTGAAATCTGGAGATCAAAATTGTGTAAGTCGTCTAAGCCGTCTAAGTCGTCCAAGTCGTCTAAGTCGTCCAAGTCGTCTAAGTCGTTGTGTTGTTGAGAGTAGAGATCGGTCGGAGAATCGTATAGCCGTACTACCATAACCGCCTAACCTAACGCATTACACGCGGTAAGCGCCATGCATTGGGATAACGTGACTTGACACTAAAAATTAGATTGGCGCCAAGATGTACCGGATACGTACCATTCGACAGGCCTTCAGGTCTTCAGGTCTTCAGCTCTTCAGCCCGAGACATTGATCGAAAATGCGCTCCCGACATCATCACCGACATGCAAACATCCACGAGTGGCATCAGGATCAACGCAACCAAAGAAAGAGCGAGAAATGGATTCCTTATTCCCTCCGCCTTCATGGAAGCGCCATAAAGAGAATCACGCCTCAGGTAAGAATAAGATTCCCATGACGTACAAGATTACAAGTCACGTGGCTGACATTCCCTCTTCCCTCTTCCCCCCAGATCATCCTCTCCGGCATCACAGCAACACTCATATGCACGGCCTGCCATTTCACGGGCGGGCCTTCCGCTCATTCCGGCATTCTCTTTCCTGTCTTTGGGTAAGAATTCAGTCTCTTTCCAGATTCTTTATTTTCATATGCTGATACAAATCCTAGCTTCGTCGTCGGCCTGGCAATCACTTTCCGTATGCAGTCTTCCTACAGCCGATGGTGGGAAGGAAGAACAGCATGGGATCGTCTTTCGTCCTTTACTCGGTCCTTTGCTCGAACGATTTGGCTTCATGTGCCAAATTCGGCGCCCGACGTAGATATGTCGGCCCAGAAGGTTGCAATGCTTCGCTGTCTGCATACTCTTGCGGTGGCATTGAAGCATCATCTTCGTGGTGAGAGGAACTGGGATGAATGTGCTGATCTGAAAGCACTGCTATATTCGGTCCCGAATGTAAGTCCTGTCCCTTCATGGTGACTGAGCTGACAACTCAGTACAATTATGACGCCGCGAATCATCCTCTCACCTTGACTCTCCATCTGTCGTCAGATCTTGAAATTGTCAGGCGTAATACGCCGATAGATACACAAGTATTGACCCATCTCCTCGCTAACCTCGAGGGCCTAACCTCGGTCATCTCAACCTGCGAGAGACTCCTCCGTACACCGATCCCCCTGGGCTATAATATCGTCATATCACGCATCGTTTGGATATTCGTCCTTGCTCTTCCGACTCAGTTATGGAAGGAATTAAGGTGGTGGACGGTCCCTGTGACAGTCTTGACGGCTTATACGTTATTTGCCTTGGCAGAGATAGGTCTTGAGATCGAGAATGTAAGTAAAACCCGCCTTTTCTGGCTTTGCTGACTTCGGCAGCCATGGGGAGAGGGCCCGAATGACCTGGATCTGGATCGATATTGTAATTTGTTAGCCCTGGACTTGGAAGAGATCATGGCACATCCGAGAGGTCAAGATTTAGAGTCGCCTGGGCTATCCTTGTTAGTCGAGGAATGATGTGTGAAGGGAACTTGAACTCCTACTGTAGCATAGAATGTAATATTACAGAGACTTCAAATATGATTTTTCTTAACACCATTGAAAAAAAAGGTAATTTCTAATTTGTGAGCTACAGACCACGATGTGGAAAGTCAAGATCTGCACGTAAATAACCTGATTTCAGGCATTTATGATTAGATTTACTAGATGGGTGACTGCATTCAATGAACCCTTTCTTCTTTTGTTCCCAATAGATCTCAACATCTAGATCATTACAAGTTACAGAAATGAATTCCAAAATCCGAGATAAAAGCGTTGATTATAATACAACCATCGTCTGTTCGCTCATTATTTAGATTGCTATAAAGTAAGGCGAATCATTTTATAGAATTGTGCCCATTGTGCCTTTGTATACCAACCTATGTCGCTATGTTTAGGAATTGGATGTACAGAGCAATTGTAAGAGAAATACGAGGTTACGGTGATATCGTTATCAACACTGCTATTGTCTTCAGGGGATGCAAACTGTACAAATCATAAACGAGGATAATAGCATTCTGACCATCGCAGGAGGAATTAGTTCTACTTTACAACAGCGTGTCATCGCCCCTATCTCCATGATTCTTCGCCTTAACCATCTCTGTTCCCTGATCTGGCCCGACCGTCGCAAGATACTTCTTAAAGTTATCGCTCATCTCGACGACCTTCTCGAAATGATCCTGTCTCAACTCCATATCCGTTGTCCTCTGGCTTGCCTCATACTCCGCCAACGCCACAGCAGTCTGGAAAGCATTCCTGATCTCACGACCATTCCACTCGGTATCTTTCAACACATCATCAGACAGGATGTACTTTTTCGCAGCCGCCTTGATGGTAATCTCATCCCCACGTTCCTTCTCCAACTTCTGGAAGAATTGAAGCCAGATCCTTCTACGGCCTTCATGATCAAGAGGACGATATCCGATATAGACGTGGATTCTGCTGAAGAAGGCGGGATCGAAATGACCGACACGATTCGTCGTCATGAAAAGAATTCCACGATAATATTCCATCGCACGAAGGAAGACTGAAACCAGACCGTTCCGGGTGAGTTCATTCACCTCACGTCGTTCAAGATAGACATCAGCCTCGTCGATGAGCATGACAGCACCCCAGATCTCTGCAAGCTTAAACCACTTGCTGAGGTTCTCCTCGACTCTGAACTCATCCGTTCCGATGTCTCCACAAGTCAGCGAAAGGAGAGGACGAGAAGTGAATTCAGCAACGCATTCAGCTGTAAAGGTCTTCCCGGCACCAGGAGGACCATGAAGCAGAAAGATTTGACCTTCACCCTTATTCGGAATCGCATCAGCTGCCCATGTCGTCTCATTCCTTCGTGGATTGACCTTCTTCGACGTCGTATACTTATGAACCAAAGCTTTGATCATCTCCAACTTCTCTGCAGGAAGGACAAGGTTCTCGATCGCTTCGATCTTGATCTTTGGCTCACGACAACAATCAACATCAAGAGCTTGCCATTTCTTCGACTTGAGATCGAATCCCATGATGCGACGTGGGCAGAGGAAGTATCGATGACGAGAGACGACACCATCTTTGATGACCTCGAGAGAGAGTCTCTTGTGGATCGATATTCTCATAAGATCCCCACTTCGTATTTCCTGATGCTGCCCTCCTCTTGTCAAGGCACTCGCTGCAGCTACAATCGTAGTGCATATCGGCAAGAATCCCAGAATTGTCATCGTCGACACAAAGAACAGGTGCGGGATGGATGTCAGTCTCTTCCCAACCTGCATATGTATAGAATGATCCTTGATCAACGACGACTCTTCCTTCGTGATATCTCTTTGGTCTTTGCTTCGCTGCCATACTGTATCCCTTGTAGTCCATCTGCCTTCCCATCAACATCTCGTAGAACTTTTCGCCACGTTCTTCAAGACGTTTGCGTGGAGAGACATCCGGATCCGAGTCGAGATACACTGCAGGAATGACCTTGAGAGAAGTGATTTCGCGCTCTCCTTCGAACGGAACGATGATGACCTCGTGCTGTCTTCGCCCCAGATGACGTCCATCAAAGTCTAGGAACCACATCATGACCTTTAAAGGACTGAGCTGTCCCATCTTTGTAGCCTTGACGGGATCTGCGGTTGCGAGGCAAGATTGAACGACGAATCCTCCCCTCTGATCATCGATGTTGGCGTAGACATCCATTCCTGGCTTGAACAACATCCAAAGCATCTCGAACGTCGCGACAGGCGTGGGACGTTTATATCGCTCATCTTCTGCGAGGATCTTCTCTCCGAGATTGTCCTGAAGATACTTCTGAAGTACGCCGATATGGTGATATGTCTCTGCATCATCGCAGGTCTCACGGTACTCGTCGAGTTCCTTTCGAAAATGAACGAGAATGCTGAACGGCTCCTTGATGGTGATCGAGTTGCCAAGAAGAGATTGACCAGGATAGTAATCGACGATGGAGCGGAGCGCCTTGATGATGGGCTCGGAATGAATGATCAATTCCTTCTCCTCCATAGATCTCTCGTCGAAGTCATCTGTGCCCTCCGGAGCATCTTGGTTCTTCTTTCGTCCATTCTTGTAGATTGTCGGAAACCAAACCGTGACGCTGTAGAGGACTTCAAGGATGGGAATGCCGAGGTCGCTATATGCTGTTTTCTTCAACTTGTATGGAGCCGTGAGCTCCTTGGTTCCCTTGATCTCGCCACTGAAGTCCTTGTATTGAACTTTGTAGAGGATCTCTGGGCATGGCGGGAGTTCTTTCTCGGCTTCTTCGGATCCGGTCGTCGGGGTTGGAGTGTCTGGCTTGACGATGACATACTTGGTGCCGTCGTCGGACTTGGATGCAGCCATGATGTGATGTGATTGTGAGATTGTGTGATTGTGCAAGATGGATCAATTGAATGAATGACGCGTGAAATGCCGGCGAGGCAATGAGATACGACGACGATGAGAGAGGGCAGGCAAGCAGCGAGAATGGCAACAATGAAGAGAGCGTCCGAGGGGAAAGTCGGACGAAGACGATGATGGGGATGAGAAGAAAGAAGAAAGGATATAATGAGAGGAGGAATCCTGCCTTTTTATGTCTGTCTGAAGCTTCGACGATGTGTCAAAGCTCAGACTCAGCTCAGGCTCAGACTCAGACACCGCTCCGCCTCGTTTCTGACAAGGCAGCCGTAGGGAAGTAAGCAGCAGGACGCTAATGCGGGCTGATGCCTATCACATCGTCGAGGAGCAATGAGGATTGAGGGATGAGGGATGAGGAGATGTGGATGAGGAGATGTGGACGAGATGTGGACGAGATGTGGAACTCTGAACGTGGATGTTGCATTTGGACATGGCGCAGCCACGCCGCAGCGGCTCATTTGCTGCGGTCGGATGAGTCGCTGCGGTGTGATTCCTTGTCGGTCGGTTACTGCGCCAAAGGGCGCGGCGAGCTGTTTCTGCAGCCGGCGACCCTTGTGGGAAAAGCACGTGATCTCTGCTTAGACCGAACATCTCAGGCCGGCAAGGAAGTATGAACTTCCTTCCAATGTAGTAGGTATAATGGTAATCATACTCTTCATATATCATACGCTTCATATATCATACTCTTCATATATCATACTCTTCATATATCATACTCTTCATATATCATACTCCTCATATGTAATATTCATTATGACACGCTCATTGTTGCGCCGATCAGATGATGCCCAGCCGCAGCAGGTATGTGGTTGAGCTACAGTAGTATGTCTCAGTCCAGTCGATCATCTATATACGTGGAAAGCCACTTTATCAAATATATACACGCTTCGTATACGATTCCATGCAAGTCGCCTGTCTTCCACTGCATTGTCTCGCGAGATGATGAGATCTCAAAGGCACCAAAGAGCTTATGACGAATAGAGTACCTCGGATCTCTACCCCCTCAAACACTCACCAACCTGATCGACCAGCTTGAAAGCTACGGCAGAAGCGCTCTTGCTTGTGCAGTGGAACATAGGTGATATAACGCGGTTAAGACGTTGGTGAGATATAAGGCCAATGTCAACCAGCCGCGACTCTGTGATAAGACTGGCCTGTTGCCACTGCATTTGCTCTTTGCTGGACCTGCGCAGCAAGTTACTTCGGACATTGCTAGAGCTTTGATTGAGTCAGGAGCCATTGTAGACGCAAGGGGTTCCGACGGTTGAATGCCGTTGTATGTTGCTACTTCCTGGATGAATTATTCTGGTCTGGATGTGCTGCTAGGTGTAAATGCAGAACTGACAGCGAGGACACATGATAGACAAGACGTACTCAGCTTGTTAGGCGATCCCGCCTTCTGGACAAGTTTGGGGTAATTATTGAATTCTCTCGACTCATGAATATGATCACACAAGGATTGGGAACATCTCAAGATCAGACAGTTTCATCCATTGTGATCTATTGAAAATATCGACTGCTAGGAGCTAGGGGGCATTGATTGAGTCTCTTCTTGAGCACCAATATCCTCAGCTTCTCTTCTGGTCATTCGCCACTATTACCTGGATATCGTTAACGCCTTGCTGAAATTATCCCATTTATCCCAGGGCACAATACATCGTAGCCTTTCTGCGCCTGACCACGAGATATCTGCAGTCGTCGCAGAAAAAAATCGCTGTAATCAAAACGCCCTCCATCGTGTTATCATGAATGCAGCAGAGGCTCAGTCCTGGAGCAAATGCTTGCCACCTCCGCAAGACCGTTCCCTAATCATCTTCTGAGGGAGCGGGACGCCTTTGGCCTCGCACCAGTTCCTTTCGCATTCGGCGCTTACTTCCGCCATTGTGCAGCCGCTGAACTCTTAGCAAGTCCTTATGCTTCAGGGGCGTGGATATCTGCGTGGGAGGGAATTCCTTTGCTGTAGATCGCCTTATGTCCACGAAAGCTTTCCTCTGTTCGGGCTCCAGCATGTCGAATTTCGCGACGGGTTCTTTTTGCGGTTTCATGTAAAGGTAGAGATAATGGCTCTTCTGCAGTATATAGTATGTCGATCGGATGTCGCGTTCAGGATATTCGGGCTCCTTTGGTCCCTGCGAGAGATCGTTAGTAATGCGCGCAGAATGGCAAGCTGAGGAGACTGACCTTCCATCCTAGATACCAGAGACACTTCCGTTTGATGTCGTAGAAGGGTTTACTGGTTGTGCCGAAGGTGTACCGAAACATCGATCGTGCAGCGTAGAAGTAGCCTGTTCTTCTCCCTTTAACATCCTTCGCATCGACATCGCTCTCTCGTTGTTGCTTGAGTGTTGATAGTAGATCTTGGAGACACGAGGCGTCTTTCCATTGCGAGTCGTCCATGCCCATAAGTTGAAGCAGCTCTTCGCGCGGGACACCCATTAATGGAGATTTTAATGTTGTTAGCATGACTGGTGATTGCGGTGATTGCGTTGATTGAGCTGGAGCAGGCGGCCGATGAGGATGCTAATGGCGCGTGGACGCGTAGGAAGTGGGAAGTGGAAAGTCCGGCGCGGAGATCGCCCTCGGGCCGTTGACATGGCAACCAGTTATGTCAGCCCACACAGAATATCAATAAGCGCCTGAGACGACCATCAAAGCTATATATATACCATCGACGACCATTAAGCGCCTAAAGATGAAGCACCACTCATCGATGGCCATTAAAGCTATATATATCGTCGACGACCATTAAAGATCAGACCCCCAAATCCTCCTGCTGCCTAATAGTCGCCATCATGTGCAAAGCCTTTAAAGCCCCATGGGCCATTCATATGTGGAGGCAATTCTCCGTTCTCCTTTCTCCTTTCTCCTTTCTCCTATATCTTTCTATTTCTCCTTACGCTGTCTTTTATTGAAATATTTTCATCGTCACATTTGCTTTCCACTTTCCACGCAAATATGGCTCTTGCTAAAGTGCCGTCGAAGGAGGAAGAGGGGGAATTTATTTTCCCAAGCGGTTCCGATTGGGGTATACTGCAGCTCGAAAGATTGAATTTCCCTTTGCAACCCGAAACCCACCCATTCATAGATCTAAGCTGGGAACATGAGCTCGGCAACGAGAGTCGAGATATCCTGAATCAGCTAAGACATGGGTTTGGGCTTCATCAGGACGAATGGGTAAAAGGCAGCGTTGATGGCATCTATAAGGACTTCTACGACGATCTCGCAGACATGCTATCACGAGCCAAGGCAAAACAGCTTACGCCACGTAAACCAGCTGTCCGATCGAATACAAATCTACCATCATCCTCGGACCATCAACCTTCAAGTCCTTGGTCTGTCGGAGGCACAAAGGGGCCACCTTCATACTCGGCTGGAAGGAACCCTTCGATAGATGTCTCCTCCATCGAAAACTGGCGCAATTCCGACAGTGATCCGGCCGGATACGAGTCCGATGTCGAAATTATTTCTACGCCAACACCTAAGAGATTGCGGGAGGATTTCATCAAGAGTCCGAGTCTACCGGCAAGAATGCCTACGCCGATCTCCGGCTCGGCCACTGCGGCTTTTATCGCTCCCGAAGCTGTCGAAAGTACTCCTACGCCAACACCCAAGAGACTGCGGGAGTATTTTACCAAGAGTCCGAGTATACCAGCAAGAATGCCTACGCCGATCTCCGGCTCCACCACTGTGCCTTTTATCGCTATCGAGCTCACTTCTAGCCAAACAGATTCAACCATTCAAAGCGCTGGACATGCCAGTTCTGTATCCGATGATGAGCGATCAGAAGGAGATCGTCCCGAGATTGATGTGACGATCCTCATCCGCAGTTTGTTGAAACGAATTTGCGAGGCACATGGAAACCGCAACGGATATAGCTTCTCAGTTGGCAACGATGTAGAGACCCTCGTGATACCTATCTGCGGCGATTTCCCCAAGACCATACCAGACATGATTATTCGAATGCATCTAGGCAAAAAGATTTATTCGATCGTCGACTATGAGGTATGTATTCTTCTCTATCTTAGCGTGGCTGAACTCATCCACTAAACTTGTGCTTTTCCTCTAGGGCAAGCGACTGAAGATGCAGATGACGAAGGAGGAAAGGTTTGGCCAGGAGGTGGCCCATCTTCTTGGGCGAGGCAACTTGATGAAGTCTGCCATCGTGTCGGAAAGATATGACGTTCGAACACCAGACCATACGCATGTCCAGTCGCTAATTAATCTGTCAGGTATTTCTCATTACAGCCCATCATATGAGATTTTATATCTCCACCTGCCAAATCCAGAACAAGTATCTCCACCGACTGCAGACCAAACTACCTCGTCCGACTTCAGTGAAACACGTGGTGCATCGTTATGGCCCCGTCGATCTGTTCGATACGGAAGAGAGGGTCCTAGCTGTCAGCATGATCTACAGATTAATGCTTGATCGAGCGGCAATGATATTAGAGCATAACAAAGCTTGACATGATGAGTATAACGAGGCTATTGTGATATTGTCGATGGAATTACGCATTCATCATACTATAGAGATGTGGCCTTGGATGACCACAAATTGGAACTAGAAAGGGCGTTCGAGTTGATGGAACCGATGTCCCCACTGTCGTTCATCTAGACAGGATTCTTCCGACCACAGGGGGTAATTTTGGAGCGCTATCTCTTGTATGGTAGAAGATTTATGTAGAATGAACGTCAATTATTTCTTGCAATTATTCACAGCACTTGCAGCTCATTTTATGCTCTAGAAATTGACTCCTGCGAGAATTCTCTTTGAAGGTAAAACGTCCGTTTTCTTCCTCTCGTTCCCCTTTTCGCGGCAGTCCTGTCCCCGTCTCCAGCCGCCTCGGAGAAAAAAGAACCCTTACCAAAAAAGGAGACGAATAATTGTAGAAGATCTATCAATCAACCTCTTCCATGCTTGAGCGGCTATCGAAGTTGCTCTCCTTCTTTATCGCTTGGCTGTGAGGCTTAGGATTGACCATCAACCTCAGCGGGCATAGTGCGTAGGCTTACGTGCTCACTGTTGTTAACGTGGCCGTCGCCGCGGTTGTTGTAGAATGTCTGTTGGAGTTGTATGTTAGTCGTGCAGCAGAGTCGAGGGAGTGTGAGTTGGACTTACCTCGTTCTAGCTCACAAGGCCATACACTTAATGAAGCCGTGCAAGAACCCAAAGACGATCGATACGGGAATGAATCCGATATCCGTATTTGACGGTTTTAGTTGAAGTTGACTGGGGCTGGTGTAATAGAAAGGCAAACCCCCTGGAAGGATATTATAACTGGGCTGAAAACACTGGACGATCTAACAACTTAGAATGGGAGTGGAAAAAGAGTAGTAAGAAAGAAGAATATGACGGCTGGGGAAATGCATTCAATTGGTACTGCTCTATGAAAGGTATATCAGGGGTTTCCTGTATAATGTTGTAAATGTTTTGACTCCAAAACAGCAGATACCCATAGCAGGCATGATGTTGCACTGGGGTCGAACGTCATCTCCTTCACCGGTCAAATTCAATCCAGAATGAGATAGGGACTCATACATTTGGAAACAATCAACGTGGGAGATAAGTATATCTTCCAAGTTGAGGAGCACTTAGGTATGCTCACCTTCTCAGGACATATATTACCATTAACTCAAAGATAGAAATTCAACTCAGATCCGTACACGAGGGGAATCTTGGATGGAGATACACATTCTGAAAGATGCTTTCGAGACCACCACCGCCATTGATAGAATGTTCTTGCAGCCAAGGCAAATATTCAACGAATGGGAGATGGAATGAAGGCCAAAAATTAGAACAACCCGAGAATTTTAACAACAGTAGGGAATTTGAAGATGGCCATTAAAGAAACGAAGAGCTTCGTGCTCCCAGGTGAAGGGGGATTTTCTGTAAGGATCCCATATTCACTAAAGACCTCGACCTCCTGGTCAGGATGGGGCATGATGGGTGATAACAAGTCGAACACAACAGAATTTATAAGGCTAACTGCTTCCTCTAGGATCGACTAGTTCTCATCTCAATGCGATTTCACTCTATCTAGTAAGTATAATACCACCCCTGCATCCCATTCAACACCCTCGTTCCTGCTTTGACCTGCTTATTGACCCTCCAAAAATGGAAGGATAAACTGCACATCACCAAAATGCTCAAAACGCTGAATGCTAATGTCACGAAGACGCCAGTCTGAAAACCCTCGTTAGACTCTTGTCCAAAATTGCCCAATGGTGGTCGAGCCACTCACCGTATAATTTGGCTTCTCTGAGGCCTTGAACGCCACACTGGCAACGATGCCACCGATACCTCCACCAATCATGCAGGTCGCGGCTGCAATTGAGCGCTTGGAGTGCGAGACGATGTTGTTGGCCTGATAACTTAGAACTCCAGGAATAGTAAAGGGAAGTTAGCCAGATACCACCACGCAAACGTGAGAAGAAGGAACTTATCAGAACTGCAACATCGCAATACCCATATATGCGCCGAAAAGTCTCGCACCGGTCCCCTTTGCAAACGCCGTGATCAGCATCCCAGTCGCAGTCAGAGCTTGATGGATCGCAATCAAGGGGCCACGGATACGGTAACGATCCGCGAGCCAGGAGGACGTAAAGGTGAACGTGGCAGCGAGAACATATGGAGGCGCGGTGAGAAGCTGTGCGTTCGTTGTGCTGAAGCCGAGACCATCTTGCAGAATGATGGGTAGGAAGTAGGAGTAGGCATAGCCTGGAAGCGTGGAGCTCATGAGCATGATGCCCCATCCATAGAGCTTGATGTCCGTGAGATGGTGTAGGATGACCTTGAAGGTGATCTTGTCTTCTTCGCCATCGCCGCGGTCGCGATTGATCCGTTGCACGGCGATGTGACGGTCGCGGTCGGAGAGGAATTTCGCTTTGGCGGGGAAATCGACGATGATGAACCAGCCAAAGATGCAGAGGGCAGAGGTCATGGCGCCTTCAATAATGAAGATCCCTTTCGGGAGAGTAAGTGTTCTGAGTATGGATAGAAGGGGGCAAAAATTGCTTACAGCACCAGCCATTGAGTCCCCCTTTGCCCTTAAGAAGGGTGAGAACATAAGCAAAGATACCAGAGAAGCCGCCGGCGATGACGGACAGAATCCAAAATGCACCGAGGCTACCCGAAGTTAGTATGTAAATAACCAAAAACAGAATTATGGATGTGCATACCGTTTGCCAACTTCATAGCGCTTGTACCAGCAGGTAATGAGAAACGTGCAACCTGGCAAGAAGCCGGCCTCGAGTATTCCCAACAGCGTCCGGCAGACCGCCATTGCCGCGAACGACTTCGTGAAGCCCATACCCATGAGGACGATGCCGAAAGAAAGGCCTAAGAATGACAGCCAGTTCGCCGGTCCGGCACGAGGCAGAATGAGATTCTGTTCGTCGCATTAGCCGAGTTGTTTTTTCAGGGCTGTAGGATAGAGAAGAGGCATCGTACACTGGGAATCTCGAAGAGGATGTACATGACGAAGAACAGCATGATGATGATTGTGTATCGGTCACCCGTAAGCTTGAGGTCTTTGTTCATTCCTGCCACGGCAGCGAGGCCGAGATTCGTTCTGTCAACGAGCGAGATGGCGTACATTGCTCCTAGGATAGGGAGTAGTCGACGGTCAATCCTCCGGCTGTGGTCACTGTTAGGTTTCTTTCTGCTGGGAAGTGGAAGGGGTGAAGCATACACGATCTTCTTCTCCTCCTCCTCTGTCCACTCTGAAGGAATGTCATTGTTGGGGTCATCATTGATATTAACATTGGATCCAGATCCAGACCCAGATATCTTCTCTTCCACCTGCTCGACCTGAGCCTTTGTAAACTCCATTCCGGTCGCAGAATCTTTGGTTCCAATGTTGCGCAGAGAAAGAGAAAGAATTCAAGATTGTAAAGAGAAACTAAACACTTGATCTTCACCCAAGTTTGAATTCTAGATCAACGAGGTCTGGTCCTTCAGCCTTCATCATATATATACTTTATCATATCTTACCCCACAATCCCGCCCCCATGATATCCCCAATCCCCGGAATATTGTGCGGGGTCCCCAGCTTCGTCGCCCTGTCAGGCTCACAGAATAAGATGCCAAGTGACGGAATGTATCCGCCAGAACCATTACAAGCACTATTAAGCAGCGGGGTAGGCGCTTGACACGTTTTGACCGGCTGCAGTCCTGCGAAACATGGGGTAAAATTGGAAAAAGGACACCATGAGTCAGGACGAGAGAGGCAGCATAGCATATTCCTTGCAATACTATCTGGATTTCAGCGTAGCGCGGCTAACTGGTGAGCACAGATGCGAGGCGGAATTGCGACGGAAATAGGAAGTTGTGGGGATATGGAGGGCTTAGTACATAAGATGAATTTGTTATACTATATTCTAGCACACTACGTAGGACCTGTAGAGTGATTGATTAATTGACTCAATATAACCAATCGCTAAACTACTTAATATAACAAACCGCAATAGAATTGTATCAACTCTTAATCGATTCCTTCGGTCTGTGATTGTAATCTTTGCCCCTGAGAATAGACGTTCAGAGATGACTACCGACCCAGAGAATAAGCTTCGATAAGCTCTTGCAAGAATATATTACATGATAATTAGATGACAATATATTTATGTCCCCTTGAAAGTTGTCTAATAAATACATCTGAGTGGAGGGAGAGAGGAAAAGCCCACCTGGTAGACAAAACCCTCTGTGAATTAATGAAACAAGCCAGAATCTAAGACATTTTCTCCCATGTGTATCTCCTGACGACGCCGAGGTTCTTCCCACTTCTTTCTCTTAGAATGCCAAAAATAACAGAAACCTAATGCAACGAGAACAGGCCATTGCCAGTCGAGTACTTCGCCACGGCTACTATGATGCCTCCCGCAAGAGACACTGCGCCGCTAAAATCAGCCACGCGACCAAAGCCCTGGGCGGACAGAATGGCGCCGCTGATAGGTGGCCCGATCAGCGTCGCGACCGAAGCAGCTGCAAAGCCCATTCCCATGTATGTGCCCATTTCATCTGGGGATTTTGGAATCGTCATCATACACACAGACATCATCGAGACGATGGCTCCCGAGCAGAACCCATACAGAGCGGCAAAGACGATGATGGTCGCGTTGGAGGTCATGGCCTGCCAGCAGAACCCAAGAACGGCGGAAGAGGTGGCGGCGGCGAAGAAGATGTTGAAGCGCCCAAATTTGTCGGCCAGAATGCCGGGGATGACTCGGCCAAAGAAAGATGTTGCGTTGTAGATGGCGACAAGGTAGGGCGCCAGCCTTGTACTCATGCCATTCTCGATAGCGAAGGTGGGTAGGTAGAATGGCGGAATGAACATGCCAAGCATCGCCATGAATGCGGCAGCGATGACCAATAGATATCGTATGTCTTTGAAAGCCTCAGGTAGGAAAAACCTCTCCTTGCGTGAAGGAAAGCGAGGCCGGATGGCAACACACGAGGCGCCCATGATGGCGAGCATCAAGAAACCAATGATTCGAATTGTCCACCCAAAGCCTAGTTGAGGATTTGGGAGCATCTTTGCCAGCATGATGGGGAAGATGACGCCGCCGAGAGACGATCCGGCTACGGTGCAGCCCATAGCTGCAGCGCGTCGCCTGTGGAAGTACTGGCCCGTTGCCGCCATGCCGGGCATCATGCACATGCCGAGGGCCAGTCCTCCTAGAACACCTTGTGCGAGGATGAATTGGTAGTATTCAGTGCAAATGCTGGTCATCATGATTGAGAATATGTAGATGGCTACTGAAGGCCATAGAACCTTATTAAAAAGACACCAGAATTAGTTCGAAGTCCTACCAAAAGAGATGGAGATGTATGAAGAGGATCAATTACCTTGGAGCCATAACGATCAAACAAGGGTCCACCGAAAAGCGATCCTCCAAAGAGAAAGAAGACCTGAAGAGATCCGATCCAGGAGATTTCGGAGGGACTCCTGTGCTGCAGCTGATTGACTTGGTAGTACTCTTGGAGGACTCTGACACAGTGGTCAGTGATCTGAACATCTTACAATTAGGCGGCCAGGGATGGAACTTACCCAAAGGCGTTGACGTATCCAAAGGTGCAAAATAAGTTGCCAGCAGTTCCCAGAGCCACGGACCAGGCTCTCAGTCCACCCTCGGGGTATGTTATTACCTCAGACTCCGTAGGAGAGACGTCTTCTGCTCCCTTCTCATTTTCATATTGATCCTCGTGCCGAAGGTGACTGAGACTCTCGCTCTGGGGCTCGACAGAAGTCATCGCAGCTGAGGAAGCACTACTAGCCCGACCAATCTGGGAAGTTTTTGTGTGGATTGAGTTCTGCATGCGATCGGTTGGTGTAAAATTGTCTAGAAAGTGCTAGAATTCCAGTAAATGATGTTTGTATGTTATCAACGGTGTCTTTATTGCCATCACCTGCTGCTATTCTTTTGTACTTATATAAAAAATAAGGAACCACCAGTTAGAAAAATAATACTTTGTACGGAAAAATATGACTATCTTATCTCCGTGGAGGAGCGATTCGGTATATTACGTGCAATTCCCGAGAACTAGCTTTACCTCCTCTTTCAATAGCGAAACAAATTTGCTGAATGATGACGTTTGTACAAGGCCATCCTGCAAACAGTATCTGGTAGAAAATAAATACAAATCAAACTCCGCCGCTCTGACCGGAGGCAAAAGCTTGGGCTATTCACCCAATTTCCCGATGTCCTGGAGTTGGGCGTTGGTGTTGGTGTTGCAATGATGAAGTACAGTGCTTAATTGTAAAACTATCTAATCTAGACTAGGGCTCTCATAATATAAAGAGCCAGAAACAAAGGCTCAAACGCTGGTGCTTCATGCATGGAAGATAACCCGATGATTCTCATGAACTCTCAAATATGAGAATTCCCACAGGTGCCAACAGGCACCCACCTTTATCCAACAGTTGGGACACATCAACATTTTAAAAGGGGAAAAATACGGAAAACCCCTCACCTCACACAGAGACGCTGATAGACAGGAATTGGCCTATTGTCATTGTGGGTTCCAACCTCTCCAGAAGACTGGGAATTTGGACGTGTCACGTGCGTCATTGAGTGAAATCCGGCGTGACTTACTTTATATCCCCGATATGGCATAACGCCAATCCGGATTAGGAAAGCATTCGGAGAATTCGGAGCATTCGGAGAATTCGGAGCATTCGGAGATAGTGGCGAGACCCTGTATTCTAGTGGCTCGGAGAATTCGAGTCAAGAGAACTGCAATGGGTAATTTCCGAATAATCTTATCAGATCAGATCATGCTTCTCACTTCACCTATTGTCGAAGGGATTCAGTTCTCACATCTGCATGTCTCACATCATGCATTCACCGAACACCAGAGCAGAGTATTCACCTGCCTTCCAGTCCAATAGCCGACTGATGCCTAAATAGGCACCGCCCATTT
>Ga0209512_1000383_pt1 | contig 77597 bp, 75 predicted proteins | sample frozenSSSSmetaG_FD_184142 | JGI IMG/M metagenome (GOLD analysis project Ga0209512, IMG submission 184142) | Glacier valley bacterial and archeal communities from Borup Fiord, Nunavut, Canada, to study Microbial Dark Matter (Phase II) -... | ecosystem: Environmental > Aquatic > Freshwater > Ice >...
TGGTTGCTTGCGGATGACGCCTATTTTATAATAGTTTGTTCCCTCAACATAGAAACAGTATATATATCCTGGTTGATAAATCCGAGCCTTACGGTTTGGCATAATTGAAATTTCTCTATCCTACTTGAATAATACTAAGTAACATTACTAGATCTGCTCCGAAGCGAAGCAGTAATTGGAAATAAAGTGTGTTTTTTGTGCTGTATACCTTTTGCATATCTAAAACTAGCACTAGTTAAATTAATGCTTTAAAATCACCTTTATTTAAACACGCAATTTTAGATCAATTAAGAGCTTTTCTCAAATATATAAAGAGTGAATTTATCACTCGATACATTATTTGAAATTTCTAAAACATGAACAGATTAGAAGTAAAGACGCACTATATTCCCCGCAAGAGCACCCGAGATTAGAAGAGAAGATTTAATTGTTGACAGGTGAGGTGAAAAATTCTCCCATGAATCATAATTTAGGCATAAACTCTCAGACCGATCCTGTAAAAGAGCGATCATAGTGCTTTTACTAAACTGGGATACTTTTGATCACTGTTGTATATACTTAATTAAACTTTATATTTACCAGAAACCTCAAGCGTGTAAATGCTGAAAGTCATTCAAATAAAAAGTACTAATAGGGCTAAGTATAATTAAGCATTTAAACTGGATTCTCATAAGCGTAACGCTTGCTTAGGTAAGGAAAGGAAAATCTGTATTTTTCTGGAGGCGCTTTTGCTTCAAAAAGCAGTTTTGCTGTCAGAGAAAGAGTGTAGAAGCAATATCAACATCGCGAGTGTGTGTCAGGACAACAAATAAAGTGAGACGGCATATTGATTGTAAAAATTTAGTAATTAGAATTGTTTAGTATCTTTTGATACTAAATGCTTAGATACAAACAATCGTGATTATTCATTTTAATTTCCCTAACCAGAAAAATTTGCCTTGGTCATATATCTGAGACAGTCTCTGTAGAACCAATTACTCTGAGAGATATGCAATTTTTAAATGGTTCATTGAATCTTTAGCAAGATCTCGTAGATCTTTAATGTAAACGTTGTTAATGTTTTGTTAAGATGCCTATGACAGGGATTACCTCATCGGAAATCAGTAATCTGACGGTGAAGAAATACCTATTCACAACCACAACCTAGATTTAGGACGATTGAGCAATGACTACCTACATTCTTTTTGAAGATGCCCTCCGGATGTTTGTCAACACATACCTGTTATCTGTAATCGGGCTGATTGCAGTGTCTGGCATAGGTTTTATGGTGGTAGAAACAATCGATAAAGCTAGCGACCACTAATTTACAAAGTCTAACGAACTTGCCTCTTCGCGCATTTCGGCTATAACGTGGCGTGGATGTCGTTCCGACTATAAATGGTCGTTAATGTCAAAATCCGTTTAAAAATGAACCGAGAACTACCGTTCCCTCATTGCTTCACTTCCAGGGACTATTTTTTGGTTCAGTGAAATAATTTTATTGATCTTTCTAACTGTAAATGCTTTTACTGTGTATATCAGCTTTACAAAAAATTGAATATTCGCCATCTACCAATGGATAGATTTTAGCTGTTCGTTATACTTCCAATGGCGATCGCATAGAAATTGCTGTGTACCAAGATTACAAAAAAGCTCGCGATTGAGTCCTGAGGAGTAAAAGTAGTCAAAAGATTAGCTCATTCCTACATTTTTGGTGTAAATTTATCAAGTAATGACCGCATTAATACTGAAACAAACATCATTGTTGCTTTAGACTGCTATCGGTAATCTGTATCTACTCGTAATCTCAAGAACAGGTGTATATTACTGCAAATACACACAAAATTTGGAAATGTAAAACGAATAACTATATGTCCTTTGCTGCAACCTTAACTCAAATCATCGAAATCCTCCATGCCAAGCCTGTTAATTTAGCTACCACATTCTCACCAGTAAGTGGTATTCAGACAGACACCCGGAATCTGAAACCAGGGGAAGTATTTGTCGCCTTACGCGGTGAAAAGTTTGATGGACATAATTTTGTCGCTACAGCCATTGCCCAAGGAGCGATCGCGGCAATTGTCGATTGTCAATACCAAAATACTGACTTACCGATATTACAAGTTCCCGACACACTACAAGCATATCAGCAGATAGCCACCTGGTGGCGCAAGCAATTCACAATTCCGGTAGTAGGAATCACAGGTTCAGTCGGCAAAACCACAACCAAGGAGATTATGGCGGCGGTTTTGGCAACCCGAGGAAAAGTCCACAAAACCTATGCAAACTACAATAACGAAATTGGTGTAGCGCGAACCCTACTAGAAATAAATTCGCAGCATGACTACGCTGTCATTGAAATGGCGATGCGTGGACGTGGCGAAATCGCTCAACTGACACAAATGTCTCTTCCTACCATCGGTGTAATTACTAATGTCGGGACAGCGCACATTGAAAGGCTAGGTTCTGAGAAAGCAATTGCTGAAGCCAAGTGCGAGATGTTAGCCGAAATGCCAGCCGACAGCATCGCCATACTTAATCACGACAATCCACTCCTAATTGAGACAGCAGCACAAGTCTGGCACGGCAAAACCTTAACCTACGGTTTAGAAGGTGGCGACATCCACGGTAAGCTAGTAGACCAGCAAGTTGAAATATGCGGTCTCCAAATACCTTTACCACTTAGCGGACGGCACAACGCGATGAATTTGCTCGCAGCCTTAGCAGTAGCGCAAGTATTAGGGATTGATTGGTCTACATTAAAATCAGGTGTCACTGTGAATATGCCAGCCGGAAGATCACAGCGTTATCAATTACCTAATGACATACTGATCTTAGACGAAACTTACAATGCTGCACCAGAAGCAATGGTCGCCGCCGTAAACTTACTAGCCGAAACCCCAGGACTGCGCCGAATTGCCGTTTTAGGCGCAATGAAAGAATTAGGCGAAAGATCCCTAGAGTTACACCAAAAAGTCGGCGAAACAGTGCGAAAATTAAACTTGGATGCTTTATTAGTTTTAGCAGATAATACTGATGCGGAAGCGATCGCTCTTAGCGCCATCGGTATCCCCTGTGAATGCTTTGACAATCATACCGATTTAGTCGAACGCTTGAAGACATTTGTCAAAGCCGGCGATCGGATCTTGTTCAAAGCCGCCAATTCCGTCGGACTAGACCGCGTTGTCACTCAGTTTCGCACTGAGTTCATCAGTTAAATATCTCATGGTGGGTAATAATTCCTGAAAAACCCACCTCAAGACTGTGGCAAAATCGTAGATAACTGCGTCCACAATAAGTTTTTTTGGCATGACCGCAACAATCCCCACCCTCCCCAGCCTCTACGACCCATTTACCACCGAAGCCAAGTGGCAAAAATACTGGGAAGAAAACCAAGTCTACAAAGCCGACTCCAACAAAGGTGGTGAACCCTACTGTATCGTCATCCCGCCGCCCAACGTCACGGGAAGCTTGCACATGGGACACGCTTTTGAAAATACACTAATTGACTCCCTGATTCGCTATCACCGGATGAAAGGGCGCAACGCCTTATATCTCCCAGGAACCGACCACGCCAGTATTGCAGTGCAGACGATTCTGGACAAGCAACTCAAAGCCGAGGGTAAAACGCGCCAAGATTTGGGGCGAGAAAAATTTCTGGAACGTGCTTGGCAATGGAAAGCGGAATCAGGAGGGACAATTGTTAACCAGTTGCGACGCTTAGGTGTGGCGGTAGACTGGTCGCGGGAACGCTTCACCCTAGACGAAGGTTTATCCAAAGCTGTTTTAGAAGCCTTTGTCCGCCTCTACCAAGATGGATTAATTTATCGCGGTCAATACTTAGTTAACTGGTGTCCATCGACACAATCAGCCGTATCAGATTTAGAAGTCGAACCGCAAGAAGTCAACGGAAACTTATGGCATTTCCGCTACCCCCTCACCGATGGTTCAGGTTACGTAGAAGTAGCGACAACTCGCCCAGAAACCATGCTAGGAGATACAGCAGTAGCCGTAAATCCCAATGACGATCGCTACAAACATCTAATTGGCAAGATGCTAACTCTACCAATTATGAATCGTCAAATTCCGGTAATTGGTGATGAATTTGTCGATCCGGCTTTTGGTACAGGCTGCGTCAAGGTAACTCCCGCCCATGACCCAAATGACTTTGAAATGGGCCAGCGTCACCAGTTGCCGTTAATCAATATTATGAACAAAGACGGCACACTCAACGGAAATGCCGGTGAATTCCAAGGACAAGACCGCTTCCTAGCCAGAAAGAATGTGGTTTCGCGCCTCCAAACAGACGGGATGCTGGTGAAAATCGAAGATTATAAACATACAGTACCGTATAGTGAGCGCGGCAAAGTCCCAGTTGAACCGCTTCTCTCAACCCAATGGTTTGTCAAAATCCGCCCCCTAGCCGACAAAACCTTAGCACTCCTCGACGATCAAAATTCTCCCGAATTCATCCCTCAACGTTGGACAAAAGTCTACCGTGATTGGTTAGTCAAGTTAAAAGATTGGTGTATCTCACGCCAACTTTGGTGGGGACATCAAATTCCCGCCTGGTATGCAATCAGTGAAACCGGCGGCGCAATCACCGACACAACACCATTTGTCGTCGCCAAATCAGAATCTGAAGCCTGGGAACTTGCCAAAGCACAATTTGGCGAAAATGTCCAGCTTGAACAAGATCCCGATGTCCTTGATACTTGGTTCTCCTCCGGACTTTGGCCCTGTTCCACATTAGGTTGGCCCGAAGAAACAGCCGACTTAGCAACTTACTACCCAACCAGTACCCTAGTTACAGGCTTCGACATCATCTTTTTCTGGGTAGCGCGGATGACGATGATGGCAGGATACTTGACAGGTCAAATGCCATTTAAAGACGTTTACATCCACGGTTTAGTATTAGATGAAAAGGGCAAAAAGCAATCTAAATCTGCCGGTAACGGGATCGACCCCCTGTTACTCATGGATAAATACGGTACTGACGCATTGCGCTACACCTTAGTTAAGGAAGTTGCCGGAGTTGGTCAAGACATCCGCATGGAGTACGATCGCAAGAAGAATGAATCCGCATCAGTAGAAGCCTCGCGCAACTTTGCCAACAAATTGTGGAATGCCGCCCGGTTCGTGATGATGAACTTAGACGGTCAAACTCCGCAACAACTAGGCAACCCAGATTCTAATTTAGAACTGAGCGATCGCTGGATTATTTCCCGGTACAATCAAGTAATCAAACAAACCAGCGATTATATCGATAATTACGGTTTAGGTGAAGCAGCAAAGGGATTATACGAATTCATTCGCGGTGATTTTTGTGACTGGTATATTGAACTCGTCAAACCACGCCTCCAGCCCGACGCCAATCCCACATCTCGAAGAGTAGCCCAGCAAACTCTAGCGAGTGTCTTAGAAGGGATCTTAAAAATGCTTCATCCCTTCATGCCCCATATTACCGAAGAAATCTGGCAGACACTCACCCAACAAACATCAGGGCAAGTTATTGCTCTACAATCCTACCCAGAAGTAGACACTAACCACATTGACACCAACCTAGAGTCCCAATTTGACCTACTGATTGAAGCAATTCGGACAATTCGCAATCTACGGGCGGAAGCCGACATCAAACCTGGGGCGAAAGTCACAGTCAACTTGCAAAGTGAAAGTCAAACCGAAAGACAAATCCTCACCGCCACCGAGTCTTACATCAAAGACTTAGCAAAAGTCGAGACCTTAACCATCCAGGACAACCCCAAAGAAAAAATTTCCAAACCAGGCTTTGCTAACATCCTCATTGCCAGTGGAGTGATTTTCGGCGGAATTATCGTACTCAAAGTAACTTTAGCTGTCGCCGAAGCAATTAACGATATAGCCTTTCTGGGAACCTTCTTTCAACTTGTAGGCTTAGGATACCTCACCTGGTTTGCAGGCAGATATTTACTCAACGGCACAAATCGCCAACAACTGTTTGAAGTCTTTATCAAATCCAAACCACTAGAAACAGAAGCAAAACTGGAAACAGAAGAACCCCAATCAATCGCCGGAGTAGTAGGCACAGTCCAAGTCTTAATTCCTCTAGCTGGGGTAGTAGATACTGTAGCCCTCCGCAGCAAACTCGAAAAAACCCTGAAAAAAGTAGAAGCCGAAGCCCAATCTCTCACCAGTAGACTAAGTAACACCACATTCGTCGATAAAGCACCACCCGAAGTCATCAAAGGAGCAAGATCAGCCTTAACCGAAGCCCAAACCCAAGCCGAAATCTTACGCGATCGCTTAAAAACCCTAAACTAATCCCACGCCAACTGAAAACAATGATATATCTAGCTCAAGTGCAAAAAAACGAATTTTTAGACCAGCTGCAATTGCGATTGCTGGCGCGTCAGGAATCTGAAACCACTTGGGCGATAGATGCAGAAGATGCTGTCAACCCGATTATTCTCTTAGGAAAAAGCATGATTCTAAGCGAAAAATCCCTCGTAATCGTGCGGCTTTCCCCCACCGGAGAAGTCGAAAACATCGAAGACGCCACCAACTGGGTAATAGACTTAGTCAAAACCTACCTGACTCAAGGAATTACCCCTCTCTGGGTAGAACAGGAAGCCACGCGAGCCGAAGAATGGCGACAATACCTAACCTTACAAAACCAAGACTTAGCACGACGTTCCCAAGAATTAGAAGCACGACGAGAACAAATTGAGGCGTTAGAAGAAACTCTCAAACGCGATAAAGAGGAGAATTAGGAAACGCGGAGGGACGCTGAGGTAGCGCGGAGGGACGCGGAGTAACTCTGCGATCCTCTGCGTTCCCTCCGCGCCTCTCCGCGTTTCTACCTACCCTCATGTAACCGTTTTCCCCCCGGAGAAACCTCCTCCGCCACCAAAAACTCCCGAATCAACCGCGCCACAGCCCTTTGAGCAAAGCCACTAGCAACTTGTTGACCCAACCGTTGCACTCCCGGATTAAATAACAATTGACTCAACTTCGGCACCAATTGAGAAGCATCAAAGCCCTTAGTTTGCTGAAGAATCCCGAGAATTTGTCTGACATGTTCTAAAGTTTTTTGCTGTTCTGCTGTCGCCGTGTCAACTTCGGTAATTGCGGTTAAACCAACTCTTTCGCGCAGCAGATGTGTAATACGGTGTAAAGCATTACGGCTTAAAGCATCAGCGCCATTAGCCAGTTCATCAATCAAGTTGTTACGAATGAAAGACCCGCGATCAGAGGAAAGAAAATCTAACCCTTGATCCAGTACCTGATTAAAGTCATAATCTTGGCTGTTCTTAGCATTACGTAGCAAGTTTTCTAAGCGATTCCAGCGGAATTTACCATCTTTAAACAGTAAATCCTTCAAAGATTCCCGTAATTCTGGGGCTGGGTCAGTTAACAGACGCTTAGAAATGTAGGGATAAGCCTCGCTGAGTACCTTAAAGTTAGGATCGACATTGATGGCAATCCCTTCTAATGTCACCAAAGAGCGAATAATTAAGGCGTAGTAAGCGGGAACGCGGAAGGGAAATTCGTACATTAAGGACGAGAGATCGTCTGTGATACTTTTAATGTTGAAATCAGCAACACTCGCTCCTTCTGCATTGGCGAATACTCTGGCAAAAGCTGGAACTATTGGTGTTAAGTCTGTATCAGGGTCTAAAAAATCTAGTTTGACGTAATCGCGGGATAAGCCTTCAAAGTCGCGGTTAACTAAATGCACGATCGCTTCAATCAAACCATACCGCTGATAAGGCTTAATCTCGCTCATCATCCCAAAGTCTAAATAAGCGAGTTTGCCATCTGGGGTGGCTAACAAGTTACCTGGATGGGGGTCGGCGTGGAAAAATCCATGTTCCAGTAGTTGGCGTAAAGAACATTGCACACCAATTTCAATTAAATAACGTGCATTTACACCTTGAGCGGCAATCACATCTGGCTGAGTCAATTTAGTCCCGGTAATCCACTCCATCGTCAGCACGCGCCGATTAGTGTATTTCCAGTATATTTTCGGAACGTAAATGTCTTTAAGTTTACCGTACAATTTCGCGAAACGTTCGGCATTTTCACCTTCTTGGATGTAGTCCATCTCTTCAAAGATGCGACCGCCAAATTCATCGATAATTCCGACTAAATCACTACGTACTCTTTTGAAGTTTTTCTCCACCCAACCAGCCAATCGGCGCAATATATATAAATCAATCGTGATGTTTCCGCGCAAGTCGGGACGTTGGACTTTGATCGCTACGGTTTCACCAGTTTTGAGTTTACCTTTATATACTTGCCCTAAAGAAGCAGCCGCGATCGGTTGAGGTGAGATCTCAGCGTAAATCGCTTCTGGAGGTTGACCGAGTTCTTCTTCAATGAATTGATAAGCCAGCTCGTTGGGGAAGGGTGGTATCTGGTCTTGCAGTTGGGTAAGTTCTTCGAGAAATACCGGCGGGACTAAATCTGGTCTGGTAGATAATGCTTGTCCAATTTTGATATATGCCGGTCCCAACTTAGTCAACAAGACTCGCAAGCGAATCGCCCGCTGAAGATCGTTTTTGACGACTATTCCCCGACGATTATCCCACCAAACTCCTAACCCAAAGCTCAAGGCAGGTAATAAAACTTTGAGAATGCGTCCAAAAACTTTGAATGGTGTTTTGGCGTAATGTTTTTCTAATGCTTCCGGGTCATAACGCAAACCTGCTGTTGCAGCTTCCGAGGGAGATTTAGCCGGGTATGGTCGTTCCTCCACTGCGGCTGGTATCAGGATGATGCTGCTATTCTCTGGCACTATTTCAGCGTCAACTACGATCGAGTTCGGGGACATTTTTACACTCATGAATTTGCAACAGCTTAGGAGTGACCACGTTAAGTATTGTAACAAGTTTAGCTAAGAAATGTTACCCTGGCGGAAGACTGCGGCAAAGAATAGCTGTAGGGCGCTTTTCTTAACTGTATTAAGATGTAGCTTAACAGAACTCGGCTTTAGGCAGGTCTTACTTAAAGCCGATTTGTCATTCCTGATTTAAAGGTCGCCAGCGGAGCGCCAAAAAGAAAGCTGAACAATTGTGTCGCTATCAGGAGAACTCGGATTAAACTTGAATTTATGTGGGCTTGGTGCCGCAAATGATCGTTACTAGGGCGCTGAAAATGCTGTCCTTTGTCCTCAGGCTCATTAAAAAATGACTATTGAGTAAAATGTTAATCTCTCTACGGATAGAAAACTTTGCCCTCATCGATCAATTGGAGTTGGAATTTGGCTCCGGATTGAATGTCTTAACGGGCGAAACTGGGGCAGGAAAGTCGATTATATTAGATGCCATCGATGCGGCTTTAGGTGGGAAGGTCTCAAGTAGAGCAATTCGCACCGGCGCAAGTCGGGCAATGATCGAAGCCAATTTTGCTTCTAATACGGCAATAGATGCTTGGTTGACTGAGCAGGAAATTGATCTCATAGACGAAAACTCAGTTGTGATTAGTCGCGAAATCACCGTGGGTTCTGGAAATCTCCGCAGTCGATCGCGGGTGAATGGCGTGCTGGTAAATCGCCAAATTATGACTGGATTACGCGATCGCTTGGTTGAGATCACTGCTCAAGGTCAGACTCTCAAGGTCGGACAATCAGCACAAGTCCGTGACTGGTTAGATCTTTATGGTGGTGAGAAGTTGTTTAAGCAGCGAGATGTCGTTCAAGGTGCTTTTTCGGCTTACCAAGAAGTGTCTCAATTACTAGAAGGACGTCGTCAGTCAGAACGCCAGCGTCTACAGCAGTTAGATTTGCTGACGTATCAAGTTCAAGAATTAAGCGGGAGTAATCTTAGCGAGGCTGATGAGTTAGAACAACTCAATCAAGAACAACAGCGTTTAAATCACGTTGTTGAATTGCAACAGATGAGTTACAAAGTATACCATTCATTGTATGAAAATGATGGCGATACCCCACCTGCAGGAGATTTGCTGGGGGATAGTGAAGTAATTTTGACAGACATGGTGCAGTATGACTCGCAGTTGCAAGTAGTCTTGGATACAATCCGGGATGCTCAAGCGGCGGTGATGGAAATAGCCCGACAGATTAATACTTATGGTGAAAGTTTAGAGGCAGATCCGACACGGTTAGAATTCGTGGAGGAGCGAATTCGTGAGTTAAAACAAATTTGCCGCAAGTATGGTCCAACTCTGGGGGAGGCGATCGCTTATTATCAGCGCATCCAAGCAGAGTTAACAGAACTTAATGATAGTGAGCGCTCAATTGAAGCTTTAGAGCAGCAAACATTAGAGCGTCAGGAGAAATTAATCCAAGTTTGTGAAAAATTAACGCAACTGCGGCGGAAAGCTGCGGCAGATTTTGGCTCACAATTGGTTGCCGAACTCAAGCCTCTAGCGATGGAAAAGGTGAAATTTCAAGTTGAGATTGAGCCAGCTACGCCCACAGCCGCTGGCGCAGATAAAATCACCTTCTTGTTTAGTCCTAACCCAGGCGAGGAGCTGCAACCACTAGGTGTAATTGCTTCGGGTGGCGAAATGAGCCGCTTTTTACTAGCACTGAAAGCATGTTTTTCCCAAGGACATACTGTGGGAACGCTGATATTTGACGAAATTGATGTCGGAGTGTCGGGAAGAGTTGCTCAAGCGATCGCGGACAAATTATACCAACTGGGTGAAGTTCACCAAGTCCTTTGTGTCACCCACCAACCGCTAGTTGCCGCAATGGCAGACCGCCACTTCCGCGTCGATAAACAAACAATCAGTGCTAAGAATGGTAAAAAAGAGACTAATGGTAATCAAGATGTGCGTACTGTTGTCCGTGTGACTAGCCTCGACAATTTAAATACACGTCGTGATGAATTGGCACAATTAGCCGGTGGACAATCAGCAAATGAAGCGATCGCCTTTGCCGAATCATTACTACAAAAAGCCGCTAATCACCGACAAAGAGAACGCTAACTAATCCATTCATTCATACACTTTACCGCCAAAGGTAGAAAGAGTGCAGGCTTACCTTGAGTTAATAAAATGCTCGAACTCATCCGTATCTAAAATGACGGATAAAAACAGCAATAAAGATGATCCTAAAGAGAAGACTGTAATCTCTTATAGCCTACCAGGAATACTTTATACAGACAGGCAAGCTGCAATACATATTTCCAAAATTTTACCCTGGTAAATTAATGCGTACCGTGAGGTAGCGCTTCGCTATCGCGTGCGAGCATCCATAGCTGGATGTTGGGGTTAGAGCATTTAAAGAAACTGTGTCAGAAAACTAAGAAGATAAAATTATGAGCATTCAAGTTGAAGGTGGTATTGAATCAGCAGGGATTGAACTACATGGGATTGAGCGAGTCCCACCAGACAAGCGAACTCATCTGCGAATCTTTGATAACTTTACCCTGTGGGCTTCTGCTAACTTAGTACTCCCAGCCCTTGCCCTCGGCTCGTTAGCAACAGGCATTTTCAAATTAGGGTTTTGGGATAGCGTGATTGTGATTGTTCTATTTAATATCCTAGGTATTTTACCAGTTGCCTTCTTCTCAACTCTCGGTCCTAAATTAGGACTAAGACAGATGACAATCTCGCGATTTTCATTTGGTTGGGTCGGGGCAAAAATTATGGCACTATTTAATGTTGCAGCTTGCATCGGCTGGTCTGCAGTGAATGTGATACTTGGTGGAGAACTGGTCAACAAAATCACCAATGGTGTTGTCCCAGGTTGGGCAGGAATCCTGATTCTTGCCGCCCTCACAACCTATGTTACACTTTACGGTTACAACTACGTACATCGATATGAGCGATACGCTTGGCTACCAATGCTTTTCGTATTTGCCATTATATTTGTAGTTTCAGCACCTGATTTTAGACCACTCGCATCCAATGCCACAGGATGGGTAAAGTTTGCTTCTTTCATGTCCTTCGGTAGCACTGTATATGGCTTTGCGACTGGATGGAGTTCTTATGCTGCTGACTATAGTGTTAACCAACCGGAAACAACCAACTCCAATCACGTCTTCTGGCTAACCTTCCTTGGTTGCTTTCTACCACTTGTATCATTAGAAATATTAGGACTTGCCTTAACAACCGCCCCCGCCCTCAATGGCAAACTAGGAGGCGCACTATTTAGTGCCGCATTAAGTCCAATGGGTGGTTTCGGCAACTTACTTCTAGTTTTCCTCACACTCAGCATTATTGCCAACAATATTCCTAACGACTACAGTCTCGCCCTCTCCATTCAAGTTCTTGGTGGGTGGTTTCAAAGAGTAAATCGCGTTGTTTGGACATTAGTCGGTTCTTTGATTTACGTAATCATTGGAATTGCCGCCGCAGATAAATTTTCTCAAACTTTAGAAAGCTTTCTATTACTCGTTGCCTACTGGCTTGGTCCCTGGTCGATTATTTTAATTCTAGAACACTTTATCTTCCGTCAAGGAATTTACAACGTCGATGACTGGAATACCCCAAGCAAATTACCAAATGGTTGGGCAGCACTTGTCTCTTTATTTATAGGTTTATTTGGAGTTTATCTAGGTGCCGCGCAAGAAAAGTTTGTCGGACCAATCGCTGGTTTAGTCAATCAACCCTTCGGTATAGATATTGGCTTTGAATTAGGTGCGATTATGGCTGGCATCGCTTATTTACTACTCCGACGAATTGAATTGCAAAAAAATCATCGTTAAGATTGCCATAAGACTTTTATCTACATGAATCAATGGCGTTCCTCAATACGCGCATTAACTATAGTGGCACTTAAAGGTTCTCCTTTAAGTGCAAGGGTATCCCGGAATTGTTTCATACTAGCTAAACGATGTTCTTTTGTTTGCGGAGGAACTAAACGAGCTACAACTTTATTGTGCTCTAGCAAAAAGACTTCTTCTCCCTTAGCTACTTGCTCTAAGAGATTTTTGAAATTAATAGCTGCCTCTTCAACGCTAATTTTTAACACTACGCTTCTCCTGTAATTTTATTTGAGTGTAAGATATTTTTTCGATAGAATCAATGGATATAGGTTTGTAACCAAAAGAAAAATTTCTTCCTTTATGTCCTGATTTCGTCATTGAAATTCTTTCACCTAATGACAGTTTGAAAAAAACTCAGAAAAAGATGCAAGAATATATAGAAAATGGGTGTTATTTAGGTTGGTTGCTAAACAGAAAACAACAGGAAGTAGAAATTTATCGTCCAGGACAAGAAGTGGAAGTTTTAAAATCACCTCAAACTCTTTCAGGAGAAAATATCTTAAATGGTTTTGTACTCAACATGCAACGAATTTGAGATTCCGTATAATTAAGATAAACTTTATTTCTGCTACATGTAATCATAAATCTCTGGAACTTCAAGAGATTTAGAAGTATTACCCGCTCGAATATAAAATTCCAGCTTCTCCTTGCCTTTCATAAAAGCTCGTTTGGCTGATTTTCTAACGTCAACGGCACAAACATCTTTACTTTCAATATTTTCAAACCTAATTTTAACTAGTTGGGTAAAGCTTGCACCAATGCGATCGCAGATGAGATTGAAGATTGTCTGTTCAAATTGATCAAGATTTTCTTTAGAAAGTAATGAGAGGTCTTTTTCTAAACCAAATATATTACCATTATCTTCTACCCCGATAATAAGAGTTCCTCCATCGGAATTGAGAAATGCTGCAATTGTTTTGAGAACGCTCAACCTCAGATCTTTGTTTTCTCGATCTTGTCTAACATCCCATTGGAGAGTACTTTTAAACTCGATGGTAGGACTTTCCGGTAGCTTGATTAGTTCTCCAATCGACCGAAAATCACCTATCTTACGAATAGTAGTCAGAAAACGTCGTAGTTTCCGTTCTTCAATTTTTTTTTCTAGAACCTCTTGACTGTCGGCAGCATCAATTACAGTTTTGTTAATAACGGCAATATACTGCCCCCAATAATTTTTTTCTAAATCCTCCAAGTTTTCGCTAATCCACTGCTCATTTTGAACATTTCCCCAGCGATTAAAATATGCGATTGCCTCTTGGACAGATTCATGTAATGCCTCAAATACATTTCCCCGCATATTTTTGGAGATATAATCCCAAGCCCCCATTTTTAAAGCATTTCTACAATCTGTAACAGTATCGTTAGCTGTTAATATAATTACAACTGAAGAAAGATTTAGCTCTTTTACCTGATCAACAATTGTGAAACCGCTATTATCTTCCTCCATTCGCATATCGGAAATCAAAACATCAAATGATTGGTTGAGTTTTTGAGTCGCTTCAGCAGCACTGGAAGCTGTTTCAATATTGTTATAACCGAAGTCCTGTAACCACTCTTTTAATTCCTCCATAAATCGAGGATTATCTTCTACTAGGAGCAAATGTATATTGTCAGTTTGCATCTATTTAATCTACCTTAGATAATTTTATACTAAAGTATAATATGTTTTTTTAATCAAGAGCAAGTTTGGACCTTATATTTTATCATCATTTTTCACAAGACTATTCACTTTTTTATATGGTATAAATATTTCAAATTTAACTCCCTTATTTCCACTTTCACGAATGTAGGCATTCATTTTAGCCAGAGTCTTGCGAATAATAAAAAGTCCCAAGCCACTACCTTTTGCTTCAGGTGAAGTTGTTTTCAAAGGTTGAAATATCCAATCTTTTTTATCATCCGGTACACCTTCACCATTGTCGGAAAACTCAATCGAAAGATATTTTTGTTCGCCGGGGATATTATAACCCCTAATTTCTGGAGGATTAACTACATCGTTAGAAGTAATGTGGATTTTTAAATCTGATTTATTAGAATTGTGCTTAAGTGAATTTTCTACCAATTCCTGAAGGGCACTCTTAATTTTTTCCTCGTCACCTTCAAATTCTTGCTCGCCATTACAAATGTCTAAGTAAATGCTTGCCCGGTCAATTTTCGGATTTGCTTCCCATTTCTCAAACAATTTCTTAACTAGAAAACGATGAGGCTTAATTGTAATTCCCTCATTGATTGCCTTCAGGTCATTGAGTGCTGCTTGGGTAAGTTCTAATTGAACAAGTAACTTATTCAACTGGCTATACTGATGAGCGTCTGGTTGAAGTTTCCGCATCGCTCGTCGTGTTTTAGACTCAATTACCGCTAACTGGTTGTTGACAAAATCGGAAATATCGTGAGCAGTCTTAGAAACTATTGCCAGTATTTCTCCATAATCATCATCGGGAATTTCTGCAATTTTTGATTTTTGTTCTGCCTTACGACGCTCTATCTGCTCGGATACATCCTCAATATTTGTGATGATATCGTTGAGTAAGGGGTCTTCACTCTGAGAAAAGTGTAAAATGCGCGAGGCGATACTCTTGAGGATAACAACCTCATTAGCAATTTTGTGGTACATTCCCCGGTTCAGCATTTCAGTGTCGCTCAAACCGCTTTGAGAGTCAATGGTAGTAACCATACCAAAATAATCTTCTTGGTTTAAATTTAAGGTTAACATCTCCAGCGCTCTAGCATAGCATGGTGATTCCGTCGCAATCTGCTGTAACATTTGCACAGCAGTGTCTCTGTAAGGGCTTGTTGCTAAAATACTTCTGGCACTGTAAAGCAATGTTCGTTCTTTGTCATCAGAATTAGCGATCGCTTCCTCAAAATATCGATCGCCTTTATTTAAGACTTGCACCCAACGTACCATTGCGATCGGGTCGTGGGCAAAATGGGCAATAAAAGCAAACTACCAAACAGTCATCCCTGGATTAGGGACGCGAACTTCACTTTGCATCCCAACTATCGGTAGTGGCGCAGAACCGCTGGCAATTTTTTGCGCTTGCTGAAACATCCATTGTTCTTCGTTCCACTCCATATCCGCCGCCCACAGCAATCGCAAGCAGCAGCCGACAATAAGAAAGAACACGATCGCTCTATTTTCTAACTGTGCCAGATCGAGCTTTACATTCCATCCTCTTTGTCGCACCATGAGTTATTTCCCTGCTCGCTGTTACGGTTACTCGTTATTAAAGCAGTAAAATAATCTGGCATCACAACAACGTACAAGGTAAAAATCATGGCTGAAGTGAAGATTGGCATCATTGGTGGTAGCGGACTATACAAGATGGATGCGCTCAAAGATGTTGAGGAAATGCAAGTCCAGACGCCTTTTGGCTCACCGTCAGATGCTGTAATTTTGGGAACATTAGCGGGTACACGAGTAGCTTTCTTAGCTCGTCATGGTCGGAATCACACACTTTTACCATCTGAATTGCCATTTCGCGCCAATATCTATGCCATGAAGCAGCTTGGTGTAGAGTATTTAATCTCAGCTTCAGCGGTTGGTTCACTAAAAGCAGAAGCTAAACCATTAGATTTAGTCATCCCTGACCAGTTTATTGATCGCACCAAAAATCGAATTTCCACTTTTTTCGGCGATGGAATTGTCGCCCATATCGCTTTTGGCGAACCAATTTGCCAAAACTTGGCGGCTGTATTAGGGGATGCGATCGCGTCTTTAGATCTACCGCAAGTAACTCTACACCGAGGCGGAACCTATGTATGTATGGAAGGACCAGCCTTTTCGACTCAGGCGGAATCACACCTTTACCGCAGTTGGGGGGCGACAGTAATTGGGATGACAAATTTACCAGAAGCCAAGTTAGCCAGAGAAGCTGAAATTGCCTATGCTACATTAGCTCTAGTTACAGATTACGATTGCTGGCATCCCGAGCATGACAGCGTCACTGTAGAAATGGTAATTGGAAATTTGCAACGCAATGCTGTGAACGCGCAAAAAGTTATCCAAGAAACAGTGCGACGCCTATGCGAGAATCCGCCACAAAGTAATGCACACTCGGCGCTGAAGTATGCGATTATGACCCGATTAGATCAAGCGCCGACGGCGACTAAGGAGAAATTAGGATTATTGTTACAAAAATATCTTTAAAAACCTTGTTTAGCTAGCAATTAACAATTTAAACCGCTCCAAATCTTGAACATTATCAAAATCTGGTTCACTTTTTACTGATTGCTTATATTGAGATCTTAACTTAATTGCTTGTTCCAGATCGTCCAAGGCAAAATCAAGTTTACCTTGTAATGCATAACAGCGAGATCTGTAATACCAAATCAGGTCAAATTTTGGCTGAATCGAGAGGGCAATATCATAAGAAGTAATAGCTTCACTATATCGGTTTAATTTTTTGAGAGCATTACCACGACCAAACCAAGCCAAATGATCGTCAGACGTAATTTTATTTCCTTCATCATAAGAGAACACAGCTTCTTCATAACGTCCCAATCTTCTCAGTGCCCAACCACGGCTAAACCACGCTAGAGAACAATCAGGTTGACTCTTAATTGCTTGTTCATAATGTTTAACAGCATCTTCATATCGACATTCTAAAAATAATGCATCAGCTTGCTTTAAATATTCATTTGTCGTGAATGATAGCTGCGGATTACCTTGGCGTAAACTTTCTAATTCAGATGTTAATTTCCGAAGTTCTTTCTGCTCTTCCTCTGTCACAGATGGTTCAGGAATAGCAAATGATTGAATTGAGGCAGGGATTAGCAGTGCTAGTTGCTGCATAATCCGGTTCTTTTCTTTTTCAGTATCTGATTGTAATTCGAGAATTTTTGAGAGGAAATCGTTGGTAAGCTTTTCAATTTTTTGTTTAGAAGCAGTAGTTTGTGTTTTGAGATCTGTGGCTACTTCTTGTTTTAATTTAAATAGTTGTGACAATTCTAACGTTAACTTTTCAATTTCTTGCCTAGAGGCAGTAGTTTGTTTTTTTAATTCTGTGGATACATCTATTTCTAGTTGTTTGTCTACTTCTTGTTTAACTTGTACCGCTTGTCTTCGCAATTCCTCAGCAACTTCTTTTTGTAGTTGTTTTCTAACTTCTTTTTGTAATTGTTCTTTAATATCAGCAACTATCTGACTAATAACACTGCGACGCAAAGACCAAAAAACAGCAGATGCTGCAAGTGGTACCAAAGTGATGATAAACAGTAAAATATTCAGTAGAGTTGTCGTATGGGTAAATGCATGATCGACTTCAGCTTGAACCTGATCCCGCATTTCTTTGTATTGCTGCTTTGAGCTTTGTTGATTATCTGACTGTTGAGCCAAAACTGGATTGAGTGTCAGGTTAGTAGCAGCACCAGTAGTTAAAAGCACAAACAAAGCTAATGGTACAAACCGATGCTTTTTTAACATAAAGGTGTATGTAAACGTAATTTACATAAATACATACATCGCATAATTTAACAGTTCCGGATTTAAGTCACTTGATAAACAAAATTTAAACTTGCCCAAGCATTCATATCCAAAACATAACTGTCACTAGGTGTAATTGTCTCCCCTAGACCACTGGCATTGTGCAAATCTTGCAGCAAAGCTTGAGCAACTTCCAAAGGATTTAACAGTTTATTAATCTGGTGTTGCTCAGTTCGAGGATGCTTATCGGCTTCTAAGGTAGCTAGAGTTTGGGTAAAAGGCGCAATACTGAAAATCAGCTGCGTTTCAGCTTGACCGACTGGCTCTGGAATTACCCATCCTGCACCACTAGCAGTTTGTGGTATGATAGCCGACGCGCCGACAGAGAGCATGATGGAAAATAGATTTTGTTTGATCGTGTTAGCTTCTTCCATTGGTCGTCCTGGATAAAGCGCGATCGCTTTGCGATTACTATCTAAACCTAGCAAGATTAAATAGATTGGGCGATCGCTTTGATTTTGCACTCGGTACTGAATTCTGGTTCCAATGGGCAAAGTCGGAATATTTGCACTTTGATTAGGGGACGTAGCAGAAAGCGTACCTCGACGCAAAGTTTCACGTTGTATCAAAGGCTTTGGAGTACTACTGACAATTTCTAAAGTCGCCTTCACGGATAAAAGTGAAGAACCTTCGTTGGCTGTTAATCGCCACAACTTCGCTGCAAGCAACTTTTGTAGATCTGGTGCGAGGCGATGCACGGCTACTTTCACCGCTTCACCCGGTTCTCCGACGGTATTTTTAATCAATTCATGACCCAAAGAAAATAGACCGTAGCGCGTGGGTGACGCCGAATCAGAAGTTCTCGTGATGCGACCAAATATACAATCAGCCGGCTGTTCGCCTTCAATTACTGATGATACATGAGCAACTGTCGCAAAAGCACTAATTGCATCGACGCGTTCAATTCTTTCAAGTCGGGAATCAAGCGCAACAATCAAATTCAGACTTCGAGGTAAAACCCGAATCGATTCACGTACCAATTGTCCGACCTGTAGCGATGCATCAACCGGATCTATTTGCGCTTTGGCGATTAATCCGGAGCGCTTGAGCAAGACAATCTTAGTTGTATTGTCTGTCGCCAAGACAAATCGAAAATTAACTGCATATTCCAGTACTTGCGGAGGTAGTCCACCTAACCAAATTTGGGCTGTTTTACCATCATCTTCTATACCCATAATTGCCCCATCTGCCGTTTCGCGGTCTGGGAGAAAATGATTAGCTAGTTGATGATTTAATAGTTTTGGCTGTTGTTGACCACCAAGAGTCAGGATTGTACTGGCGGCTTGGCTGAGGCTAACTTGAATTGTTGTTGCGGTTGTAGCTTCCCAGAGATGTTGAGTCAGCGCATAAGTAAACAATCCAGCGCTAAATCCTGAAAATAGCCCCTCCATTGCCAATTGTTGCTCGCCTGAGGTAGCTGTCATCAGAAATCCTGGCAGATAATTCTTGGCATTTTGAGATAATTGTTTTTGTAAGTCCAATTCTGCATCCAACACAGTCGCGGGAAATACCTGAGGATAGTTACGGATTCGTAATCCCGATGGTCGAATATTGGCAGCATTGAAACTAGTGTCGAGGACTGCAGTCACATATTTAGTCGGGAGCGATCGCAACAATAATCGCAGTGTCTCTTCTAAAATTAAATTGACATTTTCACCATTCCGTGTCTCAAAACTACCATCAATCGTCACCAAAGCATTTTGCGCCTTTTCCAGTGATGATGCCAGTTGGACGCGACTACCATAGCCACTGAAATGGAAGAAAACCACATCACCAGGTCGAGCTTGCTTGACAAGATGCTCAGTGAAAGCAGTCTCAATCACTTGCCTGGTAGCTTGTTCCTCAGTTAAAGGTAAGATATCAGACGGTTGAAAACCAAAACGGTGAATCAAAAGTTCCCGCTGTAGTTCGACATCCGTTAAACAACCAGCTAGAGCCGGACTTTGGTTGTACTGATTCACACCGACTAACAACGCCAGCTTCCGGTTCGTTGGCATTGCCAAAGCTTGCTGGTAGGAGTTGCCCAATTGCAGCCACCCGGCCTCTGTCACACCTAACGCCGTCAGGATTGAGCCAATCCCTCGCAAAAACTTTCGCCGTTTCATAATTAGCTATCAACCATCAGCTATCAGCTATCAGCTTAAAGGTTGAAGTCTGAACTGTAAATTCAGCTATGATACTTTCTGCAATTTTGGGGAGAGGGCATTTTTCAACATTTCAAGCTGGTCCCACAGCCTCAATCGCCGCTTCTAAACCGATCGCAACATGAGTCCAATGAGTACCACCCTGACAAAAAACTATATAAGGCTCTCTCAGTGGGCCATCAGCTGAAAATTCTAAGGTACTACCTTCGATAAATGTTCCTCCAGCCATAACTACTTGGCTCTCGTACCCTGGCATTTGGTCAGGAATCGGGTCTAGGTAAGAACCGATAGGTGAGTGCTGTTGAATCGCCCTGCAAAATGCAATCAATTTTTCAGCAGACCCAAGTTTAATTGCTTGAATAACGTCCCGACGAGGGGCAAGAGGTTGTGGATTTACTGGATAGCCTAATTTATCAAATACGTAACCCGTGAGGTGAGTCCCTTTCATTGCTTCTCCTACCATCTGAGGTGCTAGGAATAGTCCTTGGAATAGCAGGCGATTTTGGTCAAAGGTTGCCCCGCCGTAACTACCGATTCCGGGTGCGGTGAGGCGACAAGCTGCGCCTTCTACTAAGTCGGCTTTCCCGGCAATGTATCCGCCAGCGTTGACAATTGTACCGCCTGGGTTTTTAATCAGTGATCCGGCGATTAAGTCGGCACCGACTGCAGTTGGTTCTCGGTCTTCGATAAATTCGCCGTAGCAGTTATCGACAAAGCAAATTGTGTTGGGGTTTTGCTGTTTGACTAAATGAACTATTTTTTCAATGTCGGCAATCGACAAACTCGGACGCCATGAATAACCGCAGGAACGCTGAATTAAGACTAAACGAGTATTATCTGTAACTGCCGTACTCAGAGTATTCCAATTGACAGTTCCTTCTTCAGTAAGATGCAATTCTCGATAACGTATCCCAAAATCAATTAGTGAGCCTTGACCTTTCCCGCGTAAACCAATAACCTCCTCAAGAGTGTCATAAGGAGAGCCAACTACTGCCAACATTTCATCCCCAGGACGGAGGACGCCAAATAAAGCACAGGCGATCGCATGCGTACCAGAAACAAACTGTACACGCACTACTGCTGCCTCAGCACCCATCACGTCCGCAAAAACTTTGTCTAAAGTTTCCCGACCTAAATCGTCGTGACCGTATCCTGTGACACCGGCAAAGTGGTGTGATCCCACACGATGATGCCGAAAAGCGTCTAATACTCGTTGTAAATTTCGCTTGACCTGAGCGTCAATTCCCGAAAAAATTTGTAAGAGTTCCTGTTCTGCTAGCCGCAGTTGTTCTAAGCTGTTCATTAGTACCTCAGTCACAAAACTACATGAAATTGCGGATCTAACGATCCGGTTGTCTTTAAGCCTCAATAACTCCCATTCAGGTTAATTACTGCATGACGATTGCTACCTCAACCAAACCCAAACTTAGCTGGGTTAACATCACATTTTTTGCCGTATTGCACATCGGTGCTTTGTGTGCCTTGCTTCCTGGCAACTTTAGCTGGAAAGCAATTGGTATTGCGGCGTTTCTTTACTGGGTAACTGGCGGCTGGGGAATTACTCTGGGATTCCATCGTCTTGTCACTCACCGTAGTTTTCAAACTCCCAAATGGTTAGAGTACTTTTTAGTCTTTTGCGGAACACTTGCTTGCCAAGGTGGACCAATTGAGTGGATTGGCTTGCACCGTATTCACCATTTGCATTCTGATCAAGAACTTGATCCCCATGATTCCAATAAAGGTTTTTGGTGGAGTCATTTGAATTGGATGCTACATGAATCACCTGCTAATGCCGAAGTTCCCCGTTTTACCAAAGATATCGCTGACGACCCAGTTTATCAGTTTTTGCAAAACAATATGATTTGGGTTCAAGTCGCTCTTGGCGCAATCTTGTTGCTGATTGGTGGCTGGCCATGTGTCTTTTGGGGAATCTTCTTCCGCGTTGTTTTTGTCTACCACTGCACTTGGTTAGTCAATAGTGCTACTCACAAATTTGGCTATCGTAGTCACGAATCTGGCGATCAGTCTACCAACTGCTGGTGGGTGGCTCTCCTGGTTTTCGGCGAAGGCTGGCACAATAACCACCATGCTTATCAATACTCGGCTCGTCACGGGTTACAGTGGTGGGAATTTGACTTGACTTGGAGCACAATTCAATTTTTGCAAGCTCTTGGTCTGGCTAAAAATGTTAAGCTGGCTGAGATCAAGCCATAGCCCATAGTTATTAGTTAAGACCATGTGCGATTTTTACTAGCCTCCCAGGGATTGGGGGGCTAGCCTTCTGGTGACAATACGATTGAGTACGTTATCCGAATGTATACGGTGATTTAGCATCTTTTGGGCACCTGAGAGGAAAACATAAAATTCTCAAAACTACCAGGATTGCGAAAAAATTTCCTTTGGGTATAGACAATTGGACATATATTGATATAATTCTATACATTAATGTTACAAAACTTTACTGCAAATTCACTTTGAAAGTGATTTGGTAGTAAAGGGTTTTTCCAGGTATTCATGACTACATCAACGATTAATAGCCAGCGACCAACGTCTGACCTTGGCGATTCTAACCTAAGGTTGAAAGATATTCTCAAAACCCTACCACGGGAGTGTTTTCAGCAGGATCGCCGCCAAGCTTGGAAGAGTGTGGTTGCCAGTGTCTCAATGGTTGGCTTGGGCTACGTCAGCCTGATATTTGCGCCTTGGTTTCTTTTGCCTTTAGCGTGGATTTTTACAGGTACTGCTTTAACAGGGTTTTTTGTGATTGCTCATGATTGTGGTCATCGCTCATTTGCTAAACGTCGTTGGGTCAACGATTTAGTTGGGCACATATTTATGGCACCGTTGATTTACCCTTTCCACAGTTGGCGCATTCTGCATAATTTTCATCATCTGCATACCAACAAATTGGAGGTGGACAACGCTTGGCAACCAATTACCCCCAAGGAATTTGAAGATTGGGACAAAGTCAGCAAGTTGAGTTTTGAGGGTTTTACGCGCAGCAGATTATGGTGGATAGGCTCGATCATCCATTGGGTCGTCATGCACTTTAATTTGGCTAATTTCCGAGCTAAAGATCATGCAAGTGTAAAGATTTCTATCGGCGTTGTCGTTTTATTTGCGGCGATCGCTTTCCCGCTACTCATTGCCACCACTGGTGTTTGGGGATTTGTGAAATTTTGGCTGTTGCCGTGGATGGTTTACCATTTCTGGATGAGTACCTTTACCCTGGTTCATCACACTGCACCGAATATTGCTTTCACTGCTGCTTCTAAATGGAATGCAGCTTTAGCACAGCTATCTGGTACGGTTCACTGTGATTATCCGGGATGGGTAGAATTCCTCTGCCACGATATCAACGTCCACATTCCCCATCATGTTTCTACGGCTATTCCTTCTTATAGATTGCGTCTGGCTCATCGCAGCCTGCAAGAAAATTGGGGAGATTACATTGTTGAAAATCGGTTTTCTTTGTCTTTGATGAAGCAGATTACAGACAATTGTCATTTGTACAATCCTGAGTCAGGCTATTTGTCTTTCAAGGATTACTATTCAAGATTGTAGAAGAAGGAGTCAGGAGTCAGAATCAATGAGTGGGGGATTCAGATCCACCATGTAATCGGTAAGCAGCAAATCTATGATTTTCTGGGGTGAAAACATCTTGTTTATTCATCCGCCAATCGTCCAGAATTCCCAAACTGAATTCGGAATTCTGACTCCTGAATTCTTGATTGATAAAGGTTCAATTCGTTTCATCATGAGCGTAATTTCCGCGCTGATGGCAATTAGAGTGTTTATCATCTTCTCTCCTGAAATAAATTGTGGCAATTCACATAACAATAAAGATTGCCACTACTGCTATTGCCAATTCCAAGGTTATATGACATAACCTCAAAAATAATCCTGTTTATCTTCCGAAAAAAATAAGTGCAATCTAATTCAATCCAGTTCAGCAGTCCTCAGATTTGTGAATTAACTGAGGATACAACCAAACTACCTTTCACACTTGGTGATTTGAAAGCTGCAATTCCATCTGAATGCTTTCAGCCTCATCTGGGAAAATCACTATTTTACTTTTTTCGTGACATTCTCATTATTAGTCTGCTTTATGCAGGTGTTCATGCTCTAGATAATTGGTTTGTAATCCCGATTTTCTGGATAATGCAAGGAACCATGTTTTGGGCTTTGTTTGTAGTCGGTCATGATTGTGGACACCAATCTTTTTCTAAGAAGAAATGGTTGAATGATTTTATTGGACATTTGTCCCATACACCAATACTTGTTCCTTATCATGCTTGGCGAATTAGCCATGCAACTCACCACAAAAATACAGGTAATATTGATAATGATGAAAGTTGGTATCCGCCAACAGAATCACAGTATAACCTGATGCCGATGATTGTGAAGTTTGTGCGGTATCAATTATTCTTGTTAGCTTATCCGCTGTACTTGTTTAAGCGATCTCCTTACAAGAAAGGTTCTCACTTTTTACCAAGCAGCCCAATTTTTAAACCTTCGGAAAAATCGGATATCATTACCAGCACTACCTTAATTAGTCTGATGGTATGTTTGCTGGCTTTCCTTACCTATCAATGGGGTTGGATGTGGTTATTGAAATATTACGTTGGACCCTACGTAGTATTTGTAATTTGGCTAGATTTGGTGACATTTTTGCACCATACTGAGTCAGATATTCCCTGGTATCGTGGGGAAGAGTGGAATTTCCTTAAAGGCGCTATCTCTACGATTGACCGCGATTATGGTTTGATTAATCACATCCATCATGATATCGGTACTCATGTTGCTCACCACGTTTTTCTGAATATCCCTCACTACAACTTAAAAAAGGCAACTGAGGCGATTAAACCGATTATGGGTGACTATTTCCGCAAATGCGATCAACCAATTTTGACTGCGTTAATGCGTTCATGGGTTAGTTGTCATTTTGTCCCAGATGCGGGAGGAAAAGTCTACTACACATCTCATCGGAAGTGAGAATTTAGGAGTCAGGAGTCAGCAGCTAGAATTGAAAATTTAGAATTCAGAATCAGTAAGTGGGGGAATTAAAACCGTTTATTCATCCACCAGTCGCACAGAATTCATTCTGACGACTGACGCAAGACTCCTGTCTCCTTCTTCAAAATCTCCCATTTCCCTGAACGATATGCTTGACAGTGGTCAGAGTTTCCAGGCTAATCAGTCCTCGGCGGTGTCCTCTTTGGTTTGACATCCCCAGAAAGACTGAATCTCCTCGGGAAGGATTGCGAGAGAAGCGGGGACTCGCATTGATATAGCTAGAAGCACTATTTACTCCTAAAGCAAATTGCCGGCTTTCTTGGTAAGATTCTGTGACAATACAGTCGGCATGACCACTGCTGTACTGATTAATCCAGGAGATCGCTGCTTCTAGACTATCTACCAATTTAAAAGCCACTGTTTTGGTTAAATAAGCGCTACCCCATTCTCCATCACTAGTTAGGTGCAAGTCGGGAAAGGCGGTTTGTAATTCTTCATCGGCTTTAATTTCAAAACCTTTTTCCTGTAAGCTTTTCCACAAGGCAAGCAAAGCTGAAGGCAATGCTTGACGATGAATTAAGACTTTCTCAATGGCGTTGACTGGGTCTGGTTCACTTTGGTGGCTATCGATAATTACCCAGCGAGTCATGTCCAAACTACCGCTGAGGGACCAATATAAATAACAATTCCCCATTGCTGACTTTAAGACTGGAGACGTTGACTGTCGGACTACCTGTTGTACAAGACTAGAACGTCCGTAGGGAATAACTAAATTAATGTACTGGTCTTGGGTTACCAAGTCCCGAATTGACGTACCGTGTTCGGCTGTTAATAATTGTAAACAACCGGGTGCTATCAGTTCATCTAAAGCTGTTAATAGCGCATTTGCGATCGCGGCGTTGGAATTACTGGCTTCTGTAGAACCTTTAAGAATTAAACTGTTACCAGTCTTAATACACAAACCAGCAGCAATCGCACCTAACTCGGGAAATGCCTCATAAATAAAGGCAATTACTCCGAGTGGCATTAACTGCGAGTAAGTTTGGGAATCTTCGAGTTGATAGTCAGCATTTCGGACGCGCCGAATCGGGTCTGCTAATTCTCCTAAACGTTGAAGAATATCTACTGTAGTCTGTAGTCTTTCTGGGGTTAGCTTTAGCCAATCCAAGACTAGATCTGGAACCGCCATTTCTCGCGAGGCTTCGAGATCTAAGGTATTAGCATCCAAAATATCGTCAAATGACCCTCGGAGAGATTGTGCCATTGCAAAAATAGCACGGCTGCGGTCTATTCCCTTGGTAATACCTAACTTCAGAGAAGCTTGATATGCGTGTTTGGCGACCGCAATAGGTTGCGGGAATTCATCAACATTAGCTGTCATGCCCATTAACGTCTGTAAGTAAGCAATTGCATTACTGCTGGCACTATGGCCAAGAGTACTGCTACCATCGCCAAAATAAGTATATGGGAAGCATGAGCCGATTGCAAAGCTAAGGGTAACCAACCAAGTAGCAACACGAGAATAATCACCAAGGCGACTGGCAGATAAGTACCGCTAAATCGCGGATGGGAGACTACCCAACGATTGCCGGTCCAGCGCCAAATTCGTTTGTAAGGGTAAACCGTCGAGAGTTGCTCTAACGCATACCCATTATCAACGGCCACAAAAATCTGTTGACAGCGATCGCAACCAAATGCTTCTGTCAAGGTAATCGGAATCATCTCCCCGCGCCGACAGTTCGCACAAGGGTATTCGATACTTAAGTCAATCTTTTGGGCTTTTTGAGATTGCACGAATGATAAAAGCGTAACTTGAGGTGTGTGTGAGCGATGCGCTGATGCTAGTAGTCAGAAAACACGGAACACTGTTATTTTAGCAATTCCCTACGACTTGCCTAGATTGCAGAAGTGTAAATTCAATCTTTAATTCACAACTATTAGCATCAAAGTAGATTCAAACTTCTATTTGACAATAATTACTTTCTCTAAAAGCGGGTAACGCGATTCGAACGCGCGACATTCACCTTGGCAAGGTGACGCTCTACCACTGAGCTATACCCGCAGCCGACCAACAAATAATATATTCTCAGATAAAGAGAGTATTTGTCAAGCATTTATTTTAGATTTGGGATTTAATGTCATCCACGTATCCCAAATCTAAAATTTGTTTAAGCGCCGACTTGCTCATTTGCCATCGTGAACTCCCCGGTAGTACTTTTAAGGGAGGGTGGCAGTTGAGAATTGCGATATGGCTCTTCCCGACTGGCAGGTAATTGCCGCATGAGACTAGCCATTTCCAGGGCATTCATCGCATAGTCCCAGCCTTTATTACTTTTCACCCCAGCCCGTTCTAAGGCTTGCTGCATGGTATCCACTGTCAAAATGCCAAAAATTACTGGCACGCCCGTTTGAAACCCAGCAGCGGCAATTCCCTTTGCCACCTCGGAGGCGACATAATCAAAATGAGGTGTTTGCCCGCGAATTACTGCACCCAAGCAGATAATGGCATCATATCGACCCGACACTGCGAGTCGGCGAGCAATTATTGGCACTTCAAAACTACCTGGTACGTATGCGTAGTCAACCTGAGATTCAGTATCGACTCCGTGACGCTTGAGGCAATCTTGACACCCCTCAATCAGCTTGTTGACAATTAAATCGTTGAACCGACCAATGACTATCGCAAACCGCATTGGGTCTGTAGTCGCAAAAGATCCCTCGAAAATTGCCATAACCGTCTTTGAATAAGTAAAAGGAGCAACGGTGGTTGATTTAAACTACTAAAAAGTTTAAGCCACCTACCAAAAGTACTAAGCCAAACCAGACGGCTGAACCAATCCAGAGTAACTTCTTCGATTCTACCCAGTTTTGCGGTGTGGCATAGGCAACAGGTACACCAATAATCATCGCAAAAGACATGAACACTAAAGCAACTAGCGCAAATTGAAATATAATAGTCATTTTCCCTTCTCCCAAGACAGCAATATGATATCGTGCAGCAATTGTGCTGACGGTTCTTTCTTATTTTTTAAGGTATCAGAAAATTCACCCCAATATTCATTAGTCCTTAGTCTGGTCTGACTTCATGGAAAGAGACAACACAATCACCCAGTCAGTCGTCGCCAGGGATTTAATGTCATCCCCCGTCCGCACTATTTCCCCGGAAACCACAATTGCCACAGCCGACGGAATTCTCCGGCGTTACGGTCACTCGGGTTTGTTAGTTGTCGCTGGTAATCGTTTAGTCGGGATGATTTCGCGTCGGGAGATTGATGTCGCCAGCCACCACGGCTTCAGTCAGGTGCCAGTCCAAGGTCACATGACGACAAATTTGAAAACAATTACCCCTGATACACCACTTTCGGAAATCCAGTCTCTCATGATGACAACGGATAGCGGACGGATTCCAGTAGTAGATGGCGGGCAATTAGTCGGAATTATTACCCGTACTGATATTTTACGACAAATCCATCAAGCTCAAAGTCATGCTTCACTTTTGCCGTCTTTAAGTACTCGCCTCGCTTCACAATGGCAATTACTCACCCAAGCCGCAGCCGCAGCCGAAAAACGCGGTTGGCATCTTTATTTAGTTGGCGGCGTTGTGCGAGACTTACTTTTGGCACCAACAGCGACAGTCTTTGTTCCGGATCTCGATTTGGTAGTCGATGGTCATCAAACAACAGCTGGTGCTGGTGTGGAACTGGCAAAGGCACTTCAGTATATTTACTCAGGTGGTCGGTTGGAAATTCACGGGTCTTTTCAAACTGCGGCGCTAAAGTGGAATAGCAATTCTTTGGCGGTGGATATTGCGACGGCGAGGACAGAATTCTATCCTTACCCAGCAGCTAATCCTGAAGTAGAAGCAAGTTCCATCCGTCAAGATTTATATCGACGGGATTTTACAGTCAATGCTTTAGCACTACGGCTGACGTCTCCTGGTGCAGGTGAATTACTCGATTTTTTCGGGGGATTGCAAGATCTACAAGCAAAGCAGATTCGAGTTATCCACGCTAACAGCTTTATTGAAGACCCAACTCGGATTTACCGTGCTGTCCGCTTTGCTGTGCGGCTAGGATTTAAAATTGAGCCGCAAACAGAAGTATATATTCGTTATGCCACTTCTTCTGGTGTTTACGATCGCACTGCCAAAGAACATCGCAGAGTTCCTTCTCTCCAAATTCGTCTGAAAGCTGAATTGAAGACAATTTTACAGGCTACTTACTGGCAAGACGCTTTAGAGTTATTAGGAAATTTAGGCGCATTAAAGTGTATCCATCCAACTTTAGAACTAGAGGAGCCGTTGTGGCGGCAATTACGTTTACTACAGCGCTGTTTACGACGTGACAATTCCTTAACTCAGTGGTTGCTACGCTTAGAAGTGATTATCGCTCATCTGGCACCAAAATATCGTCCACAAGTGGCGAAAAATCTTCAGCTACCAGCAGACAGTATCGTCAGATTAGAGAAATTAGCTACAGTTGAAAGTGTTGCGATCGCTTCTTTATCTACCTGTCAACCTCCAAGTCTGGTAATGCAGTTACTACGACAGTATGATTTACCAATGTTAATTTTAATTGCTGTTCGCAGCCAGCGGGTGGTCAGACACCAAATTTGGCGGTATTTAACTGTTTGGGTTAACGTCCAGCCACCGCTAAATGGTAAGGATTTACAGCAGCTAGGTTATAAACCAGGAGCAATGTTTCGGCAAATGTTAGACGAATTGCTTGTCGCGACTTTAGATGGTGCGATCGCAAGTCGAGCTGAGGCTGAGGCATTTTTAGCCCAAAATTATCCTTTGTAGTCGGCTGTAATTATTACACACACTCGTTGCAAAGAAAACCGCCAACAAGAGGATGAAGAAAAGTCTAATATAATTTACTACTACTCCTTGCCTCACATAGAAATGGAATTATTCATCAAATATAATTGAAATAACACAAATTAATAAAATTTAAATCTTAATGCTATGCAAACACAGACACAACGCTACTACACTCCGGAAGAATACTTGGCATTAGAGGAAATCTCCGAATTTAAAAATGAATACCGAGATGGAGAAATAGTCCCAATGGCTGGTGGCACAACTAATCATCACGAAATCGCTGGTAATTTTCTCGCCAATTTTAAATCGACAATGAAGGGGAAAGGCTACAAAATATACATGAGTGATGTCAAACTGTGGTTGGCGCGTTATCGACTATACACGTATCCTGATGTGATGGTAATTTCGGGAACACCTGTATATGAAGGTAGTGGTACTACGATTGTGACTAATCCTTCGATGATTTTAGAAGTTTTATCAGATTCCACAAAGAAACATGATCGCACAAACAAGTTTCGGATGTATCGCACAATTCCGGAACTGAGCGAATATATTATGGTTAACCAATATGAATATCATATTGAACAGTTTGCGAAAAATCCCGATGGTGAATGGATATTAAGGGAATATGAGTCCGAAAGTGCAGTGTTATCACTGAAGTCTATAGATTTCCAAATACCCTTCAGTGACATCTATGAAGGGGTTATATTTGATACTAATGTCGAAGGATAATTTCAACGATGCCGATTTTTCGAGTTTGAGATGAGAGATGGAATTGCCTTCCTTAATGACACTCAATACCCCCATATGGTTGAATAACCATGAGTCCAACCATTTAGGTAGAAGCCGAACCGTTACAGGGCAAGTTATAATTTGGGCTGATGCTCGCAACAAAAATTTATGACTAACCCCATTTTGCATGCTTTTTTCGTCGGTAGAGCGGCGGCTGAGGTGATGAATGAGCACGCGGAAGCGGCTTTAACCGATGCTTTGAGCGAACTTGGCAAATTTGATGCCGAAGCCAGAGATCGTCTACGACAGTTTACAGAACAAGTGATGGAACGTGCTCAACGAGAAGCAGAGCACGCTAATGTAGGAAGAGGGACAACAGTCACCACGACACCTGGTTCACAGCCGGTAGACCTGCAAGCAATGATTGACGAATTACGAGCGGAAATTGCTCTGTTACGTACCGAATTGCAACGTTATCGCAGCAATTCACTTTAAATTATCTCGGGTGGACTTAAGGTTGAGAGAACTGACACCCGTAGTTCAATCCAATCACAATTATCAAAAAAACAAGTTAGGAAATAGAGTGTCTGTTCCTCCAGCTGACTCGACCCCAAAACAGCGGCATGCAAAGCGGATACAGAAAGCTTATCCAGACCAAGCATACCGTTGGAATCGCGAAAATTATTCTAGTAGACGGCGTTTTTTCGACATTTGGTCTTTTGTCTTGACCTTAATGTTCAGACTCTGGCTGTACAATAAATCCTGGAGCTACTCAGGGGGACCTACGGATGCCAAGAAATCGCAAAGACGTAAAATCCAAGCGATTTGGATTCGTAGCACCCTGCTAGATTTAGGACCAACCTTCATCAAAATTGGTCAACTGTTCTCGACTCGTGCGGATTTATTTCCTGTTGAGTATGTTGAAGAGTTGGCAAAGCTGCAAGACAAAGTTCCGGCATTTGGCTATCAACAGGTAGAAGCGATCGTCACTACAGAACTGGATAAGAAGATTCCGGAACTCTTTGATAGTTTTGAACCGATTCCTTTAGCTGCGGCTAGTTTGGGACAAGTTCACAAAGCGGTGCTGCATTCCGGGGAAGCGGTGGTCGTTAAGGTACAACGCCCTGGACTGAAACAACTGTTTGAAATTGACTTAAAGATTCTCAAAAGAATTACTCGTTACTTTCAAAGTCATCCAGAATGGGGGCGCGGTCGGGACTGGCTAGGTATTTATGATGAATGCTGTCGCATTCTCTGGGAAGAAATCGATTATCTCGGTGAAGGTCGCAATGCGGACACATTTCGCCGGAATTTTCGAGGTTATGATTGGGTAAAAGTACCGCGAGTTTACTGGCGCTACACATCGTCACGGGTGCTGACTCTTGAATATCTTCCAGGTATAAAAGTTAGTCAGTACGAGGCTTTGGAAGCAGCGGGTATCGATCGCAAAGTTATTGCCCGTCAAGGTGCTGAAGCTTATTTACATCAGTTACTCCATGATGGCTTTTTCCATGCTGATCCTCACCCAGGCAATATTGCTGTCAGTGGCGAAGGCGCTTTGATCTTTTATGACTTTGGGATGATGGGACGAATCAAGTCCAACATTCGCGAAGGACTGATGCAAACGCTGTTTGGCATTGCCCAAAAAGATGGTGGACGAGTTGTCGATTCCCTCGTAGAATTAGGAGCGCTTTCACCCTCAGATGATATGGGACCAGTGCGGCGGAGTGTCCAGTACATGCTGGATCATTTTATGGATAAGCCGTTTGAAAACCAGTCAGTGGCGTCGATTAGTGAAGATCTTTACGAACTTGCTTATGATCAGCCATTTCGTTTTCCAGCGACCTTTACCTTTGTGATGCGAGCCTTCTCCACTCTCGAAGGAGTCGGTAAAGGACTAGATCCAGATTTTAGCTTTATGGAAGTTGCCAAACCCTATGCAATGGAGCTTATGACTAACGGAAACGGCTCAGAGGGCAATAGTTTCCTCAATGAATTAAGTCGTCAAGCGGCTCAAGTGGGCAGTAGTGCTTTAGGTTTGCCTAGACGACTAGAAGATACTCTGGAAAAACTAGAACGAGGAGATGTGCGTGTGCGCGTCCGGTCGATTGAGACAGAGCGTTTGCTCCGGCGGCAGAGCAATATCCAAATCGCCATTGTTTTTGCTCTAATAATCAGTGCTTTTACTCTTTCCGCTACATTTTTATTGGTGAATGATTATGTATGGTTGGCACTGCTGGTGGCAACACTAGCGGTAGCATTGGCAGGTTTGCTGATTCGCTTACTCCTGCGCCTCGACCGCTATGACCGTACATTCTAATTGCCCTGGGACATGCTATGAAACTTTGCTTTACGGGTCTAAGCGATCCGGGACTCGTGCGCTCTGTTAATCAAGATGCTTATTATATAGACCCTGAAGGACGATTTTTTATCCTTGCTGATGGCATGGGAGGTCATGCGGGTGGGGAGGAAGCAAGTCGGATTGCGACCAAAGAAATCAGCGCCCATTTAGTGGCAAATTGGGATTCTCCCCAGTCTTCTGAGGAATTACTATCTTCAGCACTCTTGCAAGCAAATAAAGCGATTGTCCAGGATCAGCACGATTTTCCGGAACGTTCTGATATGGGAACAACGGCGGTAGTAGTTATCTTCCGCGCTCCCGAACAGCCTTGGTGTGCTCATATTGGTGATTCTCGTCTATATCGCCTCCGCGATTCTGACTTACAACAGATTACAGAAGATCATACTTGGGTGGCGAGAGCAATCAAAGTCGGGGAAATTAAGCCGGAAGAGGCTCGAACTCATCCTTGGCGACATGTGTTATCGCGGTGTTTGGGACGTGATGATTTATATCAAGTTGAAGTTCAAAAACTGAATGTACAAGCTGGCGATCGCTTGTTATTATGCAGCGACGGTCTCACAGAAGAACTTGTCGATCACACTATCACTGATTGTTTCCAGCCATCGTTAGTAGTGCAAAAACCGATGGAGGCGCAAATCCAATCTGTGGCGGTCTCTTTAGTTGAGGCAGCGAAGGAGCATGGTGGACACGATAACATCACAGTGGTGATCGTCGTCTTAGAAGCGCTCTGACTGAGTACATATACTCATTAGATTTGTTCAGATTGAGCATTTTTAGAATTAACAATTTGTTAAAACTACTTCTAACCTCCGTAGGAAACTGCGGGGGTTGGTTTTTAGTCTTGCGGATTAGATCACTTATTCATTTAGAAAGATGGGCAATTTGTCAAATGTTTGTTATCTTTTGTAATAAGCGAAGGGAAGTTGATCGCGATCTAAGTCACAAGCTTGTCGCAATCGCCCTTCTGCGGAAACCAGTTACGTAATTCTCTGGGCTAATCTCTAGTTTTATTTTTGGAGTTAATTATGAGCCAACCAATGGAATTATCTTTGGAACAACAATTCAGTATCCGCTCCTTCCAAACCCAAGTACAAGGCATGAGCCGCGAACAAGCTCAAGACTTCTTAATGAAGCTCTACGAACAAATGGTCGTGCGCGAAGCCACTTACCAACAACTCCTGAAGCATCAGTGGGGTCTAGACTCAGGCACATCCTGGGCATAATTCTTGTCGTGTCGGCTGCCTACGACCTCCTTCTCTTGCTTAGTTTCCAGAAGGGAAAAGAGCTGGGGATGCTGGGGCGTCCACCTAAAACACCACTTATCGGTCGATTCTAATTTATTTTATTTGCTCAGACCTGATTAATACCTGATAATTTTATTTGCTCTACTTCCTATATAAGGTCAAGAGCGCTTCTAGTCCGTTAATGTAGCTATATTTACATCTTGAACCTACCCATTTTCAGCCGGAAAGGTCTAAAGAAGAGTCTGTATTAATTGCTGTTAATTTCATCAGAATCTGAGACTTAATTTTTTCATACTCGTTTTTGAGTAAATTTTTACTCACCTGAGGGTCAGCAGCAGAGATCAGACTTTGGCTAACCATTGCCCATTGCTGCAACTGCTGACGCTGCGCTGAAGGGATGGTCGAAACTAAAACTTGAATACAGGGCTGGGGTATTTCACGGGTAAAGAATAACAGGCGGTATGACCCATAAGCCGCCAATAATTGAGCGATTTCTTGACTATGGCGATTTTTCAGATCGAGATAGTAAGGCAACCACTTAGCTCCATATTGGCGGTTGTAGATGACAGTAATCCACAGCAGCATTGGGTGTGGAGTGGTAATAAATAAAAATTGATTGTAACGAGTACAAGTAGAGCGCTGACGAATTTCCTGCTGCGGGAGCATGATCCACAGAGCCGGCTCGGATTTGCTATTTAAAGATATGGGATGAGCAAAGACAATATCGGCAATCGGTTTATTCTTTGGCCAAGCAGTACTGCGAATAATTTCTTGAGTTGACCAATCTGTTTTCCGTAGTTGAGGCGGTAGAAAGTGTACATCCTCTGGTACCTGATTGCTAGAATGCTGTTCTAGAGATGTGATTACGTGGAGGATTTCCCCAATTGTTTGTGGGCGATCGCTCTTTGATTTGGCGAGACAACTCATCACCAAAGTTTTTAATTCTGTTGGTAGATTTAATCTAGGGTCAATTGCCGCAAAAGAGCGTGGTGTTTGTTCGCGATGTGCTTTATACCATGCGCCAAAAGAATGAGTATCCGGCTGTACAGGCATCCTACCTGTGAGCATCTCAAACATCATTACACCCAAACTATAGATATCAGAACGGCAATCCAGTTCTTTCCCCTCCATTTGTTCGGGAGAAGAATAAGCCAGCGTCCCTAAATAATAATTTGTCAAATTGGCATTTGACTCTAATAACTTAGCAATACCGAAATCAAGAACTTTTGCTAATTCACCAAAACTGTGATCTTGAATCACCAGTATGTTGCTAGGCTTAATATCGCGATGAATAATCGGGTAAATTTTGCCATCGACGGGAATACCCTCGTGAGCGCACTGTAATCCGAGAGTGATTTGACGTGCCAAACTCAAAAACCTAGGTACAGACAGCGGCGTTGCGCGAATAATCTCACTCAGGCTTTTGCCAAGTAGATATTCCATGACATAATACGGTGTACTGTTCTCATCGACACCGTAGTCCATCACTCGGACAATATGCATGCTTCTTTGCCCCAACAAAGCACAGGTTTTCGCTTCGCGCTCAAAGCGGAGTTGGATGAGTGTTTGTTGATTGTGCAGTGAGAGGGCGAGAAATTTTACCGCCACAGGTACACCGCCCAATAGCACATCTTCCGCAAGATAAACCCTACCCATTGCTCCACTGCCAATTAAATCCTGAAGCTGGTAGCGCTGATTCAGTAAGCGACCAATATTCGGATCTGACATAAAAAATTGCACTCCCCACGATCATTGTCATTTCAGTTTGGCTGACGCTCCAGACTAGCTTCCATTGTGCTGATGAGAAAATGACCGGAGAGGACACCACTGCTCAAGTAGTAAGTGTCTTGATCAATTCTGTGCAGAGTTTCAAAGCCAGTGCGGCGTTGGCGATCGTCTAAAACCCAGTAACGCTGGATGATTGTTTCTGGTGCTACCCAGCCTTCGCCTTCGATGCGTCCTAAGTGATTGTGCTGGAGTACGAAAGCATATTGTCGTTCACCAGCATCTAAACGTCCCTTATATTGCAAAGTCATTTCCGCGTGTTCAGTACCGGGAAACACCAATCTCGTCACCATTGTGAACCAGTTATCTCTACCCCACGCTACCAATGTCATTCCTTTCAAAGCGATCGGCATTTGGTCACGTTCTAGCCAATTGCCTTGCAACGCCCAGCGTCCTGGTTCTAACAAAAAAGTGTGAGCCACTGGCTACGTTCCTTGCCTTAAGCAAATATAAATATCCAGATTTAAAATCCAATTAAGCTTCATTTTATTACATACCAGTTCAGTAACAACACTTAAAAACCAAGGAGATAATAAAGCCCATTAACACATGAATACAAATGCCCAATCTACGCTCAGACTGGGCACTGGAAAGTATAGTATAGCTATATTAAACGACTTATACAGCAATTGTCCCGTTTGGCAAATATATCTCTCCTAACAGCACACTCTCAGAGGCTCCAGTCACTTGATTCAAGTTACCAGTAATACCCAAATGTCGCCAGTATCCTAAAACCGCAAAAGCGATCGCTTCTTTAAAATCAGCACTTAATCCCACTTCATCAGTGGTTAAAACAGGCACAGATGCCAACAAAATCTGTAACCTTTGTTTCAAATAAAGATTTCGCCCACCGCCACCACACAAAAACACTCGGTCGGGCATTTGTGGTAGGAAAGTCCGATAACTATGTACAATCGAAGCGGCTGTAAGTTCTGTCAGACTCGCTAAAAAATCAGCTTGATTTAATTGCCATTTTTCCGCATCTGCTAAACAAGATTGCAAATAAGCTTCTCCAAATAACTCTCTTCCCGTGGATTTTGGCGGCGATTGTTGAAAATACGCGCTCTTGAGCCATTCTGCGACTAAAGGCTGGCAATAAGTTCCACTTGCTGCCCATTTGCCATCTTGGTCATAAGTTTCCGCGCCATTGGTTAAATGTTGTACTGCTAAATCCAACAGGCTATTGCCAGGTCCAGTATCCCAGCCGCGTACTTCAGATAGCCAGTTGTCCTGTCGCGCCGGAATATACGTAACATTACCAATGCCTCCAATATTTTGGACACATCTAGATTCTTGCGGATGGCTGAGTAAATAAGCGTCAACTTTCGGCACTAACGGCGCACCTTGACCACCTGCGACGATATCCGCTACTCGGAAGTTGCTGACTGTGGTGATTCCTGTCATTTGAGCAATGACTGCGCCGCGACCGAGTTGGAGGGTGTAACCGAGAGGAGGGGAGTGGGGGTGTTTTGGAGGGCGATGGTATACGGTTTGACCGTGGGAGCCAATTAGGGTGGCGGGGACAATTTGGATTTTTTGGGCTGCTTGGGTGAAGGCGAGGGCGATAGCATCATCTAATTCTGCCAAGGAAGCCATTGAGATGGCTGCGCCGCCACAAACAGCTAAAATTTGGTCTCTGAGTTCAGCAGGATAAGGATAAGTTGCGCCGGCGAGTAACTTAACGTTTATGTCTAAATCTGTACCCGAAATATCTACTAATGCGGCGTCAATACCATCGACTGACGTACCACTCATTAAACCGATGACAATCATGGAATTTGAGATTTGTATTACGAGGGAATTGTGACATGGATAAATGTGTGAATTAGATCTCCCGAATTCAAAATCCAAAATTTTTCACTATGAGTGTAAATCCTAGCGACCGATACACCTAGCTAGACGCCTTTTTCTCGGCGGAAATAATATGCACATCCATATTTCTCAGTAATCGCACTAACTTCTGAGTTAAAGAACCTTGAAGAAGCTGCTTCCACCAAGAAGCTTGGCTTTCACCGATGACAATTTGCGTAATATGTTGCTTTTCCGCCATTCCCGCGAGCACCTTCGCAACATCATTACCAGTCAAGCGAATAAAGTTACCATCAAATTCTTTACATAACCGCTCACAATTCTCTAAATACAGGCTTTCCTCTTTTGTTAAGAAGCGATCTGGGGTAGCAACATATACTACGTACAAGGGTGCATTCATGTAGCTGGCAATACGTGCGCCTCGACGTAATAATTGGATCGAGTTGGGATAGGTGGAGACGCAAACCAATACCCGTTCGTGGATGTTACAAAATTCATTGCTTGGTGTTGAGGCTAAAGCAGCTTCTTCGATATTATCAGCAATTTCTCGCAATGCTAACTCACGCAAGGCAATGAGATTGCGACGTTGAAAAAAGTTATCTAATGATTGTTGAATCTTTTCTGGTGCATAAATCTTCCCTTCTCGTAACCGTTCTTGTAATGTTTCCGGTGTAACATCGATTACCACTATCTCATCGGCTTCTTCCAGGATTTTGTCAGGTATCCGCTCTCGCACTACCACCCCTGTAATCCGGGCTACCAAGTCATTCAGGCTTTCTAAGTGCTGAATATTCATGGTCGAATAGACATCAATTCCGGCGGCGAGAATAATTTCTACATCCTGATGGCGTTTCTCGCGCGGCGAACCGGGTATATTGGTATGAGCAAGTTCATCGACTAACGCTAATTGAGGCGCTCGGGCGATAATCGCATCGGTGTCCATTTCCGAAAATTGCACACCGCGTTGAATCTCTTTGCGCTCTATCAGTTCTAGTCCCTCTGCTTTCTGCTTGGTCTCTTTGCGACCGTGGGTTTCCAAAAGCCCAATGACGACATCAATTCCTTCGACCTTGAGTCGGTGCGCCTCTTCCAGCATCTTGAAGGTTTTGCCAACTCCCGGAGCCATACCAATAAAAATTTTGTGCTTACCGCGCCGCGCCGGAGTCATATAAGAATTTTCGGCTTTTAGCGCTGTTTGATGAGCAATAAAATCGTTATCACTTCCTTTAATCATCTTCCTGGTTTTTTTAAGTATTATCTTAATTTATAGCGATTTTGATTAAAGTATTACCATCGGTATATAAGCGTTGCGTAACAAAAGATTACGCACGCTACAAAACAACATTTATTGATTTTGTTGGCGATTAAGTTCCTCGACAGCGAGGGCGTTGTTCAATCGGAGAAAATTCACTCCAGGTTCGCCAAAAATCCTTAAAAATCGTCCATCTGTGTACTTCTCAATTAATCTCTTAATCTCTTTCGGGGCGACACCGCGAGCTTTAGCGACGCGTTCTAATTGAGCGTAGGCAGCGGCGAGGGTAATATGAGGGTCTAAACCAGAGCCAGAAGTGTAAATCAGATCGGCAGTTGGGTCAATATTCGCATCTTGAAGCTGAGCTATTTCCGCTTTGATCCGCTTTAATAATTCTGGATTACTGGGAGCGAGATTGCTGGCTCCAGATACACCTGTTGGCTGAGCATCTTTAGTCTGACTGTATTGCACAGTGCTGGGACGACCGTGGAAATATTTTTCTGATAGAAAGCGTTGACCGATCAAAGACGACCCGACTACATTTCCTTTTAAGTTATATACCAAACTACCGATTGCTTGCTGATGAAAAGCAAATTGACCTATAGCCGTAATCGCCACAGGATAGATAATTGCTGTGAGCACCCACAGTACCAAAGTCATGCGGATCGCCCGATTGAGATTTCGCATTATAGACATTAGTAGCGCTCCGGGTGAAAAACGACATCAAATAAATAAACGATTAACCCTAAAGCTAGCAAACCGAGTAACCCCATCGCATAAGTGTCGCGCCTTTCCCAGACGCCTCCTGTCGCTGCATCCACAGCCGGCGCAATGATGACATTACTGCACAAGGCGAGAAAAATTATCTTACTTGATGCACGTTGTATCCGCCATTTACCTACCAACAGCCGGAAAATGATCATTTAGGCTAACCCCACAGCGGTAATCAACATATCAATTAATTTAATGGCAATAAACGGAGCGATTACCCCACCTAAACCATAAATCAAGATATTTCGTTGCAGCAATTTATTTGCTGTGAGCGGTCGAAACTTTACACCCTGCAACGCCAACGGAATCAACGCCGGAATAATCAAAGCATTGTAAATCAGTGCTGACAATACCGCCGAATGAGTACTAGTTAAATGCATCACATTCAAACTTTGTAACTTAGCGGCAGCAAAAATTACTGGCAGAATGGCAAAGTACTTAGCAATATCATTAGCAATAGAAAAGGTAGTCAACGCCCCGCGTGTAATCAGCAACTGTTTGCCAATAGTGACGATATCGATGAGTTTTGTCGGGTCAGAGTCTAAATCCACCATGTTGGCGGCTTCTTTGGCGGCTTGTGTCCCTGTATTCATGGCTACACCGACATTCGCTTGTGCGAGTGCTGGTGCATCATTAGTCCCATCCCCCGTCATCGCCACAAGTTTACCTTGCGCTTGTTCTTCTTTAATCACAGCAATTTTATCTTCTGGCGTCGCTTCGGCAATAAAGTCATCCACCCCAGCTTCCTCAGCAATTACCGAGGCAGTAATCCGGTTATCACCAGTTAACATAATTGTCTTGACACCCATGCGCCGCAATTGCTCAAAGCGATCGCGGATTCCTGGTTTGATCATATCTTTGAGATAAATCACACCATAGATTTCATTGTCTAAAGCTACCGCCAAAGGAGTCCCACCGAGGCGAGATATTTGTTGGTAAGCATCATCCAATTCGGCTGTCTCTCGCCCATTGCGGCTACGGACAAACCCCTTAATTGAATCGACTGCACCCTTCCGCACCTGACGCCCACTAGGTAAATCTGTACCACTCATCCGCGTTTTCGCACTAAATTCGACCGATGTCGCTTGAGTCGAGTCAAAATTAGCAGTTGCACCTAGCTTCTCCGCCAGTCGGACAATTGATTTTCCTTCCGGTGTATCATCAAACACACTTGCAACCAGAGCCACTTTTGCCAGTTCTTCAAGTGTATGCCCATTCACCGGAATGAACTCTTCCGCCAAACGGTTGCCTAGGGTAATCGTTCCCGTTTTGTCTAAAATCAAAGTGCTGATATCACCACAGGCTTCCACAGCCCTTCCCGAAGTCGCAATGACATTGAATTGAGCGACTCTATCCATCCCCGCAATCCCAATCGCACTCAGTAATCCGCCAATCGTTGTGGGAATTAGCGCTACTAACAAGGCGATTAAAACGGCAACACTGACTGGACTTTTGACATAGTTAGCGATCGCTGGCAATGTGATAATCACAAATAAGAACACTAAAGTTAACACTGCCAGTAAAACTGTCAAAGCAATTTCATTCGGTGTTTTCGCTCGTTCCGCCCCTTCCACCAAGGCAATCATTCGGTCAATAAAACCTTTACCGGGGTCGGATGTGACGCGAATCGTCAATTCATCGGAAATAATCCGCGTCCCACCAGTTACAGAACTCGCCACATCGGAACCACTTTCTTTGAGTACTGGTGCGGATTCACCTGTAATCGCTGATTCATCAACTGAAGCCACACCGGCAATTACTTCCCCATCAGCAGGAATCATATCACCAGCGACAACAATGATGCGATCGCCAAGGCGCAATGTTGTGGAAGAGACTTCCTGCACCTCATCCCCAACTATTTTCTTTGCCATCGTCTCTGATTTTGTGGAACGTAAGGCATCTGCTTGCGCCTTCCCGCGTCCTTCTGCTACTGATTCAGCAAAATTAGCAAACAAGACAGTCAAGAACAAAATCACCGTAATTAAGCCGTTGAACAATTGAGAATTGCGGTCAGTAACTGTACCAAACAAATCGGGATCGATAGTGACCAAAAAAGTGATGATTGTCCCCACCCAAACCAAAAACATAACTGGGTTTTTGATGGCATAGCGAGGATGCAGCTTGACAAAAGCTGATTTAATTGCACGCGGGTAAAGTCCTTGAGTATTTACCTTAGGCGTTTTTTGCTGACGTGGGTTACGGATACGACCGAGACGGCGTCTGGATTTGGGTGTGGTGGAATTGGTAGCCATTAATCAATCCTCTACTTCTTCACACTGCTAGCAATTTGAAAAGCTTCAGCGATGGGACCCAACGCTAAAACTGGGAAAAACGTGAGTACTCCCAAAACGAGAATTACTCCCGCTGTCACACTGGTAAACAGCAATGTATCGGTTCGCAGCGTGCCACTGGTTGCCGGTACAGTTTGTTTGTGTGCCATACTTTCAGCTAACAGCAAAATGGCAACAATCGGAATATACCTACCACCCAACAGCGGAATCAGACAACTAAGATTCCACCACAAGGCTGTAGCTGCGGGTTGAGTGTTACCTAAACCTGCTAAACCAGAACCGTTGTTAGCATTAGCTGAAGCATATTCATAAACAACTTGAGAAACACCGTGAAAACCAGGATTACTAATTCCGGCTAGTTGTTCGGGAAATGTTAAGGTCAAAGCAGTAGGAATTAACACCAAAATCGGTGTCACCAGTAAGACGACACTCGCCAGGACAATTTCACGCTTTTCAATCTTGCGTCCCAAAAATTCCGGCGTCCTCCCTACCATCAACCCGGTGACAAACACAGACAAAATTAAGTAAATAAACAGGTAAGCCGTTCCTGTGCCTTGACCACCCCAGATTGTTTGGGTAAACATATTAAATAGTGTCGAGAATAATCCAGGCGGCATTAAAGAATCGTGCATTCCATTGACAGCCCCGCACATGGTCGCAGTCGTGGCGACAGCCCACAAAGCTGTTTGCGCCCAACCAAAGCGAACTTCTTTACCTTCTAAATTCGGTAAATCTACTATTCTCAACAAATTATTCACTATCTGATTGCCTTGGTACTCACCCATACAGGCGACGTAAATCAAGACAACGAAGATTATAAACACCATCCAGAACAGCAGCCAAGCTTGCTTGAGATTCTTGGCAAATCTACCGTAAGTAAAAATTAATGCCGCTGGAATCCACAACATTGCCAGCAGTTCTAACAAATTCGTCGCCGCATTCGGATTTTCAAAGGGATGGGCGGAGTTAGCACCAAAAAAGCCGCCACCATTCTCGCCTAGTTGTTTGATACTCTCAAAAGCAGCAACGGGACCTCTGGCAATATACTGAGTTCCTCCAGTGATGGTTTTGACAACTAACGGACCTTCAAATGTTTGCGGGACTCCAAGACAGATGAGTGCTAAAGCTAAAGGAATTGCCAGTGGTAGCAAGATCCGTGTGATTGACTTAGTTAAATCGATATAAAAATTTCCTAGCGGTCTACCTGTCAAACCGCGAATAAAAGCGATCCCCACCGCTAAACCTGTAGCAGCTGAGGTAAACATCAAAAAGCCTAAACCAGCTACCTGGCTAAAATAGCTAAAGGTTGTCTCCCCCGCATAATGTTGCTGGTCTGTATTTGTGAGAAATGAGATCGTTGTATGCAACACTGTATCCCAGCTAGCTGCTGCTAACTTTGTGGGATTGAGAGGCAAAGATTGCTGAGCCATCAGCATGATGAAAACAAAAATACCCATGACGATGTTGGTAGCCAATATTGCTTGAGCGTATTGCCAACCTGTCATCTGCTCTTGAACTGGAACCCCAACAAAAGCATAAATAGTGCGTTCTATCGGGTTAGCAATCGGATCGAGCAGTGTCTTTTCGCCCTGAAAGACCCGCGCCATATATCTCCCTAGAGGCGGAGTTATTGCCAAAAAGATTAGTAGCGTAATTACAACCTGAAAAAATCCCTGGTCCATGTATTTTGCTCAAAATGGTTTTAAAAAGTAAATCAGGTAATAAACGTTACTCAGAGTAATTCAGGTTTGTCGAGGCAGAAATTGATTCTGACGGGTTAAATTACGTGTACATCTAATATCTAAGGAATTTTCTACAACATTATTAAGAGTCAAAGTGAAATTTCCTTGACTTTCTTATTTCTGAGACTCAGGATAATATTACCTGAAAAACGAATTTTTTCAGCTAAGAATTCTTTTTAGCCTAAAATATAGACAATCTTCATCTAGCACCATCCGGTTAGCGATCGCTATCCCACTCATTATCAGGTGCGTCGGACGTTAACAGTAAATTAAAATCACAGACAATAATTCTCTGTAGCACAAAAGTAAATCACTTTCATCTATCTTTAGTATTAACTAATATCTCCAGGTGCTACTTTCTCACCTTTGCTAGTTTGAGATGCTCAATTCACTCTCTTGCTACGATTTACGGTAAATTATGATACAAAATTATCTTAAAAATAACTTCTGCAAAACTGAGGTGACAAAAAATCTATTCTGAGTAATAATCACTACAATCAAGTGCTTGTTCAGTTAAAACAATAGTTGGATGAACTGCACAGTTGAGATGGTGATTGTCGTGGAAAAATTGACAAGTTCGACAAGGAAGCTGCGCTAGGCGGCTATTAACGGTGTGATTGCGGGACAACTTTCGCATATCGGCAGATACCATTAAAGCAATGCTTGTCCAAAGCAATACCACAAAAATCGGTGTGACAAACATAATTAAAGAAGATAAAAAGCCGATTGATGGTTTGTAGCTATTGTCTGCTACCATCAAATGTCTTGCTTCGACTAAATTTACCTGCTGAAAATCACGAGATGGGAAATAGTGTCGCGAGAACTCATCTAACTCATTCATATAATTAAGCCCCTGACTAGTAGTATTTTTGAATCTTAATACTTGGAAGATATGCCTCACCTAGCATTCCTGAGCTAATAACAAATTTGGCATAGTTACCCACCATAACTAATTCTCAAGTGATTACTGGGGAAAATCATTCAACTTTAGATATATATTTACCAAAAAAAATTGGGTAGAAGGTTGGTTGTCTACATGAAATTTAGGGGATCGACATCAACTGTGAGGTTGACAGAATGAGGAGTCAGCGATCGCACCTGTTCCCAATCCGGCAAATATGGTAAATCTAGTGGTGCAAACTTAATCAGAATCTGCCAGCGATATCTGTTAGCAACGCGGAGAATCGTCGCCGGGGCTGGTCCCAAAATCTCGTAATTTTCTCCAACTCGCAGGGCTGTGGCGATAATTTCGGCTGTATTTGCTACCTCTGTGGGATCTGGCCCGCTTAATCGCAACAAAATCAGTCTTCCGTAAGGAGGGTAATTTAACGCTTGTCGTTGTTCTAATTCCGCAGTTGTGAAAGACTCGTACTCGTGCTGTTGCACAGCCGTAATTACCGGGTGCTCAGGTGTGTAAGTTTGTACTATAACTCTCCCCGGCTCATCACCACGACCAGCGCGTCCCGCCACCTGAGTTAAAGTTTGAAACGCGCGTTCACTAGCACGATAATCTGCTAAATTCAGCAATCCGTCAGCCGCCACCACCCCAACCAAAGTCACCTGCGGTAAATCTAAACCTTTGGTCAGCATTTGCGTCCCGACAAGTAAATCTGCTTCTCCATTGGCAAATTTAGTCAACAGCGTGCGATGCGCCCCCTTATTGCGGGTGGTATCACTATCAAAGCGAATTAAGCGTAATTCTGGTAATTGTTGGGCTAATTCCTGGGCTACTCGCTGAGTCCCACTACCGAAAAACTTCAAGTAAGGTGAACTGCATTCTGGACAAGTTTTCGGATGCTGACGCCCATAATTACAGTAATGACATCGCAATAATTCCGGCGCACCTTCCTCTGTATGATGATATGCCAGAGAGACATCACAATTTGGGCATTCAATCACAAATCCACAACTACGGCAGGACACAAAAGTACTATGTCCCCGCCGGTGGATAAATAAAATTCCCTGTTGGCGACGTTCTTGAAGTTGGATCAAAGCCTCTTGCAATGGGCGACTAAAAATTGAGCGATTTCCTTGGTGTAACTCCACTCGCATATCCACCACTTCTATTGGTGGTAAAGGTCGAGATTGCACCCGTTCAGGAAGAGAAAGGTAATAAGCAGGAAATCCCCCCACTTCCCCATCCCCCTGCGCCGCTACCCAACTTTCCAAAGCCGGTGTTGCTGAACCTAAAATTAACGGACAATTTTCTAACTCAGCCCGCCATTGGGCGACAGTCCGGGCGTGATAGGTGGGGATTGGTGAGTCTTGTTTGAAGCTATTGTCATGTTCTTCATCTAAGATAATTAAACCCAAGTTAGGCAAAGGCGCGAACACGGCGCTACGAGTGCCAATAACTACTTGAGCATTGCCAACTAGCATCTGTCGCCAGGTGTCGTAGCGTTCACCTTCAGAAAGGGCGCTATGATAAACACTGACTTGATTGCCAAACCGAGCGCGGAAACGGTCAGTTAGCTGAGGTGTCAAACCGATTTCTGGGACTAATACTAGGGCTGATTTGCCTTGACTGAGTAGTGGCGCAATGGCTTGCAAATACACTTCTGTCTTACCACTTCCTGTCACACCGTGTAATAGCACTGAAGCGAATCCTTGGATTTGGTTAATTGTCGCCAAGGCTGAAGATTGAGCCGGTGTCAAGGACTTAGCTATCTCGCTTTGATCCCCAACTGAACCCAAGGCTGGGGCTTCTGTTCGCAATACTTCTTTTTCCTCAATGACGATATAGCCTTTTTCCGCCAATATCTTGAGAGTTGAGGAACTGGCGTGACAAAGTTGTAATAACTCACTTTGCCATAACTCGCCACCGCGCCGTCGCAGTACTTCTAAAATTTCTTGTTGACGAGTAGTTAAGTCGCGATCGCTAGGACTTCCAATTAAGATCGCGGCTTTTTGTAACTTGGGTCGCGCTGACCGAGGTGGTTCCAAATAGCTTTCTACCAAGCCACGTCGGAGTAATTCCTGTAATCCGCGATAAGCACCTTTGACGTGACGCTGGATATGAACGAAGCTATAGTCTCCAGCGCTTTGTGCTTGCAGAAGGAGGAGGATTGAAGACGCGGATGGACTGAGGAATTCGCTCTTTGGCGAACCTAGCAGACGAATCCGCCGTTGCGATTGTCTCAGCAATCCTGGTGGCAAGGCGACACGAATCACCTGAATCAGTGGCGTATAGTAATATTCAGCTATTCGTTCCAGCAAAGCCCAGTAGCTGTCGCGGAAGAAGTCTTTTTGGAGGACATCTTCCACATCGCGGATTTTTGTACTAGCTAAATTATCTGGAAGGGCTGACAATAAACGAATCGCGATCGCTCCGACTAGCTTGGCACCAAAGGGGACGCTGAGAATATCCCCTGGTTTGACTTCTAAGTCAGCAGGTAATCGATAGGTAAACAATTTATCTGTTTTTTCCAGTTCGGCTTCTCTACCGGGACAGCTTACCAGCACTTCAATCCACCGCTCTGATGGACTAGATTGGTACGATATCCCTCTCTCTGCTACTAAAGAAGATGTCACACCAGTTCTATACATACTTCCTGAATTAATAGACACATGTTTAAATTACAGATCTGCTGATTTACAGTTGGACGCTTGCGTCTCTATATTATTCGCTAATCCCCATGCTAGTAAAGTATCTGTCTTGATTGACGGCATTAGCTCAGTTGAGACAGACGGTTATTATAAAGTATTTTTTTTGACTTGTTGATTTGTGCCTAGCTGATTTTTGAAAATTATCTACCTTTACTACATAAGCATAAACTAATTGTTTTCTGCCTATTGGTAGAGAGTAAATAGTTTCAGCATATGAGATTCTGTTTGGAAGAGTACACCAATTACAGATTCCAACGGGCACTAGTATTTACTATGTAGGTGTTCGCTTGAGCACACACATTCAATCCCCGTGTGCTCGGCACTGAAATCAAGTTATCACAACAAATTAAAAACTACTGTACAGAAAAAATTAATTGTTGTGGGTGGTGAGTCAAGTTTCTCGGTGTTTTCCCCTGTAAAAGTTGAGAAATTAATATATAGAGGAAAAATGAAAAATCATACTCTTGATTCAGTTTAAAAATTAAGTATTCCCCATAATGTAATAGAACACGAAAAATTTATTGCATTAGGGCAAAGCTAACACATCGCATCACGGGTATAGGTTTTAAGTATTAAATTCACACTATTTGAGGATGCGTATTTTACCAGTATTTAAGATTGATTAAGAATGAAGGTGATTGCCAACGTTACTTGAAAGAAGTCACTCAACTATGTACCAAATAAAAGCGCCATCCCAATCGTTATTAGCAACTGCTGAACTAGATATGACTATGAATATTGCTGAATTGGACACAATGGTAGAATCAACTTTCGTGATGACTCCAGAAATTGAGGAATCATCACTAGAGAGTTTGGCGGCGGCTGTAGCTGACTTATCTTCGCCTGTTGACAATGCCGAGTCAGAAGACCCGAATAACGGGGATGATATGGCAGAGGCGCAGTCTACTGGATATCATAAAACCGAATCAGACGACGCTGTAGGAGCCTTCTTTAAGGAAATGGCGCGTTATCCGCTGCTGAAACCAGATGAAGAAGTAGAATTGGCGCGTCGAGTTAGAATATTAGTTGAAGTCGAGGAACTGCAAGCCTCTTTGCAAAAAGACCTGGAACGCCAACCTAGTCGCACCGAGTTAGCCGCAGCATTAGAATTAGGCGAGAAGCAACTAGAAAGTCGCCTGTATCAAGGTAGAGTTGCTAAACGGAAAATGATTCGCTCGAACCTGCGATTAGTAGTGTCTATTGCCAAACGCTATTTGAATCGTGGTGTTCCTTTCCTGGATTTAATTCAAGAAGGCGCAATGGGTTTAAATCGCGCCACGGAAAAATTTGACCCCGATAAAGGTTATAAATTTTCTACATACGCCTATTGGTGGATTAGACAAGCGATTACTCGCGCGATCGCTAACGATGCTCGCACGATCCGTTTACCAATCCATATTGTCGAAAAACTTAATAAACTTAAAAAAGCTCAAAGAGAACTCAAGCAAAAACTCCGCCGTAATCCGACTGAAGGCGAATTAGCTCAAGCTTTAGAAGTAGCGCCAGAACAACTCCGCCAATTGCAACAACTGCGGCGGAAAGCTCTTTCATTAAATCACCGTGTTGGTAAAGAAGAAGACACGGAGTTAGTAGATTTACTGGAAGATGAAGACACCCAATCTCCAGAAGCGCAAATGAGTGAAACAATGATGCGCCAGGAAATTTGGGATGTATTGAGTGATGTGTTGACTCCGAGAGAGAAAGACGTAATTTCTCTGCGCTATGGTTTGATGACCAGTGAACCTTGTACTTTGGAAGAAGTTGGTTATTTATTTAACCTTTCCCGCGAACGTGTGCGCCAAATTCAAAGCAAAGCTATGCGGAAATTACGCCGTCCTCACATTGCTAAACGGTTAAAAGGATGGTTAGTCTAAGTTTTGTTCCTCAGGCTTGCCTCGGGATATTTTGGCTGGGACGATAAATCCGCTAAGATTTAAAGTCCCAATTAAATCTATTTTATGTCCGCTAGTCTAATTTTGCGTTCAGCGACACCCGAAGATGTGTCAACATTGTTTGAATTGATTCAAGCGCTGGCTGAGTATGAAAAGTTATCTCATGAGGTCACTGGTAGTGCGCTTGCACTCAAAGAACATCTTTTTGGGTCGCCTAATTACGCCCAGGCGATTTTGGCAGAGTATGACGGTAAAGCCGTGGGCTTTGCGCTATTTTTTCGTAACTACTCGACTTTTTTGACTCAACCAGGAATTCATTTAGAAGATTTATTTGTTTTCCCAGAATTTCGCGGGCTGGGGATTGGCAAAGCCATTTTGACGAAATTGGCTAAATTGGCTGTAGAACAAGGTTGTGGGCGCTTAGAATGGACGGTGCTGGATTGGAACGAGTCGGCTATTGGTTTCTATCAGCGGATGGGAGCCACTTTACTGCCAGATTGGCGTATTTGTCGGGTGACTGGTGAGTCTTTAATTCATCTAGCAGCCAAAGGATTGTAAGCTATCTTTAGTACCAGCATAATGAAAGCCGCATTGAGGGATTTACTGTGACAATTTGGGTAAACGAACAGATCGATCCGTCGGGAATGATTCACGCTTGTATTGCTTGTTGTAACGAGTCCCAAGCTCAAGATTGCCATACTTCTTTTGAGCAAGATTTGACAGCTGAGCAAAAAGCGTCGGGTTGGATAGCGCAGTTACGAGTAGTTGAGTCTTGGAATGACGTGCCCGTCAATGCTTTAAAGTTAAATTAGTCACTCTTTTGGCGATTTAAGGCTCGGTAAAAATTACCTTAAGAACTGGCGATTTTAGTATAAATTGTCAAAACTTGTGAAATTTAATAACTTGTTGAGGGTTATCATCTTTACAGAGGATTAACTTAGCAACACTTACCGATTTCACAAGTAAATTTGGTGAACTACCCCACAGTTTATAGTTCTTTGCAAGGCTGTCCCATTCATCTGGTTGGTAAAACGGGACAAGCAGTTCAAATTTCGATTCACTCGCCAAGTCCGTATATCTGTGCCAACCGCGAACGGATATTACCAGATTGGCTGCAACCTGATTTTTGGGTAGCGATCGTTTTACAGCAAGCGCGATGTGAACTTGTAGAAATAAGCCCGGAAGTGGAGAAAGAAAAAGAGCACCTGCGCGAGAACTTTATGCGCTTTGGTTGTGATGTTGCGTTTAATTTGCGAGATCAAGGTTATCCCACAGACTTAATTGATCCCCGGACTGGCTATCCTTTACTTTCACGTCCTGGGAAAATCCCTCACGACGACACCGCTGTTGTTAAAGCCTTACTCGACTATCCACTGTTACACAACCAATGTCGGGTTTTGGTTCACCCTGATTGGGGAATGGCGGTTTATCCTAGTATCCTGATATCTTCAGCCATGCCGATAACAGTGGAGTTATGTTTAAGAAACATCGCTACGATACATGGTTGGAAGGATATCGCCTAAAAATAACCTGTTTTTTGCTCATTTCATACACAAAAAACGCGATCGCTTGCATCTTACATTCACAAGCGATCGCGTTTATATTTCCTAAAAATCTCAAATCTTACTGATTTGCGGGATCGCCATAGGGGTCTTCACTCGCAGGACGCGCATCGGCATACTGATCTGCGGGGTCGCCGTAGGGGTCTTCACTCGCAGGACGTGCATTGGCATACTGATCTGCGGGGTCGCCGTAGGGGTCTTCACTCGCAGGACGCGCATTGGCATATTGATCTGCGGGGTCGCCATCGGGGTCTTCACTCGCAGGACGCACTTCCTTGTCTTGGTTGTCTCCACCAATGAAAGCATCTTTGAGATTTTTCAAAATTCCATCAAAATTCATGAATTTTTCCTCAATAATTATTGACCAGCACCAACACCAGTTAGACTACGTCCTGTAGTATTGTTGTTGTAGCCTTGATAATCTCGGTACTGTTGCGCTTCTGCTTCTGGAACTTGAATCCCACCGGCAGGTGGTGATACATAGTGGACGCGCTTTTCAGCATCACGGTAATAAACACGCCCATCCTTGGAAAGGTAGTACTTGCCTTGTGCGCCTTCGGCTTGCTTGTTCTTATTCTTTTGGTAGAGATAGAATAGAGCAGCAGCGCCTCCCAGAATTGCCACTTTCTGACCTGTTGACAATCCTTTCTTTGCCTGAGGCTGACCATTCACCGGAACATTAGATACTGTTCTGCCAGTTGAATCATTTACAGGTGGCGGAGCAGCAGTGCGGGAACCTCCACCGCCACAGCTAGTAATCGACGGTACAATCAATAAAGCCGACAGTAACCATCCTAATGGTTGGGAAATTCTCTTACGCTTCACATGTGTTAGATTCATGCTGTCTCCTCATCACCTGAGTTAAATAGGACACCTGTAGAAATTACTCATAAGTAAACCCAGTTTGGTAAAAACCATTTTTACTCCCCTACAGCTTTCAGCTTGATGCAATAACTTAATTTTTGCTTCCCCCTAAGGGGATATGTCTTTTGATAATTATGCCAAGTGTCGTGACTGGAGAAGATTGTGGAGTGATGCCATATTTACCTAGTTGATGAACGACGCACAAATGGTAATAGGTCTGGTAGAATCGTCTCGTGATAATGTTCTTGGGGATAATGACCGACTTTTTCTAGTTGAACTAATTCTGAGAATGGTAAAGATTTGGAGAGCTTTTCTGCCATCTCTAGAGGTAGCCAAGGGTCGCTCATTCCCCAGATAATTAGAGTTGGTTGTTGCCATTGCTGCAAACCCGATTCGATTTCCGCCATTGCTGACTGCAGCTGAAGATTGCGAACACTAAAAAGTAGACCTCGGCCAGATTGAGAACTTTTGAGAAAAGGTTTACGGTATACATCTAAATCTTTGTCGTCAATCACATATCCACAACCACTTTCTAAAGTGCGATCAACTAATAGTGGATCTTGAGTCATCACTTCTCCCACCAAAGGTAAACCCATTTGTTGAATTTTCCAGGGGAGTTTAGCTGTTGTCGATATCGGCGTATTTAAGATAACTAAATTAGCAACTTTTTCGGGATTACGTAAAGCATATTGCAAGCCGACAGAACCTAAAAATCCTTGCACAACTAAACAAAAACGTTCTACTTCTAGTGCTTGAATAAATTCTCCTAAAGCTGTAATATAGGCATCTGGGGTGTAAGCAAAGTCTCTTTTTTCCGGTTTATCTGAAGCACCAAAACCCAGCCAATCAGGAGCTATTGCTCTCGTACCTTGTTGTGCTAAAGCTGGCATGATGTGTCGCCAAGCATAGCTTTGGGAAGGTAAACCATGTAGTAACAGCACAGGTAGTAAATCACTTCTGCCGATTGGTGTTGATTCACGGTAAAACCATTCGTGGGAACCAACTTTAATTTTATGTTCTGTAATTGACACGTTTTTTTAAAGCTAAAGAAGTCAGGAAACATCCGTCAGAATTCTAGCGACTGAGTTTTGAATTCTTTCGGATTAAAATATAGTTTATCAAGTAATGTGCGATCGCAATCAAAGTATGTGTAGAGACATCGAACACAATACACATAAAATTACGTGCTTGTTCTAATTGACTACCTGACTGCCATGAAGCCGAGGATCATCGTTACTACCTGTAGGTGTAACTGGCGCAGCGAATTTAGAAACTTGTCCGCTAGGTTGAGCAAAAGGTAGAGAACCACCACCGACTAAGGCTTCAATATTATTTGCCATGATCGCGCGAGGTTGTTTACCGATCGCTTGAGCAATTTCTGCGCCATCCCCAGCCAAAAACACAAAATGCGGGATACCATCCACTTGGTATTTCAGTACTTCTGGCAACCATTTGGTATTATCTACATTCAGCATGACAAAATTAACTTTGTCGCCATACTGTTTTTCTAACAGACCAATATCCCCTGCCATCGCTTGACAACTAGTACACCAATCGGCATAGAATTCCATTAAAGACGGCTTACCATTACTCAAAGCCACTGCTAATGGTGTAGACTGTTTCTCTAAGCTCGCTAAAGAAACCGAATTAGTCTCAGATCGCAGTCCTAAAGACAAGGCAATGGTCAAAGCGATCGCGGCGATCGCAATCAGGAAGTTTCGGACTCGCGTTGCTTGAGTAACTTCATTTGCCAGCTTGGGAATAGTATCCGGCGAATTAGAATTCATTTATTAAAATTTATTAACTAACATTACTTTTAGTTTACTTCAATCGGGAGTAGAGAATCAGGAATATGAAAAAACGTGTCACACTGACTTTTCCCAAACGCGCCGTCCAAATGCCTGTCACTTACCGGCTAGCGAGAGACTTCAACGTAGCGGCGAATATCATCCGCGCCCAAGTCGCCCCAAATCAGATTGGTAAACTAGTAGTAGAACTATCTGGAGATATCGACCAGCTAGATGCGGCTATCGATTGGATGCGATCGCACAACATCAACGTTTCCTTCGCCTTGGCAGAAATTGCCATCGATCAAAACTCGTGCGTCGATTGTGGTTTGTGTACTGGAGTGTGTCCAACTGAGGCGTTAACCCTCGATCCGCAAAGTTATAAGTTGGTATTCACGCGATCGCGCTGCATTGTCTGTGAACAATGTGTCCCTACCTGTCCCGTCTCCGCAATTTCCACCAATCTCTAAGGAATGCCATGCAATTAAAAACCAATACCGTCAAAACCCTAGCAGACTCAGCTTATCTAGCAACGGAAAAGCACTTCAAAAAGACTGTGAAGTGGGAAAAAACGGTCAGCAAAGACAAAGACCCCGAAGCCTTGCACCAAATGCGTGTCGGGATGCGACGCTTACGCACAGTAGTAACTGAATTTGCGCCGGCTTTGAATCTACCCAAGTCAGTCAGCGAGAAAAGCATCGGCAAAATTTCCCGTCGTCTTGGTAGTTTAAGAGATTTAGACGTGTTAAAAGACACCCTAAAAAATACTTATCAACCTCATCTACCAACCAAAGAGCAGAAATCGCTCTCTACAGCTTTAAGTACTTTAGATGAACAGCGACTCGAAACCCTCGCCGATGTCCGGTCAATATTTAAAACCAAGGCTTACAAGTCACTTAAGCAAGATTTAAAACAGTGGTTAGCAGAACCGACCTATCAAGCGATCGCGTGCTTACCAATTCAGGAAGTGCTACCAAATTTACTTTCACCAGAATTGAGTCGATTTTTACTGCATCCAGGGTGGTTATTTGGTACCGAAGTTGAAAACTCAGCAATAGCGATCCTCCCGCCAGATAAAATCGAGCCAATCCTATCACACGAAAGCGACACTCTGCACAGTTTGCGGAAAGAGGCAAAACGAATCCGTTATCAAATGGAGTTATTCCAAGATTTTTACGGTCAATCATATAGCGCTTATCTCGCCGATGTGACGACCATTCAAGAAATCTTAGGGCAAATCCAAGATAGCGTAGTTTTAGCCGAGTGGCTAACAGATGCTTTAGACTCAGATATCAAAAAGTTACCCACACTCTTGGCGCAACTGAAACAAAATCGCTTTCTAGCGTGGCAAAAATGGCTCCCCTTACAACAGCGATATCTTAATAGTGAAACACAACATCACTTTCACCTGACCCTGCTTCACCCCAAACAAGGAGTAACGGACGAGTAAAATTTAATACCCATCCACAGACCAATGAGGAGGATCACCAGCTAATTTGTAGACACCAAAAGACTCACCAACCTTCCACATATCCTGATTTTCAGTACTATTTGGCGGATCACCGATAGTGACAACTCTGCCATAACCATCCTGAATCCGAATTTTACCTTTCCAGGTAACCTCCCAATCAACTGCTAACCTTTGAGTATGACGGGACTTCAAAGCCACAGGATTATCACCAATATCATAAGCATCAAGCATCATTTGCGCTGCTTGCAAAGATCCCTCTGGGGTGTAATGCACCCAATCAATATCAACTCCATCCAAAGCTGGTACAGATTCAGGGTCAACATTACCACTATGAATTTGCGCTGCATAGTGCATCAAAAAAGCCCTTTCCCTCGGTCGATAGGTAGCAGTTACAACCACCTTACAACCAGCCTTCAGTAAAGCCTTTTGAAATGTTAACACTCGCTCGCGGAAAGGCGAAGCAATATCAGCAATTAACATACTAGTCGGAAAACGATCAGCCCAGTAAGGACCACTGAGACAAAACCGTTGTTGTTTAGCATACTTACTAAAAAGATCCAAAGCTAAACTTAAATCACTACCTAATTTAGTTTTCGTGGCTAACTGCAATTGAGCCTCTAATTCCGACCGCAGGCGAATATCGCGCTTCTTGTAAGCTTCTTTCAAACCCTTGACACTCCGCGCCCCAAAATCTCCATCAGCTTTGATTGGCGGAGTCAGTTGAGCGATCGCATTCAAACTATGTTGCAAGTCAATAATTTCCGGTACGTCAAAGCGGAGATAACTTAACAGTAAATTCGCTGATAGTGATGGTATTTTTAAAACAAACCCTTGAATAGCCGCTCGGGCATAAGTAGTATTATCAAGAATACCAGTCATCGGCAAATTATTCTGACGTTGATAACTGCGAGTTGCTTGGTCGGTAATTTTCCCAAAGTCGCCATCTGCAGTTACAGAGAAACCATTTTCATTTAGAAAGCTTTGCCAAGCGAGTACTAGAGAGTTGTTATAACCTTGCTTGAGTACGGGTAATTTGAGGAGGTTGATGTTGAAAGTCATATATTTTTTTTAAACGCGGAGGAAGAGGAGGTAGCGCAGAGTTACGCGGAGTTCTCTGCGATCCTCTGCGCTACCTCCGCGAGACTCCGCGTTTTTAATATTATCCAATTAGTTTTTCCCAAAATAGTGGTCCAATATTGCCATCGGTTTGCAAGCTGTGGTCTTTTTGAAATTTTTTGACTACTGTGAGTGTATTTGGTCCATAGACTCCGTCGATATCTGTTCCTAAGCGATATTGTATATATCTGACGATTGGCCCGCTAGCGTGATTTTCCCGAATAATCCGTTTGGCGGTGATTTGTGTGATTGCTGTCCAGGTGGTATTTCCGGCAATTCCTGTTGGTTGAATTCCGGTAATTGTTTGGAATTTTTCGATTGCTGCTACTGTTTCGGGATGTAGTGTGTTGTCTTCTAGTAATGGTTTGTTTTGTTTATCGGCGATTTTGAGGCGATTTAAGACTTTCTGGAGTTTGAGGGTTGTCGTATCTATAACCTTTTCGTCGTCAGGTTCGGGATTAACGGGAACAGTGGGTAGTTTTCCGACTAATCCTTTGACAATTGCATTTGCCATTGCTTCTAGGTTAAGAAGTTGCATATCTTTGGCGGAGTCACAGAAGCAACATTCTACAAGAATCGCATTCATTTGCGTATTTCTGAGGACATAGAGGTGAGAACCATTTTTGACGCCGCGCCGAAAGTGCCCTAGTTTGACGATTTCGTCTAGTACTGGTTGGGCGATTTTTCGGCTTTCTTCGCCGATCGCAAATACTTCGGTACCGTTGGCTTGATTGTTAAAGCCGTTAAAATGGATCGATACGTATGTTTCTACATTACTGGAGTTGGCGCGAGAGCATCTTTCGGCAAGTGATTCTCTGACGGTACTAGCATTGCTGGGGTTACAGTCTACTACTTGGTAGCCTAAGGCTTTGAGTTTGCTGCTGACTCTGTGTCCTACGTCTTTGGTTAAGATATCTTCTAATTTAATTCCTGGTACACCAGTATCTGGAGGACAATTATGTCCACAATCAATTCCAAACCTCATTGCGGCTCCTTAAAATTAAGTAATAAATGTGCTAAAACGTGCAATCACCAACCTAGCCTGTGAACTGCGATTGTGACAATGCTGATTTAATACAATCTGGATTAACGGATATTTTTCATAGTCGCTCAAAAGATATAATATGATGGCATATTTACAATTATTTTTAATTCTGTAAGTGTCGGAGTGGTTGATGGAGCATGCGTTAAAGCATAATCATCACTCGTAGTATAGGGAGAGATTAATGGTCATACCTGCTTCGATGCTCGATCCGAAAACCCCGCCAGATGTGATTGTGCGGACTCAGGCGCGTAAGCCAGTTACCGATCCGGCTTTGGGAATTCCGGTGAATGTGAACAAAATTGGCAACCCTCCAAATCGCTTGGTGACAATTGGTGACTCTCTGACCCAAGGCTTTCAAAGTGGGGCAATTTTTAAAACTCATCTTTCTTTTCCGGCAATGATTGCCCGTGAATTAGGTTGGAATCAACTGCGAATTCCTACTTATGGTGGACCTGGGGATGGTTTGCCACTTAATCTTGAGACTCTGCTACGTGACTTAGAGAAGCGATTTGGCAGCAAGATTGGTTTTTGGGAGTTTTTGCCAACTTTATTTTTTTTGCGTCAGTATTTCAGCACCCTGGAGAATTATTGGGAACGTGGTCAGGGTTCTCACGCGCCGATGCAACAGAAGATTAATCACAATCTGGCTGTTTATGGTTGGGATTTACGCAACACTCTTTCCCGGACTGCGGATATTTGCCTCAATGTCCTCAATCAACATCCGCCGAAAAATGGTTTTTTCCGTTTATCTGTTGACCATCATAATGAACGCGCAGCCGTCCGCGTTTTGAACTCAGCCCGAAATCAAGCATCTGTTGCCCTGACTCCTCTACAAGCAGCTAAAGCCCTTTCTGAAGAAGGTACAGATACCCCTGGTATTGAAACGTTAATTGTACTTATCGGGGCTAATAATGCTTTAGGCAGTGTTCTCACCTTCAAGGTCAATTGGAGTGATACTGGCTATGAGGATATGGAGTTTAACGATCGCTATACTGTCTGGCGACCAATACACTTTCAAGCTGAATTAGATCGAATTGTTGCCGAAATTAAGCAAATCCGTGCTCAGCATGTGATTTTAGGCACGGTTGGTCATGTGACAATTGTCCCCTTTGCCCGTGGGGTTGACAAAAAGGTCAGACCAGATTCGCGTTACTTTCCTTATTACACCTTGCCTTGGATTCAAGATCAAGATTTCGATCCGCAAAAGCACCCACATCTGACAGAAAATGAAGTTAGAGCAATTGATAGCGCTATAGATCAATACAACGACGCCATCACCGAGGCTGTACGTCAAGCGCGACTCGAAGGTAGAGATTGGTATGTATTAGAAACTGCTGGCATCTTAGACCGTTTAGCATCTCGACGTTATATTGAGCATCCTGAAGCTAGACCAGATTGGTGGGAGGAAGTTGGCGGTGAGTATCCATTACCACCAGAATTAAAAGCACTGATACCTGTACCAGATTCTAAATTATTTCTCTCAGATTCTGAAGGTCGTACCCAAGGCGGTATATTTTCTTTAGATGGCATTCATCCTACAACCATCGGTTATGGGATTTTGGCGCAAGAAATCATTAAAATTATGCAATTAGCCGGTGTCAAATTTTACAATAGTGATGGCAGTGAACGGACAGGCGAAATCAAAGTTGATTTTAAACGGTTGATTCAGGAAGATACGCTGATTTCTCACCCACCGGCATTATTCTCGAATGTGCGAGATTGGATTGGGGGTATTGACAAATATTTCAATATATTTAGCCGTCTATTGACATCGAATTATTAATGAAACGTATCGTCTTAATTGCTGGGTTTGAATCATTCAACGCTGACTTGTACCGGAAAGCAGCGGATATGGCACTTCGGAAATGTCCGCAGTTGCAGATTCTGGTGTTTAGCGATCGCGATATTACCACCAAGTCAAGCGAAGTCGCCACCGCCCTTCAAGATGCGGATGTGTTTTTCGGTAGTTTGATTTTTGATTATGATCAGGTATTGTGGTTACGCGATCGCATTGCTCAAATCCCAATCCGTCTTGTATTCGAGTCAGCCTTAGAATTAATGAGTTTGACGAAACTCGGTGCTTTTGCGATTGGTGACCAACCCAAAGGCATGCCAAAACCAGTCAAATTCATCCTCGAAAAATTCAGCAACGGACGCGAAGAAGATAAATTAGCCGGTTATATCAGCTTCCTAAAAATTGGACCCAAGTTGTTAAAATTCGTACCAGTCCAAAAGGTACAAGACCTCCGCAACTGGCTGATAGTCTACGGTTACTGGAATGCTGGCGGACAAGAAAATGTAGCCGCGTTATTTTGGATACTCGCCGAAAAATACCTGGGGTTAAAGGTAGGCGAAATTCCGCCACCCATCGAAACCCCAAATATGGGATTATTACATCCCGATTATCCAGGTTTTTTTGAATCTCCACGCGAGTACTTAAAATGGTATGCAGCGCAATATCCCCATTCCTCAAGTCAGCCAGTTATTGGCATTTTGCTGTATCGCAAACACGTCATCACCAAACTACCTTACATTCCCCAACTAATCCGCAGCTTTGACACCGCTGGTTTAATCCCTCTACCCATCTTTATTAACGGCGTTGAAGGTCACGTAGCAGTGCGGGATTGGATGACAAGCAACTATGAAAACAGCCAACGCCAAAGTGGTAATGTCGAAACGCGTTCATTATCTAGTGAATCCGTTAAGGTAAATGCCATTGTCTCCACCATTGGCTTCCCCTTAGTTGGAGGACCAGCCGGTTCAATGGAAGCCGGAAGACAGACACAAATTGCCGTCAACATCCTAAGTGCTAAAAATGTACCTTATATTGTCGCTGCACCATTACTAATTCAAGACATCCACTCTTGGACGCGCCAAGGTATTGGCGGTTTGCAAAGTGTAGTTTTGTATGCCTTACCAGAACTTGATGGCGCAATTGATACTATCCCTTTGGGTGGGTTAGTAGGAGAACAAATTTACCTTGTTCCGGAACGAGTGCAGCGCTTAATTGGACGGGTGAAAACCTGGATAAACTTGAGGCAAACACCTGTATCAGAAAAGAAAATCGCAATTATTTTGTATGGGTTTCCACCAGGATATGGGGCGACAGGAACTGCAGCCTTATTGAATGTACCTCGTAGTTTATTGAAATTCCTCCACGCCCTTAAAGACCAAGGTTACACCGTTGGAGATTTACCAGAGGATGGAGAAGAGTTAATTCGCTGGGTCAAAGAGGCGGATGAAATACGTGAGGAAAAAAGCCCAATTACTCTCAACGCCCGAACTTTAGAAAAATGGTTAGGTTATTTCCATACATCTCGGATTGAGAAGCAATGGAAATCACTTACAGGTACGGGAATCAAGACTATTGGGGATGAATTTCAGATTGGCGGTGTGCAGTTAGGTAATGTGTGGATTGGTGTCCAACCACCTTTAGGAATTGTCGGCGACCCGATGCGGTTGATGTTTGAAAGAGATTTGACACCACATCCACAATATGCAGCTTTTTATACATGGTTACAAAATGGGTTGCAAGCTGATGCCGTAGTTCATTTTGGGATGCATGGGACTGTAGAATGGTTGCCTGGATCTCCTTTAGGTAATACAGGTTATTCTTGGTCGGATATTTTGTTGGGTGACTTGCCAAATCTCTATATATATGCGGCGAATAATCCTTCAGAATCGATTTTGGCAAAGCGGCGCGGTTACGGTGTGTTGATTTCTCATAATGTCCCACCCTATGGTCGGGCGGGTTTGTATAAGGAATTAGTCAGCCTACGGGATTTAATTGCGGAGTATCGTGAGGAACCGGAGAAGAATTATCTTCTGAAAGAGGCGATTATTAAAAAAATTCTGGATGCGGGTATCGATGCGGATTGTCCGTTTATGGATGCTAAGCAGCTAGGGATGGAGTTGACGCCGGAGAATGTGCAAATGTTCAGCGCCTCGGCGTTTAATCAATATCTGGTGGAATTATCTACATATTTGCAAGTGCTGGAAAATCGGTTATTTTCTTCAGGTTTGCATACCCTAGGAGAAGCGCCGGATGCGGAGGGAATGGAGTCTTATTTACAGGCTTATTTTGGTGAGGCGTCTGCACCTGATGTGACCGAAAACCAAGAGGAGGCGCAACAAATCAGCAGTTTGTTAATGCAGACTACTGATGAATTGACTAATCTATTACGGGGGTTGAATGGGGAATATATTCCGCCAGCACCAGGTGGTGATTTGTTGCGGGATGGGGCTGGGGTGTTACCTACAGGGAGAAATATTCATGCTTTAGACCCATACCGGATGCCAACACCAGCAGCTTACGCCCGAGGACAGGAAATTGCGCGAAAAATTATTGCCCAACATCTACAAGAAACGGGGAGTTATCCGGAGACTGTGGCGGTGATGTTGTGGGGTTTGGATGCGATTAAAACTAAGGGAGAATCTCTCGGTATTTTGTTGGAGTTGGTGGGTGCGGAACCTGTTAAGGAAGGTACTGGGAGGATTGTACGTTATGAGTTGAAGCCTATCGCTGAGGTAGGACATCCGCGTATTGATGTGTTGGCAAATCTTTCGGGAATTTTTCGCGATAGTTTTGGGAATATTATCGAGTTGTTGGATGATTTGTTTCAACGGGCGGCGACGGCGGCGGAACCGGAAGACCAGAATTTTATTCGCAAACATGTTTTAGCTTTAGAAGCCCAAGGTGTGGAGAATGCTTCGGCGAGGTTATTTTCTAATCCGGCGGGTGATTTCGGTTCTTTGGTTAATGACCGTGTGGTTGATGGTAACTGGGAATCGGGTGAGGAGTTGGGGAATACTTGGCAAGGTCGGAATGTGTTTAGCTATGGGAGACAAGACAAGGGTCAGGCTAGACCAGAAGTTTTGACACAGTTGTTGCAAACTAGCGATCGCATTGTTCAAGAAATTGACTCAGTAGAATATGGTTTAACTGATATTCAAGAATATTACGCTAACACTGGCGGTTTGAAAAAGGCAGCGGAGAAATACCAGGGTAAAAAAGTTACAACCAGTTTTGTGGAAAGTTTCTCGAAAGACACGACACCGCGCAATTTAGATGATTTGTTGCGAATGGAGTATCGTACCAAGTTGCTGAATCCTAAATGGGCAACAGCGATGGCAAATCAAGGTTCTGGCGGTGCCTTTGAGATTTCGCAGCGGATGACGGCACTGATTGGTTGGGGTGGAACTGCGGATTTTACTGATGACTGGGTATATAACCAAGCTGCTGATACTTATGCTTTAGACCCTGAGATGGCAGAGAAATTGCGTCTTGCAAATCCTGAAGCTTTTCGGAATATCCTCGGCAGAATGTTAGAAGCCCAAGGTCGCGGTTTCTGGGAAGCGGATTCTGAGAAGTTACAAAAGTTACGCGAATTGTATGAGTTAACCGATGAAGCAATTGAGGGTGTGACGGTTTAGAGTCAAGGAGACAAGCCATGAAAGTTATTGTTTGGGATGCGGAGATTTTCAAAAATATCGAACTACATCAATTAAGAAATTACCTACAGTCCCACGGATGGTGCCTTGACCGTCCATTTCTAGAGAATGCCACGATTTGGTTAAAAAAAGAACCACAACGAGGTGAATTTGAGATTTTATTACCTAATAACCAAGATCTGGGTGATTATTTTTCCCGTATATGTGAAGCAATAGAAATCCTTGCAACTGTTGAAAACCGCTCACAATTGGAAATAATTGGTGAACTTATTACTAATTATCCTAACATCACTATTCAAGGATTAGTAACACAAATTACGTCTCCAAATGGTGGTACGCTCAGCGGCGATATTGCATTATTTTGCGTAGTTGTTGATAAACTGCGTCCAGTCAATACCACACTAGTTGACCATGAATACATCCTCGCGATTAAGGCATATACCGAACGTTTACCAGTGTTATGTACGGGTGATTTAGTCAAAGAAAACGATATATTTATTTTAAAAAATCCTCAGCAATTTCATCTTGACCAACAACGTTATTAACCACAAACATTCAAGGACATAATAAGTAAAAAGTAAAAGGTTTTTATTTAAGAAAATTGTCGCTATATCCGTAGAACGTGATTACCAGTCATGACCGAATTACTTGAACAAGCGATTGCAAAACTAAAAACCTTGCCCACCAATGAGCAAGATGCAATGGCAACCATGATTCTGGAAGAACTTGAAGATAATCGTCGGTGGGACGAGTCTTTTGCGCGTTCCCCAGAAATGCTTGCGAAACTTGCAGCCGAGGCAATGGTTGAGTATCATGCAGGTAGAACGCAGGAATTACATACAGAAACATTGTGAAAAAATCTAAAGACATAGCATTAATACGTCTTTAGATTCATATCCTAAAAATGTAAGCTATTATATCTGCTTAGTTTCAGAATAGTGAATATTAATAATATACTTGTTTGAGCAAATTCACATACATTAAAATTATGTCGCAGTACAACTAATTTCAATTTATAAGGCAGTAGAGCAATGTCAAAAATGACTGAGGCGCTTGAGAGAATAAATTTGCGTTTATATGGTCGTTTCAAAATTACTAAACCCGGCATGAGCTTGGAAGAAATTGAAAGCCGACTTAGTTTTTTCCCATATCGATTGTCTGATGAAGCTTATGAGTTTTACCAATGGTCAGGTGCCCCTACAGGTGATAGCCGACCTGACGACTGGAATGGTTCTTATAATGATTCCTCAACTTATAATTGTGCATTGGAACGTCTATTAGAAAGAGCAGATGACATAATTCACTTTCAATCTTTGGAGGAGATGGGAAAAATTTATAGTCCCCTCAATGCAAGCAATCCTGAATGGCTTCCTATCATTTCTGCTGAATATAGTCATTTTGTAATTTCTGGATCTCAAACTCAAATAGATACTTCACCAGTTTTAATAATTAACGATGAGCCAAAATTATGGTTTCCTAGTTTGACAGACATGATGTTAGCGATCGCAGAGTCTATAGAGGCAACTGGAACTATTTTACCAGGATGGTTTGATGATCCTGATGATGAAGATTATGGAACTGATACATATGATGAAAAAATTCGTGAGAAATGTAGCATAGTAAAAGCTATTGCTAGAAAGTATGGCTCTCCTGAAGGAGTTATTCTTAGTAGTTGATTCACTTGATCAAAGGTTGTTGTATACGGTATATCCTGTTGCATAACAAATGTATAAAGTAGTCAAAAATGTCATTAGTACAGGACAATAGGCATCGTTATCCATTTAAAACAACACATAATCGCTTTCCTTGGCAAAATTCAACAGCCAAAAATTTCACTTCTGGAAGAGTTGTCCAGTTGATTGCAAGAGTTTTAGCAGCGATTGGTTCACTAGCCCAACCAACATTACCCCTGGAAAAGTTTCCAATTTGACCGTGATTCTGAAAGAACTTGAAGATGATAAAGGGTGGAACCAGTCTTTTGCACGTTCCCCGGAAATGCTTGCGAAACTCGCAGCCGAGGCAATGGTTAAGCAGATGACAGATGAAACAATTGTAGGTGTGACGGCTGGATCATTAGTGAAACGGCTATACTATAAGAAAGTGTCCGCGTCAGAATATCTTATTTAATGTCATAGCAAATTATATGGAAAGCACATTTACGGGAGTGTTTGAGAAAGTAGATAACTGGTATATTGGTTATGTGCAAGAGTTACCAGGTGCTAATGTACAGGAAAAAACTCTTGAAGAGGCAAGAGTTAGTCTTAAAGAAGCAATCGAGCTAATTTTGCTCTCAAATCGCGAACTTGCTGAGCAAAAACTATCAGGTAAAGATGTTGTTAGAGAAAAAATTACAGTCAAAGTTTAGTGAAAAGACGTGAATTAATCCGCCATTTAGAAAAAAATGGTTGCCTATTTCTTCGGGAGGGTGGAAGGCATACTATTTATTACAATCAGGAAAGTAACAGAACATCAGCAATTCCCAGGCATACGGAAATCGCAGATTTTTTAGCTGTAAAGATTTGTAAAGATTTAGATATCCCTTTGCCTTAGCAAGATAGTCAACGGTGTGATAGTTTGATAATCAGCTAAATATCATAGCTAATGTTTGAGTAATATCATGTTCTTGCCGACATTGATTATTATCTTCCAAGTTAATTGTGGCGGGTTCGATATTGTAATTTATCCAAAGCACTTCCTGTCGTAATTCCTTAATTGAGTGGCACTGCTTAAAAGGTGCTTTAATACAATTCCAGTCAGCATAAAGTTCTTGCATCAAAGAACAGTCATAGCCGGAGACGGCGACTTTACCTTCAGCACTTTGTAGTACGCAGGCAAGTTTTCGATGTTCGTCATCGGTCATTTCATAAGCATATGCCTTACTGTCGCCACGGGAATCGTGAGGGTAGGGTGGGTCACAGTAAAATAAGGTTTCTGGACTGTCGTACCTTTTAATCACATCAATTGCTGGGCAGTTTTCAATTTGAACCCGCAGCAATCGCTGGACAATTTCTGACAAACCTTCCACGCTACCTAACCACCGGGAAACAGCCCCAGCCATTCCCGCACGACTAGTTAGCTTACAATGTGCCCACCGTCCCTCACTAGCTGTTTGTGCCAAACCAGTTCTTACTTGCCTAGCACAGATAAAAAAGCGCCTTGCTCGTTCTAAGTCTGATAAATTTTCTTCTACAGAAATTGCGAGGCGAAATTCTTCACGAGAGAACGGCGTGAGACCAATTGCTTTAATCAATTCCTCCTGGCGATCGCGCAACATCCTAAAGAAGTTTACTAAATCGCCATCAATATCATTATAGGTTTCAACAGGTGCAGGTTCCCGATTTAAGAGCACTGCCGCAGAACCGCCAAATGGTTCGCAGTAATGGGTTGTGCTTGGCAATAAAGGTAAAAGCCAATCTAAGTGACTGTACTTGCCACCATACCAACCAAAGGCTATTTTTTTCGCCATGTAAGCCAGCCTCAAAATAAGGATAAGAGTATTGCATAATCAATTTGATTGATCACAATTAACTATTGAGTAACTTCGCTGCTAATTGTAAGGCTTCTACTGTAGTCGAAACCTGACCTTCAATTTGTGCCAAAGCGATATCTGTAATTAATTTACCTACTTGTGGCGAAGCTGGAATCTGTAAGGCTTCCATAATTTCTTTACCAGTTACCAAAAGCTTGGGATGGGCGATAGGATCTTCTGGATTGAGGTAGCGGTTAATTAAAGGCGCGATCGCTTCAATTAAATTTCCTCGCGCCACTGCTAAAATAGCAATCGCGGGAAAAGCCAATCCTGCATCCCGAAAGAAAAAATATTGTTGTCTCAATGACATTTGGGTATCTTGTAGCTGTCCTAATAGCCTCAGCGCCGTCGTAACGCCTTTAATCTCCGCACGGCTATAGGTTAATCGCACCAACTCTACTTCCGCAACCTCTGGCTGTGGAGACACCAGACAAGCAAGTTTGGCAATAGTCAACCAACTAGTTTTCACAGTATCGCGTACCCACTGGGCAAACTCTATACCTAACGGTTGCCAGATTTCCACTAGCTTCACAGCAGCGACATCAACTGCTGTTAGTTGAGTAAAACTTTCACTCGTAGCATTGCGAAAAAAAGTTGTCAGCAAACCACTTTCCCCAGCACCGATTAACCAAGGCGTCCCTTGAGGACTACTGAGGAGATAATTCAACTCCACACGCACCCTTTCCGCCGCCACTTGACTTAAACTAGGTGCCAATGATTTAATTGCCAATTGAGTCGCGCTTTCAATCGTAAAACCCAATTGCGCTGCTTGACGATAAGCCCGCATCAACCGCAAAGGATCATCTGCCAAATTAGACCGAGATACCATCCGCAACAATCGCCGTTGCAGATCAACAACACCCTCCAAAGGATCAATCACCTCTTGCGTAAAAGGATTGTAAGCGATCGCATTAATTGTAAAATCGCGCCGCTGCAAATCAGTAATCAAATCCCCCTCTTGTTGAGCAAAATCAACAGTAGCTTCAGGAAACACCACACGGGCAATTTGTCTTTCTGCATCCAAAAGCACAAAACCCGCCTTATACCTACTCGCAATTTTACGGGCAACCTTCACCGCCTGACCAGGTAAAACAAAATCCAAATCCAAATACGCACTCCTTCTCAAGAGAAGCGCATCCCGCACCGCACCACCCACCAGGTGAACTGGCTCAGGTAACAAATCTAAACTAAAAGGCCAATTATCCGGAGATAGAATAAAACTCATGCAACAAAAATCAACCTAACAACTCGTCAATCACCACCTTGTTTGAGTTAGATTAACAAGAAAGGCTCTGGAGTAGTTAGTTATATGTGTATTTGCATAAACTGCCACTATGTAGACCGCTGCGAAACCTACCATGCCGTAGAAGCGCAGCATCAAGTTCCCCACCTAACTGAAACACCTAACTTTGAAGCCAATGAACCTTCTATCAATGTCAACATTCGCACCACGGATGAAGAAATTATGATGGAATGGGACGTAGTCGGTTGCCTAAGCTTTAAACAAGAGACAGGCAAGTGGATTAAATTGCGTCCCGGTGAATTGGTACCGACATGATAGATAATTAACTCACGCATGAGCCTTTGCGCCTCGGCGTGAGATATTCCTAATCCATGAAATCAAAAGCTTACGGTTTAGCATTACACACCACCACCCCGGAATTGGGTTTAGCAATTGGCGACTCAGTAGAAGAATTGCGTAGTAGTGTTTGGCATTTAGAGCGATCGCTATCTAGTTTAATGCACCAATATTTAGCAGAATTTATCCTACCGCAAACTTGGGCAGATTTAGCATTTATAGCGGTAGCGAATGGTCCTGGCGGTTTCACGGGGACGCGGATTGGACTCGTGACCGCCCGAACCTTAGCGCAACAGCTAGATATTCCCGTATTTACCATCTCCACAATGGCGGCGGTAGCACACAGCCAAGCAGACAAAGCAGACGCTATTGCCGTACAAATGCCCGCCCAACGAGGTGAAATCTTCGCCGGTATTTATTCTAGAGACACAAGCCCATTGTTACCAGATCAAGTGTTAACTCCCGACGAATGGCAACAAATTTTAGATAACTTGAAAACACCTTACCACCTAGCGATCGCCGAAGGTGGACTAGGATCAACAGTCAAAAGTATCTGGGAATTAGCTAATTTAGAGTGGCAAAAAGGCAAGCGTCCACATTGGTCAGAAGCCTTGCCATTTTATGGGCAACATCCGGTGGTAATGAAATGAATAATGACGCCAGATTATATGCATCAGCGACACAGCGCAATCGCGAACCGATTTTAGAAGTGCTGACGCAAGTACTGCCACCCAGTGGCACTATTTTAGAGATAGCAAGTGGAACTGGCGAACATGCTGTATATTTTGCCCCTCGCCTCAGCCCGCGTCAATGGCAACCCTCAGACCCAAACCCCCAATTACGTGCCAGCATCGCTGCATGGACAGCAGAATCAACCATTGATAATCTTGATCCCCCACTTGACCTAGATGTAACTGCCCCAACCTGGCCAGTAGAAAAGCCTATTACGGCGATTGTGAATATCAATATGATTCATATCTCACCTTGGTCTGCTTGCCTAGGGCTGATGGCAGGTGCGAAGAGAATTCTCCCACCCGGTGGCATTCTTTACTTATACGGACCGTATAAACAAGGGGGTGAACACACCGCACCAAGTAATGCAGCTTTTGATGAATCTCTCCGTGCCCAGAATCCGGAATGGGGGATACGGGACTTGGAAGAGGTTGTCGCTGCGGCAAAGGTGGAGAAACTCGCCTTAGTTGATACTTACCAGATGCCGGCTAATAACCTTTCAGTGGTTTTTAAATATTTTTAAACGCGGAGTCACCGCAGAGGTAGCGCAGAGGGACGCAGAGAACTCCGCGTAACTCTGCGTTACCTCCGCGCCTCTCCGCGTTTCTTAAACAGCCCTTGCTATTGCTTTTTCCACAGCTGCTAATGCCTGCTTAATCTCAGCCTCTGTCACAATTAGTGGTGGCACAAACCGGACTACTTTGGGACCGGCGGGAACGAGTAATACACCTTCCTCAATTGCCGCTTTCACAATTACAGGTGCGGTGAGTTCGCTGTTTGCTTGCAGTTCCATGCCGTTGATTAAGCCCCAGCCACGTACTTCGGCGATATGGGTGGGATATTTAGTGGCAAGTGCTTTTAATCCTGTCCGCAATTGTTCGCCACGCGCTTGCACGTTTTCTAAGATATTTTCGGTTTCTAGGGTCTGACAGACGGTTAAGGCGGCTGCACAGGCGAAGGGATTACCGCCGAAGGTGCTGGCGTGATCTCCTGGTTGGAAAATATCGCAGAATTTTTTGCATAGCATTGCACCGATGGGGATACCGCCACCTAAGCCTTTGGCGCTGGTGAAGATGTCTGGTTCTACTCCTAGGTGTTCGTAACCCCAATAATGACCGCTACGACCCATTCCGACTTGCACTTCGTCGAAGATGAGTAAGATGCCTGTATCGTCACAGATTTCGCGTAGTTTTTGGAAGTAGGCAACGTCTCCCGGACGCACGCCACCTTCTCCTTGTAATGGTTCCATGAGAATTGCGGCAACACCAGCATCACCAGTGTCTAATTCGGAGATTGCTGCTTCGATAGCTTCAATGTCGTTATAGGGGACGTAGTGGAATCCCGGCATTAAAGGAGCGAAGTTTTTTTGATACTTCGGTTGACCTGTGGCGGTGACTGTTGCCAGGGTGCGTCCGTGAAAACTGGCGTGAGCAGTTAAGATAATCGGATGTTCGATTTCTTGCACCGCGTGACCGTATTTTCTGGCAAGTTTGATGGCTGCCTCGTTGGCTTCGGCTCCGGAGTTGCAGAAAAAGACGCGATCAGCACAAGAGTGTTTTACTAGCCAAGTCGCTAGGTCTCCTTGTTCGGGAATGTAGTACAAATTGGAGACGTGGTGCAGTTTTTGGATTTGCTCTGTCACCGTTTTGACTAATTTTGGGTGGGCATGTCCTAAGGTGCATGTAGCGATCCCGGCGACAAAATCAAGATATTCACGTCCTTGTGTGTCCCATACCTTGGAGCCTGCACCTCTTTCGAGGGCGAGGGGATATCTTCCATAGGTGGACATTACTGCTTGATCGAAGCCAGATGGATCGTATGTGCTGGAGTGGTCGGGAATTTCTTGTGCGGCTGTTGCGGGTTCGGGAATCAGAGTTTTGATGCTTACCATGTTTCTCCTAGAAAATTCTTTTTTATCGGCTGGAAGAAAATCATCAAAAACTGCTGTTTGATTAACTTGCGCCGATACTTAATTTATAGATTAACGTATGAAGTCTTAAACGACTGACTATTGCAGTAAAAACTTGTGTACTCAACTCCAGAGCAAAAATATAATCGCATCCAAAAAGAGTTGCTGGCTGGGTCAGTTGCCTTGGCTGGTATCTTCCTCACCGGCACTTTTTGGTATCGGTTCGTGGAAGGCTGGCGCTGGGTAGATGCGGCATATATGACGGTGATTACCCTGGCTACCGTTGGTTTTGGTGAAGTTAACCCGCTTGGCGATCGCGGCAGGTTATTTACTATGACTTTAATTTTACTCGGGGTGGTGAACATTGGTTACATCGTTAACCGATTTACAGAAGCGGTGATTCAAGGCTATTTTCAAGAGGGTATCCGACTCCGACAACTGCGAATTCTCATGCAATCACTTTCAGGACACTATATTATTTGTGGATTTAGTCGCACAGGTCGGCAGATTGCTTTGGAATTTGACGCTGAAGATGTGCCTTTTCTGATCGTTGACTCGGAGATGGAATCTGTAAACATGGCTCAAAGCAAGGGTTATATCGCCGTCCAAGGTGATGCTACTTTAGACGAAACTCTGTTTAGGGTGGGGATCGAACGGGCGCTTTGTATCGTTGCGGCTTTACCTTCTGATGCGGAAAATCTCTATACGGTTCTTTCGGCAAAAACTTTGAATCCGCAAATTCGGGCGATCGCGCGGGCGAGTACTGAGGAAGCTGTGCTTAAATTGCAACGTGGTGGTGCCGATGCGGTGATTTCTCCTTACATTACTGGTGGTAAGCGGATGGCGGCTGCGGCTTTGCGACCACAAGTGATGGATTTTGTGGATGGTATTCTCACGGGTGCTGACCGACAACTGTATATGGAAGAATTTTTACTGGACTCTAATTGTCCCTGTGCTAATAAAAGTTTAGGACAAGCTAGATTACGTGCCCAATCTGGTGCGCTTGTCTTAGCTATTCGTCGCGCTGATGGAACTTTGATTGGTGGTCCGACGGCTGATGATGTTTTGTTACCTGGAGATTTACTGATTGGGATGGGGACAGCAGAACAACTTCGCAGTCTCAACCAAATTTTGGGACCGCTAAATTCTAAGCCGTTACGCCAACCGAAAAAAAGTTAAAAGATATCGGCGGGATCGGCTTCTGCTAATTTACGCATGGCGATCGCTCCGGAGACGGTACACATCCCTACAGTCAGCAAAAATACCACAATCGCGCGATAAAGTGTCATGGCAACTGGTAGTAATGTCGCTACATACGTGATGCGATACAAACCCACGGCAATCACAAATCCTGGAATATACCCTAGTGCTGCCAACAATAATGCTTCTTGTAACAACACGCCTAAAAGATAGCGATCGCTATAACCCATCGCCTTCAATGTCGCGTATTCTGGTAAATGATTAGCGACATCAGTGTAAAGGATTTGGTAAACAATTACCGTCCCCACAATAAAGCCGACAATTACACCGAGTCCGAAAATAAACCCAATCGTCCCTTGACTTTCCCAGTAATTTTTTTCCAAGGCGGCAAATTCATTGCGAGTTAAAACTCTTACTTCCCCAGCTAAATCTTTTGCTAGCTGCGCTTGGACTTGGACAACATCAAAGCCTGGATTGAGTTGCACTAATCCTACTTCTATTTGATTCGGTTGACGTTCGGGAAATAAGTTTAAAAATGTGGAATCACTAGTAATCACATTGCCATCAGCCGCAAATGATGAACCAATGGCAAAGAGTCCTGTTACCTGAACACTTTTGTTATTTAATTCTACAGTCTTTAAGCCTTGCCGGAAAGCATCACCAATCGCGCCATACTCTGGACGGGCGGCGCGGTCAAATAACACCTGATTGATATTTTTCAAGTGCTCTTTGTTTTGTTTGACATCTGGTAAGTTAAAACTCAGACCTGCGGGATCAACTCCCCAAACTAAAATTGACCGACTAATTCGTGTTTCTGGATTCTTCCATTGCCCCATGCCAATATATACAGGACTCACTGATTTGATACTTTCATGACTCAATGTTTGATAAAGTCTTTCTCTCGAAAAGCTTTTAGCAGAAAAAAGTACTTGGTATTGGGGATTTATTAATACTAAATCAGCTTGCAGTAAATGATGCTGTATTGTAGAACTTTCATATAAGGCATCTTGAAAACCAAATTGCAAAAACATTAGCATGTCAGCAAAGGCAATTCCCGCAACTGCTACCACCAGGCGATTTTTTTCTTTCATCACCTGTAACCAAGCTAAGGGAATTTTGCCAAATAGTTTGCGAAGCATTTAATTACACCTATAAATCAATAGTTGTCTGTACCTGCAAGTTGGTAAAACCAGCAACTCGCTGGCTGTCTTCTGGAGTCAAGCGAATTTTTACCTCGACTACGCGGCGATCGAGGTTTTCTCCGGGTTGATTGCTAAAGACATTTTGACGGCTAACTTGTAAGCCAATTTGCGAAACTGTTCCTTTCAGTTCTCCTGCAAAAGCCTGACTGGTAATTCTAGCTTGTTGTCCAATTTTGACTTGACCGACATCGGTTTGATAAACTTCGGCAATTGTCATCATTTGGTCTGTTTGTCCCAGTTCCACAATGCCGTCTTTACTCATTTTTTCTCCGGCTCGTGTCAGCAGTTTGAAAATTTTCCCAGATGTTGGTGCCAAAATATACGCTTGTTTGAGTTCGGTTTGCGCTCTTTTGACGGCGGCGATGGCTGTATTCACATCGGTTTGGACTGCAGCTACATCCACTGGACGTACTTCTGTGACTCGGTTTAAATTCGCTTTGGCTTCGATATTTTGGGCTTTTAAGGTTTCTGAGGTGCGGCTTTGGGTGGCTTTTGCCTCATTTAGTTGTGCTTGTGCTGTGTCTACTGCGAGACGTTTGCTATCGAGACTAGAAGCTGAAATTGCACCGTCGCCATACATTTGCTGAAATCGCTCATACTCAGCTTTAGCGTTGCGGACTTCTGATTCCCAGCGAGCAATTGTTGCGGCTTGAGTAGCAAATGTTCCTGATAACTCGGCTTGCAATCGCTTAATTGTGGCTTGTTGTGCCTGAATTTCGCCAGCTTTTGCCCCAGCTTTGACTTGGTCTAGTCGTGATTGAGCAACTTTTACTTGTTCTTGCGCTTGCTTGAGTGCATCTTGTAAGCGATCGCGTGCATCTAAAATTGCCACAACTTGTCCGGCTTTAACATGATCATTCTCCTTGACAAGTAGTTGGGTTACGCGATCGCCATCCAACGCCAGTGGTGCAGATAAGCGAATTACTTCCGCTTCTGGCTCTAATCGTCCCAATGCTGTCACTTTTTTGACAATCGGTGCTGGTGGAATCACTGGAGATGATTGCTTTTGACTTTCTGACCAATACTTGGAGATGCCATAATTAGCGATCGCACCAGTAATCACAGTCGAGACGATCACCAATCCAACCAACCAGCGTATTTTCGGCTTTAATAACTGAAAATTCATCCGATTTTGACTCCTAATCTAAATAAGCGGTGAGCATTTTTTTCAGCAATTCACCCTGTTCAATAAAAGATGCACTTTCGCCTTGAAATAGTCTTCCTGTAATCAAGCCGTCGAGAAAATGTAGGATGAAGTCAGCGATCGCTCGATCCCGAAGTTGTAAATACTCGGTTAAGGCAAGTTTTGTTTGCTCCCAAGATTCTTGCAATACTCTTGCATCCCGTCCCTCTACCTGGTCTTGGTGTTGAAAATAATCTGCCAGTAGCAGTGCTTGTTTTAAAAAATAGTCTTCATTTTTAGCAACAAAACTCATTAAAGCGTCAATTTTTTCCGACAGCGTCTGAGCATTTCCGGCTTCAGCCATAAAATTGAGGACGTCCTGCTGCGTCAACTCCGCCATCAACTGCGAAAATAAAGCTTCTTTGCTCTCAAAATAGTGATACAAGGTTCCTGTAGACACTCCAATCCCTTGAGCAATCTGTCGCATCGTGATCGTCGCATAACCTTTAGTCGCAAAAAGATCGAAGGATTTGCTCAGTAGTTCTTGGCGATACTGCTCGCGGTCAACAATTTTCGGCATCTTGAATTAATTTATATCGCACACTCGGTATAAAATACAGCGATAAAATTCGCGCTGACTTTTTTGAGGCATCATGGGTTTATTTATATCGAACGGTTGTTATATTATTAACCGAAAATATCTGAATTTGTCAAGCCTGGTAATTGGCTATTGTTGGACAGCATCAGTTTGCATCACAAAACTTCATCAATTAAAACTGAGCCACCCTCATAGAAATCTATACTCAGGTGATAATCTTCAAGCAGCGCCGTACCAACCAATGGACGACGACCCATAGATAAAACTGCAACGTTACGCTCTACGCCCTTCCAGATGATGGTCGCTAGATAAACATCAACTGTGATATTCGTATTGTCAGCAAGATTGGCATTGATTTCACTGAGATACGACAAACCAAGCTCATTAATGATAGTAGGTGGTAAGGTCAAGAACCCTTCAAAACCTGTATCAATAATGCACTCAAACTCTACATTTGAATCTTCTGAAAAACAAAAAATCACACTCACTCGTGCTTGAAGTCCGACTACAGTCCCATGTATCATTCTGTAGTCCTGATCAACGTACCACCAATCGCGTAGACAGCGTTAAAGCCAATTCTTTCTGTCCAAATTGCTGCATCGGCATGTTTTGCTTGCAATCGCCGACTTGTGATAACTAAATCCTCCCCCATTTCATACTCACCAGTTTCGATATCAATTGAAACAAGCTTGCCAATATTATCTACTGTCTCGACTTGAGTGCGAATACGAGTCTCATAAATGTCCTTACCACGGCGAGCAATTTCTTCTTTGCTAATTTTGGGATGAAGCATATGGCATTTTCATCATGAACTAACAGCATTTCCATTTTATCGCATTTGTTCTATGTATTGCCAAGATTAAATGCAAGAGAAAAAAGTTTATAGACTGTAATATAGATGAGTGAGTAAAGTTTGGTTAAAGTTGAAATACACTGATTATTTCGGGAGGTAGTGATGAGCGCAAGCTTAAATTATCCAGGGATGACACCTCAAGAGTACTTGGTGTGGGAAGAAGAACAACCGCTACGTTACGAGTATATCAACGGCGAAGTGGTAGCGATGACAGGAGGGACGATTCCCCACAATCAAGTTGCGGTTAACCTGGCGACGTTACTTAAATCTCATCTGCGAGGAAAAGGGTGTAAGGTGCTGACGAGTGATGCAAAAGTGAGTGTTTCGGAAAATGGACCTTTTCACTATCCTGATGTATCAGTAACTTGTGATGATCGTGACCGCGCGGCTCGTCAATTCATTCGCTTTCCGGTTTTAATTGCGGAAGTCCTTTCCCCTAGTACAGAAGCCATTGATCGAGGCGAGAAATTCAAGCAGTACCGTCGGATTGAAACGTTGCGAGAGTATTTGTTAATTAACCCCAATTCGATGAGTCTGGAATGCTATCGGCTCAACGAACGCGGGAATTGGGAGTTAGTTCACTATTTTGTTGATGGCGATCAGGGGGACACTGAGGTCGCATCGGTTCATTTAACCAGCATCGATTTGAAGTTTCCCCTGTCATTGCTCTACGAAGATATTGAACTTTCAAATAGTGATGGAAAATCAGTGACTTAAGTAATTTCACCTTTCTCATCGGGATGATAAATAGAGATCATGGGATAGTCAGGTGTTAAAGCGAAGTTTGTGCCTGCTGTATGCATCTTAAACCCGTAATCTCTTTTTATTTCGATGATATTAATCTGTTAAAGCGACAAACAATTTGTTAACCGACACCTGACAAATCCCGTTGCAAAAAAAAATGTTAATTCTCCATTGGGTCAGGTCTTATTATGCCCAATTCGCGGAGCTTGACTTTAACTTCATGCCACTCAGTTCCGCAGTAGTAATATTTGCGATCAAGGATATTTGCAATATAATAGCCATTTTTTGCCCCATTGATGAGCCTAAGCTCGGCGGCAATTTTTTCCATCGAAGTATCGAACAGCCTAAACAAATCTTCCATCTCTAAGTCAGGTGTATTAAACAAATTTACAAAAGTCTTACCTTCCCTAAATGCCCAAATTTTGCCGCGTCTCTGGATAATTTGATAGTAGATAGGACGAACGATCGTGTCAGCACTCAACATAAAATTTGTGTAAAATAAAATTAGCAGGAAGTAGCCCCTAGCTGCTAACTAAGGGCTACAGACTTAATTAGTTGACATCATTAGTTGATTGGTCTTGCGGTTCATCCACAAGATCGTCCAAATCCCTTTTGACATCTTCTGAGTCAACAAGGTATCTTTCAAGAGTTACTACATCTTCTTTCATCCAGTGTCCAAAGACTAGACGAATGAAGACCTTTACCGGATTCCAAAACCAAGCTGCATGAAGTCTTGCCACAAGCTGGTTTGTGTTGGGCGGCTGTTGAGACTATTCGCTCGTCCGGAAACCTAGGAACTTTGATTCGCACATCGGAAGCTGTAGGTGGTGCTGGGTTTATGTTAATCGGAGATAGTGCAGATCTGTTTGACCCCGATGTTGTGCGAGCATCGATGGGTTCAATCTTTAGCCAGAGGTTTGTACGCACAAATTTGTCAGCACTTCGTAAGTGGATGCACCATCAGGGCGTGAGAGCGATCGGGGCAACACCAGATGGGATAGCTAACCTTCATCAGTTTAATCATCCCACTTCTAGCCTGCTTTTTCTCGGCGAGGAGCGTCAACTGATATCTTGCACCTAACCGTATAAACCAGGAGAAGGCAAATCTGTACAACAAATTGAGACACTAAAATAATAGTTTGTCTCAGTAAAAGCAAGTAAAAAATAAAACAATTAATTCTGTATTA
>Ga0209512_1000385_pt1 | contig 77157 bp, 63 predicted proteins | sample frozenSSSSmetaG_FD_184142 | JGI IMG/M metagenome (GOLD analysis project Ga0209512, IMG submission 184142) | Glacier valley bacterial and archeal communities from Borup Fiord, Nunavut, Canada, to study Microbial Dark Matter (Phase II) -... | ecosystem: Environmental > Aquatic > Freshwater > Ice >...
CCCATTCCGAACAGAGAAGTTAAGCCCACCAGAGCCGATGGTACTGCGGTAACACGTGGGAGAGTAGGTCGGTGCCAGATCTTAATCAAAATACCCTTCAGAGAAATCTGAAGGGTATTCTTGTTTACAGGCAGTTTGGCTTCCTGAATTGTTAAAAAGTGTGAAATTGCAACCCCAAGCCTAATAAATACGTATATTGGTTTAGTACGCAACTTATTAAATATTTGAAATGAGATTCCTCAAGATAATTTCCATTACCCTCTTACTGCTCACAAACTTATCATCATTTTCTCAAAGTAAAGACGTTAAATTGCCACCAAACTGGTACAATCTGGATTTGGTCAAAGATGGTTATTTCGGTATTAGTACTGAAAAAGCGTATTCAACAATACTTAATGGTAAAAAGCCGAAACAGAAGGTAATCGTCGCAGTTATTGATGGTGGGGTAGATGTAAACCATGAAGATTTAAAGGATGTTTTGTGGACTAATACTAAAGAGATAGCCGGTAATGGTTTAGATGACGATGGAAATGGCTACGTTGACGATATTCATGGATGGAATTTTATAGGATCCGAAAAAGGGGACCTGGCTTATGATAATCTAGAACTCGTGCGAATTATGAGGAAGTATGCTCCTTTATACACTTCAACCCTTCCTTCTACTGTATTAGATAGCACACAAAAGGAAGAGTTCAGAATCTTCAACCGGGCTAGAACTGAATTTGGTGTGTTATACAATAATGCCGTCGATAACTTTAGGTATTTGAGTGTTATTAATAAGGTGATCGATTCTGTGGCCCGCGTTAATGGTAAAGGAATTGCCAGTGCAGAAGATTTCGATAGGTATGTTGCTGACAATGAGGAGGAGGAGCAAGTAAAAAAAATTATTCGTGCTGGAATAAAGGAAAATAAAGGGGTCGAGAAATTTGTTGAGGAAATGAAAGACGCATATGAGCAATACTATGTGATGTTAAGATACAACCTCAATTTAAAATACAATGAAAGACAAGAGCTTGTTGGCGATAATTATGAAGATGCAACACAGCTAATATATGGTAATAATGATGTAACGGGTCCAAATGCGGATCATGGTTCGCATGTATCTGGTATTATTGCTGCTTCTAGAAACAATGGTTTAGGTATAAACGGAATCTCAAATTCCGTAAGTATTATGGCAATTAGAGTGGTGCCAGAGGGAGATGAACGAGATAAGGATGTTGCTAATGGTATTCGCTATGCGGTAGACAACGGTGCTAAAGTGATTAATATGAGCTTTGGTAAAAGCTTTAAATGGAATAAAAGGATTGTAGACGATGCCGTAAAGTATGCGGAACAGAAGGGGGTACTATTAATCCATGCAGCTGGAAATGACAATGAGAATAATGATGTATCTGAAAACTACCCTAACAAATATTTTGAAACAGCTGAATCTATTGCATACGAAAAGGCTCATAGGAAATCTACCCGACTTACACCTGTTGTAACTTCTGATGTTCGCACTGGCGGTCCGCCTTACAATAGAAATAATAGAACACCTTCCGTTTCATTTAAAAAACCACAATTGGATACAACTAAATTCAGTTTCCCTCATGCTTCTAATTGGATTGAAGTTGGAGCAAGTGCCTATTATAATGATGCGAATTTGAAGGCAACTTTTTCAAACTATGGAAAGCATACTGTGGACGTATTTGCTCCTGGCTTTATGATCAATTCCACTATTCCTGGGTCAAAATATAAGGAATTCGACGGAACCAGTATGGCTTCGCCCGTAGTTTCTGGTTTAGCCGCTTTAATTCTTAGTTACTACCCTGACTTAAAACCTTCTGAAGTGAGAGATATAATAATGAAGAGTGTTTCAAAGGTAGATATTAAGGTTAAGCATAAGAACGAAAGAGGGGAAAGTTCTAGAGTGTTTTTCAGTGACCTTTGTATAAGCGGAGGCGTTGTAAATGCTTATCAAGCTTTGTTATTAGCTGAAAAGTACAAAAACTAGATAACTTTAATTTAGCAAAAGTCTTAGCCTTATTTAGTACCACTTATCTACGGTTTCGTAAACTTTTTTTTCTGTTAATCAATCTGAAAATTAGCAGTTAGTTTTTCATCAGCTGAAGAGCTGCCCAATACCAATTGGTAGGTACCTGGATAAAGTTTCCATTTATTGTTTTTCAAGTCCCATTTTAGCAGTTCCTTAACAGGCACTTTCAACGTTACGGTTTCAGTTCCACCTTTTACTATCGTTACGCGTTTGAATGATTTTAATTCCTTTAGCGGCATACGATCGATATTTGGATATTTGATGTATGCTTGTACTACTTCGTCACCATCTGCATTGCCGGTATTTTTTATAGCAACAGTGACTGTAATGGTATCTTTAACGCTGTACCGGCTCTTAGGTATTGCATCGGCTTCATTATTTAAACGTGGTATAACTTAAGCCAGAGCCAAATGGATACTGTACTTGGCCTTTAAAATAACGGTAGTTCGGGTTGTACATGCTGTGACTTTGGTAGGGAGGGAGGTCATTCACAGAATTATAAAACGTAACTGGTAAACGGCCCGATGGGTTTACTTTTCCAAAAATGATGTCCGCTAATGCATTACCGCCCTGCTCGCCAGGGTACTAGGCAAATATAATAGCATCTGCATAATCTCCAATAGCAGATACATCCACATCGCTGCCTGCTGTAATAACAACGACAATAGGTTTTTTAACGCTTTTGCGTAAAGCCTTCATGAAAGCGATTTCGCTTGCAGGCAGGCTTAAGTTCTTTTTATCGCCACCATTCTCAGCCAGGAATGCATCGCCTGCTTCACCTTCAAGTACGGGTGGTAGGCCTAAAACGGCAATAGTAAGGTCAGCATTCCCTGCAGCCCAGATACCACCAAAATGAGTAGTGTCACTGTAATCGCAACCTAAATCATACTCAACCCTGGTTGCGGGGTCTACTGCGCCAGTTATACCCTCAACAAAGTTTACTACTTTGCTGCTTACACCGTGGTAGCTGCCTAACATAGCATCTAAAGATGCTGCATTTGGACCAAGTACCATGATGGCCGGATAATCAGCCTCCTTTAAGGGCAATAGTTTATTGTTATTTTCTAATAGTACCATGCTTTGCGTTGCAGCTTTACGAGCCAGCTCAATATGCTGGATGTTGTGTATGCTATCTGCACGGTAGCTGTAAAATGGGCTCTTATTGGCATTGTCAAAAAAACCTAATTTGAACTGGGTCTTTAACAATCGGCGCCCAAGGCTACATCTACTTCTTTTTCGGTAAGTAATTTTTGCTGTACGGCTTTAATCATATCGCCCTGTAAAACTGATGAACAATTTAGATCGATACCGGCTTTTATAGCTGCAGCAGCCGTTTCAGTAGCATTAGGGATAGTTTTGTGGGTTAAAAACACATCATCTAATGCCCCGCAATCTGTAATCACGTGTCCTTTAAAGCCCCATTCTTTTCTTAGTACATCCTGTATCAGGTGTTTGTTAACCGAGTTTGGTATGCCATTAACACGGTTATACGCTGTCATGATAGATTCAACGCCGCTATCAACCAATTTATGGAAGGCGTACATATATGTTTCGCGCAGGTCTTTTTCATCTACAATAGCGTCAAAGTAATCCCGGGTAGCCTCGGCCCCATCTAGGATCTCGGAAGATATTGATATTAGGCGTCCAATAAGTAAGATCCATATATTGCAGGTGTCGGCCTTTAGCTGTTGAAAGGTTTTACTTTGCCCTTGCCTCCGTAGATATTACATTTGATACCGATTTCACCAGTTCCGGGTTAAATGTAGCAGCTAAAGCAATTGCCTGTGGAAACACAGTTGCTTCGCCGGCACGGGGGTACACCATGTAATCCTTCATTCCACCAGTTATAAGCGGGGATATTCGCCTTGGTACTGCCTCACTACGGTAGCCTAAAAGGGATGCCTTTTCTTTAAGTGTTAGTTTAGCTAGCAAGTCTTTAACACGGATGCCTATCGTTAGCGACTCATTTTTATAGTTCTGCTGAGCCATCGTGGTAATGCTCAACAAAAAGCTTAATATTAGTAACGTGACTGTTTTTTGTAGAAGAAGTAGCTCATTGTTTAGCTGTAATTTATTTTTTATACAATGGGATTATGCCCGCTTTTTTTATTTTATTGATAATGCCAGCAGCAAGATTTTTCCCTTGGTCGTTACCATTTTGGATGCTTTGCATATAATGTATTCCACCGTAAAACCTGGACAAAGATGCCTCTGCAGCTGCTTGTCTGAATGATTTAAAATCACGCTGGCCGCTACCAAAAGGTATTTCTGTGTTATCTGTGTAGGCAAAGTTATCGCCCAGAAGATAGGTCAATAGCTCTGCTGATGCATTGGAGATCACCGCGTGTCCGCTGGTATATTCCGGAAATGGAGGGGTTTGCAATGTAGGCTGCCATTTTACATCTATAAACCGGTTTATAAAAGTTTCAGGACGTATGCGGTTACTGGTAAATTTCTCTTCCCAGCAACTGACGAAGGCATCCATTAATGTAGTTCCGTTCAAAGCTATTACCATTACCGATTCATCAAAACCAAGGTTTGCTTTTTGTGCTACCAGGCAGGCAATGTGCATCCAATGGCCACCCGGACTGATTTTTTTATAACCAATAGCCATGTGGCCTGATGTTGTTACCGCAAAGGGGTTGCAATCCCAAAAAAGTGCCTGGTTTATCTGCTCAGGGCTTAAGTTTTTTGAGGCATCATAAACAGCTTTAGCCTGACCGTAAAATTCAGATGTAGTGTCTTTGTTGAATGGTATCAACGGCTTTGGTTTATACTGCGTAGCGGAATCTATCACTAATGTGCGGATGGTTTTCCAGTTGGGTTCCACCGCTTCCATGTACATGGGTGGGGTTGGGTACCATTTACTTTCATCCTTGATGGGAGTATAACGTTTAAGTGCGCTTAATTGACTATAATGGTCTTTCTTAGAAAATGCTACAATGGCCGCAGAAGCATTCTCGGCAACTTTTACCGAGTTAGTAATGATATCTTCTGGTACTTTTGTTTTTTGAAGAAGCTCGATAAATGCATCCTCATTATCTTTCAACATAAAATCAGATGGCAACAGTAGCTTGGCCGTTTCTAAAATGCTGTAATAGGCAGCTATCTTATAATCGTAATTTACGTTGGCATTTGCTAATGAACTATTGCCAGGGTAGTTATTGATAAATGTGCTTAATGCGGGTATCTTCTTATTATTGACCGATACAATATCGTAAGCGCCAAGCGTGCAATAAGCGTAATAACGCGCAGCTACAGGGGGGCTTACCACATCATGTACCATTACCATCGTTACTGTGTTAATGGCATGGGCCGGCTGCAGGTAATCAGGGTAGGTAGCTTTTTTTTTATTTTGTGCCCGGCTATATTGGCAAACAAGTAAAAAAAGTATAGTAAGTGACAGTTTTAAAAACTTCATTCTTTATAAAATTTTAATAGGCCTTCGCTCGTGCCTATCAGTAAATAAGGGGCTTTATTTATTTGTATCTCTAAAACAGCTTTAACATCACCGGTTATTGATAAGCCAGATGCTGATTGCTCTACATAAGTGAAACCACCCTTGCCATCACCCTTTAAAAGGCAGCCATAGTTGGCATCCATACTGCCAATTTTAAGGCGGTTGTCTGCGTGGTTGCCTAATAGCAACACGTCTGTATAACCGTCGTGGTCGAAATCATTTGTAAGGATTTGACTTACCGGGGCAAACTGGGCTTGTATTGGCAGGGAAACAGCTACAAATTTACCGTTCTGGTTAATAAATAGTGTTGTTTGTGTTGTGTTAATGCTCAGTTTAGATGCTGTAGCCAATTCCTGTGTGGTAAAGATTTCATTTATTGTGGCATCCGCATAAGCTTTGTAAGAGCTAAACCGACGGCGTATAGGATAGATCTGTTCATTTATCTCATCACGACTTACAAACGGATAACTTTTTCCGTCTAAATAGAAGCAAAAAAAAGGATCAATTGAGCCATTGTTATCAAAATCAGCATAGTATAATTCTGCTTGCTCGTTTTCAGAAGCATGTAATTGACTATTTTGGCCTAGGTTACCAGCAATCAAGTCTGGTTTGCCATCGCCATTAACATCAGCAAAATCTATCTTAAACCAAAAACCTTTTGATGGGGTAGCGAAGTAATCCTGTGTTTTATCTGTAAATCCTTCTTTGGTATTTATGAGTATTGTTATGGGCATAAATTCGCCGCAAATTACCAGGTCTTTACGGCCATCATTGTTCAGATCTATCCATTGTGCATCCGTTACCATACCCGCTTTGGCAAATGGGATGTTAGCAATAGTAAATTTACCTTTACCATCATTCAACAATAAGTAACTTTCTGGGGTAACCGGGTATTTGCCAGGGATCACACGACCTCCTACAAAAAGGTCGATATCGCCGTCGCCGTCAAAATCATAAGGTTTTACACACGCTTTACTATTGGCATTTAATACTGGCAAGGCATCTGACGAGAGCACGAAGCGGCCGTTGCCTTCGTTTAGGTATAGTTCATCTTGCAATATGGCAGTATTTGGCTCATAAGTGGAGTAACCGCCTTTAGCAATATATAGGTCAGGCTTCCCATCACCGTTGGCATCAAAAAATGCCGCAGCGGCAATTGTGCCTATATTTTCTGTTTTGCCGCCTACAATATCAATAACCTGGAAAGTGCCGTCTTTTTTTTGCAGGTAAACTTTGCCCGGACTGTCTTTATCGCCGCTAATGAACAAGTCTTCCAAACCATCCTCATTAACATCGGCCTTTGTAATAACAGGTGCTGTGCGCGAGTACATGAACAACATCAGCAACTGGCGCTTAAAATCGTTTATGGTGATCTCCTCCGGTTTAAAATTGATAACAGGAGATACCGGTTTAAAAATTTTGGAGGCAATTTTTACAGCTGTGGCATATAGTTTTTCTGTAGGGTTATAATTAACACTTAACAGTTGGTTAGCCTTAACTTTTGTAAGTAATTGGCCCGACTGGTCTGTCCAAATAACGCGTACCGAGTCAATTTCTGTCGCGTTACCCAAGCCGAAGTTTAAAGTGCTTGATATGCAAGATAGGTAACCACGGTTAGGGTTTACCTCTTGATATTGCGTGTTCCCAGCAGCATAAACGTAAACTTTAGCACCAATGGCATTTGTGTTCTTTCCTGTTCCTTTTAGTTTTACAGCAAGGTATGATGCTCCGGTGTTATTATCCCTGCCGGTATTTTGGTATACAAATGCAGGTTGGTTAATGTTATTTACAACTAGATCAAGATCGCCGTCATTATCAAGGTCAACATAAACAGCACTGCTTGATATGCCCGGATCATTTAAACCCCACTCAGCCTGTTTTTTGCTGAAAGTAAGGTTATGGTTATTATTAAAAACATAATTAGGCAGTGATGTTGAGGGCATGGCCATTATCAGCTCCATAAGCAGAAAAGGCTCTCCAGCTATAGCTTTCTTTATTTTATAATCGCCCCAGTAGCGTAAAAAATCTTTATTAGTATAGTCTCGCAAGTAACCGTTAGTGATAAAAATGTCTTTGTAACCGTCATTATCCAGATCGGCTATAAGCGGGCACCAGCTCCAGTCGGTGTTTGATATACCTGCTAACTGACCTATCTCGCTAAAGGTACCGTCGCCATTGTTCAGTTGCAGCATATTCCGCATATACTGATTATAAAGCCCTTGGTTTTGCATTAGAGCAAATGACTCATAGTTTTCTTGTAACTGCAATGATTTTTGACGATGATTATCCTCAGGCATCATATCCAGAGTGATAATATCTGGCAGGCCATCGTTATTAAAATCGGCAATATCTGTACCCATAGAGAAATGCGACATGTGTCTTAGCATATCTTTAGAATGCTCGGCAAATTTGCCATCGTGGGTATTTATATAGATGTAATCGGGTTCGTTGTAATCGTTTGTAACGTAAATGTCGGGCCATCCGTCTTTGTTGATGTCGGCAATGGCAATACCCAACCCAAATGTTAACGGGTTTTGGATGATGCCTGCTTCTTTGGATACTTCAACAAAATGCCCGTTATCATTCCGGTATAGTTTATTACTGGCTAACTGGTCGGTTTCGCTTTTATAACGGGCCAGTTCCATATTATCGATCTTTTTGATGTTATGATTAAGCAGGAACATGTCCAGATCGCCATCATTGTCGTAGTCAAAAAAGGCCGCTTGGGTACTGTAGCTGGGGTCTGCCAGTCCGTAGGCTTTTGCCTCTTCTGTAAATTTTTTATTTCCCTTGTTAATGAATAATTGGTTACTGCGAGTTTCGTTATCTGTTTTGCCAGAATAGCATATATAAATATCAAGCAGGCCATCACCGTTAACATCTGCCATTGTAACGCCGGTTTTCCAGCTGTTTGGTCGGCCTTCAAGTTTTGGTGAAGCTTCTTTTGTAATGTCTTTAAATTTTAAACCGCCAAGGTTGAGATAAAGTTTATTTGGTTTCATGTTCGCAGTGAACATCAGATCAGGCAGGCCGTCGTTATTGATATCGCCTGTAGCAACGCCGCCGCCATTATAGAAATATTCGTATGATAGTACGTTGAGTGATTCTTTCTCCACAATATCATTACTAAATTTAACACCGGTTTGTGCGGCCGGCAGCAATTTAAAAAGTGGTTGTTGTGCGATAGATACCACTGGGGCAAAAAATGCTTCAGCAATGCATATAACAGCAGCAAGAATGGCTGTCTTTGAAAAATATCTATCAGATAGCTGCATAAGTTTTTTTGATGCTTACTATAAATAATCAAGAGGAGTATAAATATATACAAGTGGAGTTAAACAATAATAAAAAAGGAGACATAGGTCTCCTTTTTTATTATTGTTAGGTAATATTATTGTTTATCCCAATAAACACGGGTTGCAAAATTGTCTGTACCCTGACGCTGTACAGCAGCAGAATAATTTGGGCCGTTGGTTTGTAAAAGCGTTGTAGGATAAGGCATTCTACGTGGAACCTGACCTGTTATAAACTGACCTTGGAAGGTAACCGGGGTTAATACCGGGAAACCTGATCTTCTCCAGTTAGCAAACGTTTCGTTGAAGTTGAAAGTAGTTGATGTCACTACATAATACTCCATGTTGATTTGCTGTAAGGCAGTTGTTGCTATTAAAGGGTGAGCTGCTACATAAGTTGCAATAGCCGCCGGGCTTACTGTTGCAGCACCAGTTGTGTTGTATTGCGAAAGCGTAGCCATATCTGCAGCCAATGCATTAGCATAGTGCGTAGCTGCAACACCTGTTGCCCAACCTCTACTGGCTGCTTCAGCCAATAATAATTCAGATTCGCCATAACTGTAAATAAAGTTTGCACTTATCCTGTCTGGATAAACTGACAAACGGGGGCGAGAGTATTTACCCAGCGGTGCCGCTGCATCTTCTGCGTCGGCAGCAGGTGTAGCACCAGGGTAACCAGTCGCTGTAGCAATAGTGCTAGTTGTATAACCATTTGGCATACCAACTTGTAAAGCTGCTGTATTGTTACCAGCTAAAGTGCGGTTTTCATTAGCCCTACGTCCATTAGCTGCAGTTATTTCTGCTATTGCAGATATACGCGGGTCATTAGATGATTGCATAAAGTCAATCAATGTTTTGCCCCAACGCACTTCTCTAAAATCATCCGGAACCAATAATGCATCAGAGTTGCTGCTTGTATTACCGGCAGCATCTGTCATTACCTTTGCGTTATCTGCAATGCTTGCCATTGTACCGCCTATAAATGCTTTTTCTGCATAAGTTCTAGCAGTAGCTGCATCAACTTTGGTTAAACGCATAGCGGCTTTTAACATTAAAGAGTAACCTAAACGTTTCCATTGTACGATGTTACCGCCGTAAAAAAGATCTGAAGTAGGAGTTCCTTTTGATGCGTCAAGGGCTGCCGTTGCCTGTTCAAGCTGGGTAAGTATCGCAGTATAGATATCTTTTTGAGAATCAAATACTGGTTCAAAGATTCCGTTTTTAGCTTGTCCTTCTTGTGAGTAAGGTACATCGCCATATAAATCGGTAATACGTTGAATGAACATTGCACGTAAGATGGTACCACACGCGTCAAGGTTAGCATATTCCGGCTTGTCTTTAATAAGGGTTTTCATCTCATCAACCAGGGTAAGGGCACTATAGCCCCTGTTCCAGGTACGGTTAAAATAACCGGTACCGCCGCCGCCATACACATACTTATCACCATTGCTATAATAGCTGAAGGTTGATGCAAGCGATTGTGTCCACATGCTTTGGAAAAGCAATTGATCGTAACCTGTCTGCGAAAAGGTCATTTGCACTTGCGACATGAAAAAGTTTGGGTTAATAAGATTGCCATTTGTTTTATCTGGCTGTGTATTTATTTCCTCAAAGTTTTTGCTACAGCTTGCCATTAACGTAGCACCCGCTACCAGGAAGCTAAAAATATATCGTTTTTTCATCTGTTTAGTTTTTTAATTTGAAGTTTACGTTTAAACCATAAGTCCTTGCGAAAGGCAAACTTGCACCTTCGATACCTGCGTATCTTGGATCAGCTGAGAATCCAGACTCCGGGTCAATGTTGTCTGTATGTTTCATAATCGTCCAAAGGTTACGGGCAACTGCAGCTACACCTATAGAGCTAAATGGTGTACCTTTTAAGAAAGTGCTGTTAAAGGTGTAACCCAAAGTCACCTGACGTAACTTAATAAAACTACCATCTAAAACAGATACTGCACCAACATTGCGAGATAATGCCTGGTAGTAAGTTTGAGCAGGAACGTTTACTGTATTAGCTGCACCACTTTCGGTAACGCCGCTACCAACTACACCACCTTCGCGGCCTTTAAGTGTCAATTTATTTAAGCCTCTGAAAATGCTGCCATTTTCTGTACCTGAAAGTACTTTGTTACCAAAACGGTAATCAACAAGGAAACCTAAATTGATTTGTTTGTAGTTGAATGAGTTGTTAAAACCACCGTAAAATTTAGGAATGGCTGAGCCCATAGCTTTTAAGTCGCCACGTTGCGGTAAACCTGAAGCATCAAAAACAACATTTCCTGAAGCATCACGTTTGTAATCAGTAGCTAAAATCTGTGGTCCTGATAAGCCTACAACGAGCGAAGTAACAGCTATACCCGAACTTGCGGCAGGGCGGAAAGTACCAAAGCCAATGTTGTTATTGGTAATTCCGTCTGTTTGAAGAATTTTGTTTTTAACATAGGTAAAGTTGAACGAAGGTGTCCAGCTGAAATCTGATGTTCTAACCGGCGTACCATGAATTTCAACTTCTAAACCACGGTTTTGGGTAGAACCTGTACCTATGTACCGGTTAGTGTAACCTGTAGACCAATCTAAGTTTCCGTTGATGATCTCATTATTGGTTTTACGAGAAAAGTAAGTAACATCAAAACCAAGCCTATCACCCCAAAACTTCATTTCTAAACCTGCTTCAAGCTCTTTTAAAGTGAATGGTTTTAAAAATAAGTTAGGTAACTGGCTGCTAAAACCCGCTGCCGGGAAACCATTGATGGAGTTATTAAGGCTGTAATAAACTGTATTAGCGTAAGAAAGCGCATCAGCACTTGTTTGCGCAAATGACAATCTTACTTTACCTAAATCAACGCCTTCCATTTTCTTCAACTCAGAGAAGATAAAGCTACCTGAAACTGATGGAGAGAAGATACCAGGGCCTACAGATTTTGATATGGTGCTATAGTAATCATAACGACCGGTAGTACTTAATACAAGGTAATCTTTAAGGGAGAAATCTGCTGAGTAGTATGCTGAATTAACTTGCTTCTTTTGCGCAGGATCGATCTGCGGACCAGAATCACGGCTTCTGAAGTTAGTTAAACTGTAGAAATAAGGAATAATGAAACCGTTTTGACCGTTGATAAATGTACCAGTTAATTCACTTTTACGAATGTTACCACCAATAGTAAGGTCCACGCTTAAAAGATCCTCAACAAGTGAATGCTTACCATTGATCAAAACGTCGGCGTTAAATTCATTGATATGCGTTTGACTGGTATTCATTGCACCGTTGTCATTACGGTAACCTGTACCGGTAGGCTCAATATTTAACCTTTTATCATTACTATCGTCATAACCTAAACGTCCTTGTAAATAAAGCCATTTGGTTAAATCGTATTTAGCAGATAGTGCAGAGATTAAACGAGTCCTGTTAACATTGCTAATAAAATTGTTAGCAGCAAAGTATGGGTTGGTTACATAACTGTCATCAGTAAAGGTTAATTCTTTACCACTTGGATCTACACCCGGTGCTAAAGTAGCTTGGTCTTGGTTTGGCGCTAAAAACTGTACGTTATTAGGGTTGCCCGGGCCATCACTTAAGCCAGATCTGTTTTTAGAATCTTCTATCACATAATTAGCAACTATATTAACATTTAACTTTGGAGTTACCTGTTGGCTGCCGTTAAAGTTAAATGTCTTCCTGTCAAGGTAGCTGTTTGGTACCATTGAGTTAGCGCGAAGGTTAGATGCTGACAAACGGAAAGCACCAGTTTCGTTACCACCTGTAAATGAGGCGGTATTAGTGTAACTTGGGGCTACACGGTAAAAATCAATATAATTGCTAACCGGAGAATATTTATGAGTTTGGCCATCAATTTGAATTACATCAGATCCGTCCATTTTCGAACCCCATGCAAGGCTACCTGAATTACGGGCCGCGTCAAGCGAGTTAGGTTTAACACCTTGGATACCCTGACCGTAAATTTGTTGATAATCGGTATTGTCTACCGCTTTATCAAACTGAAAGTTAGTATTAAATTCAACACCAATTGGCGAGTTCTTTTTACCAGATTTGGTAGTAATCAAAATTACACCATTTACAGCACGCGATCCGTAAAGAGCGGATGCTGATTGACCTTTAAGAACTGTCATTGATTCGATATCATCTGGGTTGATGTTGGAGATACCATCACCATAATCTGCACCGCCCCACTCGCCAGATTGACCTCTTTGAGTGTTGTCCATGGGTACACCATTAATAACGTACAATGGACTGCTCGCAGTAAAACTGGTTAAACCACGTAGTAACACCCTTGCAGATGAACCCGGGCCACCATTGGATCCACCAACGCTTAAACCGGCAACACGGCCTTGTAATGATAGGGCAACGTTGGATTCTTTCGCTTTATTAAGTTGTTCGCCATTAACAGTAGATACTGAATAGCCCAATTTCTTTTGGTCTTTTGTAATACCTAAGGCAGTTACAACTACCTCGGTAAGGCCTTTGCTTTCTGGGGCCAAACTAACAGAGATACTGGTTTTACCGGCAACTGCAACTTCTTTTGATTCATACCCCAGGAATGAAAATACCAGCACTGCGTCGTCGGGAGCATTAATAGCGAATACACCTTTGGAATCTGATACAGTACCATTGGCCGTGCCTTTTACTTTGATACTTACACCAGGTAAACCTACACCTGTTTCGTCTACAACTTTCCCGGTTATTGCTGCTTTGTTAGCTAATTTATTTTTATTGATTGTTGCATTATTATGCGGGTAGGCAATGGCTACTGATTGTATGCCTACCGCTAATGATAATATCAGAGACAGTTTTATTATTGATCCAGATTTCGAGAATCTGTATCTGTCCCTTAAACCCATAGCGTGTTTAAAATCTTCCATACTGTTATAATTAGTTTAGTTAATAAGAATGCGTTAATTTATTGCCAAATCCTGTTTTTGAATCTGGTATAATTTAGACTGGTTTTGACGAGAAAATCGATGTTAGTCTCAGTCTCAGTTGGAGTGTATGGCTTTCTTACTTCATAGGCAGATTTGATCAATTAGGTTTTATATAAGGTGTCTTTATTTGTTCATGAACTAAATTATTGCGTATCATCCTAACTATATTAATGAATTTTATGTATCCCATACAAACTAAGTGCAATGTAACAATTGCGCTATAAAAAGAAAAAAAAACAGCTAACTTTTAAAAAAAAATTAATAATTGAAAAAGCTTTTAAATATTTTTAAATAGTTCTTGGCAAAAATCATTAAAATTGTTATTTTAAGATTTGATTGGCAGCATTACGCTTTTCAACTTTTAATTCAAATGTATAGTTGCGTATTGATACGTGTCCATCAAAAAAAAGCTATGTACTACTAAAAAATTGTCTATATGAAAAAACTTTTCCTATTGCTTTTAAATTCGATATTGTTTTGTACATGTTATGCTCAGGAGCATAATATGTCTGCAAATTATGTGTCTCCAACAGATGTTGTGGTGCAGGATAAGCTTGAAAACTGGCAAAAACTAAAATTTGGCTTGTTTATGCATTGGGGTACCTATAGTCAGTGGGGGGTGGTAGAAAGCTGGAGTATTTGCCCCGAAGATGAAAGTTGGACACAACGCAAAGGTCCATACGGTGCTGATTATAATACATACGTAAAGGCATATGAAAATTTACAAACTACTTTTAATCCGGTAAAGTTCGACCCCGATAAATGGGTAAAGGCTGCTAAATACGCGGGGATGAAATACGTTGTATTTACGACCAAGCACCATGATGGCTTTAGTATGTTTGATACTAAACAAACAGATTATAAAATAACCGACCCGAAAACGCCATTCTCATCAAATCCAAAGGCTAACATTACAAAAGAAATATTCAAGGCTTTCTCTAAGGAGAATTTTATGATAGGTGCTTATTTCTCCAAGCCAGACTGGCATTCAAAGAATTACTGGTGGCCTTACTTCCCAGCAAAAGACAGGAACGTGAATTACGACCCTGCAAAACATCCAGATCAATGGCAGAAGTTTAAAGATTTTTCCTATAACCAAATAGGCGAGTTAATGACTGATTATGGGAGGGTAGATATATTATGGATGGATGGAGGCTGGGTACGCCCCAAAAACACCATTGATACTACTGTTGACTGGCAAAAGGCCATTACCTTTAACCAAGATATAGATATGCCACGCATAGCCGAGATGGCCCGGAAAAAGCAACCCGGCCTTATTATGGTAGACCGCACAGTTGCCGGTCCTTATGAAAACTATACTACGCCGGAGCAGCAGGTGCCGGAGAAACCACTAGATCATCCCTGGGAAAGCTGTATTACGATGGGTAACTCATGGAGCTATGTGCCAGGTGATAAATATAAATCGGCAAACGAAATTGTAACCTTGCTTATTAAGATAGTATCACGTGGTGGCAACCTATTAATGAACATTGGCCCCGGTCCTGATGGTGACTGGGACCCGGTGGCATACAGCCGCCTGCAACAAATTGGTAGCTGGATAAAAGTGAACGGAGAGGGCATTTACAACTCTACTGCGGTAGCTCCATATTCAGAGGGTAATACCTATTATACTAAGGCCGATAAAAGCAATATTATTTATGCCTTTGTAACATCAGATAAAGATGAAGTAGTTTTACCGGCAAATATTAAATTACATCTGCAGGATATTAATCAGGTAACTAACATAACCTTGTTAGGTTCAGGCAAAAAAGTAAAATGGACGTCTAATAAAAGTACTATTAATATAAGTGTACCTGCCGAAGTGCAAACTAGGAATGGTTTAACCCAGGCTGCTGTTTTTAAAATTCAATACTAATTTTATCCTATACATATCAAAAAATGTCCCGAAAATTGCCTTACAGATCACTAAACTCAAAAGCATTATTTACGTTTGTCTTATTTATTGCTTTAACCGGCCTATATAATAAGGCCAAAGCCCAAAGCAGTTACGAGTTAAATTCCGGTTGGTATTGCGCCTCAATTGCTGATGTTAAAGAAGATGGCTTCAAACTTTCTAATGCATCCTTTGATAATAGTGCATGGATGCCGGCAACTGTGCCCGGTACGGTGTTGACTACGCTTTTAAATAATAAAAAGGTTCCAGATCCATTTTATGGAATGAACAATGAAAAAATTTCGGACATCTATAAAACCGGGGCTAAATACTATACCTATTGGTTTATAAAAGAATTTAAGGAAGCACCTGTAACCAATGGTGGCCAGGTTTATTTGGATTTTAGGGGCATTAATTATAGTTGTGATGTTTTTCTGAATGGTCATAAATTGAATAAGTCTGCCCAAAAGGGAATGTTTCTTAGGTTTTCTTATAATATCACCTCTTACCTGAATAAAACAGGTAATAATAAGTTGGCTGTAATAGTTTACCCGCCAGATGTTTTGGGTAATGCCAATGGCGGCCAGGGTGGCGATGGCACTATTGCCCGCAACGTAGGTTTGCAATACACCGCCGGCTGGGATTGGATTCAACCCGTGCGTGATCGAAATACCGGAATCTGGGATAAAGTCACTATTCAAAAAACAGGGGCTGTACGCATACTAGATACCCACGTGATTACTTTAGTGCCTGGCACAAGATTACCCGAAGGCCCACAAAAGCCGGCTACCATTAAAATGGAAACCGAGGTTAACAACCCAACCGGGATAAGCGTAACCGGTGTTGTAAGTTATGATTTAGCAGGGGCAACAGTGTCAAAAAGTGTTACGTTAAAACCCTACGCTACAACTACTGTAAAGCTGGAAGATTATACGCTCCAAAATCCAAAACTTTGGTGGCCAAGCGGATACGGCCTGCCAAACTTATATGATGTGAAAGTGAAGTTTATGATTGCCGGCAAAACCGTGTCAGATCAAAAAACACTTAAGGTTGGTGTCCGCGAGATTCAGAGCAACTGGAATGAGCATACCGGCAGCAGGCAAATTGCTGTTAATGGTCAGAAAATATTTATTAAAGGTGGTAACTGGATCGTATCTGACGCGATGCTGCGCCTTTCGGATCTTCGTTATGATGCCGAAGTTCGTTTCCATAAGGATATGAACCTTAACCTGATCAGAGTGTGGGGCGGGGCAATGATAGAGCGCCCTGAGTTTTACGATGCTTGCGACAGGTATGGTATGCTGATTTTTCAGGACCTTTGGGGTTCTGGTGATTGTAATGGGCGTTGGCTTGATCCAATGAAACAAGATGACCAGTGGACTCGACGCAAATACCCGGATGACCATGGCCTGTTCCTGCGCTCGGCCGAAGATCAGATAAAAATGGTGCGTAATCATGCTTCACTTGCTATCTGGTGTGGTGGTAACGAAATAACCCCGCCGGAAGATATTTTGATTGCGTTAAAAGAAGATATTTTCCCACGTTTAGATAACACCCGCTGGTTTGTGGATTATTCAAACTCCGAAGAAATGTCGAGAAATATTCGGGGTGGTAATGGAGATGGGCCTTACGGCATTCAGCCACAAGATGTATTCTGGAATTTTAAAACTTTTCCGTTCAATTCAGAAATAGGTTCTGTTGGTTTGAGCGATTATGAATCGTTAAAAAGGTTTATCCCTGCCCAAAACCTGATAGCACCTGAATATGACGAGAGTACCCGCAAAAGCAAAACCGACAGTGTTTGGGCTTACCATAAATATATAGGGTATGACAGTAGTGTTGTTAAATACGGAAAGATAAAAGGTGTTGCAGATTTTGCTAAGAAAGCACAACTGGTAAATTACGATCAGTACCGCGGTCTTGTTGAAGGTTTTACATCGCATATGTGGGATTGGTACACTGGTTTCATCATCTGGAAAACACAAAACCCCTGGACTGCCATGCGCGGTCAGATGTACGATTACTATCTTGATCCTAATGCCAGCCTTTATGGCCTGCAGAAAGGTGGGGAGGCATTGCATGTAATGTACAACCCAACTAACGGTATGGTATCGCTGGCCAACAACACCTTTAAGCCAAGCCGCAGCATGATGCTGGTGATAAAAGGTTATGATATGGACGGTAAAGAAAAACTGATAACACAGGTGTTTTGCGATATCGTGGCTACGTCAACGAAAAACATAATGTCGGTTAAAAGTGTGGTGGATGAAATGGCTGCCAAAGAAGGTGCTTTCTTGTCTTTGCAGTTATTGGGTAACGATAAACAAGTGCTTTCTGATAATTTATATTGGGTTGCAAATAGTAAAGGCGAATACTCTGGTTTAGAAAAAATGAGGGATGATGCCTTAGTTTCTGAAGCTAGGTATATAAAGCCTGGAAAAATTGAAGTTACTTTAACAAATAAACCAAACAGCGTTATATCATTTTTTAACAGAGTTTCATTAGTTGATGCCGGTACCAAAGAAAGGATATTGCCTGCTTTTTACGATAACAACTATATATCTGTTATGCCGGGCGAGCAGAAGAAGGTGATCATTGAGTATCCATCAACTGACCACAAAAACCTGGCTATAGATATTGACGGCTGGAATACTTCAACAGTTAAATCGCAGTTGTTAAAAATTAAGAATTAACTGGCAGGAAAAGATTTGTATTGTATAGTTGAGGCAGTAGTACAAATAAAATAAAATCAATTTTAATGAAGAATAAGTTAAGGTTACTTATACCATTTGTTTTTATAGCCTCGTCGGCTTTTGCACAAGTAACAAAAAAAGCACAGGTTGGCCAGCAGGCTGATCTTACTCAGTATGTAGACCAACGGATAGGCACTGGGTTTCACGGGCATGTTTTTGTTGGTGCCAACGTACCATTTGGTGCGGTGCAAATGGGACCAACTCAACTGTCAAAAGGGTGAGACTGGTGCTCGGGTTATCACGTTTCAGATTCTACGATTATCGGCTTTCAGCACACCCACTTAAGCGGTATGGGTATTGGCGATCTGGGGGACGTATCTTTCATGCCAACTACAGGGCCGATCAATGTAAATAAGAGCGATATCGGAAAAGGTGAAGATGGATATTTTTCCCTATTTAGTCATAGCGACGAGGTTATTAAGCCCGGTTATTATAGCGTAAAACTTAAAAAGTACGATATTAATGTGCAGCTAACCGCAGCTAACCGCAGCTAAGAGAGTTGGCTTTCATCAGTATACTTTTCCCGCGGCTAAAACAGGCAAATGTTATTATTGACCTGGCTGAAGGTATAGCTGATATCCCGACTAAAACTTACATCAAACTGGTTAAGCATACGACTATTGAAGGTTACCGCTATCCAAAAGGATGGGCTCGGGACCAGAAGATCTATTTCACTGCTGTATTCTCTAAAGCCATAAGCAAATTTGCGGTTTACGATAGTACTGCCTTAAAAAAAGGCGTAACAATTTACCACACCATGATAGCACCATCGATATTTAATGATGTGAATGGCGATTAGATGGGCGCTGATAAGCAAGTGCATAAAAAAGCAACTTTTAATAATTTAGCCACGTTCTCGCTTTGGGATACCTATCGCTCGGCTAATCCATTATATACTATTATGCAGCCGGAGCGTGTGCCAGATATGATCAATACCATGCTGGCTATCTACAAAGAGCAGGGCAAATTACCTGTGTGGCATTTAATGGCCAACGAAACCAACACCATGGTAGGTAACAGCGCTATGGTGGTGGTTGTAGATGCTTACCTCAAAGGTTTTAAAGGCTTTGATGCCAACCTGGCTTACGAAGCCGTTAAAACAACCCAGATGCAGGATGTATGCGGCCTTAAGTTTGTTAAAGAACTTGGTTTTATTCCGGCAGACAGCACCCGCGAGAATGTAGCTATGGGTATGGAATATTCTATAAATGATTGGTGTATCGCGCAGATGGCTAAAAAACTGGGTAAAACGGACGATTACTAATACTTTAGTAAGCGCGCTAAAAACTACCAGAACTACTTTGATAAACAAACCCACTTTATGAGAGGTAGGGTATCTGCTACCAAATGGCGTACTCCTTTTAATCCATTTGAATCTCGCCATGAGCAGGATGATTTTACCGAAGGTAATGCATGGCAGTATACTTGGTTAGTGCCGCATGATGTAGAAGGTTTGATAGCGTTACAGGGCGGCGAGCAGCCATTTACCAGAAAACTCGATTCTTTATTCGTCATTCAGGGTGATTTAGGTAAAGGTCATTCGCCGGATATTTCTGGTTTAATAGGCCAGTACGCACATGGTAACGAGCCAAGCCACCATATAGCTTACCTGTACGCCTATGTAGGTCAGCCATGGAAAACAGCCGACAAAGTGCGTTTTATACTTGATAACTTTTATACTACAAAACCAGATGGTATTATTGGTAACGAAGATGTTGGCCAGATGTCTGCCTGGTACGTACTTTCTACACTTGGTTTTTATCCAGTAAATCCTGCTAACGGTATGTATGTGTTTGGCAGCCCTCGTATAAACGAGGCAACCATTAGTTTGCCGGCAGGCAAAAAGTTCCATGTATTAGTTAGGAACAATAGCACAGCTAATAAATACATTGCCGGTGTTACGTTGAATGGTAAACCGCATATGTTAAACTATCTGCCGCATAGCAGTATAGCTGCAGGTGGGGAACTGATCATAACAATGTCGGCCACGCCGACTGACTTTGGAACAAGCTCCGAAAGCAGACCGAGATCAGTTAATTAATATACTACAACTACAACCCGAAGTGCAGGGGGGATTACTGCATTGGTTTACTTCAGTAAATCTCGGTTTAATAAAAAAGCCCTTAACTTTTTGGAGTTAAGGGCTTTTTTATCAAGTAGCGGGGAGCAGGATCGAACTGCCGACCTCAGGGTTATGAATCCTGCGCTCTAACCATCTGAGCTACCCCGCCGGGTATGTTATTTTAAAGAGTTGCAAATATAGAATAAATTACTTTTCTTTAGAAACAAATAGTAAAAAATTAGTCCAGTCAGCTGTAGAACCAGCATTTATAATTTATCTCCTCCTTGTTTTATTGATCATACGGGTTATATTAATTGAGTTAATTACTTATTTTAATGCAAATTAGTTGTAACTAATGAGTGAATATAATATTTGAATACGATGTAAACTTACTCAATTTTAGAGCTACTGTCTCACGGGTGTCTCATTTAGCACTAATTCCTAACGTCGATCGCGGTTTAGGGCAAAAGGAGCCCCTCATCGCCAAAACTATAATATCCACGTGGACTAATAATAAGGTGATCTAGTACTATCAGATCCAATATCTTTCCACCCTCTATTAAATTCTTAGTCATTTTTATATCTGCTTCACTAGGTTTCAGTTCTCCACTAGGATGGTTATGAGCCAGTATAAGCGATGATGCTTTCAATTTCAATGCAGTAGTAAAGATTAGTTTTGGATCGGCTACAGTGCCTGCTGTACCTCCCTGAGAAAGGGTCGATATTGCAAGTACTTTATTAGCTCTGTTTAATAATAGGATCTTGAATTCTTCACAAAGCTCTATTGTGTCTCTGTTCCAACTGCTCAACAATATGTCATAGCAATCATTAGATCTGGTGATCCTGGGTCTTTGTGTGATATCACACTTTGATTTGTAAATTAGCTGTACTTCAGCTACTGTAAACGATGTTTGTTTCTGTACCATAAGATTTATTTAATTATGATACTCAACTAAGCTTTCAACTCAACTAAGTAAAGAGGCAACGGAATAAATGGGTAAGAGTGCAAAGGCTACAGGAGCGTTTATGCCGGAACTTCTTTAAACGTGTTGAGGTGACAAGCTTACCTTTGTGGAGTAATTAATATATATCCACCTTCATATCTACGGTTCTTACTGATTTACACAATAGGTGTAAATGTAACCTTTGATGTTCTGCTTCACCTTTCTATTCTAGTCTTTGACTTACTTTTACTGCTAAAGAGATCCGCTGTATAAATATGATATTGTTCGAAAAGGTACTCTAATCTTTTCGCTTCAGTAGGAAATAATTTGTTTCCATATGCCAAATCAACAGCAGCGTCAAGTAATCGATGTGCTTTCACTAAGTCAGGAGGCATACTAGATTGACCATACAAATCTGCAAGATTGCTATTAGTAAATGAAAGTCTTACATTAAGTACTTCTTGTGCAGCTAATTCTATTGCCAAAACTCGTTTATTAGAAGGGTTATTAGGCCATGGATAATTATTATAGACAATATCCTTCGAATATCTGAAATCACTCTTTAATCTTCCACATACAGCTTTTACCCACGCCATATGCATTGTAGACATAAGTACACCAAAATGATATAACCCGCCATTAGGGATTATATGACAACTGTTATTAGCAATATCATCAATGCCAAAAAAGCCCATAGGAATGAATCTTCTGTTTTCAGAGGTTGTGCTAGGAATTAGAATAAAGGTACTTGGCCTTTTGGTATCTCTAAATAGAGTTGGTGTTAAAGCAAACCTATGAGTTGATGGAGCGATACTTGCTAATCTGAATTTCCGAACTAAATCAACACGTTTTAGAACCTCAGGCATAGCATTCAGCTCATTGGGTTCAATATCTTTAAGCCATAAACACCATCTTTTAATTCCATTCAAAAATTCAAAAGCAGAGATTAGCGGCTTAATATATCTTTCTGCCTGCCGTTCTTTTATTATTAATTCATTCTTATCTTGATCAGTTAAAAGCAGATACCCGCCATCCAGAGGCATGTTTCCAAAACACATCTTGGGAACATCACAAATAGGGTTCGACTGTGTATGAATTAGTATATCTTTTGCATCTACTAAATATGGATTTATATTCTTTACTAAAATCTCATGAGCCTCTTGGCGAATGTCTTCGTATTGAAATAACCGTTTATTATTCGTGTCAAAACTTGCGAATCCAATAATAACACAGTATACGGCGGCATTACCTTTAGCTTCATTGTTCCATTTAAAAGTACGATGTGCAAAATGTATTTTAACGCCATATACCTTTAGCAATTGCCCCCAAAGAATGCCGATCTGTTCTCCTTGAACGATAGAGTTGGTAGACACGAATGCAACCTTAATTTTCGTTGACTGGATAAATTTAGCAGCTTTCAAATACCACCCGCATACATAATCGAGAGTACCACTTCCTTGAATATTATGGAACTCTTTTATAATTGCATCACGCTGATGCTGTTTCATAATCTTCGATCCAATGAATGGTGGGTTCCCTAATATATAATATAGTTTATCCTTTGGAACGACTAAATTCCAATCAATCTCCAAAGCGTCTGTATGTACAATATTTGCTGCTTTCTTTAATGGTAAACGAACGAAGTACTGACCAAATTCGTTGCTAATAAGCATATTCATTTGGTGATCCATCAGCCACATAGCGACTTCAGCAATGCGAGCTGGAAACTCTTCATATTCAATCCCTGACATCATATCCACATCCAGCCAAATAATCTCTCTAACATCAAGAAACCCTTGACCTGTTTTATTTAGGGCACGCAATATCTCAATTTCAAGCAAACGTAGCTCCCTATATGTAATAACTAGAAAGTTACCGCATCCACATGCAGGATCTAGGAATTTAAGCTCACTGAGCTTCTTATGAAAGTCGTTTAATTGCTTGCCTTTAGTATTCTTCAAGCTTTCAAATTCCTTCCAAAGTTCATCTAGAAATAAAGGCTTGATTAGTTTAAGTATGTTCTTTTCACTCGTGTAATGTGCCCCAAGGTTTCTTCTTTCAATTGGATTCATCACACTTTGAAACATTGATCCGAAAATAGCAGGGGATATCTTGCTCCAATCAATATAGCAGCATTCCAGAAGAGAAAGTCGCATTGTCTTATCAAAGCTGGCAGATGGTAGAATTTCTTCGAACAGTTTACCATTTACATAAGGGAATGCGTTCAGTTGTTCATCCAAATTTCTATATCGCTTTTCATTCGGAGTGTTCAGAGTCTGGAAAAGTTCTTGCAACTTCGAAGCAAGATCACTTCCATCTGGATTAGTTCGTTCCTCTATATAGTTTTGCAGCTGATTCCTCTCGAATATTGTGGTGTCTTCAGCAAATAAACAAAACAGTAACCTAACTAAGTAAACCTCTAATGAATGTCCTTCATAACCAATCTCTTTGAGTCTGTCATGGAGTTTACCCATTAACTCTGCTGCTTTAATATTAACAGGATCTTGTTCTCTATAAATGCGTTTTTGATATCCAGCAATGAAACCAAAGTGCTGAACATTCTTAACAAGATCTTTAAGCTGGAAGGCTATAGTCGTTTGTTCTTCAGTATCAAACAAACGGAAGTTCTCAAAGTCAGATACCAATATATATTTTGGTAACTCATGCTCTTTTATACCATGTATATACCCTTTGGCCTGAATGAAAGCTTTGTCCAGGTTCTTACCTTTAGTCTTCATTTCAATTAAGATCATACCCTTCCAAAGCAGATCAATATACCCATCTGCTTCGCTAAGCTTCTTAACCCGGTGTTCAAATGTTCCAACTCTCTTTCTGGTTACTCCAAAGACGTTGAAGAATGCCTCTAAAAATGGCTTGGAGTCCGCCTCTTCATTAAATGTATTTTCCCATTCCTTGGAGAAAGCAACTGCTCTGTCTTTAATTTCATTCCAGCTTAATGCCATTAGATTTATTGATCGTTAAAGTATTTTGAAATGTTGTTAAAATAGTGAATTGGGTATTAACTGTAAATAGGTGTTGATCTAAAAGAAGAGCTTTACAATCTCTACTAAAGCTAAAGCAATCGCAATCCAAAAGGCGATAGTTGCTCGCATCTTGGTAACTGGGAAATCCCGCAAGGTCTTAGTAGTTAGTTCAAGATTCGCTTCTTCATTTTGTGCTTGAAGTTGCTTAATCCTTTTATCCTCGGCCATGTCCTTAGTAAGATTGCTAATAAAGATTAAAAAACCACCAGATTCCAATACCTCAATTCCTTTCGGAGTGATGTCCACAATTCCAGTAGGGTCTTTAAAAGCTTTCCGAGATGAAATAAGATTATAATCAAATAAATAATCAGATGCTATTTTGTATGAAGTAGTGTGTTGGGAACCCATATTTAATATCGTGTCTCCCCCATTTTCATTTAATCTTCGAAGGAAATCATCAATATAAACATAGGCTTCGTCTTTATGAGGTTGCGCCATAAGATTAAAGATATAAACATCTATGGAATATTTACAACTTTGAAACTGTATGTGAAATATTTCTGCCAATCGGCCACAACCATATTGAAGATGGTGAAGCAGGAGTAAAAGAGTTTCGCAATAAATTTGTTCACCATTAACAACTTTCGCATTGGTTTAGTTATTTATTTCAGTTTTAATCAGTAACAAATCCTAATCAATTGGAATTCGAACTGTTACCTCTTCTTCATTCTTGTTAATAGTCCATCAAATATGTTGGCGAACCTACCTCGCGAATTGAGCCAAGAATGGGCGAGGAGTAACACGTAGTGTGGCTCGCGCTATGTTGTAAACACAAGCAAAGTGCAGTTCGTGTATCAATGTGAGCATAAAACCAAGTTAGATAGCTTAGCAAAGGGAGAAATGGAAGTTTAAGGACCTTAAAAGCGTTAAAACTTGCCGACATTAGCCCTAATTGCATTAGAGTCCATTGCAGTATCATATTGCGTTACGTCCGACCAGACTATCTTAACCAGCTTTCCTAAACTCGAATTAACATTTCTATTATAGCTTACTAGTGCATTATCTAGATTTTTAACTCGATATCCATTTAACTCATTTTTTGGTTCAATCAGATCGTGTGCTTGGAAGTGTTTCTTTGCAACCGTTCCTGTCTGATCTATAAAATCAAAATCGAATTCCCCAGCGTCGAAGACTCTAAAAAAGGTGGTAAATTTCTGTTTAATAATGCTATCCTTTTGTTTTGGATAGAATTGAGCTAACTCTGACTTCTCGATTACCAATGGCTTAAATGTGTCGCAATTATTAAATTTCTGCACATAAGTCTTCTTGTCTTTGATCCACAGCAAATACTTCGTCATTGTTGGGCTGCATCCACCAATTACATAAGGAACTGTATAGGCATATGAATGATATATTATTAGGTTCTTCACCCCATAGTCCTTCAAAAAGCTTATCTTTTCATCTAATGTTTCACCTCGCGAGCCCATAGCAAGATTCCAGTATTTCTCAGCTAATTCCCTTGCGTCATGTCGAATGTAGGCCATTTTACTTGCCAAGTTTCCTGCTGAATACAATGCAGAGAACCACTTCTGGGAATCAGGAGCCTCTTTATCTTCCAAAACAAGACTAATAGCTTCATTATAGTAATCAAGCGCATCACCCAATTTCTCAGCTTTCTGCAATTGACCAGCTTTGTTTATTAAAGTATCGAATTTCTGGGTATAACCTGATTTTGCTATAAATATCAATAACAATAGTACTTGGACAATTTTCATAGTGAGACTATATATAATATTGAAGATAATGAAATTAAGAGAGAAGTGGTAATCTGATAACAGGGGCTTGTATCAAATTAATTATGCAGAATTCGACGGCGAATCCGTCTCTTACGATTTAACAGAAGGTTTTTGCTCACCGCCTGCGAACTGATCGAGGGTCAGGAGAATGAAGCAATGAAATTGCGATCTACTGTTATGTCTTATCAGAAATCATTAATTATCATTTTTGGTATCTATTAACTTATCTATCTGGCCTCTACGGCTATCTGTTTTTGATTAGCCTCAGATTTTGTTGTGTATAGATTTTTATTTTCTGAACAATGCTGATCTACAACTTTTAACCATTTGTCATACCAATACCAAGTCTTTTCAATAAGAACACCATATACCTGTCCGGGCTGCTTTGCATTTGACTTTTGCCAGAGCTGAGTATGCTGATGAGGTCCAAATCTATCATATCCTTTCTCTCTCATAATCTTCCAGATTTGTGTTGGTAAGTACTTTTTAATTTCCTTTTCCTTAATAACAACATACTCTTTATTTATATGTTCAGCTTCTGGAGAATCAGCTTTGATAAACTCAATTACTTTATCAGCTTGCCCTTTATGATTAACTGCCTTCGGGACGTACAAGACCCTATATGAATATCTACTATCATTAAATTCTTGCTCTGTCAACGCTTCATCGAAAGCATTGATGTAGGTTGCTATGTTCTGAGGTAAGTCGGTGAATTTCCTTAGTTGAGCAACATGCTCATCTCTTATCGATGAAAATTGAAGTGAAAATGATAAGTGTTTATCAATGCAATATTTATCATCGAAGACATTCTTAATCGTTTCATTATAATTTAAGCAGCATGCTTGGAACCTAGCACTAAGGTATTCGTCAATTTTATTAGTCATTTGATGTTCGATCTCGTGTCTCAACCCTATTATAAATCTTAGATTTGATGCGACAATAGGGTCCACAGGGGATTGGGGTGAGTTCAGACATCGCTCTAGCTCCCAATACTTAAAAGCATTACGCTTTGTTTTATCAAACTTTTTCCTGGAACCATTTAGTGAATGATAACGATACTCGACGCCCAAACTTCTATAATATGCATGTAATAAATAAGTCCAAGCTATTGTCGAGAGAACTATAAAGGTTTCTGATTTAAATTGGATGTTAGGGTTATTAAAGATCTGAACGGCACTCAACATCGCTTCTCTTGACTTAACCAAGAGTTCTTCTTTAACAGACCACGTTTTACGCATTAACTAGGGGTTAACTAATATGTTAGACTAAATATAACAATGATTATTAATAAAGTGACTAAGTAAATGATGTAGATGGATAAGATCTGGTTAACACTTTTTAAGATTAGTCTCGTTTAATTATTACATGAGGCAATCTAATCTTAAATGAGGTTCGCTCACCTAACCTAGCGAATTGAGGAGCAGATGTGCAAAAAGGAACACGAAGTGTGATTTGCACTATGTTGAAAACACAAGCGCAGCGCAGTCTGAGACGATCGCTAGGTGAGCACATAAAGATGGATGACTGATTCATTTACAAACGAGCTTGTGAGTGTAAAGGAGAGGGAAGTCATCATGAAGCGACGAAGTTTGAGCAAGGCATTCAGTGTGACAGAAATAACTGATTTGGGTTAAGCCAGGGCGAGCAGCCCTAGCTGAGTGGTGGCATTTCTGGCATTCTTAATGAACGCTCTTACGAGTGCGGAATACCTTATTTCCTGCATTGGCTTTGTTCAAAACCCACTGAATTGATGATAGAACGAATTGTCCGCAATGCAATAAGTTAGTAGCACGATCTGTTTGTTACCCGATGCTTTATGACTAGACTAAGCCGTCGGCTCACTTAAGCCGCTTTTGAGCGAGGGCTTAGTTTAGGAATATGGTATTGTGCTTTGAATGTTGATAGAGTTTGCAACTTTTCAACATTATTACCGCAGGTACAAGTACGCTAACTATTATTTGTAAATTTGGAGTATAAACAAAAGGAGCATATCTCTATACTCCTTTACCAATGTTTTGAAGAAATGTTGTTCCTGCAAGAGCAACAGTATTCGAGTAAAAGTTAAACCGCAAGTTTAACCGTAATCAAAAACCTCGAAGGTGAGACTTCGGGGTTTTTTGTTTAAAACAAATTTATGTTATTCTGTACCATAGAACAAGTTTCAAGTATATATATTAATCAACAAGTTTATCAACACTATTATCGACCCATTTTGCGGTTCTGATGTATTGCAACTCTTAGTCTTAGGATAGGTCAGAGTCAAAGTTCAAATTAAAGTGAAACTGTACATCATGTTTTTCCATATCAGCCATTCCATTAGTACTTAATATGCCTTTACCAGTTCCATCTTTAAATTCGAAACCAAAATATGAGTCTCCAGTTTGCTCCATAATTCTCACTCTTTTGATATCAATTGGATTGATTTTAAATTCCTTTAATAGTGAAATCGAGCCAATTACAAGCATATCGACATGATAAACAGTAAAATCATAATCAATAAATTCAATATCAACGATTGTAAACTGCTTAAGGAGCTTATATATCGATTCGAACTTTGTACCCTTTAAAGATTGATAAAAATCATAATCATCTTTTGTATAGGTCTCATCCCTTCTTTTTATGATTCCATCAATGTTCTGTCTCAAATTGAACTGCTTTTCGGCTGATTGCTTATCCTTAAAATAACAATCCCTTATTCTCTTGAACTCTAATCCATCGAAATAATCAATAGAGTACTTGTAATTTGATATAATTGTCGTAGCAAGTGGTAATTCTATTAATCTATGGATCACACCACTTCTGTTTGTAAAGGTTTTTAAGGCTTTGTCTGCCATCAGGATTCAGTTTTTAATATTAACAATCAGTCCCTAATTGTCTAAAACACGAAAGCGCAGGGAACTGTACCAATCTGCACTCAGAAGCTCCTAGGAGGGCTTATTGCAACAGAAGGTCAGCACCTACGCTTTTGCGCAGGCGTGAACCGATCTGTTCTCGTTGCAATGTTGAATGTTCCTAGGATTCCTGATATGCAAGAACTGATAGCTACGCTATTTTCTTAAATGATATAATTTGTTTTGTAGATACTCTCTGCTTCGTAGTTTAAATATTTATCTTGTAAAGATAATAACTCAAAGCAATTAAATCGCATCTCGCTTAAATTTAAGCTGATGTCTTCTCTTCAGTTGTTATTGAAACATAATCTTTAGCCTCCGTTAAAATTCTATTGATAAAGAATGGCTGAAGATCTGTAGCTTCTTGAATTCTAATGCAATGTTCAATATTGACTTCAGTTACATCAAGATTTGTATTTTTAAATAGAATTCTCAGGAATCTATTGTACTGCTTATCCCCAAATCGTTTAAATGCATCTTCTTCATAACAAAAGAAGATCATAAAGTATCCATACTTGTTGCAGGTCAATGTAATGTTAGCAAAGTAACTCAGCCATTCATTTTGCAAGTTCGGTTCTTTTCCAGATAGTTTATGATCTACTGTTACTGATGTTCTATATCGGAGGTTATCAAATACAGTTAACAGAGTTCTACACTCCTTTATAATTTTAAAGTAAGCCTCTTCCACATTCTGGTTACGATGCTCTAATGATTGTTGAGGCATTACATCCTCTGTTTGATTGTTTAGTGTCATAGTGTTTGATTGATTAGTAGTTTGATCTTGAGTTGGTTTCTTAGCCATACTTTTGCTGAGCCGTATTTGAACGACTGGATTTTAATAGTGTTTAAATGAATAATTAATTGATTTACTTGTTAGCGTGAGTTGGATTGAAGGGATTATCCTAGTTTTGAGTTGAAACCTATTTTTCATTTTAAATATTAGGTCACTACGTATAAAGGGTGAGATATATGAGAAAAGACTTCCCAAAAGGAATGCATCAGGGGTTGTCGTGAAGAGAGCCTTACCCCGTCCCATATATATAAAATAAAAAATTTTGATCTCGACATCATTGCTGTAAACAGAAAAAGCCAAGCTGTAAGCCTGGCATTCATAGCAAATTCGATATGTACATTATAAACAATATCTGTGTAGACGTGTGTGGAAGGGAGATTTTATGATCAGTATATATATAAGAAGAAAATTGCCTTAAAATCTCCCCTCGGACTATCGCAATCGGGCTGCTTCATCAGATAATTTAAACTTTGGTTTATATAAAATATAATAGGTCTTATATATGCCATCAACTTTCTTCTTACCATTGATTCTTTTAAAGTCAAAGTAATCTTCAATATCAGTGCCACTGGCTTTAGCTAACTTACCCGGTTTACTTTCATAATTAAATTTTGTATAAATGGCATCAAGTTCTTTTTCTATAACGTCTATATATAGAGGGATTCTGGCACTATAAGAGAGGTAAGGTTCAAATGCTAAGATTATCTCATCAATCATCCGCACATAGTTTTTCTTATCGCCCTTACGAGTATCAAAGATTGCACTCCTGATTTTCTTACGGTTAAATTTTAGCTTACTTATCATTTCAGACCCCAATGTAAAGAACCCTTCATGGATCAATTTATCTTCCTTCGCCAATATGTTTAAATGGCTATAATAGTCCTCGTAATCTTTTGATAGGTTAAATAATCCATATCTATTTACAAGTTGTTCAAGCTGGACTAGTATTTCTTCTGACTTTCTGCGGTGCTTTAATCTTTTTAACTTATTGAGGTCGTCTTCAGTTAATGGTTTGTAAACGGAATTTAGTGTTGGTTTAAAGAAGTTACCTTCTTTATATTCATTTAAGAGCGCTTGTTCATTACTATATAGATTATTGGTTATCTGTATGTACAAGAAATTGTCTCTAAAGTAAGGATTAATTGTTTTATCCTTTTGAAAGATAACGTTGGCATCATCCTTATCCGCTATATCATTAAGCACCTTAATTGTTGTCTTATCAAATGACTTTGACCTTATTCTGTTTAATTCTTTAAGATGATAGATTCTTTTGTCAATATTCTTTATAATATCATACTTGTCTAGGTAGTTTATGCCTTTAAGCAGGTTAGTAATATGTGTTGTTGAACTTATTCCATTTCTACTTCTGCCATATATTTGTATAGCACTTACTTGTGGAGAAATCATTGAATGTGGTGCTTGAGTAACATTTGATACCATGATTACATGAGGTTTTGTCTTTTTGGATAAGAAAAAATCTACACCCGAGAAGAATCTTGAGGTAAAGAAGTTGTATTTAGCATATTCCTGAGACCCGACAGATTCAGATACATTCTGTATCCCGTGAGGTTTAAAGAATTTATTATCAAGAGATTCATTACAGAACACCTTATAGTTGTCTTTGATATGCTCAAGTTTAGCCAAGTAAGCTATCGTTCGTTTACAGTTCGTGAATATTAATATTGGTTTGTCATCCTTTTTATTAAGAAAGTCAATACGTTCTCTGATACTGGCGTTTATGTTGTTTGTTACTATTAAATTTAGTTTTGGTTTAATTAAGTATTTGGGCTCAAGGGTCAAATACTCGAACTCTTCAGCGACAAATCTCGGGTCAGATGGTGGCAAGGGTGTCGCGGATATCATTGACTTACTTTTAAATGAAAAGAAGTCTGGCATGATCTGGAGCATGTCCTTCCTGAAGATCGCATCATGAACCAGAACATCGCATTCGTCTATGAGGCAGAAGAATTCTTTTATATAGCTAGGATTGTGTTCAAGCAACGCCAATTTCACTTTCCAGAACGATTCAGGGGTTGTCATTATTTTCTTCCAAGGAATACTATCATTTCTTAAGTATGCTAGGATATCGACTACAGCTGTTTCTGGCGCATATTCACCATAAATAACACAAAGATTATCTCCATGCTTTAACTTCTTAACCTCAATTATAGCTGTAAAAGGAACAATTATAATGCTATGCCTTTCACTCATAATTTCATTATAGGTTGCTCCAATGCCTGGCACTCGCTTATTAATGATTTTATGGGTAGGTATGAAACCATTAAATCCGTGAAGGGTCATTATCTCTTTGAATCCCATTTTGGTAGGTACAGCTAATTCTCTTGTTTTCATGATCTTTCTGTTCAATTAGTTTAGTATTTGTTCTTCGTTCTCAGATAAATCATCCGATTCTATACCTAGTATATCTTGATCATGTATATCAAGAAGAGTTAAGGTTTCTAAATCGGTTAATTCCTCACTATCGTAGAAGTTTAATTGAGCCTCTGCCATTAACCAGTTAATTTCTTCTTCCCCATGCCCTTTAGCGTTCTCTTGCTCGTAGATAGTTAGCAAAAGTTCATTTAATAGATATTCTTCGGATTGTAATTGTCTACTGAACTCATTATCATTTAGAAGTGCTTCATTTTCATAATATTCTATCTCGTCGTCTGATGAATTATGCCATTTTGAAAGGTCGATTACTTTATCAATTGACCCTAGGAATGTCCATTCTACTTGATAGACCTGAGCAGGTATTCCTTTATATTCTATATCGATTAGAGCGATGCTTTGAATCTGGATCACTGTGTCTTGAAGTTCACTATAATGGTTTGAGGTCGGTCCAATGGCGGAATTATTGTAAAGAGATTTTAGATCAACCCAAACTTCTATGAAGTCTGATGTTAGATCATCTGTCCAATAAGCTTTTGCCAAAATCTGTTTAAATCCATTTGGTTTAATGATTTCACTTGGCTCTCCAAGTGCATAATATCCCTCTCTGGGCATTAGCTCATTTGCTGTAGTTACTTTTAATAATTGATACTTGTGAATAAGTTGCTTCATCTTTGTTTTGCTTGTGGATAGGTTAATTCCTATCGACAAATCAAAGGTGCTGACAAAGCAAAGCCTCATCGGATTACCGACGAGGCTATAAAACTGGATAGTGGTTACCCTATAAACTAGAGTGTGTCTTTATGTACTTCTTGTATCGATGAAGAACCTTCTTTATATAGTCTGCCTTTTCAGTTACAGGTATAAAAGGTAATTTAAATTCAGTGGTAACATCGTAATGCATTGTCTCCTCTGATTGATTTAAAGTGAAAACTCCCCAAAGGAATAAGAAGTCGAATATAAACGCATACTTCTTCCTAGACAGCTTGCCTTCCACATGAAACTCGATGTAATCTGAGAGATCAAGTATGATTTGAGGTATGAAGTAATGAGTGGCATAGTCGATTATATATTCGTTTTCCTCTGCCAGTTGAGTTAAGATTGATAAGGGAGGAATATCATCGAAAGGCCTTAATATTTCTTTCAATGAGAAGTTATATTGGCTTTTAAACAGTTGATAGATTGCCTTTACAACGAATCCTGTATTCTGTAGTTTTATTGGATGCTTGTTAATAAGATCTGGATGTACAACTTCCAGATAACGTTCATTGAGCTTTACTTTTAAAGTGCTTTCCTTCTTATATAATTTATTTAAATCCTCAGTCTGCTTTACGTAACCATGTAGGAAGTTCAGAGGTTGATAGCATTCTACTGCATCAATTTTCTGTTCATTTATAGATTGATAGAGCAGGTAATGCTGGCCAATTATGTATAAAAAGTAGTCTAAATGATCTGTATCAAGCTTATAGGAGGTAAATAGGCCTTTTAGAGATAGGATTAAGCGGTCGTGGTATTGGGAGGGTACAAACAAAACTGCATGTTTATCAAGGAAAGTTGATTCTTCACTGGTTAGCTTTTTGTACTTACTGACTATAGTCAGATCTATATTTATGGGTAGCAATTCAGACATTAAATGAAAAAGTTAAAACGGAATAGATTTACTACTCCGCTTTAAAGATAGAGCTTGTCAAAAGAAATTAAAGTTCCGGCATCGAATTTTTAAGTTGTTCATCATTTATCTCACCAAGTCCACGTAAGTAGTTAAGGGTAACTACCATATTTGAATGTTGCAGCAGTTGTTGTAGAATATGTAAATCTTTTGTTTTTCGATAAACATTTACAACGGCGGTATGGCGGAAAGAATATAGGGTTTGATTTTTTAACACGAGATTTAGCTTCAGCATTTCAGTCTTAGCCCTAGACCATTGGGTTTTAAAGTAGTCGTCATTAAATGCGATCTTGCTTTCTAACGTAAAAATGTTTGTTTCCATATCCTCAATCCCGTTTAGCCTTTCTTTTAGCTCCAGTTTTAAATATTCAGGAATGTACACTTTTCTGATTTTACCGCTTTTATTTTCATTTCCAGAAAGATTGATAGAGGTGAAATCCTCATTTATATGCTTACGTTTTAGGAGTCTAATTTCTTGATGAGGTCTTAGTAAGCAGCCGTAAGTAATTAAACAACAAAGATATAGATTATGGTAATTGAGTTTGAGGAACTCTAAAATGTCTTTAAGTTGTTTCTCGGTGTAGACGTCGTGTAATTTTGCTTTAACTCTCTGCTTAGAGGTTTTTGATATTGGATTTTTTGTGAGGTAATCCTGTCTTACCAGTTCAGAAAAGAACATAGATAGCGACCGTCTTTTGTTCATGTAATGCGTAGCTGAACTTCTAAACTTATTTAGGAATTGTTCAATCACCGACTGAGGAATGGATTTTATATCTTTATCCAATAGGTCTATAGGAACGTGGTCTAAGAACTGGTCATAAAGCTTCTGCAAGTCTCTTTTATAAAATCTGCTGTAAGGAGAACTAAGCTTTTCATTAAGTATTGATGTGAATCCAGACCTTACAGTAATGATCTGCTGTTTCTCTTCTTGCTCCCCAGGATTCCATCCATTGCTTAGGGCTTTGTGGTACTCAAATTTGAGTTGGTCTAATAGAGTATTACGGACTTTTAAGGTCTTGGCGTGATTGGGAAACAGGTTTGAGTTTATCTTCCTACCATTGTAAAACTTGTAACGTTTGTTGTTGTGATAGAAGTAGATAAATGACCTTGAATTTAGATCGTCATTCGTCGAAATTTGTGGAGGTGTAAACATAAATCTGATAGATTATGTATGACACAATAAAGTGGTTGTTGATATTATAAATGCTGTTTTTCTCCTTCAACGACTGCTGTCTCATTGATGTCTCAAAGTGCTATTTATTCGTGAAATTACAGTCTGAAGTGTTTATTCCGTGATTTGAGTGATTCTTATGAATCCTGCGCTCTAACCATCTGAGCTACCCCGCCGGGTATGTTATTTTAAAGAGTTGCAAATATAGAATAAATTACTTTTCTTTAGAAACAAATAGTAAAAAATTAGTCCAGTCATTAAGGTATAAGAGTTAATCAATGTCAGAAAAGAAAAAGTTTACATTGGAGTATGAATTAAGATCATCTCCTCGTATTTTATTTAGTTTTATCAGTGAGCCTAACGGTTTGTCCCAGTGGTTTGCTGATGACGTTGTTTTTAAGGACCAGGTTTACACTTTTACTTGGGACGATGAAATCCAGAAGGCCAAGCTTTTAAGTATCAAAGAAAATCGAATGGTTAAATTCAAATGGCTTGATGATGAGCCACATTGCTATTTCGAAATGGAAATAGTCCAGGATGAATTGACCAATGATGTAGCGCTTTCGATTACCGACTTCGCTACGCCCGAAACTCTAGCTGAGCGAACATTGATATGGGATAATCAAATTACTTATTTACATAGTGTGATTGGTGCCTGATGTTCCCCTGTCTTTTTCTAACTTTGTATCTTGAAAAAGATTCATCTACTTTTACTTAAAGCATTCATAAGACCTTTTATCGTCACTTTTTTTATCGTGATGTTTATTTTGCTGATGCTTTTCCTTTTCAAATATGTAGATGACCTGATAGGTAAGGGATTTGAATGGTATACCATTTTGGAATTGATGTACTATGCGTCGGCATCAAACGTGTCGATGGCGCTTCCCCTTTCCGTATTATTGTCGTCTATTATGACTTTCGGGACGTTGGGAGAGAATTATGAGCTTGTAGCCATTAAATCTGCGGGCGTATCGCTTCAGAAAGCTATGATGCCTCTTTTCTTCTTAATTATTGGTTTGGCAATAGGTTCGTTCTTATTTTCTGATTACATGTTGCCGAAAGCAAATCTTAAGTTTGGCTCCCTTTTGTGGGATATCAGAAACAAGAAACTTTCTTTTTTAATCAAGGAAGGTGTATTCAATAATAGTATTCCCGGCTACTCAATTAGAGTTGATAATAAGAGCTCTGATGGGACATTACATAACGTAATGATCTACGATCACACGAATTCTGCCGGAATTGCGAAGATTATCATTGCAAAGGAAGGTGAAATGTCAAGCAATGATCAATTCCTTTTGTTAAAACTTAAAAATGGTGTGAGTTATGAAGAGTCACAAGGAAGAAATACTTACAACAACCCGAGGCAAGAACTAAGGAGGATCAGGTTTGGTGAGACGGATCAGAAGTTTGATATCTCTAGTTTTAAGATGAATAGAACTGATGAGCAAGATTTTAGAGGTAACACACAGATGTTAAATTTAAAAGGTCTCATCAAGAAACGGGATTCACTTTCAAATGAGCTTGACAGTATTGATAAGTTTGCGGCCACTAGCATTAGTACCTATTACAAGCAATATAATTTTGCAAAGGGATACATGAAAATCAAAGCCCCAACAAGTGTAATTAAGGGAGATATATTATCCCTCATCCCTCCTCAAAATAGAGGGGTGGTTATCCAGAATGCAATGGACTTGGCTACCTCTATCAAACAAACCACAGCGGGTAGAATTGTCGACCATGATGATCGCTCCCGCAACATCATTAAAGTAAAGATGGAATATCAGCGAAAATTTACTTTAGCAGCTTCCTGTTTATTGTTATTCTTCATTGGCGCACCTTTAGGAGCTATTATTAGAAAGGGTGGTCTTGGCCTCCCTGTAGTTATGGCAATTGTTTTCTTTCTTTTGTATCATATAATTGCAACTGTATCTGAGAAATCTGCAACTACGGGATCATTAAACGCCTTTTTTGGAATGTGGTTGTCAATATTTGTCCTATCGCCTTTAGGCGCATTCCTTACTTATAAAGCGACCGTAGACTCTGCTTTATTTGATGTCAATTATTTTAAGCAGTTTTTTGTTAATCTTTTCAGTAAAAAGAAGGTTCATTCGTAAGGTCAGTTAGCAGATAGTATTGATTACTTGGTTGTGATAATTTTAATAGGTAATGTTGAGAGTTAACATCGTAACTTTGTCAATAAAAGCGGATGATCATCAACTGAAGTTAATTCTGAATAATTAGACAATGGAAATTAAACTTAATACGGTAGAGGAAGCTATCGCAGATATAAAGGTAGGTAAAGTTATCATTGTAGTAGATGATGAGGATAGAGAGAATGAGGGTGATTTTGTAACAGCAGCAAGAAATGCTACGCCCGAGGTTATCAACTTTATGGCTACTTATGGCCGTGGATTGATTTGTACACCACTTACTGAAGACAGATGTGATGAGCTGGAGTTGCCACTAATGGTTGGTAAAAATACGGCCGTTCACGAGACCAATTTTACAGTATCAGTTGACCTTAGGGGTCATGGCTGTACTACCGGAATCTCCGCATCTGATAGATCTAAAACGATATTAGCCCTTATCAACCCCGATACAAATCCGTCTGAATTGGGCAGACCTGGTCACATTTTTCCACTTAGATCGAAAGAAGGCGGCGTATTAAGACGTTCTGGGCATACTGAAGCCTCAGTTGATCTTGCAATTTTAGCCGGGATGGAGCCAGCTGGTGTGCTAGTAGAAATTATGAAGGACGATGGTGAAATGGCCAGACTTCCTGATTTAATAAAAATCGCCGCACAGCATCAACTTAAAATTATCTCGATTAAAGATCTTATCACATATAGGTTAGAGAAAGAAACGCTCATTAAAGAAGAAGTTAAAGTGAATTTGCCTACAGAATGGGGTGATTTTACTATGACTGCCTATACTCAGTTGGATACAAACGCTACCCATTTAGCAATCAGTAGAGGAGAATGGGCTGAAGATGAACCGGTACTTACCAGAGTTCATAGTTCTTGCGTAACCGGAGACATATTTGGATCATGTCGCTGTGATTGCGGTCCGCAGCTGCATAAGGCTATGGAGATGATTCACAAAGAGGGTAAGGGAGTAATAGTTTACATGAATCAGGAAGGTCGGGGAATTGGGTTGGTGAATAAGCTTAGGTCTTATAATTTACAAGATGCCGGCTTGGATACTGTTGAGGCCAATATAAAGCTTGGCTTTAAAGGTGATGAGCGGGATTATGGTGTTGGAGCTCAAATTTTGAGAGCACAGGGTGTTACTAAGATGAGACTGATGTCCAACAATCCAACTAAACGCGCTGGCTTAACAGGTTATGGTTTAGAAATTGTAGAAAATATTCCTATTGAGATTGAGAGCAATGTTCACAATGAATACTACTTAAAAACGAAAAGAGATAAAATGGGCCACCAAATCATGAAAGGCTAAAATTACTTTTTTTTAGGATCTTTATTGACTGGTGTAATGCTAGGCACTGTAGAGGAGGAAGGGAGTACAGGAGTATTTGCAGGGTCAGGTTTTTCTTCCTCTTGTTTTTGTTTTTGCGTCTTTTTATACTGTCCTGTAATCTTTCTTAAAAACTCACCAAATGTATCAAATTGCTGTGTATAGATTAATCCCAGGGAGGTAACATTATTGTTTTGACTTATTCCAGTATTGAAAAAGTTGTTCTGCTGAGTAGGGGGTTTGTTGGCAAGCTTTCCAATCAGCGTACCATCTTTCTTAATCAACCCAAGTACCTCAACCTCACCACCCACATTATTTCTGGAGAATCCTATAGGTGAAAGATCATTTGTACTTCTTCTATCCACAATACCCGCATTTAGAATGACACGCTCATTGAAAAACCTGAATGAGGCATTCGCTTCACTTAAAGAGCGGATGTTAATATCTACGAAGTCAAGGTTCAAAGAGGATAACACATTATTAAATTGATTGAACAGAAGTTCTGTAGCAGTACTCGCCACTCCGGAAGTAAGCTGCTTACCCAAGGCCTCTTTTCCTGTTCCGGGAGCAAAGCTTCTTCTTATAATTAAGCTCAATGCCTGTAGATTTCGATTGTTATCATCGTTGAAATACGACTGCATTTCCTCTTTAATTGCCGGATTTGAAGGAAAGAAAATATCCAGTTTAATATCAGGCTTTAAAAGCGATCCTGTTAGGCCCATTTCAACTTCCGTCAATACTCGCTCGTTCGCATTGCTACCCTCGCGGTTCGCCGCAGTATACAAGTCACTTAAACCCGCCCTTAATGAATAGATAGCCTTTAAATTAATTTGTGCCGTAGTTGGATTACCCGTCCACCGAATCGTTCCGCCTTGTCTAATTTGAAACTTCTTATTAATGATTTCCTGAGCCGTAAAATCGAAACTACCACTCTCAATAATGTAGTCTCCAGACATCTCAAAATCCCCAAGGCTGTTAATATTTAACGCCAGGTTTTTCGAATATCCTCTTCCAGAAAGATTTCCAAGGCTCGTAAATATGTTTGCCGTGCTATTCGCATCAACAACAAGCTTTAAACTCATGGTTAAACCGTCAAAACTAGTTTCTTTTTTGACGGTTTTGGTGGTGTCCTTACTTACAAATGTGATAAAATCTTTGCTAGAAACTGTTTCCGAACTATTTAGAGGAAGATTAAAAACAGTACCCTTTTCAGTTTTTGCATCGATGTCAATAAATATTTTATTTGTAGGACCTTTAAATCTAAAAGTGCCTGTGCTGTAGGCGCGACCAAAATACAATGGATTATCCTTAGCAGTCGTATTCAAGGCCATGAAGCCTTGAGCCTCAACGGTAACATCAATGGTAGGTGTACTCAGCTCATTGAGGTCGACTGAGCCATTGGCTATTGCCTGATGATTTTCTACATCATTTAGCTTAAGGTTTTCGATTTTAATTACGCTATTCTCAACCGTGACCTTATCCGAAATACTATAGGCAGTTTTTAAATAGTTAATTGTCATCTCACCTTTATCAAATGAAATTGACCCATTGATTGCAGGCTTAGAAAATGGGCCGACAACGGCCAAATCTGCCGATATCCTACCTTTTAAATTGGTAACAAGTTTTTTAACAAACGGCTCGAGAATAGCAAGCTCACTTTCGTCTAATTTCACTTTTACATCAATTTCTTTCTTTTCCAGATCAAAGTTACCAGTGATTTTTAGCGTCTCTTTATTTCCTGAAACAATGTTAGTGTAGATGTTAGCCAGGTTTTTAGTTTTGTCGTAAGATGATGTATCCGTTAACGTCCCAATATATATATTATTAAACTGCAGCGAATCGATCTTTAAATTATCACTAACCCTTGGAGATTTCAATACGTTATAAAGCTTTGTTTCTCCATTAGCTTTTCCTGCCAATTTTACTCCCAGTGTTTTTACGAAAGGATTCATAGTCTTCATATCGAAGTTTTTAAAACCAATAGCTAGTAAGTCTGCCGGATCACTGGAAAGAGTCCCATCGATAGTTAGCAACTGATTTCCATTACTTAGTTCATAATTAGTGATTTCTGTTTTTCCGTTTTGGAAACTGATTCTTACTTTTTCCTGAATTTTCCAGTCTTCGCTGTTGATTTTTAGAATGGAGGGAAGAATGCTCACCTTTGCTGTAGTGTCGCTTGCAAATTCAATAAGACCGTTTAAATCTAGCTGGTTAGCATCGTCAGAATTGGATAATTTCACGTTTAACTGTAAACTGTCATTTCTCAGAATGTTTGAAATGTTAACATTCTTTATATATAAACTGTCATTCAAATCTACCCGATCTGATGTTAGCGTCGCCTGCAGTTGATTGGCCGATGTAGTTTCGTCCACAATTATATTGTTTACGATAATACCTTTGTACTTCAATTTTTTAACGAAGCCGTTTAAGGTCGCGATATCATTGGGCGAATCAAAATTCCCTATCAATATTGCTTGATCCTCAATTTCTAATCCTGGTGCGACCAATTCAGCAATAGGTTCGAATTTTTTGATGTTTAAATTTAAAGTGAATATTTGATCACCATACTTCAGATTGTTCGTTTTTAAAGAGGGTATATATTTTTTTGCCAATGCGGTATAATATGGGATGATCGTATTTAAATCATATTGCCCCTTCAGGCTAGCATCCATAATATCAGAATTAATGGTCAGGCTTCTATCTTTTCCGATTCCATTGGCCACCAATTTTACAGAGTCAATGTTATAAATGCCTTTGACATTATCCAATCTTATCTGCTGGATCACTAGGTTTCCTTGGATATTGTTCAAGTTACTTCCTGAAAAATTTGTGCTGAACGTAGCGTCAATTTTCAGAGAATCTTTATAAAGTTTCAGTGCTTTTAGCTTCGCATTCTTAATGGTAGCTTTGAAATTGAATTCTGGTAATTTGGGATTTAGGTTCACTCCTCCATCAAACACAAGTTGGAGATTTTTGTCATTCACTTTTACTGAACCATCGAAATACTTTTTTATGAAAGTTCCGTCAATTTTTACATTTCTATATCGGTAGTTATTGAAGTCGATGTAATCAATGTCTCCGGATAATTTTTCCGATAGCGTATTAATTTCCGTACCACGCCCCTTTACATAGAGCTTCGCAGTAATCTTGCCCAGACTTTTTTCATTAATCAATGGACCAATGCCGAAATCATAAGTTTTCACGTTTCCGGAGTAGGATGGCACACCCTGTTTGTCGATTTTCATATTGACATCAGATACCACGCGTCCAAGTTTCGTCTTGAACTCCCCATAAGCTATAAAGTTATTCTGGAAGCCTGTAAAAGAGCCATTGAAGTTTATATTACCAAACTTCCCAACAACTGCTGGAATCAACTTTGATTTCTTCCCGGATATTGATGTCAATATCTCATCGAGATCTACCTTATTTGTGCCCGCCATTTCAATCTTCAGATCCATAAAGGTTTCCTTAAAATTTGGCAAGCCTTTGACAACAAAGTCTCCCCTGATATAGGTTGCCTTGCCTAGTTTTACCGAAAATTTCTTTGCCTTTAAATTATTAACCAAACCCGACAACTGTCCATCAAGTTCTAAATTCAGGTTAATTTTATTAAGCTGGGAAGTGAAATACGATATATCGCTGGAAACCAGAAAACTATTTTTGAAATTACCTTTCATTCTAACCTTATTCACAAAATCGCGAAAGTCACTAAATCTTTCGAATGTCATTTTGAAATAATCTGCTAGACGACTTTTGTTCGTTACCAGCATGAGTGACTTCAATTCTATTTGGTTTGTATCAATGGTAGCGAAAGAGGTTAGGTTTTTTAAATAAAATCCGCTCTTTTCATGAAAACTAAGATTTTTAATATTCGCCTGCATAAGGTGATCAGAGGTATTAAGTTGCTCAAAAATCCCGTTTAAAGAACTCAGCTGGATATCATCAAAGTTTATCCCTTTAATCAAAGTATCTACTCTTAGATTTTTATATTTAAACCCAATATTATTGAGAATAATCCTGTCGAAAGAAATTTCAAAAGGCTTTTTTTTAGTCTTGATTTTAGGAGAGCCGGAATTTAAATAGTTTATTATAAAGTCGATGTTTGTAGAACGATCTTTGAATGATTTAAGAAAAAAGCTACCATTATTAATTTGAACAGTATTAATGTTTATAATTCGGCGTTTTAAAGAGAATTCATTGATATCTACCATAAACTCTGGTGTCTTTAGTAGCGTATCTTTTTGAAGGTCCAAAACTAGTAGGTCCTCAATTACTAAAGATTTAAATGGTTTAAAATAGATACCGGAAAGAGATACTGTTGTGTTCAATTCTTTAGACAAATAGGCAGCAGCCCTTTTTGCTACGTAGGTCTGAACAGGTTTGAACTGAAGTGAAAATATGACAATTGCCACCAATAATATAACTGATGCAACTACCCAAAGAAGTATTTTTAATAGTTTTTTAATAGTTTTGTAGCTTAATAATATAAAAAGTGTCCATAATACTTGCTATTGAATCTTCCTGTGATGAAACCTCTGTTGCTATTAGTAACAACGGCAAAATTACGGCCAATGTTATTGCTAACCAAACTATTCATCAAAATTATGGAGGCGTCATACCTGAGCTTGCCTCCAGGGTTCATCAACAAAATATTGTTCCTGTAATTCAACAGGCTTTATTAGATGCTAAAGTTAACAAAAAGGAAGTTAATGCAGTAGCATTCACACGCGGCCCGGGGCTATTGGGATCTCTTTTAGTAGGTGTTTCTTTCGCTAAGGCGTTCGCACTTGCGTTAAATTTGCCCCTCATCGCTGTTAACCATATGCACGCTCACATTCTGGCTCATTTCATTGATGATCCAAAGCCGACTTTTCCTTTTTTGTGTCTTACGGTTTCAGGTGGACATACACAAATTGTATTGGTTAAAAGTTATTCAGTAATGGAAATAGTTGGAGAGACACTCGACGATGCTGCCGGCGAAGCTTTTGATAAAACAGCTAAAATACTAAGTCTGCCTTATCCTGGTGGACCAATGGTCGACCAACATGCTAAGTTAGGAAATCCTTTGGCTTACAAATTTGCAATTCCTCAGATAAAGGACTATAACTACAGTTTTAGTGGTTTTAAGACTTCTGTTTTATATTTTATAAGAGCAAAGGAAAAGCAGAACCCTAACTTTATCGCCGAAAATTTAGACGACATTTGTGCATCTGTACAGCATAGTATAGTAAATATTCTACTAGCAAAACTAAATAAGGCTGCAAAAGAATTAGGAATATCAGAGATTGCAATTGCAGGTGGAGTTTCTGCAAATTCAGGGTTGCGTGCAGGTTTACAAAAAATGGCGATACAAGAAGACTGGCGTATTTATATTCCAGCTTTTGAATATTGTACAGACAATGCTGCAATGATTGCAATGGCTGCGCATTATAAGTATATTGATCAAGACTTTGTTCAACAAGATGTTGCACCTTTGTCGAGAATGGAATTTTAACCTAATTATAATAGTTATGAGCGTAATGAGTTTTGTGTTTTTCGGTTTGATGTTGGTTCCGCTAGTTGTATTCTTAATTTGGGTCATCAGAAAGGATAGGAACAGAAGTTACCTCGGCCTGGCTGTGTTGGTATTTATGGCTGTTGTAGCTATTTATACAATCGTCAAATTCGACAGTAATTTTTTGAAGACAAATCCAACGCTGAATGGCAAATCGCAAACACCTAGTTATAGATAACTAATCAAAAACTTTTAGACATAAAAAAGGGGCAAGCCAAACGGACTTGCCCCTTTTTTATGTATTCTTTAAGCTACTTTTCTAGTTTTTCTCCTGTTACCTCGGCTCTAATTTTAGCTTCGATTTCTTCAGATAATTCAGGGTTATCCATAAGTAATTGCTTAACAGCATCACGACCTTGTCCTAGTTTCGTGTCACCATAAGAGAACCATGAACCTGCTTTTTTGATAATATTAAAATCAACACCTAGATCAATGATCTCACCGGTTTTAGAAATACCCTCTCCGAACATGATATCGAATTCGGCTATACGGAAGGGAGGGGCAACTTTATTTTTAACGATTTTAACTTTCACCCGGTTGCCTGCAACCTCATCAGAATCTTTAATTTGTGAAGTTCTTCTGATATCCAAACGAACTGAAGCATAAAACTTCAGGGCATTACCTCCAGTTGTAGTTTCTGGATTTCCAAACATAACACCGATCTTCTCGCGTAACTGGTTAATGAAAATACAGCAGCATCCTGTTTTCGCAATTGTACCTGTTAATTTCCGGAGTGCCTGAGACATTAAACGCGCATGTAAACCCATTTTAGAATCACCCATCTCACCTTCAATCTCCGCCTTAGGCACCAAGGCTGCAACAGAGTCAATTACAATAACATCTATAGCTCCAGACCTGATCAGGTTGTCAGCGATCTCTAAAGCCTGCTCACCGTTATCTGGCTGTGCAATCAATAAGTTGTCAACATCAACTCCTAGCTTTTTAGCATAACCTTTATCAAAAGCGTGTTCTGCATCAATAAATGCAGCGATACCACCCTTTTTCTGGGCTTCAGCTATAATATGGGTTGCCAGGGTGGTTTTACCAGATGATTCCGGACCGTATATTTCAATTACACGGCCTTTTGGCACACCGCCAATACCTAATGCGATGTCAAGACTGATAGATCCTGTAGAAATTGATTCGATCGGCTCAACAGCATTATCACCCAATTTCATAACAGCTCCCTTACCATATGATTTTTCCAACTTATCAAGTGTAAGTTGCAATGCTTTTAACTTATCTGCGCTTGCGCTCATATTATTTGATCTATCTATTTTAAATGTTGTGCTAACTATATTAGCAAATATACGTTATATTTCATATTAACAAAATAATTCGTAAAATATATATTTATTATTAGCTAATAACACTAAATATATTAGTTATTTTATATGCTTTCTGGTAGTACCTGCAAAAGCTTGTGATTTCACAAATGCTACACTTCGGCGATCTCGCCACACAAACATACCTTCCATGTAATATCAGCCAATGATGCGCTATATGGATAGTTTCTTCCGGTAAGTTTTTAACCAGTTCCTTTTCTACAGCCAGGGGTGTTTTCCCAGTCGTAAGACCAATCCTATTCGCAACTCTAAATACATGAGTATCTACTGCCATAGCAGGGGCATTATATATCACAGAAGCAATTACATTCGCTGTTTTTCGCCCTACGCCTGGCATCTTTTGCAATTCGTTGATATCAGAAGGAACTTGATTATTGAATGTCTCCACAAGCATCTTTGCCATCCCCACTAAGTGCTTAGCTTTATTATTGGGATAGCTTACACTTCGAATGTAATCATATACAAGGTCTGGTGTGACTTCAGAAAGGGCCTTTGCATTCGGAAAGCGTTGAAATAAAGATGGGGTTACCTGATTGATTCGTTTATCGGTGCACTGAGCTGAAAGTATTACTGCTACAAGCAGCTGGTAGGGATTATCGTAATGCAATTCAGTTTCAGCATCTGGTTGACGCGTTGCAAAATGGTTAACGAAAAGCTTATAGCGTTCTTTTTTGAGCATCAGCAAACTTATATAAAATGTTTGTAACCAAAAAAAGGTCAGTCAAAACAAGCCTAATGGCAACCATTTTTAACTGACCTTTAAGTTTTTTTAAGTAATTACTTTTTCTTGGAATAGGCTAAAATCTTCGAGATTGTCTCTTCGGAAGGATTTCTAATTAAAGCATCAAGTTGAGGCTTTAATGTTTGGTAGAAGGCCAAATCAGATCTCTCTATAGCAGATTCCATCATTGATCTTTCGTAATTTAATTGATTGGTTGAAGTAGAGGTTTTTATCATAAGCAATAATTGTATATAATTTTTATAATACAACGCTATCAGTTATGATTTATTTTATACTTAAAATAATTTTTTAACAATTATTCCAAGGATTAAGAAACTTCTTTTACTTTCATCATTTTTCTCAAATTACTTAAGGCATACCTCATTCTCCCCAGCGCTGTATTGATGCTAACACCTGTCAGATCAGCAATTTCTTTAAAACTAAGATCTGCATAGTGTCTCATAATCAGCACCTCTTTTTGATCTTCGGGCAGTAGCCTGATCATAGCTCTCAAATCCATGTGCGTTTGTTCACGTAGAATTCTATCCTCCGCACTCTCTTCAAGAAATTGTAGTGTATTAAACACATCTGTGCCATCCGCGCTTGTGATTACAGGCGCACGTTTTTCGCGTCTAAAATAGTCAATTACCAAATTATGAGCAATACGCATTACCCAAGGTAAAAATTTACCCTCCTCATTGTATTTGCCAGACCTGAGCGTGTTGATTACTTTAATGAACGTCTCTTGAAATATATCCTCAGCTAAGTACTGGTCTTTTACCAATAAATATATGGAGGTATAAATCTTTGACTTGTGTCTGCGTAAAAGTTCTTCCAAAACCGACTCTTCGCCGCTGAGGTATAATTTTATCAGATCCTGATCGTTATAATGTTGTAATTTCATAGGAGTCTTCTTACTAAATTCCCTTGCTGTTTGCTAAAAAAATACTTAGTAGATGTTTGATTCGATATCGATTTCTCCTATTAAAGTTTGGTATGCTGAATTGATTAAACAGTTATTAATTCAAAAGAACCACTTTTTTATCATATTCCAATACAAAAATGTTAATTAATATTAATTCCTGCATGGTGGCATCATTTTAGCCTGCCCTTTCAAATCTCCATATCCATATTTTGGGGTATATTTGCAGTCTTCTATCGTAAAATTAATGAGTAAAGAAATAGAGAAAGATCCTCACAAACATATAATTATTAAAGGTGCAAGGGTTCACAACCTTAAAAACATCGACGTTGCCATCCCCAAAAACAAACTGGTTGTTATTACAGGAATGTCTGGCTCAGGCAAGTCTTCCTTAGCTTTTGATACCCTGTATGCAGAAGGTCAGAGAAGATATGTGGAAAGTCTTTCATCTTACGCCAGACAATTTATGGGCAGGATGAATAAGCCTGATGTTGACTACATCAAGGGGATTGCACCCGCTATTGCCATTGAGCAAAAAGTTATTACCTCCAATCCAAGATCTACGGTGGGTACTTCGACAGAGGTTTATGATTACCTCAAATTGCTTTTTTCCAGAATAGGCAAAACTTACTCACCTATTTCAGGAAACGTTGTCAAGCGAGACACTGTAACCAATGTAGTCGATTATATTCTTGGCCTTGGAACAGATAACACAGCTACAATTTACTGCCCATTATTCCCCCACAATAACAGATCCATCAAAGAAGAGCTCGCTGTCTTGCTACAGAAAGGTTTTCTTAGAATTTCCTATCAGGATAAGATTCAAAAGATAGAAGCCATTCTCGAGGATGAATCATTTGCCGACTTCGAACTGCAGGATGAGTTTACTGTTAAAATTCTCATCGATCGCATCGTTGTCAACGGCGATGAAGAAACATTAAGTCGAACTGCCGATTCCGTTCAGACTGCTTTTTTTGAAGGTAAAGGAGATTGTTATGTAGAATTCGAAGGTCAACTCAAACACTTCTGTGACCGTTTTGAACTCGATGAGATTCGTTTCGAAGACCCAACTCCAAACTTTTTTAGTTTTAATAATCCATATGGTGCCTGCAAGCGTTGCGAAGGTTATGGCAACGTGATTGGAATAGATGAAGATCTGGTAATTCCAGATAAAAGTAAAAGTGTGTTTGATAATGCCATTGCTCCCTGGCGAGGGGAAAAGATGAGAGAATGGTTGAACAAATTCATTAAAGTATCCTCTAAATTCGATTTCCCAATTCACAGACCATTTTCTGAACTTACAGAAGAACAACAAAGATTAATCTGGACTGGCAATAAGCACTTCAATGGCCTGGATGCTTTCTTTAAAGAACTTGAAGAACAGACCTACAAGATCCAGTACAGAGTAATGTTATCCCGCTATCGCGGTAAAACCATATGTCCGGATTGCAAAGGCTCCCGCTTACGTAAAGACGCTTCCTACGTCAAGATTAATAATAAGTCCATTATTGACATTGTGCTCATGCCACTCTCAACTATACTAGACTTTTTTGACAATCTTGAACTCACAACTACAGATCAAAAGATCGCCAAACGTTTGCTGGCTGAGATTGCCACAAGAGTACTTTTTCTCAATAACGTAGGTCTGGGCTATCTAACTCTTAACCGGTTATCAAATACCCTTTCAGGCGGTGAGTCCCAAAGAATCAACCTTGCTACTTCACTGGGAAGTAGTTTGGTAGGCTCCATATACGTGCTTGATGAGCCGAGTATTGGTCTTCATCCAAGAGATACCAATAAACTTATTGAAGTGCTGATTTCTCTGAGAAACGTTGGCAACACCGTTCTGGTAGTTGAACACGAAGAGGAGATGATGCGGGCTGCCGATCATATCATCGACATTGGACCAGAGGCCGGTACCCATGGGGGTAACCTTGTATTCAGCGGTACCTACGATCAGATCATTAAGGATAAGCATAGCTTAACAGGTAAATATCTTTCAGGTAAAGAGCAAATCCCGGTTCCTGGAAGACGCAGGGCATGGAATGACCATATTCTAATTAAGGGTGCGCGCGAAAATAATCTTAAGAACATTGACGTAAAGTTCCCACTAGGAGTTTTTACTGTGGTAAGTGGTGTATCCGGTTCCGGAAAAACCAGCCTAATTAAAAAGATTCTATACCCAGCCCTTCAAAAGGCTATTGGCAATTACTCGGGAGAACAAACGGGAGCTTACGACGGCATTTTCGGCAATTACGACTTGGTGAGTCAAGTGGAGATGGTTGATCAAAATCCGATCGGAAGGTCTTCCAGATCAAATCCCGTAACCTATGTAAAAGCTTGGGACGATGTACGTGCATTGTTTTCGGCTTTGCCCGCAGCTAAGGCTTCCGGATTAAAACCAGCAGCATTCTCTTTCAACGTTGAGGGCGGTCGCTGTGATGTTTGTCAGGGCGAAGGCGAAGTTAAAATCGAGATGCAGTTCATGGCTGATATCTATTTACCATGCGAAACTTGTGGAGGAAGAAGATTCAAGCAACAAGTCCTTGAAGTCACTTATCAGGATAAAAACGTAGCCGATATTCTTGACCTCACTATCGAGGAAGCAGTTAAGTTCTTTAAGAATGAGCCTAAGATTCTCCACAAACTCCAGCCACTGGTTGACGTAGGTCTGGGATACGTTCACCTTGGTCAGTCTTCGAATACCTTATCTGGTGGTGAAGCACAGCGAATCAAACTTGCATCCTTCCTAATTAAAGGAAATAATGCCAATAAGACGGTATTTATTTTCGATGAGCCCACTACCGGACTTCACTTTCATGACATCAAAAAGCTGCTGATCGCGCTAAATACCCTTATTGAACAAGGTAACACCATTCTGGTTATTGAACACAACATGGACATGATTAAATCTGCAGATTGGATTATTGACATCGGTCCGGAGGGTGGTGACAAAGGGGGTAGTGTAGTTTTTGAGGGCTTACCAGAGGATTTGATAAAAGTAAAAGCTTCTTACACGGCCAAGTATTTGAAAGCACATTTGAAATAATTGTATCTTCGGTGATGTTGTTTTTAACCCTTTTTCTGGGCGTGATTTTAAATCTGATTGGATATATCCCGCCGGGGAATATCAATTTGACTGTTGTTCAAATAACCATCTCGCGTGGCATAAAGCAGGCACTTTATTTTATTGTTGCCTTTGCCTCCGTTGAAATCATGTTTACTTTCGGCGTGATGCGCTTTGTACAATGGCTCTCTAGTGAAATTCAACTTGAAAACATTATCGATGTAATTATGATTCTGATGTTCGGTGTTTTGGGAGTCATCACCTGGCGGTCTCGAAAAGAAATGCCTAAAGCAGATTACTCAAAAAAAGACAGTATCCGTTATGGGTTATTGCTGGGAGTCATTAATCCAATGCAAATCCCATATTGGTTATTTGTAGGAACATATCTTATCTCGCATGAGTGGATCGACATTGGTTATCTGTCTCTTTCCGTATTTAGTGTTGGATCAGGTATTGGAGCTGCGATAGCTTTGTATGGCTTCGCTAGATTTGCACAGTATGTACAGGAAAAGTTTGCTTTAACCAGCTATAAGGTGAACAAAGGAATTGCGCTGTTGTTCTTTGCGCTTTCCACCTACCACATTTGCAAGGTCGTTTACATCCACTTTATCAAATAGCTAACGCTTTAGGAACTCCACATTCCAGATCTTCTCTGCCTTTCTTCCAATGAGCCAAAAAGATATTGCAAGTACACTAAAGAACAATGCTTTATTCCAGCTGTCCCAGAAGTATTCGAAATAGCGCGTATAAAGGTTTAAGAAAAGGAAAGTGATACCAAACTCACGTGCAACATCGTCCCTGTATTTAAGGCCGAAAAAGATGCTGATGAGCGAAGCTCCTGCCGATATCAAACCCCAATAGAACAGATTTAACTGCCTCACACTGTACCATTCTTCCAGCGTTTCGAAGTTTCCAAATACTGAAAGTAGCCACAATGAAACAAAGAGATACACCATACCGCAGATGTAATTGGTTTGAAAGAACAAACTTAGCTTTGCGCTTCCACGCATTAAGAATGAAACAGCAGTAATGATTGCGCCAAATAAAACGAACCTTAAAGGATAGTTCATTCCTATAAAATACCAGTTCCACCTGGATAGGTAGCCAGTTTCTGTTCCGAACCATGCCCCCATGGATAACAATACAAATGCCCAGATTAACCTCGACTGAAATAGGTAAGCCAGAACCGCATAAATAAATACAGATGCCAGGATAAGCAAAGAGAAGTGAGAATTACCATTATCAATAGCTTTTCCCAAATATGCAATCGCATTCGCTGTAAGCATGATTCCGCTGAAAACTAGAGCCTCATTACTGAACACCTGATGAGAGACTGATTTCTTTCGTTTAAAAGCGACGTAATAGATCAGTACTGCCGCTAAAGCTGAAATTATACTAATCAGTAGGTCTGAAGCATCAAACAGGAACCTCAGGTAATTTAGGATTTTATCGTCTATCAACAGCGCACCTAAAGATATTACGCCGCAGGCCATCGCTATCCAAAAAGAATATTGAGCCAGTCGCCTCCAATCAAAGGTCTTGGTCTCATAACTGCTTTTCAGTCGCTTTACATCATCTTCGGTAAGGAGTTTTTCTTCCAGCCAATGCGCTAGCATCTCATCTAAAAACTCGCTTTTTTCCTGGTCTACTTTCATGAACATTCTAGCTGATAGCTACTTTAACAAGGTAGGGATCTTTTTGTTATTGCCCACAATCCATACCACATCTCCGTTTTCAAAAACAAGATTTGAGTCGGGGTTTAAGATTCGCTCACCAGCACGTTCAATACCTACAACGAGACCTTGAGTTGTTTCGCGAATGCCTGAATTCCGAATACTTTGATTAAACACAGGCGAACTGCTGTTGATGATGATTTTCTGGAGCGACATGTCTTCCTTCGGGAAACTCAGTTCCGCATTGGCATCCATCCCGCCTTCAAATAACTCTTTAACTGTGGCAAGTTGATCATCGGTTCCAATAACCAGTACCTTATCATTCGGGTAAAGCCTTTCATCTCTTCCGGGTGTAGGGATCATAATTTTGCCACGTTCAATCAGGGCGATATTCACACCGAATTTTTCCCTTACCGAAAGCTCAACCAAGGTTTTTCCAACAAGGGCTGATTCCGGTGCCACCACCATATCAGCAAGGTGTGTATCCCAGGGTAAGATTTCAGGCTGTTTATTTTGTGCTTCTCGCGCATTTAGATTTAATAAAAAGCGTTTCTCCAGCTGATCGTAAAATGCCTGCAGTTTTTTGGAGAAAATGACCATACCCAAGATGATCAGCACTAATCCGATAAGTATAGCAATAGCAGTGTCGAAGAATTGATACATTAAAAAGCCAACATAAAATACACCTAATGCAATTCTGCATACTTCGATAGCGATCAGTGGTCCCCTTGTATATTTTTTATTGAGCCATAAATGCGAATAGGCTGTTCGTCTAACTCTTTTGATAGATAATGCCCATAAAAATGGCGCCATTATGATGAAAGAGACTACTACGGTTATAATAGTTCCATTGGTTCTTAAGGTGATGTTTTCATCAATAAAAGGCTGCAAATACCGATAAACGAGGAATATGATCGAAATAATGATCACGGAGTGAACGATGGTGTTAAATACATAAGCGCTTAACAAAATCTTCCAATCGCTAAGTTTTGTGATGCCTTCTGTCCCCGTACTGTATCTACCGATCGCATCCTGCCAGCTTTTTGGCAATATTTTTTGTAAAAAATGATAAAATGGATCTGCTAGTTTGATCATGTAGGGCGTTGAAAAAGTAGTTGCCGCTGCTGCCGCTACAGCAATGGGATAAAGAAAATCACTGGTAACTTTCAAGGTTACGCCCAAAGTAGCTATGATGAAAGAAAATTCGCCTATATGAGCTAAGCTCATACCTGCCTGAACCGAAGTTTTTAATGGCTGCCCAGCCAACAAAGCACCCAACACTGTGAAAATGACTTTGCCGAATATGATTACAGAAACAGCTAATGCAATTGTTCCAGCATGTTTAACAAGCATTGCAGGATCAATAAGCATCCCAACGGATACGAAGAATACTGCCGAAAACAGGTCTTTTACAGATTTTGTTAGATGCTCTATTCGTTCTGCCTGGGTGGTTTCTGCCAGGATTGAACCCATGATAAATGCACCAAGGGCAGGCGAAAAGCCTACTTTTACGGCTAGTAAAACCATCATTAGGCAAAGAGCAAGTGAAACAACCAGCATAGTCTCATCATTCATCAATTTTCTAGTCGCTTTCAAGAAAGTCGGGATCAAGAAGATGCCAGCAAGGAACCATAGCACAAGGAAGAATGCAAGCTTAAGGATGGAGAATAGCATCTCATACCCAGCAGATTGCTGACTCACCGCCAGAGTAGAGAATAATACCAAAAGTAAGATAGCTACTAAATCTTCAACGATTAGTACGCCAAATACCAGGCCTGCAAACTTCTTATGCTTTATGCCAAGTTCTTCAAATGCCTTAATCGTGATCATGGTAGAGGAGATACACAGGATACCGCCAAAAAAGAGACCGTCCATGTCAGACCAACCAAGAGCTTTTCCCATACCATATCCAGCAAGGATCAGGAAACCAACTTTTACAATCGCCGTGATTGATGCAGAACCCCCAACCTTAACCAGTTTTTTAAAACTAAACTCTAAACCAAGGCTGAACAAAAGAAAAATGACACCGATCTCAGCCCATATATTGATGCTCTTGCTGTCACTAACCGAAGGAAGAAAATCAAGATACGGCCCAACCATAACACCTGCCAGAATGTAACCTAGGACTATTGGTTGCTTTATTCTTTTAAAGATCAGCGTAGTGATCCCTGCCGCAGCCAAGATGAGCCCTAAATCGGCTATTAAATCAGGTAAGTGCATGGATGTATTTTAAGTTATGGACGCTCGTCGAAAAACTTTAGTGTCGACAATTTATCCTTATGCAATTGGTCTTTTAGCGCTTCCAAGCCAGTAAACTTCAGGTCATGACGTAGAAATTTCAAGAAATTCATAGTGATCGACTGACCATAGATTTCCTTATTAAAGTCAAAAATGTTGACCTCAATGTTTCTTGTCATGCCATTTATTGTAGGTCGCTGACCTATGTAAGCCATTCCTTTATAAGTAGTGTCGTTGAGCTCAACAGTTACTGCGTAGATTCCATCAGAAGGGATCAACTTATAGGTTTCTTCAACAAATATATTGGCAGTAGGAAACCCAATAGTCCGACCAATCTTATCGCCCTTAATTACCCGTCCATGAATAGAAAAATTATATCCCAGGTAGCTTGAGGCCAAAGCAACGTCCCCTTCAAGCAATGCAGTACGAATCTTTGTAGAACTTACAGCAACATCATTAATGTCCTGCTCCGGAATTTCTTCGATCGCGAAACCATAAATACTGGCAAACTCCTGAAGGTCGGCCATACCGCCTTGTCGATCTTTTCCAAACCTATGGTCATAACCCACGATAAGACTTTTTACTCCGATTGTGTCAATTAGGATCTGCTGAATGTATTCAGCCGGACTTAAATTAGAAAAGTCACGCGTAAAAGGCGTGATTATCAAATGATCAACCCCGAGACTGGCTAATATTTTGCCCTTCTCTTCAATGGTATTGATCATTTTCAAGTGATGATTTTCAGGATCGATGATCAATCTTGGGTGCGGAAAAAAGGTGAGTATCACACTCTCTCCACAAGTAGATTTAGCCAATTCGCAAAGCCTTCGAATGATTTTTTGATGGCCATAGTGAACACCGTCAAACGTGCCGATAGTTACAACGGCATTTTTAAGCTTTTTGAATTCAGAGAAATGATTGTAAATTTTCAAAAGATCTTATTTAATGTAAGGATTGTCGCTTCACTACCCCGCCTTTAATATCGGCGATCTGCTGTTGCACCACGAAAGCATCCGGATCAATCTGCCTGATCTCTCCCTGCAATTTACTCATTTCTAATTTGGTGACCACGGTATAAACAATATCGATATCTTTTTTTTCTCCATAGCCACCCTCACCCTTATAGATGGTAACTCCACGCTTCATTTTATCGATAATGAATTGCTTGATTTCGTCGTTCTTTTCAGAGATAATAGTTACCCCAGTATACTGCTCAAGTCCATTCACCACAAAATCGATGGTCTTAGATGCCGATAAATAGGTCAAAATTGAATACATAGCAGTTACTACGTCGAGTGCTACTGCCACTACGCCAAATATGAGTATGTTTAAAACCAAGATGATGTTGCCTACCGTCAATATGCTGTTCCTGCTGATATATAGTGCCAGCACTTCCGTCCCGTCTATAACACAGCCGCCTCTCATTGCGAATCCAATTCCGCCCCCCAAGAACAATCCCCCAAAAACTGCAATTAGTAATTTGTCATGCGTAACGGGTTCAAATGGGATCACCAATAGCGCAATCGCCAGGAGAGAGATTGCTATTGCCGTTTTCACAGCGAAGCCTTTACCAATCTGCTTAAAACCTAGAATAATAAATGGAATATTGATCGCAACAATGAGATAAGATAATTTTAACCCGGTGAGCCTGCTTATGAGCAGCGAAATCCCTGTAACACCACCATCAATGAAATCGTTAGGCATTAAAAAGCTTTTCAAACCAAAACACGCGGAGGTAATACCAGCTGCAACCAGCAGAATATCTCTTAAGTACCATATATTTTTTTTGAGGTGTTTTTGCATGGTGTTTAACTTAAAGATGCTAAACGTGTTTTTTCGACTCTTTCACTGCGTAGGTGTGCTACGAGATCAGAAACTTCAAAGGCATTTTGTAGGAGAAAGTTGCCGTTTCTCGTTCTGGTTAGTGCCGAAAGGTAAGCGCCGTTATTTAATGCTTTTCCGAAATCAGAGACCAATGATCTGATATAAGTTCCTTTGCTGCAAACTATTCTAAAATCAACCTCTGGTAAGGCGATGCGAGTAATCTCAAATTCAGGCACTGTCACAAATCTTAAACGCAATTCTGTTTCTTCGCCTCTTCTGGCCTTCACATATAGGCGCTCCCCATTAACTTTTACTGCAGAATGAGCGGGAGGGTATTGTTGAATATCTCCTATAAAAGCAGCAGTCGCTTTAAAGATCATTTCATCATTGAGACCATCCAGCGGGAATTGCTTATCTACTTCTGTTTCCAAATCAAATGAAGGAGTAGTGCCGCCAAGAATCATTGTTCCTGTATATTCTTTTTCTTGCGCCTGAAAGGTATCTATCTGCTTAGTCAACTTTCCTGTACACAGTATTAAAAGCCCGGTTGCCAGTGGATCTAATGTGCCAGCATGACCAACTTTTAGCTTCAGCGGTTTTAGCGAGTTTCTAATCTTGCCAACAACGTCAAAACTAGTCCATTTGTAAGGTTTATTTATTAATAACAGCTCGCCTTCTGCAAAGTTGAACTCCGGAAATATTGTTTTAGAGTGAATATCGCTTTCTTGATCCGTCATTATGCTACGTTCATTTCCACACCAGCGAAGTAAAGCGCTAAGATGACAATACCCACCACAATCCTATACCATCCAAACATCCAAAAACCATGTTTCGATAGAAAGCCGATGAAAGATTTAATTGCAATAATGGCAACGATAAAGGCGATAAAGTTACCGAAAAGCAACAGTTTAATGTTTTCTGTATTTAATAATTCGTAACCTTTTAACAGCTTATAACCAGTCGCAGCAAACATCGTGGGCACGGCTAAAAAGAAGGAGAATTCTGCTGCGGCCTGCCTTGATAGTTTTTGTTGCATACCACCAATAATTGTTGCCGCACTTCTGCTTAATCCTGGGAAAACTATTGCTAACACCTGAAAGCATCCTATTTTAAATGCCGTAAGATTAGTGATGTTTACTTCTTCGCTAATCTCAGGTTTTTTGAACAGCTTATCAATAAATAGTAATATGATACCGCCAACTAATAAGACTGTAGCTATAAATATTGGGTTGCCCAATTTATCGTCGATGAAATCATTTAGTAGTTTTCCAAAAATAAGGGCAGGTATAACTGCTATGATTAGCTTTACATAAAATTGCCATTTGCTAAAATCAAAAAACTTTTTCCAATAGAGCACAACCACAGCAATTATAGCTCCAAGCTGTATAGCTACCTCATAAAGTTTAACAAAATCATTATCACCTATACCCATAAATGAGCTTGCTATAACCATGTGGCCGGTAGATGATACTGGTAAAAATTCAGTTAAGCCTTCAATCACTGCAAGGATAAACGCCTGTAAATAATCCATTAAAGTTTATTTTTTTAAGATGGCATACACCCCGAAACCGAAACCAAATAATACCACCATCGGTGCCAGTAGGGTTTTTCTAAAATCATAGATGTCTGTGGTTCCCATCATTAAAACGAAGCCGATTACCACAATTGCGATGCTGATCAATAACAATTGATAATTTTTTTTGGTGAATACCAATTCTGATTTTGTATCCTGCGTTGCAGGAGTTGATTTTTTCTCGATCATTATCTGTAAAGGTCGTAAATTTTAAGACGTAAATATTTGCCCACAGCAAACGAAGTGCTGATGGCAGTAATGAAGATGCCAACCCCAACAAGGCCTAGCAGCACTATTCCAAACTCAGTATAATTTCTAAGAATTACAATCTCAGGGATTTCTCTTTGTGCATAATACAAAAGACCTAAAAGGATTAAAATGGCTATGAAAGCTGCAATCAAACCATGCAAAGCTGCCAAGAGAATGAAAGGCTTGCGAATGAAGGCACGCGTAGCGCCCACCAATTGCATGCTTTTGATAAGGAATCGTTGAGAATAAATAGCCAATCTAATCGTATTGTTAATCAATGCGACTGAAATAACTAGTAATATAGCAGCAAAGCCCAGGATAATAATTCCAATTGTATTGATGTTTTTATTGACCATATCAATCAGCGAACTTTGATAGATTACTTCTTTAACAACTGGATTCTTAGCAATACTAGCTTTCAGCGCCTCAATTCCTTTTGCATTAGCAAAATCAGCTTTTAAATAAACGTCGACAGTTGATAAGAGAGGGTTATATCCCAGGAAGTTCACAAAATCTTCGCCTAAATCGGCTGTAAGATTTCTCGCTGCCATTTCCTTGTTGATATATTGAGTGTTTTTGACAGCTGGGTTAGCATTTAATGCTTTTTGGAATTGCAGCACATCAGCATCTTTGGCACCTTCATCGACGATGATGTTGAGCACAATATTCTCTTTAACATAATTAGAGAGGTTTTTTGCGTGTACTAGTATTAAGCCAAGCATTCCAAGCATCAGTAAAACCAGAGCAATACTAAAGATTGTCGATATATAAATGGTTTTCGTCTTCTTAGAGGCATCACTTACTTCAAATTCTTCCATGTACAGTAAATTATGTTTTGCGAAATTAAAAAATATAAGCTAGTAAATTAAATTATATGCCTTTTATCTGATTTGAAAAGATAGCATTTAACATTATTTAACTTGGCAAAGTGTGTAATTTAGTAATTGAAAAACTTTAGTTCCCTATGTATGATCCGCAAATACCTGCCTGACGATTTTGAAATACTAGAGCATTGGGTCACAAATAAAGAGATTCTTTTACAGTTTTCCGGCACAGATTTTCAGTTCCCTATTACTAAGGATCAGATAACTACTTACCAGATAGCCAATCCTGATAGATCATTTTACCTGGGCTTGGATCATAATTTAAAATCCTACGCTTTTGGCGAGATCATCCCTCAAATTGGTCATGTTCCATGATTGAGTAGAATCCTTATCGGAGCGAAAGAGAACAGAGGCATTGGCTTGGGGCAATTTTTTGTGAAACAGTTAATTCAGGAATGCATAGCTATGTATAATTGTAAGTCTGTTGAACTATTTGTTTGGAATCAAAACCAGATAGCCATCAAATGCTATAAAAAACTTGGATTTGAGTATCTGCCAGAAAAACAGATGACCATGATTCACGAGGACAAACGGTATGATATTTATAAAATGAAGCTAGACATCTTATAAATAAACAATCTTACTGCCTTACTACTGCCGTAATCGCTAAATCCGTAAAATCAGGAGAAAAGTAAGTATACGGTTTCCATTGCTTTTTTAAATTAAGTCCCCAAATATTTATATTAGTACCTTTCACTGGCGAAACCCCAACTGCTGGCCGGTAATTTATGGTTTGCACTGGCCTAACGGATTTTTCTTGAACTAAGACATATCCCTGGTTGGTAAAATCACGCATCCATTCGATAGCGACAAAGAACGAATTCCTTGGAATTATTATCTTATAGTTCGATAAATTAATTTCCAGATATTGACTATCCTTATCCCGAACCTCGATCACTTGTTCGCAAAGTTCTTCTCCGGGTCCGCCTTTAATCGTATCCGCCTCGTAAATTCGAAGCCTGAATTTTGTAGGTTCCATGCCAACGGCATCCTCCTGTCTTAGATTATTTAACCGAAAGGCAAGCCGACTAACATAGATTTTCATTAACTGTCCACCCGGTTTAGGCAAGTAAAACTGCTGCGCAAGCTGTAAATAGTCAAATGAAGAAGTTTCTGTATGCAATCCAGCGTAATGAGTTACATCGAATTTTTCAAATTGATTAAGCTCGATTTCCTGCCTGTAATCAGATGGAATTCCTTGAATCCGACGCTGTGATCTAACCAATCTTAAGGAATCCATGCCCTGCAATTTATGAAGAAGAACTTTATGTGCCATATAGCCCTGGGCCTCTACGATTAATGTGTCCCTCATTTTTGATAAGTTCCCTGGAATACTGAATACCCCATCTTTCTCCGTACTGATAGCGAGCTTTGCGCGCACAATTGTTATCGATACAGATGGTATAGCTTTTCTGGTTAAGCTATCAATTACTTGAAAAGTATTGACCTTTTGCTGGCCTTTAGCTCCAGCCCAAACTAGACCGTATAGAAGTATTAATATACATCTCATAGCTAATATTTTATTGTTGCTGATAATGCCACTTCTTTGTCATTGGAGGAAGGCATCCATAATCCTTGCTTATTTTTGATGTAGGAAGGAGCCCGTTGTGTGCTCGGATAACTTGCCAAAGCCGGCTGATAGAATACTCTATATTGAGAAACGTCCTCCAATAGTTCTTTTCCGTTTTTGTTTTTAGCCCTTACTCTTGGAGCCCATTCTAACTTAAAGATTTCATTATATGGAATCCGCAACCATTCTACTGCTACAAAGAATTCTTTAGATTTCAGAACGAAGAGTTCGCTGGTAAGATCTACAGTAACCCAACTTAAATCATTTTCGATAGAAATCGATTTTGTAAAGAGCAATTTATCAGGCAATCTTGATTGGGAGTTTACAGAAAGAATGTGAATGAGAAAGCGGGTTTTAGGATTGGATTTTGTTACAGGCATTAGCGGTTCCATCTCGTTATTTGCATCTAATTTCTCCAAAAATAGCATCTCAAAATCTATACGTCCAATTTCTATTTTGGATAAAATGGCATTATCCTCTGAGGCGCTAAAGAACTTGGCAAATGAAAATTGAGTAGAATAGGGGGTAGGCACATATGCTGTATCTCTTATAATTTGACCTAACCCAAAGCCATTAAGACGCTCAAACTTCAATTTGCGCTTTGTAATATTTACTTGCGCTAAATTTGCATTGCTGGTTCGAAGGATAACAATGGCATTCGGCTTATAATCTGAAATTGCCAATTTATAAGTAATATAACCTACCGAACTAAATGTCAGGGTATCTATCCTTAAAGTATCGTCAATCGTAAGTTTGAAATATCCTTGTGAGTTGGTCGAGGTTGCTATTTTCTTTCCAGCCAGTGATACCGTTACCGAAACCAAAGGCTCCAGCACAGCACTATCTAGAACCTGACCTTCAAAAACGCTTTGAGCCACGGTTGTTGTATGGAAGATAATTAGCAAGGTGGTCATCCAGATAAATCGTCCAGCTATAGTTTTCCAATTTATTTTACTCATGTTGTTCAAATATTTGATAGGGTTTAAGAGCTCTCGAAATTAAAGGCAATTAGTATCTTGTAATTGGGGACAAACTCAGCTGAAAAACTAAAAAATTGCGATTAATCTTTTATCCTTCGGGGGTAGTATATTATTTTGCCAGGATATATTTTCCGCTAAAAAAAGTGGGAGAAGCCAGATCTACATTGCCAGCGTTCATAGGCAGAACATAGTTGCCTCCTGAAGCCCCAGTGAAGAAAATGACCTGTCGATCGGTGTCAACCATTACGTCTACGCCACCGGCGCTGCCGCCAGGCAACTCAATTCTATATCGAATCGACCTGTCTTTTGAAGTAATAAAAGACAATGGTATCAGCCATTCCATTGTGTAAGAAGATGCAATATCGAATCTTGATCTTATTTTAATGCCTTTGGCATCGTAAACAGAAAATAAGGTATCTGCATTTTTGCTTTGTTCTTTGAACGCAATGAGCTTAGCTTTTTTAGCTAAAGTTTCATTTCTAACCATCATCAAAGAATCTGCCTCTTTCTGATTGAAGTTTATATCCTTAACGGCTAATGAAGCCCCCCAGTTAATAGCCCAGCTTGGATGATATTTGTCGTACGCAGGATACCGGATTCTGACTTTGCTTTCTGAGGCAGGTAAGCTTCCATCCTCTAAAGTCAAACTAACTCCGCCCAAAAGTATTTTTTTAATTGCTTCATAGCTTATAGCCCGAACGATGAGGTAAATATTTGTGCTATCGTGCGCAAGCGAATAGTAAATATTTGTTCGATTATTATATGCTTGAAACCCTTTTGTCCAATCATTTATGTTCCCGTCAATAATCATTTTTGAGCCAGCCTTGATAGCGCTCGCCTGAACTTTTGGTAGTCTCTTCTGTGCAAAGGAAACTCTTGGTAACACGAAGATGTATAAAGCTATCCATAATGGTAATAGCGTAATCTTCATGCCTGGTGTTTTATAGGTCAATTTCATTTCTCAATTTTTAAAGAGAAATTGCTACCGCCAAACTTGCCCATTAAATCCGCACCTTGCACATTTATTGAATAGCTTCCTACCTCGTCTGTAGCGTAAAAGCTGACTTTTGCTTTGCCATCTTTATTAGTGATGATATTTGGTTCCCAATGAACTGTCGCCCGTTGGTTTTTAAGTTCAGCAACTTCTGGTAGGTATTTTGGCTGATAGTATTGCTGAGCTGACAGCATAGATAAGGGATTTCTAAATTGAGTAGTATCTGAAGTAACATAAGTTCTTCGTACAATTAGCGGTTTCCGATTCTTCCCGTCTGGCAATGTTCTTCCCATCAAAAATCTGTCGGTATACATATCAGAGGACATGATCTCAATCATTTGGAGATCTTTGATAGGCTGAGTCATCCAAAACTCCCTTACCTCATTCTGAGTTTTTTCTAGATAGCCAGCCAGATCACCTACTTTTCCCTCAAAATCATTAATGTACCAAATTTCCCGGTTTTGCCACTTAAGCATATAGCGCTTCCCATAGCCCTCGTGGATTGTAGGTTCAATCGTCATCTGCGGCAACACCTGTCTCAGGAGTTCATAAACATTTAATGCGCCGGTACTTTTAATATCATTTGAGTCCAAAGCAATGTCTGCAAATCCTACCCCCTTCCACTGTCTTTTACCTTTGATTGTGACCTCGTCAAGCATATTTGCATTTGCATTGATCTCGCTACCTAAGACTGAAAGTCCGGCCTTAGGATATAGTACCTTCATGATCGTATCTTTCAGAAACCAGGGTTTCAATTGATAATGCTTGACAACGGGAAATTCTAAATGCTTAACGCTACGCCATCTGGTGAGGCTAAGTGTTATCCTATCATATCTTGCCGGTTCAAATGGCTGAAATACTGTACTCCATTCATGACCAACCCAACCTTGTGTCAATAGCAAATTGTCTAAAGCTTTCCATGCGATCGGGGTTAATCTATTCAAATAAAAGCCAGGTTCCTCAATTAAGCCCTTTAAATCGGAGTTAAGCAGAAAGCTTACATCTATTCCATGATTACCTATTTTATCAGGTAGCACTTGACCGTCATCTGTTACAGAAAGAGAAAATGATCCAACCACAGGCTTTCCCAACTTATCCTTAACCTCCAATTCCATTGAGATTTTATCTCTAATTTTATAAACGGGTATGATTGAAGATAATGTCATTTGCAATCTGTCATGATGGTCGATAAAAACAGATCGTTCATTTATCGCTACCTTTTCTTTAAGCAATAAAATTCTCGCAATTCCTCCAGGAAACAATCTTTTCGAAATCTTGATAACCTTCGGACTGTTCAATATAATAGGCCGGGCATAACAAACCAAGCCTCTCGCTGAACCTACTAAATAAAACAGTTGCTTTTTAAAAATAAGATCCGCAGTCGCATTAATGAAAACCCTTATGGAATCGCTTTGCTCCTCGTTTTCTACTAAAACAGTTGTACCCGATGGTCTTACCAGCGGAAGCTTGTAAGTTATCTCAGATCCTGTAGGATCAGTTAGTTTTGCTAGATACTTCTCGCCAAGAACTGGTTTAAACCTAAAACTACCCATGCCTTTATGTAGACTTTCAAACACAGCAACTTCCTTACCTTTGCTGTCAACAACAACCCCACTTACATCGACGCCTGCGCCGCTCTCCGAAATGGCTTTAAAACCCACAACTCCTGTCACACCAGCTACAAGCTGGCCACTTTCCGGTAAAAACTGCAGATCTATTTTACCAGCCCGGTTAAGAAACAGAGGAATCTGAAGTATTTGCTCACTCCCATCTTTGCGAAGATCAAGAATCGCCACTCTAAGATTGCTGATACGTCTTGAATCGGTTAAAGGTGTTTGTAAATTAAACTTACCATCTAAGGAAGTCTGAAGATTCTTATCCAGCAACACTCGGTTACTATCAATCACCATAACATTCAGATTTCTTAAGCCGACAGGCATGCGGTCCAGATCCTTTAAAGATGTCTCTCCAGTCAATTGCTCTTTGCTATTTACAGTCTTCAAATCAATTGTAGAGCTCGCCAACCAGGAATCTTTAGCGATTTTACCAATATAGAAGCGTTTGCTAAAGGCAGAAGTGCTTCCGAAATTTTGCATCCAGTTTGTGTAGGCCTTTATTGTATAGCCACCTTCATGAAAAGCGTTTCTAGTCAAGGGAATTTGAGCATTCCCAATGCCGTTTTTAATTACCACTGACACCCGTCTTATGATATCTGAATGATCGTCATGCAATTCTATAAATAGCAATTTGCTTTTGTCAGAGGCTGAGAGATACGTCGCATCCAACACATAAGCCTTGAACCAAAGCGTGTCTCCGGCAAAGTAAAGATCCTTATCGGTGTGCAAATAAACCTTTTCCATAGACTTTGCCTTTTGGAAGTTTGCAGCAGCCTGCCGAAGCTTTGTTACTCCTATAGTTGGGATCTTTTGAGCATATAGAGAGCCGGAGGAAATAATAAATAGTATCAAGCATCTTAAAAGAAACTTTAGAATACCAGTGTTGAGAGCGGTAATCGTAATCATAAAAATTTGGTTAGATAATTAACTAATATAGATAAATACTTGACGCTAAACAAGTAAATACCTAATTTGAGCTTTATGAAAACTTACGCTCTCTTGTTTCTATTCCTTGTTAGTTGTTTCAATGCGATCGCGCAGGGCAACTTTAACTTAAGCGGCACTATCTTAAATGAAAACTCTGAACCAATAGAGGCTGCGACAGTGTTCATTGATGGCTCGAAGAAGATATCTAAAACTGATGCTAACGGTGAATATATTTTAAGCGGACTATCCAGTGGTGGTTACCATCTTGTGGTAAATATGGTTGGTTATGGATCTATTAAACAAGATGTCCTGATTCTTGATAAGTCAATTACGTTAAATATTAAACTCATCAGTCGAGAACAGACACTAAAAGAAGTAGTTATAGTTGGCGATAGTCAGCGGTACAAATATCTGAACACATTCAAAAGGTATTTTCTCGGTGAATCGGAAAACGCGGCAGGGTGTACCATCCTGAATTCGGATATAATTAATTTTAACCTAAAGGGCCAGATCCTTACCGCTAGCACAGATGATTTCTTACTCATTGAAAATGCTGTCTTGGGATATCGGGTCAAATATCTCTTAAGGAACTTTCAATACAACTCGTACCTCGAAACTACCCAATATCAGGGACAGTGCATTTTCGAAGAGATGAACGGTTCTTTGTCTCAGCACCAAATGTGGCGCCAAAATAGGAGTGAAGCTTACTATGGTTCATTGATGCATTACCTAAGATCACTTTATAAGGGTACTACAGAAAAAGAGGGCTTTTTGACTTATAAAGTGCTCAACATACGTCTGCCGATTGATATAGAGACTGACCCTGTTAAATGCGCCAAACTTTTAAAGCAAGTGGACAGCAACCTTATTGCAATCAAATATAAACGTCGGATATACACTATTTACAATAAGGCTTTAGCCGCTCGTGGTTTTTCTTTTAAGAAAAGCGAGCGGATTGTTAAGGAGCTAGACGATAAAGGGTCAATATTTAAAACGGATGGCAAGATCGACAGCAAGGGCAACTATATCAATTATAAAGAGCTTTTAGTTCAAGGATATTGGGGTCGCAAAAGGATAGGAGATCAATTGCCATACGAGTATGTTCCTAATTAATTCGATCTTTGCTTCTCTAATAGTGATTGCCATTAATGAAGAAACGACTACACAGACAAATAAGAACAGCAAAATTTATTCTATATAAAGAAACGTTAGTCGACCTCAAAGAACATTTTTGGACGTTCCTGGGCTCCTTCTTCGGGATTGGTATACTCGGTTTTATTCAAAGCAAATATTTAAATGCAACTGATAACGTATTACTTATAGGCTCATTCGGAGCTTCATCGGTTCTCATCTATGGCGTCATCAACAGTCCTTTAGCTCAGCCTAGAAATCTTATCGGTGGACATGTCCTATCTGCAATTGTTGGAGTAACTATACATAAAATAATTCCCAATGAAATATGGCTATCGTCGGCACTTGCAGTTTCAATTTCTATTCTGGTTATGCAGATGACCAAGACATTACATCCCCCGGGAGGAGCAACAGCTCTGATCGCCAATGTTGGATCAGCAAAAATAATTACGCTGGGTTATTGGTATGTACTGTGTCCTGTACTCTCTGGAGCAACAATACTTTTATTGGTTGCCATTTTCTTTAACAACCGAACAGCACACCGAAGCTATCCGAGGAACAAGAAATGGCTTCATGTCCACAAGCGTTATAAAAAGCTATCCTAGAACTTCCACTTGCTGTGATATAACACTGCACCAGACGAAGAATGCCTGGTGCAAGAGATCACGTTATTGACATTTGAGAGCTTATATTTTCTATTACTCTTTGCTACTTTGGAAGATGATATCTACTGATTTTGCTGTTCTTTCCAATGTATCATCATCATACTTCGCAGGATTCCATTTACCAGAATTGGTAATGAGTCGAATGGCTTCTTGATCGCAGCCATAACCAAGAGAGTTACTTACCCTGATACCATCCAACGTCCCATCTTTGTTTACACCAAAGCTTACAGTAACTAGTCCAGTCACCTTATTTTTTTTAGCTTCTTCAGGAAATTTTAGGTTTTTATTTAAATAGGTATTGAAAGCCGTCAACCCCCCAGGATAAGTAGCGGTACTCGGAGATCTTTCGGCCGCACGATCGTTCTCAAAATACGCTATTAGCGTATCATTTTTACTTTTCGAATAGGTGTTCTTTTTTAGTGCCCAAGAGCCCACAGTGTGCATTTCCGATACCTTCAGATTTACAGGAAAATTGTAAGCCATCCTCACTGGCATACCTTTTAGCTTTGCTGGTACCCATTTGGGAGATTTTTGCAAAAGCGCAAGTGTCAATTCTTTTGTACCAAAACCAGCATCTTTCACTACTTGGATGTTGGAAAGAGATCCGTCTTTTTCGATGATGAAGGTTGCAATCATGCGCTCGTTCATCCCTTGGTTCCTTGCTGCTTGTGGGTATTCAAACCTTGCTTTAAACCATTCATAAAGACTCTGCACTCCTCCAGGAAATTCTGCCATTACATCAACCTTTTTGTAACCTAAAGGTTCTGACTCATCCACTTTCGTAGGTGCAGCTCTTTTTTCACTGTCTTTTAAAGTTGCTCCTATTAATGCTTTTTTACGACCTGTGGGTATGGTTGCTGGTTCTATTGATAAAATTTGTGAGACCTTGGCTTTTAAGTCTTCGGTCACATCGACGACTTGCTGTGATTTTCCAATGGTGGCGGATGAAATTATAATCATCAGCGCAAATAAAGGTACTGAGAGCCCATATTTCAATATGGCAACCTGACGAGATTTTGTTTTGTGTAACATAATAATTCTCCTTTTTAATAATGATTGGTTAAAAAAACTGTTGGTTAATTGTTGTGGTTTTGCGCCGAAAACGTTAGAAACGAGTAATAATGTATAAGCTGATTTATCTTCTAATGTTAAGGCCGCAGTCTCGTCTGCAATGAATTCATGGATATCCTTGATTGCCTTTTTGTACAGAAAGGCAATCGGATTAAACCAGTTAAATGCGGCGAAGATTTCAAAAAAGATTACATCTAAAGAGTGCCATTGTCGAACGTGTACCATTTCGTGGTTCATTATAGTTTCTTTATTATCAAGTTCCTGATCGACCGAAACTATCTTAAAGAATGAAAAGGCTTGATGTTTACTGCCAGCGCTAAATGTCCGATTTATGAAGTATAGGTTCTTGATAAAATTCAATAGCAACAATACAGTAACACTCACATATATAATCCCTAGTATCTGAAAGTTACTTATACTAGTCGCTGCTGTGAATTCATGTTGTTGTGTAATAGGTAGATCATGGGAGGTAGTAGCAGTAGCTTCATTGATGACCTGGCTAACCTTTTGGGTTGTCTCATAAATCTTCTCAGTTACGAAGAACTCCTTTACCCACTGCAGCTTCATTAATGGAATAGCCAGTGATAATAATGCTGAACCCACCAGATAGAAGCGGTTCATTTTGAAGAAGGTTTCATTGCGCAGCAGCACGAGATAAAGGAAGTAAAAAAGCAACAAGTACAGATTTACCTGGAGTAAATACATCAATGCGTTCATCTGCTTCTATCTTTTATTTAGTGGTAATAATGATCAAGCCGTTTCGCGCACTTTCATTATACTCTGCTACCGCAGCGTCGCCTTTGAGAATTCTGGTTTTTTGCTTATTACTGTTAATCGTTTCATCTAATCTGAACCCTTTTTCGGTGACCTTATAGCTTGCAATCTTACCATCAACCAATACTACTGGAGTAATAAGATAAGGCGCTTTTACATAATTTACTATTCTGCCCGCATCAGATTTAGTTTCATCCTGAGTATCTAGCATTACAGTTATAACGGCTACAGTACCGAAAATCGTTGGAATGTCCTTGTCCAAAAATCTTTTATGATCATCTCCTGGAAGTCCGAAATACTCGCCTTCATAGAAATTGTAGGTTCCTTTGTTCAGGCTAACCGTGTCACTAAAAGCTGAAAGATATGTTAACATTTTGGCTTCCCGGTACGAATCTACAGACTTGATCACTTTAAAATTGCTTGCCTTTTTGCTATCATTAACGTCGAAGGAAATATACAAAAGACCTTCTTTTCGTACTTCTTCGGGTGCCTGTTTTAAGCTAAACCCCCGGACGTAATCTATAAGGTTTTGCAAACGACTTTCGCCAGATTGCCTTGTTGTGGCTCCCGTTCGAATTTCAGTATCCTTTGGTTGTTCCGTTGTCGACTTCAACTTTTTCTTAGTGTCAACATTCTTGTTTAAAACCGGACTTGTAATTTCCTCAATAGGACTGAGTTCAGAGTTTGAAAGCACCTCGATAATCGGACTAGTTTCAATTGCCTTCGTCAGTTTTTCGGCGGTTGCAGTAGCTGATGAAAACATGATCATAGATGCAAAAAGTGGTACTGAGAGCCCATACTTTAGTATGGCAACCTGGCGAGATTTTGTTTTGTGTAACATAATGATTCTCCTTTTTAATAATGATTGGTTAAAAAAACTGTTGGTTAATTGTTGGGGTTTCGCCCCGAAAACATTGGAAACAAGCAAGAGCGTATAAGCTGATCTATCTTCGAGTGTTGAAGCGGCAGTGTCGTCGGCAATAAATTCATGTATATTCTTAATTGCCTTTTTATATAGAAAGGCAATTGGATTGAACCAGTTAAATGCGGTGAAGATTTCAAAAAAGATTACATCCAGGGAGTGCCATTGCTTAACATGTACCATTTCATGATCTATAATGGTATCCTTGCCTTCAAGACTGTCGTCAACAACGACTTTGTTAAAGAAGGAAAACGCTTGATTTCTATTGGCCGACGACTGTAACGCATTCCTGAGCAGGTATAGTTTTCTTAAGAAATTAAACAAGAATAGAAGCGTAATGAAGGCATAGATAATAGCCAATATTTCAAGATTGCTCAGGGTAGGAGCGTGGTTGCCTGTTGCTCGCACGGCACCAACAGTCTCGCCTATCACATTTTCATATGCGATAACATTGTTGATCCTTTGCGATACCTGAAACACCTGCTCGCCTAAAAACAACTCCTTTACCCACTGCAGCTTCATTAATGGAATAGCCAATGACAACAATGCTGAACCCACCAGATAGAAGCGGTTCATCTTAAAGAAAGTTTCGTTGCGCAGCAGCACGAGATAAAGGAAGTAAAAAAGCAACAAGTACAAATTTACCTGGAGCAAATACATCAATGCGTTCATATTTGGTCTTTTTTAAGTTTCTCTATTAACTTCAAAATTTGGTCAGCCTCTTTCAGATCCACCTTTTCCCGCTTGATAAAAAAAGAAAACATCTTTTCTACTGAGTTTCCAAAGTAGCTGTTCAATAATTTCTCTGAGGCAAAACTTTTATAATCTTCGATATTTACGATGGGAAAGTATCTATGTGTTGTTCCAAAAGCTTCGTGGTCTATAAAACCTTTTCCCTCCAAAATTCTAATAATGGTACTTACTGTATTATAGGCTGGCTTTGGCTCAGGAAGCTCAGTAATCACATCCTTCACAAACCCTTGTTTTATTTCCCACATTACCTGCATTATCTGCTCTTCTGCTTTCGTCAGTTCTTTCATCTCAGCTTTCGATCTTAATTATTCGTTATCGTTAATCTAATATACAACTAACACATTAGTTGCGCAACTAATGTGTTAGTTAATTTGTATAATTAGTTGTAACGTATTGAAATTGAGTTGAATAATTTTAAATTAGTCACCACTGTTGACATAAAAACAATCCGTCTTAATGATTAACCTACCACTTCGAAATGCTCAACTGTAGGAAATGGGTCATAGTAGTGATGAAGAAGCTTTTTCCACTCTAAATATTCCGCAGACTCTCTGAAGCCTATGGTATGATCCTCAAGCTTGTTCCATTCCACTAGTAACAAATATTTATTCTTGTGTTCCAAACAACGGCTTAAACTGTGTTTTATATACCCCGGGATAGCACTGATATACTTACCCGCAATCTGAAAATCATCTTCAAACTTATTTTCTTTTCCTGAGATGATAGTAAGCATTGCAACTTCTGTAATCATGGCTATTTAAGTTTAAGGCTATTGGCATAGCGGAGTGAGACTCGAAGATACAAATTGAATGTAAAAAGCCGTAGCTAAACCAGTTATTGCTCCTGCTTTGAAAAAACATTGGCCATAGTTGGAAAAAAGACGTGCTCCGACTTAATTTCTATACCTGGAAATTTCTTAGCAAATGCCAATTGCGAAATCAACAGACTCGAAAATACTAAGGTGTATCCATCTTTAAAAACAAGTTTATAAACTTGACTTCCATTCCATGGGTTCCTACTTCCATGATGATAATACCTGCAAATTTCAAGTATATCAGCCTTATTATATTCTTTTCTCCCATTTAAGTCTCCAAAGATGAAATTTTGATGTCCTCGAGAAATTCTAAGGTATTGGTTTTTATAATATGCCTGGTAGTCGAATAGCAGATATAGACTTGGACCGAAAAAGATTAGTAAAAAGCCCAATATTGTACCTAATTTAATCAGATCATAGAATAATGACCAATCGGTAAAAAACCGAGTGAAGACAATAAATATCAGCATTATTATCATTGCAAAATCCCATTTTAAATAATTAAAGATCGCTTTGGAGCCTGGCTTATATTCGAATGGGTTTGTCTTAAAGTACTGTAATGGCATGATTATATACTTGTATTTCTTAAAACCTTTGACCTTACCATCACCATTAAAAAAATCACTAACTATAGGAGCCATTTCAGTAAAATCCCTAATAACAATGAATGTGACCTTGCCTCCTTTGCTGCAATGATAAAAACAAAATTTCCCGCCGAAGTAGGGGCCGATCTTTAGAAATGAGCCAGATGGGTGTTCTAGTGTCACCGATGGACAATGGAGTTCCACAGATGCTAAACCACGCTCAGTATCCCATGGGAAATCGCGAATGAGCTGCGAAGTTTCATCAAGCGTACGAACACCGATGTTCCCGAACTCACCCACTTCAAAGTTTCTAAGCTGTATTTTTGAGTACATATTCTTCATCGTCTCGGAATCATAAATATACTTGAAAGTGATTCAAATGGGAAATCTGTAACTATTCTATAGGCTCGCTGTTATTATATTCTTCGATCAACTCTAGGGCTCGATGACTGTCAGCCTGAGAAACCTTCAAAGCGACATGGCTCGCCACAGTAGTACTTACAATCACAGGATCTATACTGCTTAAAAGTTCATTTCCCAAATAGGCAAATATATCATGTTCGGCTAATAACTGTCGCATTAGGGAAGCTTTCCAGAACTCGCCAGAGAAAACTTCGACTTGCATTGATGTATTTTGAGTGCTCATGTTTCGTTTATTGAATGATACAAGGTAGTAATTAAACTATAATTGAAGCAGGTCAATTCAATCCTCCTAGCGCCTCTTTAACTAGCTCCCGATTCTGTCTTGATATAGGGATCTTCTCCTGATTTGTTAACAGCAGCATACCTCCATCTTCTTTAAGGAAGCTTTTTATGCAGTCAATATTTACCAGGTGCGATTGATGGCTGCGGAGAAAGTTATGGGGTTTAAGCAAATCAGCAAATTCCTTTAGCGTTTTACATACCAATACTTGCGTTCCATTTAGCAGATGAAAGTTAGTATAGTTATTTTCCGCTTCACATCTCAAAATATCTGAGACCTTAACATACATGATCTCTTTGAGGGTAGGCAATGCGATCTTTGGCACCTCTTTGCCGCCCTTGAGATATTTAAGTAAGTTCTGAATATTACTGCTTTCTTTCTTAGAGTTAATCTTTTGCGCTGCCTTTTCGACGGCTAATAAAAATTCGCTGATATTTATTGGTTTAAGCAAATAATCTAAGGCAGAAAACTTGATGGCCTGAATTCCATAGCGGTCGTAAGCGATAATAGAGATTTCCTATTTCATATCTTAGACAATTTCTCTATTTTAACTATCTTGTTCCGGTTTAAATGGGCATGTGCATTTCTCTAAGTCAGGTACTGCCAATTGAATGCCTAAATACTTCTGCCGACTATGCAACCCAGCAGAAAGAATAATTATATGAAATTTAGATTCCTCCTCCTTACATTACTTGCCCTTTTTAGCACAACAGCCTTTTCACAAAGCCTCTTTTCTATCAACGGGACGGTAAAAAACGATAAGGCTGAACCGATTGAATCTGCAACAGTTTTCCTAAGTGGATCAACACAGGTCACCAAGACCAATACCAATGGAAAATTCAGTTTCGGCGGTTTAACTCCCGGAACTTATGAAGTTGTAGTGCGGATGCTTGGATATTCTTCATTGAAAGAGAATGCGGTAATCAATTCGCAATCCCTTGACAAGGTACTTGTCCTTTCCCAAAATAACATTCAGTTGAACGAAGTTGTAATTGGGAAGGGCACTAGCCGTGATAAACAGTTAGCAATGTTTTTTGACGCATTCGTTGGAGTGACCAGAAATGCCGCTTTCTGCAATATACTGAATCCAGAAGTGATCGAATTTAGCACAAACGGTGCATTTTTAAAGGCTTTTTCAAATGAGTTTATAGTCGTGGAAAATAAAAGCCTGGGCTACAAGATCAGCTATCTATTGAGAGACTTCAGTTTTGATCGGATGTCCGAAACGACAATTTATGATGGTGAGTCTATTTTCGAAAACTTAAAGGGGAATGAAAGTCAACAGCGCAGGTGGAGCAAAAATAGACTTCGGGCTTATAAAGGTTCATTCATGCATTACCTGCGTTCCTTGTACAAAGGAAACAGTGCTTCCGAAGGCTTTTTAACCTATAGAATAGATGCAACTCAAAACCCAGCTGCCGAAAATTTTATCGATGTGAAACAATATTTGTCTAAAGCTGACGCGAATTTCTCCCAGTTCCAGTTTGACACACAACTTAAAATTATCTATGCTGGCAAGGCCAAAAGGCCCGGTGTCATCCTTAAAGATATTGACCCGGCCAGGCTTGCATTCATGCCAATTTCTTATGTCACACTCTTTGTTGATAAAGCGGTGATTGATAAAAAAGGCAGTTATCTGGACTACAAAAGCTTTAGACTCGAAGGGAGGTGGGGCATTGTTAGACTGGGTGATCAACTCCCATTTGAATATATACCAAAGTAAGAATAGGACTCGATAATTGCAAATTAAGGATCAAATCGCTATTGGAATTATTACTTTGATACCAATCGGGGTTTTTTATCGTTAATATTCCAAATAATCAACCCCCAATTGTATGAAATTATCCCTAAAAAAACAAATCAACACGCTCAAAAAACCAGTGCTTTTGTTTAGCACTCTGTTACTTTTATTCACGAGTTGCAAAAAACAGGACGACGCAACAATACCCCTGAAAACTAAGATGGTTGGCAAGTGGGAAGTAACCAAAGTTGAAACTACCGTAGCTGGTTCTGCCCCAACAACAGTCAATGGTGGGAGTAGTGACTACGTTGATTTTAAGAGCGGTGAAGATGACATAGTTGAGATCAACGTATCTCCTTCACTTCAATCGGGAAGCTATTCTGTAACTGTTGGAAACTCATTTTTCATCTCCATTGTTGGTAAACTTTATGCTTGTACGCCAACCCAAATTAGCGATAGCAAGTTTGATTTTACAGCAACAGAAGAAAATGCCACACCAAGTGTAGTCAAGAAGTATTATCTAACCCGGTAAATCATTTTTTAGGGCTAGCGTTATGGTCCTAAGTTAAATGTTTCCAAACGACAGCATCCCTTTACCACAATCTTGTACGGTTTTTAATAGGTAACTGTGATTGTCTTCTCGAATCGGCCGTCAAGAAATATACTTTGTTTGGTAAGGTAGACGGTCGAGAAGGGAAAACATTTAAAGAAAATGCAAATAATTTTAAGGCTTTCGATTTTCTGATCGAAAAATGTACCAGGCCCAGTAGATTAATAGAAATTGGAGGGGAAGCCTAATGATCGCCAAGGTTTTAGAACCGATGGCAGGATGATCTTTAAATACGTCAATAAGATGTAATGGTAAAAACAGGATCATGAGAATGAAAATACCCATTGCAGCCTGCCTTCGATATTTTTGTGCTAGGAGACTAATACCTAAACCGATTTCTACAATACCGGTGAAGACATTGGTCAACACAAGCGGCATCCAGTCTGGTATAAAGGGACCATAAACATTAGGTCTAATAAAGTGATTTATCCCTGCAATAATTAGGATTGCCGCAAATACAAATGCCAGTATGGTCTGAAATCTTTTCATACAAAAATCTAGAGATGCAAAATAGCAATTTAAGAGTCAAAACGACTATCTTATCGTAAGGCCTGTCTGGTAATTACCATACATTTTTACTAGTCTATCAGGATTGTTTGTAATGATACCATCTACACCCATCTTTCCTAGAGCAGCCATGTCTTTTTCTTCGTCAACAGTCCATGGCAAAATAAGCATCTTTAGCCTATGTACTTTAGCTACCATTTCCGAATCTACGGAAAGGTAGTTGGGACTATAGATATCGGGTATGAATCCTAACTTATCCAAGTCTCCTTCCAATCCAACATCTCCTTTACCTACAGCTAATAGGGCTAACTTAATTTTCGGCTCTGTCTTATGGAGGATTTGAAGTGTACGAACATCAAATGACTGAATAATTAGGCGATCCTTAATTGATTTTTTATTGATCACTCCCATCAAAGTCTTCACAAATACATCAGGGGATGGATTATAGGTCCCGTCGCCGGAAGGTGATATTTTTGTTTCTATATTATAATAGACAGGCTTAAGTTTTTTTGCTTTTACGTAAGCTTCAACACTATCAATCAAGTCACTAAGCAAGGGCTTGTAGGTTTTCATTTTTACCTGATCAGGAAAGCGCGAATGGGGTTTGCTACCTGCGTCAAAACGGCTAATACTGTCGTATGTCATTTTGTATAGGGACATACTCTTCTCTTCCTCTTTGAGAATATCGGCGCCATTAGCCTTGCGCATAAATTCTGATGACATATAAGCATCGTGGGAAACGACTACCTTTCCATCGCCAGATATTACAACATCCAGCTCAAGGGTTTTAACCCCTATTTTAACACCATTAAGCATAGCGGCGATTGTGTTTTCAGGCATTAATGCCATGCCACCACGGTGGCCCTGAACATCTATTTTTTGTTGCCCGTAAGCTGTAACCGATAATAGAGCTACCGTAAATTGGATTAGTATAAGTTTCTTTTTCACAGCACAAAGTACTCATTCAAATTTGTTCTGAAAGTTAAGGGACTATTAAGTTTAGTTCTTTTTACCCGGTAGCGTGCTTAATCCTTGCCAAAAATACCTGATTATGAAGAACACTATCTTAACATTGGGCTTGAATTCTAAATTTTAAACAGCGGTTTCTTAACGAACAAATAAATTCTAGTTAACAATAGAACAACACCTTCGTAACACAAAATTATACTCATAAATATGTTTAAAAATCTACTATTCGCAGTTTTATTACTGTGTTTTTGTGTAAAGAATCCTGTGCTTGCGCAGACTACACAAGCATCGATTGTTGGTATTGTTTCCGATGAGGAGAAGAAGCCTATTCCCGGCGCTTCCGTTCAGGTGAGAAACAACGCTACAGGTTTCACCACCAGAACGTCAACAGATTCAAAGGGAGGATTCTTATTCAAAGAGCTTCCACTAGGCGGACCTTATTCTGTAAAGGTTATCTTTATTGGATATGGTGAACAAACAAGGACTGGCTACATGCTAAACCTTGGAGACGTGGTAAAGGTGAACGTTAACATGCAGGAAGCAGCTCAGAGCCTTCAGGGTGTAGAGGTTAATGCATCCGGCTTAAAAAATAAGGTGAAGACTTTTGGAGCTTCAACCGAGATCAGCGCAAAAACAATGAATCAATTGCCTGTTAACGGTCGTAATTTTTCCAATTTAATGGATCTTTCTCCATTGAGCCGCGGCAGCGGAATCTCGGGCCAGTTGGCTTCATCAACCAATTATACTATTGACGGTATGAACGCTAAGAATCCTACCTCAGCAGGAAGCACCACAAGCCGTAGCGGTGCTCCATATTCAATTTCAATCGAGGCAGTTCGTGAATTCAAAGTGGTGACTAACCAATACGACGTAACATTTGGTAGATCTGGTGGCGGCTCGGTTACCGCAGTTACTAAATCAGGAACAAACACAGTTAGTGGTAGTGCATTTACATACGGAAGAGCTGACTGGCTTGCCAGTCCTTATGACATCAGAGGAATTAAACGTAATAACGATTTCTCGACCTATCAATATGGATTTACCTTGGGCGGACCAATCATCAAGGATAAACTACATTACTTTGTAGGGCTAGATCATCAGAAAGATTCACGCCCGCTGATCATTGCGGATATCAATGGTGCTGAAGATGAAGCCAGATTCAGAATCACTAATTCCACATTGACAAAATTCGTCGACATTGCCAGAACGAAATATGGCGTAGCTAAC